>Ga0163144_10001539_pt1 | contig 54244 bp, 54 predicted proteins | sample OliLak19BULKMAT1_FD_123175 | JGI IMG/M metagenome (GOLD analysis project Ga0163144, IMG submission 123175) | Freshwater microbial mat bacterial communities from Lake Vanda, McMurdo Dry Valleys, Antarctica - Oligotrophic Lake LV.19.BULKMAT1 | ecosystem: Environmental > Aquatic > Freshwater >... | reverse complement strand
GGGGCGGAGCGCCTCACGCGCCAGCTGCGCTCGGCGGGCATCTCGAGCGTCCTGCGCGAGCACGATGCCGCCCCCGCGGGCTCGGTCGTGGTGCTCCGGAGCGACTATCTCTTCGAAGATCGCACGATCGCCGATCTGCTCCGCCAACCGGGTGTCGTCCTGACCGCATCGGGTGCACCGGCCGGTTCCGCGGCCGTCGCCGCGCACGTGCCCGCGCGTGATCTCGCCGCCGCGCGTGCGGCGCTCGAAGGCAGCACCGATCCGCGCAGCATTCCCGGCGTCGTCGCGCAGAGCCCGGAGAGCCTCTCCAAGTCGTACGTCCGGAAGCTCCACAAGTCCGTGCCGCCGGTCGTGTTGCCGGCGCGTCCCGAGCGCGCTGCGGCGCTCGAGCGCCATCTCTTCGACGGCTCCTACAAAGGCGTCACCGATCTCGTGACCAAATGGGTGTGGCCGGCGCCGGCACGCATGGTCACGCGCTTCTGCGCGGGCAACGGCATCCCGCCGAATGCGGTCACGTCGGTGAGCTTCGCGCTGGTCGTGCTCGCGACGTGGCTCTTCGCGCGCGGCGACTTCGGCCTGGGGCTCGCGCTCGCGTGGCTGATGACGTTTCTCGACACCGTCGACGGCAAGCTCGCGCGCGTCACGGTCGCGTCGACGCGCTTCGGCCACTACTTCGACCACAGCATCGACTCGGTGCACCCGCCGATCTGGTACTTCGCCTGGGCGTGGGGCGTCGCCAACGGCGAGCCCGCCATCTGGCAGTTCGCGCCGATGTTGACGGCGATCCTCGTGTTCTACGTCGTCGGTCGCCTGATCGAAACAGCCTTCAAAAAGGCCGTTGGCACGTTCTCGATGTTCGCGTGGCGACCGTTCGACTCGTATTTCCGTCTGATCCTGGCCCGGCGAAATCCCAATCTATTGATGCTGTCCGGGTCCTATCTGGCGGGGCGTCCGGACGTCGGTCTCGCGGCGGTGGCGGTCTGGACCGTGGTCTCGACGTTGGTGCTCGGTTTTCGCTTGGGGCAAGGCGCGCTGGCGCGCATGCGCTCAGAGCCGGTGCGCTCGTGGCTCGACGAGCACGATGGCGGTTCCGGGGCGCTTCCAGGGTATGCGCGGCCGTTCATCGCGGACCTTGCCGCCGTACGCCATCTCGTGCAGTAACCACCGTTCTGGCCTCACTCGCGCCATATGCCCGGAAGCTTCCGGCCGATCCGGCCGGGGCGGAGCTGCTGCCGCCGCGTATCACCGGTGAGGAGCCGCGCCGACATCCGCTCCGCGTCGCGCTGATCAGCAATCCGAAGAGCGGCCGGAACGCGCGCCGCGGGCTGCTCGGCGGCATCCACGATCTGCTGAAGGCGCATCCGGACGTCGCCCATTTCGAGGAGCCGACGTTCGAAGGGATCACGGCCGCGACCCGCGCAGCCGTCGCGGACGATACGGAGATCCTCGTCGTCAACGGCGGTGACGGCTCGGTGCAGGCGGTCCTGACCAGCATGCTCACCGCGCCGGCGTCACACCTCCCGATCCTGGCCGTGTTGCCCGGGGGCACCACCAACACGACGGCGCGGAACGTCGGCTACGGCGCGCGGCCGCTCCCGGCATTGCAGCGCTTGCTGGTGGAGTCGGCGCGCGGCACGCTCGCGGGGACGATCGAGCCGCGTCCGATCGTGCGGGCCGATCTCGAGGACGGGCCGCAGTACGCGATGATGTTCGGTGCCGGTGCGGTATACGACGGCATCGTCTTCGCGCGGAGCCAGCTTGCGTCGCACGGGATGCGCGGCCAGCTCGGGGCCGGCATCGCGCTCGCGACGTTCCTGACGCGCGTCTTCACCGGCCGGATCGGCATGATGTTCCCGCCGCTCGTGGCCGACGTGCACCTCGACGGCAGGGCGCTGCCGCCGACGTCGTACGTCGGCATGCTCACGTCGACGATGGATCGCCAGTTCCTCGGCGTCAGCCCGTATTGGGGTGAGGGGCCGGGACCGCTGCGGTTCAGCGCCATGCGGGAGCGGCCGGAGCATCTCGGCCGCGCGATCGTGCCGGCGATGCGCGGCCGACAGAGCCCCTGGCTGCACCCCGATTTCGGCTATCGCAGCCACAACGTCGACGAAGTGGCGCTCACGTTCCAGGGCGGCTTCACGCTCGACGGCGAGCTCTTCGAGCCGGCGGCGCGCGCGCGCCGACTGCTGCTGACGGCGCGCCAGTCGGCCTACTTTCTCCGCTCCCGGCCATGATCGCGGCGACGACGACCGCGCTCGCGACGTTGATGCGCGCCGAGCTCGCGCGTCCGGTTCCCCCCGGTGCGCATGCCCTGACGGCCCGCCTACGCGCGCGCTTCGGGCCGGCGCTGCGCGCGGTGCTCATGTATGGATCGAACCTGCGCGCGGGGGACGATCGGGAGGGCGTCCTCGACCTCTACGCGCTCGTCAGCGCTTACGACGCGGCGTACGAGAGCCGTGCGCTCGCCGCCGCCAATCGCTGGCTGCCGCCGAACGTCTTCTACATGGAGGCGGCGGGTGCAGGCGGCGACGACCACATCATCCGTAGCAAATACGCGGTGTTGGCGATCGACGACCTGCCGCGTCTGACTGCCAGGCCCGATTCCGAGCCGTACTTCTGGGCCCGCTTTGCGCAGCCGTGTGCCCTCGTGTGGGTCGCCGACGAGGCCGCCCGTGAGACCGTCGTGAGCGCGCTCGTGTCGGCGGTCACGACCTTCGTCCGGTTCGGCGTCGCCTTCGCGCCGACGCCGTTCGATGCCCGTGCGCTCTGGACCAGCGCGTGGCGGGCGACGTACGGCGCCGAGATCCGCCCCGAGCGGCCGGGCGCCGCCGACGGGTTCTACGAGGCGAACGCGGCGCGTTTCGAAGCACTGACGACGCTCGCGGTTCCGACGCTGCCCTGGCCGGTGACCACCGTCGAGGACGGTGGTCACACCGTCTTTCGCGTCGCGATGCCGGAGACGGAGCGGGCGCACGCGCTCCGGGCGTGGAGCCGTCGTCGTCTCCAGGCCAAAGGACTCTTCCTCCTCCGCATTCTTCGGAACGGCCTCATCTTCGAAGGCGGCGCCGACTACGTGCTGTGGAAGATCCAGCGCCATTCCGGGGTCGTTACCGATCGCTCCTGGCGCGAGAAACGTCATCCATTGCTGGCCCTTGGCGCTGAAGCCTGGCGCCTCTACCGTGCCCGCGCGTTCCGGTAGACAGTTCGGGTCCGTAACAGAACTGTTTGACGCACCACTGAATGTCTGTCACACGACCGTAGCACTCTGCTCACCGACCGGTGATCGGAGACGGGTCATTGGGTCGACGGCCATACCTAAGGACGGGGTTTGAAGGGGATTATTCTCAGTGCGGGTCAGGGCCGCCGTTTGCTGCCCATGACGAAGGATCTTCCGAAGTGCCTGCTCTCCATTGGTGGGCGCACGGTCTTGGAGTGGCAGCTCCGCATGCTCGCGAGCGCCGGAATCCACCACGTCGTCGTGGTCGTTGGATTCGGTGCCGCCGAGGTGGAGCGTCAGCTCGCCGAGATCACTCCGCCGGGCATGACCGTTCGGCCGCTCTTCAACGAGCTCTACGATCGCGCCGACAACCTCGTGAGCTGCGCCGTGGCGAGCTCCGAGATGAGCGAGGATTTTCTCCTCCTGAACGGCGACACGCTCGCCGAGACCAGCATCGTCACGCGCTTGCTCGAGAGCCCGGAGACGCCGGTCGCCATGGCGATCGCGGAGAAGGACGCCTACGACGCCGACGACATGAAGGTGTCGCGGTCGGGATCGCGCGTCACGCGGGTCGGCAAGGATCTGCAGGCCGCGGACTCGCACGGCGAGGCGATCGGCTTCTCGCTCTATCGTGGTCGCGGTCCGGCGCTCTTCACCGCCGCGCTCGACGAGATATTGCGTGAGCCCGAGGGCTCGCGGCGGTGGTATCTGTCGGCCGTCAATCTGCTCGCCGGTCGCGGGCAGGTACACGCAGTTGGCATCGAGGGGGCACGCTTTGCCGAGATCGATTTTCCGCAGGATCTCGCGCGTGCGCGCGAGCTGGTTGCCGGTTTGACCGAGCAGCCGGAGCTCGCCGCTGGACCGTGGGCGAGAGCGGACGAGGAAGCTTCGGCTCGTCGTCAGGCGCAGCCCGCCGGAAGCGATCGTTAGGCCCGTGCGAGAAGGTTACGTTCTCACCGACGGCCCGATTCCGCACCTTGGGCGCGCGCGCGAGCTGATCAAGCTCCACCCCGAAGTGCGTGAGCTCTTCGGACCGTACCCGCTCTCCGCGGTCTATGCGGTCGCCCTCGGCGCGTTCCAGCTGGCGATGGCCTTCCTGCTGCGGGATGTCGGGTGGCTCTGGGTGGCGCTCGCTGCCTACTGCATCGGCGCCTTCCCGAGCCACGCGCTCTTCGTGCTGATCCACGACGCCAGTCACAACCTCATCCTCAAGGGGACGCGCGCGAACCGCCTGATCGGCATTCTCTGCAACGTCGGCCAAGGCTTTCCGAGCGCGATGTCGTTCCGCACCTACCACCTCCTGCACCACTGGCATCTCGACGAGTACGACTACGACGCCGACCTCGCGTACGACTGGGAAGCGAAGCTGGTCGGCAACTCCCCGGTGCGGAAGGCGATCTGGCTGCTGATCTTCGGCGCCATCGAAACCATCCGACCCCTCCGCATCCGCGGACAGTTCACCGACGCGTGGATGATCGGCAACATCATCTTCATCATCGCGATCGACGCGCTGATCTGGGAGCTCTGCGGGACGACCGGTCTCGCGTACGTGCTGCTCTCGACGTTCTTCGGCATCGGGCTCCACCCGCTCGGCGCGCGCTGGATCCAGGAGCACTACACGTTCGTCGAAGGCCAGGAGACGTACTCGTACTACGGCATCCTGAACCGCCTCGCGTTCAACATCGGCTACCACAACGAGCACCACGATCTCGTGAAGGTGCCGTGGGTCTACCTGCCGAAGGTGAAGAAGCTCGCCCCCGAGTTCTACGATCACCTGTATGCGCACCGCTCGCTGACGCGCGTGCTGATGCAGTGGCTCTTCAATCCGAATCTCGATCTCTACACCCGGATCACCCGCGATCGGGACCGCGGCCGCGACCTCGCGCCCGTCACCGACGACGCGTTCGAGCTTCCCGCCGCCGTCGCCTGAGCGGGCCGCCGGTGGTGCCGCGAACGGTCATGGTCGGCCAGTGAGCATCCAGTGAGCATTCCAGTTCCGCTCGATGGTCTACGCGCCGCGCTCGCGGAGCGGGGCACGAGCGCGTACCTGCTCACCGTTTCCGACGCCGCGAGCCCGCACGCGGTGCACGTTCCGCTGCAGTGGGACGGCGACGTCCTGGTGGTGGAGGTCGGGAAGCGGACGGCCGCCAACGCCGCCGCGCGCTCGGTCGTGTCGCTGCTCTGTCCGCTGCGTACGCCCGACGACTACAGCCTGATCATCGACGGGACGGCTCGGGTCGAGGGTGCCGTCGTGCGGATCACGCCGACCAAAGCGGTGCTGCATCGTCCGGCCGCCACCCCGGATCCGGCAGCGGCCTGCGGGCACGACTGCGTCCCGATCCTCCCGCCCGCGAAGTAAGCCTTCGCCCCGTCAGCGAGCCGGGGAGTGCGGGGATACGTTCCCGCGCCTGGATAACTCGGCGAGGTACGCTTCGGCGACGAGCCGCTGCTCGGGCGTGTCGATGTCGAACCCGGCGGCGGCATCGGTGAGGAATACCGGGCCGATGCGGAGCCCCGTCCGTGCGAACACGACGCCCGTCAGGTCGGCGAGCGAGAGCTGCCCGATGGCGAAGCGCGCGAGCGTGCCCCAGCCGAGAATCTTCACCATCCGCCACGGCTTCTTGCGCTCGGCTTCGACGGCCGCCCATTCCCGCAGCGCGTCGTACCCCTTGCTGCTCAGCAGCCCGTAGAGGTTGCAGCCGCAGAAGCCGCCGTCGCGAAAGCGAAACGTCGTGCGGCGCACCCCGGGAAAGGCCGCGTGCACGAGGCCGACCGGTACCAGGCCGAACGTCGCGTCGGCGTTCAGCTCGACGGCGCGCTCGCAAAAAGCGTCGAGCGTCGCGGGCGTGAGCAATGGATGATCGGCGGTGGTGATCAAAACCGGCGGCGTCAGGCCGAGCGTGTTGATGGCGAGCGCCGCGCTGGCGCTCGGTGTGCGATCGCCGCGCATCAGCTCGACGGGTGCACCGCCGGCCGCCGGAACCGCGAAGTCGCTCGCCGCCGCGTCGTCGAGTCCGCAGATCACGATGCGCTCGACCCAGCGGCTCGCGCGCAGCGTCTGTACGACGCGGGCGAGCATCGCGACGCCGCCGACCGGCGCGAGGGCCTTGTGCGCGACGCCGGTCGCGATCGCGAGCGGGTCGGCGGTGCCACGGCTGCCGGCCATGACCAGCGCGGTGAAGCGCGTCGCAGTGGTGTCCGCGGTGCTCAGGGGAGCGACTTCTCGTACAAGCGGTAGGTCTTGTACTTGCGGCCCCCGAGGAGGCGCATCAGCCGCAAGAGCGCGAAGTTGTCCTCGAGCACCCAGCCCATCTCGATGTAGCGCATGCCGGTCGCGGCGCCCGACTGGCGAATCGCCTCGATCAGGCCGAAGACGAGCCCCATCGCGAGCGAGCTCGACTGGAATTTCTGGCCGACGCCCATCAGCGCGACGCGGGCCGATTTCGGCCGCTGGAACCGTAGGCGCCACAGCAGCTTCGCCCAGCCGAACGGCAACAAGCGGCCCTGCAAATCGCCGATCAGCTCGTTCAGGTTCGGCACCACGACCAGGATCGCCGCGGTCTCGCCGTCGACCTCGGCGAACTGCACGAAGTCGCGCGACACGAAAAACCGGAGCGCGCTCCCGAGCTCACCGAACTCGGCCTTCGTCCACTGGACGAAGCCCCAGTTGTGCTCCCACGCGTCGTTGAACACCCTCGCGATCAGATCGGTCTCGGCTTTGATGTTCGACTTGTCGAGCGGGCGGATGCGGACGCGGGCCGCTTCGCGCGCGCGGCGGGCCGCTTCGACCATCGTGCGCGGCGGCGTTGCCGTCGGGTCGAGCGAGTAGGCCACCACTTCTTTCACCTTGTGGTAGCCGACCGCCTGCACGCGCGCATCGTAGTAGGGACGCCCGTGGCCGGTCAGAAACACGGGCGGATGCTCGAACCCCTCGACGAGGATGCCGATGTCGCCGTTGATCGACGGATTGAAGGGGCCGATCACACGCTGCATGCCCTGCGCGCGCAGCCACTCTTCCGCGGCCGCGAGCAACGCCGCGAACACCGCGGGGTCGTCGATCGCCTCGAGGAACCCGAAGTGGCCGGTCGCGTCGGCGTAGCGATCGATGCGGAGCCGGTCGATCTGCGCGCTCACGCGCCCGACGGGGCGGCCGTCGCGGTACGCGACGAACAGCTGCACCTGGGCATGCTCGAAGAAGGCACTCTTCGGCGAGAAGGTGTGGCGCTGCTCGGTCAGCAGCGGCGGGATCCATACGGGATCGCCCGCGTAAAGCTCGTAGGGGAGCTCGATGAACGCGCGCAATTCGCGCTTCGAGCTGACCGGTCGTACCTCGACCGGTGCCTGTGCTCCCTCGTGCCGCTGTCGAACGCCGACTGCCGCCGGAGCCGCTCCGGCAATGCTCATGCTGTTGCCACCGCGACGTGCGGCATATGCAGAAGCCGGACGAGGGTCAAGCAAAACCTTGTGGGGCGCGGAGTTACCGTTTGGCGCCCGCCCTTGATACAAGCCCTTCCCCGATGAAGCTGCTGCTGCTGATCATACGTACCTATCCGCAGCGCACCCTGCTCACGCTCGCGTGCCTCGTGCTCGCCGGGCTCGCCGAGGGCATCGGGATCTCGAGCCTGCTCCCGGTCATCCGCTTTGCGACCCGCGACGCGGCGAGCACGGCCGCAAGCGACACGGCACTCGAGCGCGGCCTCACGCACGCCCTCGGCTTCGTCGGCCTGCAGCCCACCAACGCAACGCTCTTCGGCATCGTGCTCGCCGGTATCGCGCTGAAGGCCCTGCTGTTGCTGCTCGCGAATCGCCAGGTCGGCTACGCCGTCGCGCACGTCGCGACGACGCTTCGCCTGCAGCTGATCAGCGCGCTGCTCGGCACGCGCTGGTCGTACTACGTGCACAAACCCGTCGGGGCGATCGCGAACGCCGTCGCGACGGAAGCGCAGGCGGCGGCCGACGCCTATCTGCACGGCACCACGGTGATGGCACTGCTGGTGCAGTGCTGCGTGTTCGCTGCCCTGGCGTGCCTGGTGTCGTGGCCGGCGACGCTCGGGGCGCTCGCGATCGGCTCGTTCATCACGCTCGCCCTCAATCGGTTGGTGCGTTCGTCGCGGAAGTCGGGACGCCGCCAGACCAAGCGCATTCGCATGCTGCTCGCGCGTCTCACCGACACGCTGCAGGCCGTGAAGCCCTTGAAGGCGATGGCGCGCGAGCCCCTGATCACGCCGGTGCTCGAAGGCGAGACCCGGAGCTTGAACCAGGCGCTCGAGCACGAGGTCATGAGCCGCGCGTATCTGGAAGCCCTGCAGGACCCGCTGATCATGCTGTTTCTCGCGGTCGGGCTCTATGTCGGGCTCACGATGCTCGCGATGCCGCTCGCCGACGTCGTGATCCTCGTGTTCCTCTGCGCGCGCATCGTCGGCGACCTCGGCAAGGTGCAGAAGAGCATGCAGCGCCTGGCCGTGAAGGAGGGCGCCTACTGGGCGCTCGACAAGCTCATCGCCGAGGCTCGCGCCGCCGTCGAGGTCACGAGCGGCAGCCGCCCGCCGCGCTTCACGCGCGAGATCCGCGTCGACGGCGTCGGGTTCTCGCACGAGGTCGCGCCAATCTTGCGCGACGCGGCCATGGTGATCCCGGCCGGCTCGCTCACCGTCGTCATGGGACCGTCCGGTGCCGGCAAGACGACGCTCGTCGATCTCGTCGTCGGGCTCCTGCAACCCGACGCCGGCGAGATTCGCGTCGACGGAGTGCCCCTCCGCGAGATCGCCGCGCGCGAGTGGCGCCTGCAGATCGGGTACGTGCCGCAGGAGACACTGATGCTGCACCAGAGCGTCGCACTGAACGTGACCCTCGGCGATCCGTCGGTGCCGCTCGCCGACGTCGACGACGCGCTCCGCGCTGCCGGCGCCAGCGAGTTCGTCGCCGCCTTGCCCGAGGGGGTCGAGACGATCGTCGGTGAGCGTGGCCTCCGGCTCTCGGGCGGCCAGCGCCAACGGCTCGCGCTCGCCCGGGCGCTCGTCCGGAAGCCGAGCCTGCTCGTGCTCGACGAGGCCACGACCGCGCTCGATCCCGCAACCGAGCGCGAGATCTGCGAGACCCTGCGCGCCCTCCGTGGCGCGGTCACGATCGTCGCGATCTGCCATCACGGCCACCTCGCCGAGGTCGCCGACCTGGTCTATCGCGTCGAGGACGCTCGCATCGTGCTCGTCCGCGGCACCGTCGGCGAGCCCCGCGGGGCTGCCCAGGGCTGAAGACCTGCGCTCAGGCGCACAGGCTGCCGTTTGCCCCCGCGGCCCCGGACCTATAGGAGCAGCCCTCCTTTCTGGAGCTCCCACCATGATCTCGACGGACAAACTCGCGCTGGCTTTCGGCGGTCGTACGCTCTTCGAGGGTGTCACCCTCAAGTTCGTGCCGGGCAACTGTTACGGTCTGATCGGTGCCAACGGCGCCGGTAAGTCCACGTTCCTGCGCTGTTTGGCCGGCGATCAGGAGCCGAGCAACGGTTCGGTGATCGTGCCGCCGCACCAGCGCATCAGCATGCTGCGGCAGGACCACTTCGCCTTCGACGAGGTCGAGGCACTGACGGCGGTTCTCATGGGCCACGCTCAGCTCCACGCGGTCATGGTCGAGAAGGACGCGCTCTACGCCAAGCCCGACTTCAGCGATGCCGATGGCATCCGCGCGGCCGAGCTCGAGACCGAGTTCGGGGATCTCGACGGCTGGAACGCCGAGGCCAAGGCCAGCGCGCTCCTGACCCAGCTCGGCGTCGCCGTCGACCGCCAAGGGAAGCTCGTGCGCGAGCTCGAGGACGGCGAGAAGGTGCGCGTGCTGCTCGCGCAGGCGCTCTTCGGCGAGCCCGACATCCTGCTGCTCGACGAGCCGACCAACCACCTCGACGTCGACACGATCCTCTGGCTCGAAGAGTTCCTCATGGAGTTCAAGCACACGGTGATCGTCGTCTCCCACGATCGCCATTTTCTCGACAGGGTGTGCACGCACGTCGCGGACGTCGACTTCCAGAAGGTCACGCTCTTCAGCGGCAACTACAGCTTCTGGTACGAGTCGAGCCAGCTCGCGCTCCGACTCCGGCAAGAAGCCAACAGCCGCAAGGAAGATCACATCAAGGATCTCAAGTCGTTCATCCAACGCTTCAGCGCCAACGCGTCGAAGTCGCGGCAAGCGACGTCGCGGAAAGTGCAGCTCGACAAGATCACGCTCGACGACATCCGGCCGTCGTCCCGCAAGTACCCGTACATCGCGTTCGACACCCAGCGTGAGCTCGGCAAGGACGTGCTGGTCGTCGACAAGCTCTCGAAGACGCTCGAAGGCGAAGTCCTGTTCAAAGATCTCAGCTTCATGCTGAAGAAGGGCGAGCGCATCGCCCTCACCGGCAACGACCTCGCGACCACGACGCTGCTGCAGGTCCTCGCCGGCGAGATGGAAGCTGACGCCGGGGAAGTGCGCTGGGGCCGGAGCGCGAACCGCGGCTACTTCCCGAAGGACAACGCCGGCTTCTTCGACACGGACATGAACGTGATCGAGTGGCTACGGCGCCTCAGCCCGAACCAGGAAGAGACCTTCGTCCGCGGCTTCCTCGGCCGCATGCTGTTCTCGGGCGAAGCCAGCAAGAAGAGCGCGCGCGTGCTGTCCGGGGGCGAGAAGGTGCGCTGCATGATCTCGCGCCTCATGCTGCAGGACCCGAACGTGCTGCTCCTCGACGGCCCGACGAACCACCTCGATCTCGAGTCGATCACCGCCTTCAACAACGGGCTCCTCAAGTTCACCGGCTCGATGGTGCTGAGCTGCCACGACGTGCAGTTCGTCGATTCGCTGGTCACGCGCGTGATCGAGCTCGCGGGCGAGGATCACTACGACCTCGCGATGACCTACGAAGAGTACCTCGCCGATCCCGATCGGCACGCGCGCATGGGTCAGCTCGAAGGCCGCGCGGCCTGAGCCGCGCCGCCGGGAGCGCCGCGACGGCGTCGCCTGCGCCGCTTCTTGCGGGGTGCCGGCGGAGTAGTCTGCGTCCTCGGCGCGTTCTGCTGCGGGGGTGAAGATTCCGGCTTCGGCGGCGCGATCGGCGGCAACCCGCGCGTGACCCGTCGCCGCTGCTCGTCGAGCTCGGCTTCCTCGATCTGGCGCAGGATCGCGGTCGTGTCGGCCAGCGCCTCGGGGGGCTGCCATCCGCCGGTCAGCACCGAGTCCGGCGTGAGCTCGCCCCGCTCGTAGAGGCTCCACATCTCTTGCCCGTACGGCACGCCCGTCGCCGCCGGCTCGAAACGGCCGAGAAAGTCCGTGAGGTTGTCGACGTCGCGGATCAGGAGCTCGCGGGCGTTCTGGTTGCGTGACGCGTCGACGGACTGCGGAAAGTCGATCAGCACCGGCCCGTCCGCTCCCATCAGCACGTTGAAGTCGGAGAGATCACCGTGCACCAGGCCCGCCGCGAGCATGCGGACGACCTCGCGCAGCAGCCGATCGAAGATGGCGCGCGCTTCGGCCGCCGTCATCGCGACCTCGCCGAGGCGCGGCGCCGGGTTCCCCGAGGCGTCGGTGACCAGCTCCATGATCAGGACGCCGTCGACGAAGTGGAACGGCTCCGGAACCCGGACGCCGGCATCCCGCAAGCGATAGATCGCCTCGACCTCGGCCGAGCGCCACGCGTCCTCGTCCTTCGCGCGCCCGTAGCTCGTGTGCTTACCCATGGCGCGCTGGTCCCGGCTGTTCCGCACCCGCCGGCCCTCGATGTAGCCGCTGCGTTGCTTGAATGTCCGATTTTCGGCGTCCTTGTAGATCTTGGCGACCCGCTGCTCACCACCCGAGAGCACCAGATAGATCTGCGCCTCCTTGCCGCTCCGGAGCGGGCGCATGACCTCCTCGATGATCCCCTCGGCCGTCAGGACCGCGAGGCTCTCCGGTACACGCATCTTCTCTCACTTTCGGCGACTCGGTAGGCATCGCGCCAGGATCGCGCGCGATGAGCGGTCGGGATAGGGTCGCGGGATGTTCTATCCCTTCCATCGTCAAATGACGAAGATGCTCGGCCAGCTCGACAAGTGGCTCGAAACCGCCGAAGCCCACGCGCAAGCCAAGGGCTTCGATTCCAAAGTGCTGGTCGAGTCGCGCCTGGCGCCGGATCAGTTCGCGTTCGTCCGCCAGGTGCAGGCGGCATGCGACACCGCGAAGCTCGGGTCGTCGCGCCTGACCGGGAAAAGCGCTCCCGAGCATCCCGACACCGAGACGACCCTCGCGGAGCTGCGCGAACGGATTCGCTCCGTCCGCGCCTATCTCGACGGCGTGACGGAGGCGGATTACGCAAACGCCGCGACGCGCGTCATCACGACGCCGCGCTGGGAAGGAAAGGTCATGAGCGGCGCCGATTACTTCATGGAGCACGCGCTGCCGAACTTCTTCTTCCACATCACGCACGCGTACGCGCTGCTCCGCCACAACGGTGTGAACGTCGGCAAGCGCGACTATCTCGGCGCCCAGACGCGCCGCGACCCCTAGACGTTCCCTAGCCGCGGCCGGCGACGCGGCCGCGAAACCAACCGGCGATGCTGCGCCGCGGCTTGGTCGCGGCGAGCACCTCGTGCGGGAAGTCCTCGCTCAAGAAGAGGACCATCGCGCCCGGCCGCGGTAGCACGCGGACGAGCACGCTCCCGTCGCTCGCGCGGTACAGCACGAGCTCGCCGCCGTCGGCGGCCGTCCACTCCCCGTTGAGGTAGACGACCGTCGAGAGCAGACGATTGCGCTCGCCCACGAGCGCGTCCAGATGGCGCTCGTAGCGGGCGCCGGTCGGATAGATCGCGTAGTGTGCTTCGTAGTCGAGCAAGCCGAGGAACAGCTGCTCGTTGATCGCGACGCGGAGCGCTTCCATCACGCACAGGTAGGAATGATCGGCGTCCTTGGCGTCGTCGAGCCAGCGGACCACGTCGCCGCGTACGAGCGCGTCATGCGTGCGGTCTTCGCCTCGGCCCATGCCGCCCGCGGCAAAGGGAAACGCCACCGTATCCGCGCACCCGGTGTCGAGACGTCGACGCAAGGCGGGAGCCAGCGCATCCTCGACGACGACGAACCCACACGATCGCAGCTGGCGGACGATGAGGTCGATGTCCATGGCGACGACTCAGGTGAGGAGGATGGCAAGGCTCGAGCGCGCGAAGATCGTGCGGCGATCCGCGACACCCGCTGCCCCGAGCGTACGCAGCGCGGCTGGGAGCTTCTTTCCGCCTTGCACGAAGTGTCGGAGCGCTGCCAGCACGAAATCCGGTTGGGTTTCCGGAAACTCCGCGTCGAGGAGCGCCGTGCCGAACTCTGTCGTCTCGCATAGCTCGTCGGCCCAGCGCAGCACCGTCGCGAGCGGCGGCTGCTCGGGAAAGCGCTCCGCGACGAGCGCGAGCAGGTCGGCGCGCGTTCGGACGTTCATCAACAGTGCCAGGAAGAAGCGATGCTCGGGCTCGGTGATGGTGCTCCGGAGGTCGACGATCGCCGCCCGGCGCGCGATCTCGTCCAGCGTCGCGGGGATCCCGTCCGCGCTCCGGCCGTGCTTCGCCTGGAAGGCCGCGAGTACGAGCTCCCACGCGTCGACGTTCCGGAGATGTCGCATGCCGTGCTGCAGCACGGCGAACCCGCGCGCGAAGTCGAGCTCGGCGATCATCGCGAGCACCATCTCGACGTAGGTCGGGTCTTGCAGCTCTTCGAGCACGTCGAGCAGCTGGGCGCGGCGCGCCATGAGGGGATCGTGCAGGGCCGGATCGAGCGCGACGTGCGGCGGCAGGTAGTTCAGTTGCGGGGCAATCTCCGGGCCGTCGTGGTGCGTCCGCACCACGACCGTGATCGACGGCGTTTCGAGATGGAAGAGCGCGTGCACGAAGCCGTCACCGGCGACGATCGGCTCCGTGCGTCCGGTCGCGAGCAGCTCGATCGACTGCATGCGCACGTCGCCAACGTAGAAGTGCGGGTTGATCGCCTCGGCGTTGGCGAGCGCGTAGCGCGCGTGGATGCTCGACCCGGCCAGCACGTGGAAGGCGCCGGAAAACGCGTGCTGATGGATGTCGGTTGTGCCGTCCATCCAGAAGAGCACCTGCACGTAGAACTTCGGATGATAGTAGGCGACGATCTCCGGCTGCCCGAAGCCCGACTGGGTCTGCAGCGCCTGCTCGTCGTTCAAGAGAAACTCGCGCACGAATGCCGCCACGTCGACGTGCGTGGTCGGAGGACGTTCGTCGAGGGCCGCCTGCGCGATCGCCGGGAACCGCGCCAGGTCGAAGCGCTCGGCTTTCCAGCGTCGGAGGACGGTACGACCGAGCTCGGTGAAGAAGGTGTTCACGGTGGCTACTCCGGCCCGGCGAAGGTCGAGACGGCGATGCCGGGCAACTCCCGTACGATCCCAGGCTTCTTGGGATTGCCGTTGAGATCGATCTTCACGGTTGCTGCGGTCCACACGCGGCGAGGCTCTCCGCCGAGCGAGAGCAGAAAGCGAAACGGTTGGGGCAGGACCTCGAGCGGGTCCATACGCAATAGTTCCCGACTGAGGGTGGCGCGCGAACCGTTCGGACCGAACTCCCATTCGGTGGCGACGGGATAGCGCGCGTCGCTGCCGGCCGTCGTGGCGTCGCCGAATGTGACCGTCCCGCTTCCGCCTGACTCGCTGGCGCCTTTGCGATGCTGCTCCAGCCACTCCGAATGGCGAGATCCGTCGGGGAGGGTGAGGATGGAGAGATAGAAGGTGCGGTCGCCTTGGCGGGCAAGGACCTCGTCGCGCCGACGAATCAGCTCACTTTCGGGCCGCGCCATCCACGTGTGGGTTACCGCACCCGATCCGACGACTTCGTGCGCGCTGCTCGCGCCCCGCGCCGTGATGGTGGCGCGCGCCAGGGCCGGCATCGCCACCTCGTAGGTATAGGGCGTCACGAAATCCTCGACGAGCGTCGGGTCGTTCTGTCGGTCGATTTCCAGATGCACCTGAACACCGTGCTTACGACTGTCGATGTCGACGACGATCGTGGGCTCGCTGACGTCGAGGGTCGCCTTCGCGATCTCGAGCCGACGGCCCTCCATGCCGGGTTTCCAGTCCCCTCGTCGCCGCCCCCATTTGAACGGCAACACGTCGCCGTTGGCGAGAACCAGATGCCCGACCGCTGCCGCCGTCCGGTCGCCGGGGCCTTGGTTCGTGACGAGGAACCGCGCGAAGAAGCGCTCGCCGGAATCGAACCACGCGGTGACGTCCCAGTACTCCATCGCGCCGTCGGCGGAAGAAAAGCGGGCGACGAGTGTGCCGCTAGGCGATACCTCGGTGCTCTCCAGCACTGCGACGGGTGGATTCGCCGGCGCGGCCCTCGCCCCGGTCACGACCAGAATCGCGACCGCCGCCACCACGAACGCGGCGTCACGAATCGACGAACGCCAGCGACGACGCGTCAGCCGCTCGCCGCGTCGGGCAGCCGCACGACGGCGTTCTCGCGGAAGCGCCGCACCGACGGCTCGTAGTACACCGCCTTCAAGAGCGCGCGGTTGTAGAGATCGAGACCGCGCGGCAGCTTGCGGGCGACGTCGAGCCAGAGCACGACGCGGACCTCGTCGCTGTCGTTCGCGGCGTCGTGCAGATTGGTGTCGTCGAACATGACGCCGCGGCCGTTTTCCCAGTAGTGCTTCGGGCCGTTCTCGATCAGCTTCTTGTCGCGGCGCGCGTTGTCGGCGCGGTCGACGTTGACGCGGAGCCAGCATTTCTGGTTGGCGTTGTTCTCGGGGATCACGACGCCGAGGTGATAGCGCACGAAGCCTTTGTAGTAGCCCCAGTGCGGGCTCACGTATTGGTGCGGTTCCAGGATCGAGAAGAACGCGTTGTAGATGGTCGTCAGCGGTTGCAGGGCGGCGGCCGTCTTCGGCGCCAGCGCGCAGTTCTCCGGGATGAACGTCCCGGACTTCAGCATGAACGCCTTCCACTGGATCGTGTGGATGCCGCGCTCGGTGTACTGGCCGCCGAGCGCCGACATGTCGGTGATCTGCGAGCGGAACCGCAAGAGGTTCTCGCACTCGCTCCGGATGTCGGCGTACGACGCTTCGAGCTGGCGCAGCTCGGGATAGTCGTCGCCATAGTCCACATCGAAGGCGGGCATGCGCTCGATGAGACCGGCGTCCTCGCAGCGTGCGTAGACGCCGTTGAAGGCCTTCTTCACCCGCTTCCGACCCTTTTTGCCGCCGCCAGGCAGACGCCCGAGGGCGGAGGCGATGTCGAGGCTCGCGGATGCCGCGATGCGGATGGGCGCGAACATGGTCGCCTCGTTAACGGCTCGTCCGAGACTCCGCAAGTGGCCTGCCCGGGGGTACGGTCTCAGTTCGATTCTCGCGGCAGCGATTGGTGGTGGCAGCCGGCGGGCGGGTCGGGGGTGGCTCCTACGGTCGCGCGGTCGCTGACACCCAGCGCATACAACCTGCCGCTGCCACCATGGCCTGCGCACACGCGAGCTGGCGCTCCCCGGAGCCACCCCCGACCCGCCCGCCGGCTGCATCATTACTCACTCTGATTGGAGCCGTCGGCTGGTAGTCCGAGTCGGCGGGCCCGATTGTTCGTGTTGCGATGCCTCGCCGGTGGGTGGGTCCGGGTGTGCTCCGGGGAGCCGCAGCTCGCGTGTGCGCAGGTCAGAGAGGCAGCGGCAGGTTGTACGCGCTGGGTGGCAAGAACCCGGCGACCGTAGGAGCACACCCTGACCCGCCCGCCGGCGACACCGCCCAACACAGACCGAGACCCGACCTGCCCGGGTGACTTGCGGCCTGGCCATGCCCCGGCCATCATCCCGCTCCGCGTGCCGCCGACCTTCACACTGCTCGCTGCCGCCGGGCTCGGGATCGATCGGGCGGGGCTGCTGGCCGCGATGGAGCCGTTCGTGGCGCTGCACGTGACCCCGGACGATCCGATCTGGACCGCTGAGGTCGCGCGGAAGAGCGCGAAGATCCGGCGGCGGCTCCGGAAACGCCGTTGGCTCGGTTGGCTCGGCAAGGGGAAGCGTCGCGATCAGCAGCGCATCGAGGAAGAGTACACGGGCGCGTGGGCCCGGAAGCGCCTTGCCCCCTATGAGATGAGCCCGCGCCCGACCACCGGCGCCGCCTGGCAGTACGCGGGCGAGGTCATGTTTGCGACGGCCGCCGCGGGCTCGCGTGCTCGGTTGCTGGTTTTGATGCGGGCGATCGCGCTGTTGCGGCCGACCAGCGTCCTCGAGGTCGGGTGCGGGAACGGGCTCAATCTCCTGACGCTGGCGTGTCGTTTTCCGGAAACGCGCTTCGCGGGCCTCGAGCTCACCGCAGGCGGATTCGCCGTGGCGAGCGCGGCGCAACAAGATGCCGAGCTACCGATCGTCTTGCAGCGCTTTTCGCCCGAGCCCGTCGTCGACCCGACCGCGCATCGTCGGGTCGCGTTTCATCAGGGCAGCGCCGCCGCGGCGCCGTTCGCCGATGCCAGCACCGACCTCGTCTATTCGTCGCTCGCGTTGGAGCAGATGGAAGAAGTGCGGCCGCAGGCCCTCGCCGAGATGGCGCGGGTGAGCGCCCGACACACGCTGATGCTCGAGCCGTTCTGGGACTGCAACGACCGCGGTCTACGGCGCGACTATCTGATCACGCGTGATCACTTCCGCGGTCGCATCGCCGATCTCGCCGGCTACGGTCTGGAGCCGATCCTCGTGACCGACGACCTCCCGGGCGAGATCTGGCTGCAGCCGTGTCTCGTCGTCTGCCGGAAGCGGAGCGCAGTGGCCGGATGAGCGTGTCGGCGGAACGGACGGACGCACCGACGCCGCGCCGCACCTGGGTGCTCGCAGGCGACAAACCCGGCGACAACGCGCAATCGTTGTCGCTCGCGACCGCGGTCGGCTGGCCGTTCGAGGTGAAGCAGCTGCGCTACCTCGCGGCCCGGACGAGCGAGGAACGTTTTCCGCTCGATCGCGCCGCGTCGAGCCCGCTCGATCCGCCGTGGCCCGATCTCGTGATCGGCTGCGGCCGGCGCAGCGTCGGGGTCGCTTGTGAGATTCGCCGCCACGCCGGCCCGACGACCAAGCTCGTCCAGCTCGGCCGCCCGCGCGCCGACCTCGACTACTTCGATCTTGTCGTGACGACGCCGCAGTACCGCTTGCCCGACCACGCGAACGTGCTGCATCTCACGCTGCCGCTCCATCGCATCGATCGCGAGGCGTGGGCACGCGCCGCGGCGGAGTGGGAAGGGAAGCTCGCGGCCCTGCCGCGGCCGTTGACCGCGGTGCTCGTCGGCGGCAGCGCGAAGCCGTTCGTCCTCGATGTCCCGAGCGCGCGCCGTCTCGGCGAGCAAGCGAGCGCGCTCGCTCGCGCCGAGGGTGGCGCGCTACTCGTGAGCACGAGCCGTCGCACCCCGGAAGACGCCGCCCGTGTGCTCGTCGAGTCGCTCACCGTGCCCGCGTACGTCCACCACTGGAGCCCGGACGGCGGCCCGAATCCGTATGCCGCGTACATGGCGCTCGCCGACGCCTTCATCGTCACCGGCGACAGCGCGTCGATGCTCACGGAGGCGTGCAGCACCGGGAAGCGCGTCTGGATCGCCGAGCTGCCGAAGCACCGAACGCTCCGTGCGCACACGAAGATCCTGTTTCGTCGGCTCATGCTAGCCGTGGCCCCGGAGCTGCCGAAGCGTGGTCGCATCCGTTATCCGCGCGACCTCGAGCGCCTGCACCGGGCGTTGATCGCCACCAACCGCGCCGTCCCGCTCGGCCGGTCGTTCACCGGATCGCCCCCGCCCGCGCTCGACGAGACGGAGCGCGCCGCGGCACGGGTGCGCGAGCTGTTCGGGGCGTGAACGGGTCGCGCCGAATTTCCGGACGGGGTACTCGTAAGCTGGCATGACGAGCGAGCGGCAGCGTAAGCCTTCGGCGGTGGGCATCACCTTCACGAAGGCGCGGCTGACCAATCCTCGGCGCGCGGACCTCGCTGAGATCGAGATCGACATGCTGGTGGATAGCGGCGCCTTCTTCAGCGTCGTGCCAGCGAGCATTCTCGAGGCCCTCGCCGTTGCCCGGACTCAACCCAAAGAGTTCGTGCTGGCCGACGGTACCCACGTCACGTACGACGTCGGCGAGGTCAACTTTGCCGTCGGTGATCTCGATGCCACGTCGAAGGTCGTGTTCGCACCCGAAGGCGTGACGCCGCTCCTTGGTGCGCTCACCCTCGAGGGCCTCACGTTGATGCTCAATCCCGTCACACGCGAGCTCCTACCGATGCGCCTCTTCCTCGCGCGCGCCTCCTGATGCGACCCGACTGATGCCGATCTCCGACTACCTGCGCGACTTGCGGACGCGTATCGGCACGACGCTCGTGCTGATGCCATCGGTGGCGGCGCTGATCTTCGACGAGCACGGGCGCGTGCTGCTCGCGCGGCACTCGAACGGCGGTGTGTGGTCGACGCCGGGCGGCGCGATCGATCCCGACGAAGCACCGCAAGACGCCGTCGCGCGGGAAGTGTGGGAGGAGCTCGCTGTGCGCGTCGAGCCGACCCGCTGCCTCGGCTCGTTCGGCGGTCCGGCGTTTCGCATCACGTACGCGAACGGCGACGTCGTGTCCTACGTCATCACCGCGTTCGAATGCCGGCGGCTCGACGATGCTGCGCTTCGTCCCGACGGCGACGAAGTGCTGGAAGCGCGCTACGTCGGCGCCGATGAGCTCCGCACGCTGACGTTGTCGTCATGGGCCGCGGTCGTGCTGCCGACGCTGATGGAACGGCGTGGCGACTGGGTGCCGCCGGTCACATGGCGGCCACCGACCGGCGGCTGAACGGGGCAGGGCGGCGAGCTACGCGGAAACCGCGGCGCTCGCAGTGTTGACGAGCGCGAGCGCGTCGCGCCGCACGTGGCGAAACTCGATCTCTTCCTCGACGATCGAGAGCGGAATCGCGCCCGCCGCGATGCCCTCGCGCAGCAGGTTGAAGAAGAAATGTTCCTGCGCCGGATCGGGGTGACGCTTGTAGACGCCGCGCGGGCCGTTGGCACGGCCGCGCAAGCGATCGAGCGCGCGTCGCAGCAACGACGCGTCGGCGTGCTGCCCGCGCGGAGTGAAATCCGCCGGGAGACCCGTCTTCCACGGCTGCGTCCGGCGATGGGTATTGTGCAGCAGCTTGGTCGTCGCGTTCAGCGTGTCGAAGTGGTTCCAGTGCTCCTCGAGCTCGCCGACGGCGCCCGCGGGCTCGCCGAGGAGCCACATCCAGTCGTTGTAGTCGCGCTCGCCGGCGAAGAGGCGGCTGAAATCCTCCTCGCATTTCCAATGCGTCAGGCGGGCGCAGTCGAGGAGCATGACGCTCGATGCCCAGTGGCCCGGCTTCCGGCCTTCGGGCGGCATGCGCTTCGCGAGCACCGCGTGGCCTTTCATGTCCCGTTGCAGCAGCTCGCGGATGTCGCCGACCGCGAAGATGTCGGGATCCATGACGACCGCGCGGCCCTCGTACCCCATGAGGCGCGGCACGTCGAAACGGAGGGGCGGGAACGACTGCAGATCGTCCTCGACCCACACCACCTGCCGACCTTCACGAAGATACGCGTGGCCGTCCCGGCCTTTGATGAAGGGATAGTCTTCCGCCCAAACGATGCGGACGTCGAACGCGTCCGGCGCGGCCGACCGCGTCTTCAACGAGTACGCGGCCACCAGGGCCCCGAGCCGTTGCTTCCGATTGGTGTGGATGAAGACCGTGTCACGCATCTGGGTCACGCATCTGGGCGGTGCCCTTTTGGTACCGGAAGCGGGGGGCGAGGGAAAGTCGGCGGCCCTTGCCAGAAGACGGCCGATGCGTTTCAAAGTTCGACCGGAGGTACGCCCCATGCATGATCTCGTGATCCGCGGTGGAACGGTCGTCGACGGGACCGGCGCCGCGCCCCGCACGGCCGACGTCGCCATCGACGGCGGGCTCATCACTGCCGTCGGCAGCAACCTGCCGAGCGGCCGCGAGGAGATCGATGCCACCGGCAAGATCGTCACGCCTGGCTTCGTCGACATCCACACGCACTACGACGGGCAGGCGACGTGGGATCCCGAGATGGCGCCGTCGTCGTGGCACGGCGTCACGACCGTCGTCATGGGCAATTGCGGCGTCGGGTTCGCGCCGGCCGCGCCCGATCGCCACGAGTGGCTGATCGGCCTCATGGAAGGCGTCGAGGACATCCCCGGCACCGCACTCGCCGAGGGCCTCACGTGGGAATGGGAGAGCTTCCCCGAGTATCTCGACGCGCTGGAGAAGCTGCCGCGCACCGTCGACGTCGCGACCCACGTGCCGCACGGCGCCGTCCGGGCGTACGTGATGGGCGATCGGGGCGCGCGCAACGAGCCGCCGACCGAATCCGACATCGCGCAGATGTCGCAGATCGTCGAGGAAGGGTTGCGGGCCGGTGCGCTCGGATTCTCGACTTCGCGGACGATCCTGCACCGCTCGATCGACGGCGAGCTCGTCCCCGGCACCTCCGCTACCAAAGAAGAGCTGATCGGCATCGGGCGCGCCATGGGTCGCGTCGGTCACGGCGTGTTCGAGCTCGTGTCCGATTTGCGGCGCGAGTGGCGCGAGTTCGAGTGGATGGGCGACCTCAGTCGCGAAACCGGCTTGCCGGTCACGTTCGCCGCGCTGCAATCGATCGGCAAGGAGATGACGCTCGACGATCAGATCGCCGCGATGGACGAGCAGAACGCCAAGGGCGCCAACATCGTCGCCCAGATCGCGCTCCGCGGGAACGGCGTCGTCATGGCATGGCGCGGCACCGTGCATCCGTTCTTGTGGAAGCCCGCATGGACCGAGATCGCGGCGCTCCCGTGGGAGCAGCAGCTCGCGCGCCTGCGCGACCCGTCGTTCCGCGCCCGCATGATCGAGGAGAAGTCGGTGTTCCCAGAGTCCGACCTCGTCTATTTCCTTCAGATCGTCGCCGAAGGCTGGTTCGCGCAATACGCGATGGGTCCCGACTTCGACTACGAGCCCACGCAAGACGAAACGATCCAAGCCGTCGCCGCCGCCAAGGGCGTCACCGGCGCCGAGCTCGCGTACGATCTGTTGATGGAAGACGAGGGCCGCGGGTTCATCTACTTCCCGATCTTGAACTACCAGGACGGCAATCTCGATTTCCTCCAGGCGCTGCAGGTGCGCGAGGATTGCGTCAACTCGCTCTCCGACGGCGGCGCCCATTGCGGCACCATCTGCGACGCCGCGTCGCCGACGTTCATGCTGGAGCACTGGGTCCGCAACCGAAAGCGCGGGACCATCTCGTTGGCCAACGCGATCAAGCGGCAGTGCCGGGATACGGCCGTGCTCTATGGGCTGCACGACCGCGGCGTGCTCGCGCCGGGCTATCTCGCCGACGTGAACGTCATCGACATGCAGACGCTCAAGCTCGGCAAGCCGTGGTTGGCGTTCGATCTGCCCGCGGGCGGGCGGCGGTTGCTGCAGAAGGCGGACGGCTACGTCGCGACGATCAAGTCGGGGCGGGTGACGTTTCGGGATGGCGCGATGCAGGGCGCGACGCCGGGGGTGGTGATTCGCGGGCCGCGCCCGACACCATGAAGACGCTCAAGCTCATCGCGATCGCCCTCGTGGTCTACGTGGCGATCGTCGCCGCGTTCGAGTCCTCGATCGGGTTCTTCCAGCCCGCGCCCGGATCGACGCTGGTCATCACGACGATCGACGCCGACGGAACGTCGCACGATCGCGTGGTGGCTCGTCTCGAAACCGAGGGGAAGCTCTACGTATCCGCCAACCACTGGCCACGCGCGTGGTATCGGCGCGCGCTGGCGAACCCGAATGTCCAGATCACCGTGGACGGCGAGAAGCGCGACGTTCGCGCCGTCCCGGTGACGGGCGCGGAGCACGACCGCGTCGAGCGCGAGCATCCCCACAGCCTGGGGTTTCGGATCGTGACGGGGTTTCCGCCGCGCTATTTCGTGCGTCTGGATCCACGTTAGCCAAGTTTTTTTGCGTCCAAGCGAGACGCGGCGTGCGGCGCTGCGTCGCCGGTACAAGTAGCGTCTTTATTTCGTGGAGGCTGAAGACCCACCCGGTAGGATCGCGGCTATGAAGTCCGCTAAGATCGCCGTGAGCCTGCCCGATGCACTGGTACCCCGGGCGCGCGGGGCGGTCCGTCGCAGCCGGGCGTCGAGTGTCAGCTCGTACGTAGCCGCGGCACTCGAGGAGCACTATGCAGAGCAAGGGCTCCATGCACGACGCGAGGCATCGCAACCTTCATCGACAGTCAAAGGAGTGGAAATGTCGAACACGGAGCACAACATCGCTGTAGTGTTGAAGTACTTCGAGGGTTGCAACACCGGTAGCCTCGAAGATCTCCTCAGCACTCTTGACCCTGACGTTGTTCACTACTTCTTGCCTGATCAGTTCAAGCCCATTCATGGTGCCGAGCACCTCGCAAAGTACTGGCGAAAGTTCCGCAATCTCCTCAAGCCGACCTGGAAAATCGATCACATCATCGGCCAGGGTAGCGAAGTCGTCAGCGAATGGAGTTGCTTGTGGACGCCGGAGCAGACGGACCTGCGTCTGCTGATGCGCGGCAGTGAGTGGTACGTAATGCGCCATGGTCGAATATCAGAGGTGAGGGCGTACTTTGCCCACGACAACAAGGCCAACACCGAGCTAACCGGGTTTCCCTACGGAGACCGCGGCTACCTTCGCGACGCCTAACATGTCGTTCAACCGGACGCGCCATGCCGCGTCGGCCTCGTCTTCCGTGCCGATCACAAGCGGTTTGCTCAACGCTTCGCGAGGCCGCGTTCCAAACGCTCGCGAACCTCAGGCCACGGTGCCCAACGTCCTCGCCAGATCGCGCCCGTGCGGCCCGTCGCTCGATCTCTGCAGCCGCCTTCCGAACGGCACGACTTCATGACGAAGATTGCCGAAGCGCGCAGCCTGCATTTCATCGCCGTCCCGCTGCTGTTGGCCTGCGCGCTCCTCGCGCCGTGCCACTCGAATGCGGAAACCGGCGATCCGGTGGATGTGGCCGTGAGGTTCTTCGAGGCTGGCAAGGCTTGGCGTTGCGACGAGGCCTGGCGCTTCTATTCGGCGGGTACGCAAGAGAACTTCCTCGCCGAGGACCATCGCTACGAGCGCGAGCGGGAGGGCCCGTCGCGGCCCGATACGGTGCAGAAGCGGCACTGCGGATGGACGTCCAACACCCTGAAGCCCGGCACCGTGCGCATCGCGCGGCAGCAAGGCGACGAGGCGGTCGTCGCCGCGGACTTCATCGGCAAGGCGCCGAGAAACCGGCACGACATTTTTTTCCCGCCTTCCGTAGTGACGACCAAGGAGCTTCGGCTGGTTCGCGAAGCGGGCGAGTGGCGGGTGGAGCAGCCGCGGCTGCCCATCGGGCGCCCGGGCTGGCGGCTGATCGAAGTCGGGCCGGTGGACGTTTTCCAAGAGCCGAGGCCCCCCGCGGGCTTGCTCCGCAAGCTGGAAGCAACGGCCGTGTCGCGTGTCCCGCGCGACACCCTCGACTCGGCGCTGCACGATCCGCAGTTCTGGACGCACGCGCTGCCCTCGGTCAGCGCGGCAGAACCTCTGGAGCGTACGGGTGAATTGGACCGCGTGCGGCTCGCGTTCGCCGTGGAGCCGGAGCGCTCCCTCACGGTCACGGTGACGCTTTCCGGCAAGCCGGTCGATGCGACTCGCGAATGGACGACGCTGCAATGGAACGTGGAGGACGGCAACAAGGCGCCCGTCTACTTTCGGGGTTCCGTGACACTGCGGCCGCATCATGACGGGACGCGGGTCACGATGGAGCTCGTCGTCGACCCGAAACAATGGCCCGGCGACGTGGCCGAGGGAGCTTTTTCGGCGCAGCACATGGCGCAGGCGCTGCTCGGTCTCGACAAAGTCGCGCTCGGGTCGGCACGCTAGCTCCCGCAGCCGCCACGAACGCGAAGGGGAGGGTGAAGCCGATGCAACAAAGCTCGTGGAGCCTTTGGAGAATTGCAGCTTGTTTCGTGGCCGGAGTCGCAGCGGCAGGCGCCGGCGCCGTCGGTGGGTTCCTCATCGGCGCGACCTACGGCGGGCAGTACGCTCCGCAGTTCGAATTCGCAGGGCTCACGGGCTACGAAGCGACGGGGCTGATCGGCGAGCTGGTAGGCCTCGTCGTGGTCGGACTCTCGACCTTCTACCTGGTACGCCGTCTCACTCGCGCATGGATCCAGCCGGCGATCGGCTGACCGACAGACCGGTCCAGCACAATGATCCGTTACGCGATAATCGCGAACCTCGTTGCGTACTCGATCGTGGTGAGTCAGCCACTGGCCTACCTCGTCTTCCTGGCTCGGGCTCAGCGTGCATTATCGGCCCCGGCGTACATCGAGCTACGCCAGTGCATCAATCCCGTGATGAGTCGGCGAGTGCCGGTGATCCATTTGAGCACGCTCGCCACCGTCCTACTCTTGCTCGTGCTCTCACTGCGCGGTGGGAGCTGGAACGTGGCAGGCACCGCGGCCATCGCGCTCCTGTGCCTCGTCATCGATGCCATCCTCATGATGCGCGAGAACGTGCCCATCAACGGCGTCGTCGATCGGTGGTCGACCACCAACTATCCAGAGGACTGGGAAGACTACCGATCGAAATGGTTCGGGGTATTCGGCTACCGCCAAGTCGTGCTTCTGGTCGGATTCTTCAGTCTTCTGGTCGGCGCCGTATTTCCATCGTAGCCCTACTTGTCCTTCCCGAGATGCCCGTACACGGTCGCGGTCGTTTGAGCCCATTGCACGTCTCGCGGCAGAGCGAGGTGCCCGACGTCACGGAGACGACGGTGGTGGCCGGAGTGGCCCTATGCGCTACCAACTTGGAGAGACGACGATGACGAACCTCCACGAAGGCCAATGTTTCTGCGGTGCGATCAGAATCGCAGTGTCCGGTGAGCCGCTATCGATGGCCTATTGCCATTGCGACTCATGCCGCTCCTGGTCGGGTAGCCCGGTACACGCGTCCACCATGTGGACGGCGGATGCGGTCAAGGTCGTCGCCGGGGCGGAGCACATCCGGACCTTCCAAAAGATCCCGCAGAGCATCAGCCATCGCCAGTACTGCGCCCAATGCGGTGGTCACCTGATGATCAGTCATCCCGACTTCGGGATGTTCGATGTATTCGCCGCGACGATCCCGACGCTAAAGTTCGTCCCGAGCCTGCATGTCAACTATGCGGAGTCCGTACTGCCCATGCGTGACGGGCTGCCGAAGTTCCGTGACTTTCCTAGTGAGTTCGGTGGGACGGGAGAGCAAGTCCCCGAATGATCACGCATCAAATGGAGAACGAGTCATGAGCGCATTTCGAGTCTATCTGGCCGTCGTATTCGCGTTGCTCGGTGCCTATACCGTCGTGGTCGGTACCAACCATTGGTTGGAATCTTCTGGCGGTATTCTTTGGCGACATGGCAGCGATGAAGTGGCCAGGCCAGTTCAACTGTGACTTCATGGGCTTTCTGTCCCTCTCCGCCCTGTGGCTTGCCTGGCGGAATCAGTTTTCTCCCAAGGGCATAGCGTTGGGGGTGCTGGGGTTTTTTGGCGGCATGATGGTGCTGGCGCCCTACCTGTTCTTTGCGAGCCTCAAAGCCAACGGGGACGCGCAGGTGCTGCTGCTGGGAGAGGCGCGAGCAGCTCGTTGAGCCGCCGACCTAGTGCTGGCCCTAGCTGGCGCAATGCACTAATCCGAGCGCGCAGCCAACTTTCTCACCGGGAGGCAATGATCCGTGTCCGACCTCGTCGTGCATCAACTCCCAGGGGCCTGGGGGCTTCCGTCGATCAGCCCGTTCTGCCTGAAGCTCGATCTGTATCTGCGTATCGTGAAGGTGCCCTTTCGGGTCGTCGTCGATGGGACGCCCTTCCGCGGTCCGAAAGGGAAGCTGCCGTGGATCGAGCACGACGGGAAGAAGATCGCCGACTCTGGGTTCGCCATAGAATACGTCGAGCGCACGTTCGGCTGTGATGCGAACGCGGGTCTTTCTCCCGCCGAGCGTGGCGTCGCGCTCGCGCTCCGTCGACTGATCGAAGAGAACCTCTATTGGGTGATGGTCTACGACCGCTGGGTCGTCGAGGAGAACTGGCAGATCTTTCGCGACGTCGTTCTCGGCGCGGTTCCCGGTCTGGTCCGCCCGATCATCGCGCCCATCGCGCGGCGCGGCGTCCGCGGGCAGCTCAAGGGGCACGGGCTCGGGCTGCACTCGCCGGACGAAATCCACGGCATCGGGCTTCGCGACATCGGCGCGATCGCCGACTTTCTCGGCGACAAGCCGTTCCTGATGGGCGAGACGCCGACCGAGATCGATGCGGTCGCGTACGGCCTGCTCCCGAACATCATGAGCGTCCCGCTCGCGAGCCCCATCAAGGACGAGGCCCTGCGGCGAGCGAATCTCGTCGGCTATGTCGAACGAGTGCGAAGCCGGTACTTCGGGTAACGGGCCGATGATCCGCGCCGTGACCGCCACCGACTGCGACGCCATCGCGCGCATCTACAATCACTACGTCCTCACCACGGTCGTCAGCTTCGAGGAGCAGGCCGTCGCAACGGCACAGATCGCGGAACGGATCGCCGCGGTGCAGACGGCCGGCTTGCCCTGGCTAGTCGCGGAAGAGGACGGCCGCGTCGTCGGGTACGCCTACGCGAGCAAGTGGCACGCCCGTTCCGGCTACCGCTTCACGGTCGAGAGCACGGTGTATCTCGCCGCGAACGCGACCGGCCGCGGGACGGGATCGCGCCTCTACGACGCGTTGCTGGTGGCGGTACGACAGACGGGCGCGCACGTGGTGATGGCGACGATCGCGCTTCCCAACCCCGCGAGCGTCGCGCTCCACGAGAAGCTCGGATTCGTGAAGGTCGGGCACCTCGGTGAGATCGGCTTCAAGCTCGAGCGCTGGATCGACATCGGGTATTGGCAACGCACCTTCGGAAGGTAAGTGTGCGCGCCCGGCTACGATCGGTCGTCCGGTTTCGGCTGTTCACGTTCGCGAGCAAGTTGGAGGAGCCATGAATCCCCTTCCGTTCTTCGCATTCCAAGGCGTCTGGTTTCTGATCGCCTGGACGGTCGTCGCCGTTCTGTTCGTCGCGCCGCGGCTGCGCCAATGGGCCGTCGACGACGCGATCGCCATTTGCACGGCCCCCCAGCTCTTTCGCGTGCTCGGCGTCGGGCTGCTCGTGCCCAACCTCGCGCCTGACATGCCGAGGTCGTTCGCGCTCGCGACGGCGATCGGTGATTCCCTCACGGCCGTGCTGGCGCTGATGGCGGTCGTCGCGTTGCGGCAGCATTGGCGCGTGGCGCGACCGGCGGCATGGGTATGCAACCTCGTTGGTGTGGCCGATCTCGCGATTGCGCTTCCCCATGCGGGCAGTATCGGGGCCGCGCAGTTTCTCACAGCCCAGTGGTATGTTCCGGTGCTCGTCGGTCCCTTGATGATCGTGAGTCACGTGCTGGCGTTACGCTTGTTGCTCGGCAAGAGATAGCGCACTGCGAGGGGCCAACGTGAGCGAACCCGATCCCTACCTCCTCGGCTACCGGTGCGCCGAACAAGAGCGCCTGGAGCGGCAGGCGCTCGAGCTCGCGCCCGACTCGGAGAGCCTGTTCGACCGGATCGGCGTGCGTGCCGGGTGGCGCGTGGTCGAGATCGGCTGCGGACCGCGCGGCTGTCTCGATTTGCTGGCGACGCGTGTCGGTGCGGCCGGCAGCGTCGTCGGCATCGAACGCAGTGCCGAGCAGGTCGCCCGGGCCAGGCGCTTCGTCGCGGATCGCCAGCTGACGAACGTGGATGTCCGTGCGGCCGACGCGCGCGGCACCGGTCTTCCCGCGGCGTCCTTCGACCTCGCGACGGCGCGCCTGGTGCTCGTCAACGTGCCGCAGCCCGAGGAGGTGCTCGCCGAGATGGTGCGCCTGGTTCGGCCCGGTGGGATCGTGGCGCTCCACGAGCCCGACTCGACGACGCAACGGTGCGAGCCGCCCCATCCGGCGCAGACGCGCCTGCTCCAGCTGCTCGACGCCTATGCGGATCTGAACGGCATCGACCGCGCGATCGGTCTCCGCGCCCCGCGCATGCTGCGCGCGGCGGGGCTGCTCGACGTGCAGGTGCACCCCGTCGTGCACGTGTATCCGCGCGAGCATCCTCGCCGCATGCTGGTCCTCGAGTTCGTCGAGAATGCGCGCGCGCGCCTCGTCGAGAACGGATTGACGACGGATGCCGAGGTCGACGCGCTCGTCACGGCCTTGCGACAGCATCTGGAGGCTCCCGCGACGCTGGTCGTCTCGAGCCTCTTCATCCAGACGTGGGCCAGGAAGCCGCTATGCGAGTCGGCCGCCCACGTCGCCGAGCGACGTGACGTGACGCGGCGCCGCGTGTAGCGTCCCGCCCATGCTCGAGCCCACGCTTCTCGACGCTCTCGTCGACCGCGGCTTCACGCGGCGCCACCTCTTTCGCATCGCTACCTTGCTTGGCGCCGGTGCCGCGTTGCCCTTCACATCCGAGCACGCTCTGGCCCAACTCTCGGCGCTCGGCGGCGTGATCCCCGACGACGCCGTGAAGATCAACGCCAACGAGTTTCCCGAAGGGCCGTCGGAGCAGGGACTCGCCGCGCTCGCCGCCGTCGCCAAGAACGGCAACCGCTATCAGTACCCGGCGACCGCGGCGCTGGTCATGACGGCCGCCCAGCTCGAAGGCCTCGAGCCCGAGCATTTCGCGGTCTATCCGGGCTCGAGCCTGGCGCTGCATCACGCCGTGATCGCGTTCACGTCCCCGAAGCGCGCGCTCATCACCGCGTCTCCGGGGTACGAAGCGGCCGCCCTCGCGGCGGAGTTCCTCGGGGCGAAGGTGGTGCGCGTGCCGCTTCGGAAGGACGGCTCGCACGATCTGCCCGCGATGCTGAAGGCGGCGAAGAAACAGCCGACCGGCCTCTTCTACGTCTGCAATCCCAACAACCCGACGGGAACGGTCACGCCGCGCGCCGACATCGAGAAGCTGATCGCGGCGAAGCCGGCGGGGTCGGTCGTGTTGCTCGACGAGGCGTACATCCATTTCTGCGACGAGCCGCCGGCCGTCGACTTGGTGCGCGCCGGGAAGGATGTCGTCGTGCTGCGCACTTTCTCGAAGGTCTACGGCATGGCGGGTCTGCGCGCCGGCTTCGCGCTCGGGCGGAAAGACCTGGTGAAACGCGTCAGCGGTTGGAACGCGGGCGCCATGCCGGTCACGGCGATGGCGGCCGCCCACGCGATGCTGCTCGAGCCGGAGCTCGTGCCGACCCGGAAGAAGCACAACGCCGCACGGCGGGCGTCCCTCATGGCATTCTTCGAGACCCACGGATTCACGTTCACGCCCTCGGTCAGCAACAAGCTGATGGTCGACGCGCGCATGCCGACCCAGCAGGTGATCGACGGTCTGAAAGCCCGCAAGATCTACGTCGGCCGTCCCTGGCCGGTCTGGCCGACACACGTCCGCGTGTCGATCGGCACCGCCGACGACATGGCCCGCTTTCAGAGCGCATTTCTGGAAGTCACCGCGGCGGTTCGGCGCCGGGTTTGATCTCTGCTCTCGCAGGTCGCCGCTGCCGATCAGTTACTCGCAGCGATGCGCCGGCGGTTCTCCGCTTGTAACTGCGGGGGACGATGCCGACGGTTCTTCGGGTCGGTCCCTTCCGATTCTTTTTACTATTCTTCGGATCGCGGCGAGGCGCCCCACGTCCATGTGGAGCATTCCGGCAGGATGGTGAAGCTGTGGCTGACGCCGGTGCGCGTTGCCGAGATCGGTGGCATCAATCGGAGCGAACTCCGACAAGTGCGAAGACTTGTCGAGCGACACCGAGCAGAGTTACTGAGGAGCTGGAATGAGTTCTTCGGCGAGTGAAACCCGGGCAGGGAGAGTGGCGACTGTCCGAGTGACCGCTCGCGATCTCGTGGTCTCCTTGACCGATGGCCGAACGATGACGGTTCCGCTGCGGTGGTTTCCACGTTTGGCGTACGGGTCCGTCGCCCAGCGCCGCTCGTGGCGGCTCATCGGACGCCGAGCGAGCATTCATTGGGTAGAGCTCGACGAGGACATTAGCGTGGACGACCTTCTTGCCGGCCGGCGTTCGCGCGAGTCGAAGGCGTCGTTGCGGCGTTGGCTCGGGGAACGGCGAGCCGCGGCGAAGACGCGCCGCAGCGCTTCACCCCCGGCCCGCAAGCGGCCTACCCGCGACTGATTCAGGGTTCCGCGTTCCGCCAGGAAAAGTTAGCGAGGGTCCTCAGAGCTCGGCGTCGGGGAAGCGCTCGCGGATGGTGCGCTCGATGCGGCGGATTTCTTCCTCGCGCACGAAGCCGCGACCGCTTCGGCGGCGCACGCCGTCGAGGAGCGTGATCCAATCCTCCAACGGCGGCTTCTCGACCGGACGCCATTGGTCGTAGCGCGCGGGGCGGACGGAGAAGTGCCACTGATCGCCGAAGTGGCGGGCTTTCACTTGCACCGTCTCGCCTTCCGGCGAGCGGCGCTTCCAGATGATCTCAGCTCTCGGCATGGGTCGGAGGTGTATAGCTCAAGAGCGCGCATTCGATGGGGCCGTTCCACATGACGCGCGTCGCGCTCGGCCGTTTGTGGAAGGCGCTTTCGAAGGCGTCGTTACCGGCCAGGATGACCATGCGCCAGCCTGTGAGGCTGCGGAAGCTCTCGCCGATCTGGAAGTAGAAGGTCTTCATGCCCTGCTGGCCGCCGTGCTTCAGGCGATCGCCGTAGGGTGGATTGCTGACGAGGAGGCCGGGCGGTGTGATCGGAACGGGCGCCGCCATGGTGGCATCGACCTGCTCGATCAGGATTTCTTCGGACAGCTCGGCCGCCGCGACGTTCTTGCGAGCCGCGGCAACGGCTTCCTCCTGGCGATCGAAGCCGTAGATCGGGAACGGCGACGGCCGTTCGTCGGCCCGCGCCTGCGCCCGCAGCTCGGCGAGAGTTTGTGACGCCGCTGGACCCATCTGCGGCCAGCGCTCGACCGCGAAGACGCGTGTCAGGCCGGGCGCGCGGCGCTTCGCGATCAAGCCGGCTTCGATCGCGAGCGTGCCCGAGCCGCACATCGGATCGAGCAGCGGCTCCTCACCGGTGTACTTCGCGACCCGCAAGATCGCCGCGGCCAGCGTTTCCTTGAGCGGCGTCAGGATCGGCGCGACGCGATAGCCGCGGCGGTTCAGCGGCTCGCCACAGAGATCGAGCGAGAGCGAGAGCTTGTCCTTCGCCACGTGGGCGACGACGCGAAAGACGGGATCGCGCGTGTCGACGTCGGGGCGCGAGCCGAGCTTGTCGCGCAGGCGATCGGCGATCGCATCCTTGATCTTGAGGCCGACGAAGCCCGAATGATTGTGCTCGCTGTTCCGCAGCGTCGCCTCGACCATGAAGGTCGACTGCGTCGTCAGGTGCTCTTCCCAGGGCACGCTTGCCGCCGCTTCGTAGAGGCCGTCGGCGCCGTGAGCCGTGAACTCGCCGAGGGGATAGAGCACGCGCATCGCGATGCGTGTCCACAGGCAAATGCGGAGTGCCTCGTCGATGTTGGCCGAGAAGCGCACCCCGCCGCGATCCTGCCGGATCTTGACGCCACCGAGCTCGGTCAGCTCGGCGGCGAGCAGATCCTCGGTGCCGCGTGTGGTGGTGGCGAAGAGGGAGAGACGGCGCGGCATCCGAGTCGCTTAGCCCGCATGCCGTGCGCCGTCCACGGCGGGCACGCTGCAGCATCCGCCGGGTTCGGCGTCATCGTGCGCGCGCGCCGCGGTCACCGTGCATCCGCACGATCTCCAGGATGTCGTCGCCGAAGCGTTCGACCTTCGCGCGGCCGAGGCCCGGGATGCGCGCGAGGGCGGCGTGGGAATCGGGTTGGTCACGGTCGACGGCGAGCATGACCTTGCGCTGGAAGACCATGTAGGTCTTCCATTTGAGGGCCCGTGCGCGGCGCCGGCGGTAGTTGTCGAGCTCGCGGGCGATGCGGCCACCGTAACGGCTCGAACGCTGCGCCCGGCTTGGGCTAGTGCTGGCCTCGGAATCTTCCTCGCCCTTCGCCGCGCGTATCGGTTTGCCAGGGATCCAGACCGTCGGGTACTTGCGGCCGGTGCGCGCCAGACGGCCCGCGGAGAGCAGGCTCTCCACTGCGGCCACGATCGACGCCTCGCTATGGTCAGCGAGCTTCCCGTACTCCGGCAGTAGCAACAGACCACCGCGCGCCAGCGATTTGGCCCGGCGCCCGCGCAGGGCCTTTGCGAGGTTCCCCTTGCCGACCGGACGACGGAGCCGCTCGACCGCGGTGACGATGAGCTCCAGCCCCTCGGCGGGGAGCGCTTCGATTGGCGAGACCGACCCGGCGCACGTCAGATCGTCACCTCCGATCACGGAATCGGTGCAGACGTCGCAGCGCCCGCACGCCGTCGCACTTTCGTCGGCGGTGAAATGCGCCACGAGCACCTGCTGCCGGCAGCGGAGCCCAGTGGCGTAGCGCTCCAGTGCGTCCAGCGCCGCTTCGCTCCGACCCGCGGCGGCGGCATTGTCCGCGGCGAGCCGGCGTTGCGTCATCAGGTCGGCGGGCCCGAAGAACATCACGCAGCGCGCGGGGGCCCCGTCGCGTCCGGCGCGTCCGGCCTCCTGATAGTACGCCTCGACGCTGCCCGGGGCCTGGAAATGGACGATCAGCCGGATGTCCGGAAGGTCGATGCCCATCCCGAAGGCGTTCGTCGCCACGAGCACTCGCGTTCGGCCCGCTTCGAAGGCCTGTTGGGCGCGCGCCCGCGCGAGCTTCGTGCGACCAGCGTGGTAGTAGCCGATGGCGATGCCGGCAGCGCGCAGCGCCTTCGCCACGCTTTCCGTCGTCTTGCGGGTGCTGCAGTAGACGATGCCACGCCCGAGCCCCCAACGACCACGCAAGCCGGCGGTGTCGAGCTCCGCCACGAGACGATCGAGCCGGTGGACCTGCGCGCGGAGCCCGAGCACTGCAAAGGTCAGATTCGGCCGATCGAGACCCGTGCGAACGCGGACCGCGTCGCGCAACCCGAGGCGGTGCTCGATCTCTGCCAATACCGCCGTCGTTGCGGTGGCTGTGAGCGCGATCATCGGGGCGTCGACAATGTCGCGCAGCTCGTGGAGCAGCAGGTAGTCCGGACGGAAGTCGTGGCCCCATTGGCTGACGCAATGGGCTTCGTCGATGGCGAACAGCGCGATCCGCACCCGCGGCAACATCCTCCGGAAGCTCGCCGTCGCGGCGCGCTCGGGCGAGACATACAGGAGCGCGAGCTCACCCCGCAGAAAAGCGGTTACGGCCACCTGCTGTTCGGCTGCTTCCTGATGGCTGTGCAGCGCCGCGGCGCGGATGCCACGCGCGGAGAGCGCACGCACCTGGTCGTGCATCAGCGCGATCAGCGGCGAGGCGACGATCGTCGTCCCGCCGCGCTGGCCGTACGCAACCAGGGCAGGCACTTGATAGCACAGCGACTTGCCCAAACCGGTGGGGAGCAAAACGATGGCATCCCGCCCAGAGATCGCGGCGGCGACCGCCTCGGCCTGGCCGGGGCGGAAATCGGGATGCCCAAAAACCTCTGCGAGAACTTCACGCGCCTCTTCCCGCGTCGCACCCGCCGTCATGGACGGGGTGGGTATCATGCCCACCGTCGACGTTCGAAGTCTTCGAGTACGGTGAGCTGACGCTCAGCTACGTGACCGTGAAGGGCGGGAGCGCGGCGTCACGGTATTCACGGATTACGCCGGGGCCTTCACCCGGCTCACCTCGACCGGGATGCCCGTCATGAAAGCCATGTTGCTGAGCGGGTCGTAGCTGCCCGGTCCGCTCGGCAGTAGACGATTCACGTTCACGCCGGGCCGTTCGCTCGCGATCCGCATGCCGGTCGCTTCGGCGTGGCCCCAACCATGGGTCGCCGCGACCACGCCCGGCATCAGGTCGTCGTCGACGCGCACCGGCAGCTCGATCGCGCCGGCATCGCTCTCGATGCGGACCACCGTGTCGTCGACGAGACCGAGCCGGCGCGCGTCGTCGGGGTGCACGAACAGATAGTTCCGCGCCCGCTCGCGGTGCTTCAGCTTGTCGACGTTGTGGAACCACGAGTTGTGCATGAAGCGGTCGCGCTTGGTGATGAGACGGAGCTGGCCGGCGGGCTCGCGCAGCCAGTCGTCGAACTCGCGAGCGGCGCCGGCGATGGCGTCGTCGAAGAGGGCGGGGCAGCAGTCGACTTTGGCGTCGGTCGTGCCGATCTGGTCGGCGAAGAAGCGTCCAGGCTGCAGCGGATCGAGCATCACGCCGCCGGGCGTTTCCTTGAGCGCATCGAGCGAGACGCCGCCGCGCTCGAGCATGCGAGCCAGGCGCGCGAAGACCGCGGGTTCGTCGCCCTCGTCGAGCGGGCCCTTGAAGCCGAGCTCCTGGCAGAGGCGTGAGAAGATCCACCATTCTTCACGCCGCTCGCCGTGCGGCTCGACGACGCGCGGCGTGTACTGCACGTGCGGCTGCGCCTGCAGCCCGAGCCCCGCGTAGGTGAGGTCGGCGCGCTCGTATTGATCCGTGGCCGGCAGGAGATAGTGCGCGAGCTCGCCGGTGACGTTGCGATAGAGGTCGACGCAGACGAGCAGATCGAGCGAGGCGAGCGCCTCACGCATCCGGGGCTCACCCGCGACCGACAAGAGCGGGTTCCCGGCAAGCACGAACAGCGCCCGCACCTGACCCGGACCCGGCGTCAGGATCTCGTCGGCGAGGAGATTTCCCGGCAGCGATCCGCGCACGTGCCGCATGCGGCCGAAGCGCGAGTCGAAGAAGGTCTTCGCGGGATCGGCGCGGCCGGCGCGCGCGGCCGTCGGGTAGTAGCCGATCGACTCGATGTTCCCGCCACGGCGATCGAGGTTGCCCGTCACGAACGAGAGCATGTGGACGAGCCAGTAGGCGAGGGTGCCCTGACGGCCCATGTTGACGCCGGTCGACATCGTGACCGACGCGCCGTTCGCCGCCTGCCAATCGCGCGCGACTTGCCGAATCACGTCGGGGGCGATGCCGGTGACGCCGCTCACACGCTCGGGCGAGTAGGGCGCGATGAACGCGCGCAAGCCGTCGACGTGCTTGCCGTGCGCGGCCAGCACCTGCTTGTCGAAGCCGCCGCTGCGCTCGAGCTCGTGCAGCACGGCGGCGAGGAAGTAGACGTCGGTGTCGGGGCGAATCTGGATCAGCTCGCCGACGCCCGACTTCACCGACTCGATGCGGCGCGGGTTCACGAAGCGCTCCTTGCCGCCGCGCGTTTCGATCGCGCGCAGCGCCTCGATCGGCTCCGCGATCGAGATGAAGCTCATGTGCGAGACGCCGGGGTTGGAGCCGAGGATCAAGCAGTAGTCGGTGTGCGCGAAGTCGGGGACGGGATGCACCGTGCTCGACCCGAAGACGTACTCGCTCGCGGCAAACTTGTTGCTGCAGTCCTGGGTGCCGGCGCTGTAGATCTGGCGCGTGCCGAGCCCTTGCAGGAAGGGCGTGGTGCCGACGGAGACCGTCGCGTTGAAGGCGGTCGGGTTGCCGATGTAGACGGCCGTCGCCCAGTCGCCGTGGCGGGCTTTGATCACGCGCATGCGTTCCCCGATGCCGGCCATGGCGACGTCCCAGTCGACGCGCTCGAAGCCGCCGGCGGCCCCGCGTTGCAGCGGGTGCGACAAGCGGTCCGGGTCGCGGTGGACGTCGAGCGTCGCGATGCCTTTGTTGCAGGCCCACCCGCGGGTAACGGGGTGATCGCGATCGGGGCGGACGGCGGTCAGCGCCCCGTTCTCGACCCGGGCGACCAGGCCGCAAGCGGGCTCGCAGACGCGGCAGAAGGTGCGGATGTCGGTCATGCTAATCCTCCGGTGGGGGCAACGGATTCGTCGCTACGACGTACTTCTCGACCGGCTTTCCGCCAATCAGATGCTCTTGAATGATGCGCTCGAGCACCTCGGGGGTGCACGAGTGGTACCAGGTGCCCTCGGGGTAGACGACGGCGATCGGTCCGCCTTTGCAGATCTGCAGACAGTTGGCCTTGGTGCGGAAGACGCCGCCCTCGCCGACGAGTCCGAGCTCCTTCAGCCGGCCCTTGAGATATTTCCATGACTCGAGGCCTTCATCCGTGTCGCAGCACTTGGGCTTGGTCTGGTCGCAGCAGAGCAGGATGTGGCGGCGGATGACGCCGATCCCGAGCTCCTCGGCGATGTCTTTCAGCTTCTCGGACATGCGCGCACCGTAGCCGAACCGCAAAATAGGCGCACGTGGCGACTTTCCCCTTGGCGAGCGAGATCTCTCGCCGTAGAGTCCGCGCGCTCCATTCCACCGCCCCCAACCAACCAGGAGATCTCGTCATGCAACGATTCGCTCTCGCCGTCGCCGGCAGCCTCGTCGCGCTCGCGCTCGCCACACCGTCGCACGCCACGCTGAACGCGTGCGCGGCCGCCAAGAAGCAATGCGTCTCCAAGAAGACGGCGGCGCTCTTGAAGTGTCACAGCAAGGCGGAGAAGCCGCCGAACGGCCTCGATCCGGTGAAGTTCGCGGCCTGTCTGCAGAAGGCCAAGGACAAGTTCGACGGCGGTACCAACCCGGCGAAGGGCTGCTTCGCGAAGCTCGAGGCCAAGTATCCGGGCGGCTGTCTCAGCACCGGCGACACCGCGGCGCTGGAAGCCAAGGTCGACGCCTACGTCGACGACGTGATCTGCGCGCTCGATCCGGCTGCCGGTACGTGTCCGGTCACGCCGACGCCGACGCCGGCCCCGACGCCGCTGGGATGCTTCCTGAACGGTCAGTCGTGTTCCAATGCCTCGGAATGCTGCTCGCTCAACTGTGCGGGCAGCGTGTGTGCGCCGAGCTGCTCGAACGGATTCCAGGACGGCGGCGAGACGGGCGTCGACTGCGGCGGCAACGATTGCCCCGCGTGTGCGCTCGGCGGCGGGTGCGCGGGCAACAACGATTGCGTGGGCACGACGGTGTGCAGCGCCGGACAATGCGTGTGCGGTCCCGGCCAATCGAATTGCAACGGCAACCCGGGCGACGGTTGCGAGGTCACGATCGCGACCGACGTCAACAACTGCGGGAGCTGCAACAGCGTGTGCTCGACCGCGAACGGGTCGCCCACCTGCAACGGGTCGCAATGCCAGATTGGCTTCTGCAACTCGGGCTTCTCCGACTGCAATGCCCAGGTCGCCGACGGCTGCGAGGTGAACACGCAGACGAGCCACAACAACTGCGGGTTCTGCGGCAACGTCTGCGGCATGGCCCAGACCTGCGTCACGGGCACCTGCCAGTAGGCGGAGCGATAGATCGGCCGAGAGCCTGCCCGCCGCGGGCTCTCGGCCTAGTGTCTGAGCCTGTTCGTGAGGCCGCTGTCTGTGTTGGGGTGCTGTCGCCGGCGGGTGGATCAGGGCGTGCTCCTACGGTCGCCGGGTTTCCGCCACCCAGCGCGTACAACCTGCCGCTGCCCCCATGACCGGCACACACGCTCGCGTGTGCGCAGGCCATGGGGGCAGCGGCAGGTTGTACGCGCTGGGTGGCAGCGAACCGGCGACCGTAGGAGCCATCCCCGACCCGCCCGCCGGCTGCCACCAATCGCTGCCGCGAGAATCGAACTGAGACAGTACCCACTCGGCCACCTCCATTGCTTCCCCGTGCGACGCGATGTCATGGTGCGGCGCTCGCCATGACGTCGACGTGGTTGCCCGAGGCGCAACAACAAGTGCTGGCGGCGTTCGTGCTCGCCGGGATCGTGCTGCTCGGCTGGGGCGCGCTGTTTCGACGGCTCTGCGGCTACCAAGTCCGGACCGCTGACGATCTCTTCGGCGCCTGCTGTGAGGGTTGGGCCTTTCTTCTCGGCGGGCTGCAGATCTGGCACTTCTTCGCGCCGATCGACGCGCGGGCGACGGTCGCGGCGGGTGTCGTCGGTGCGGTCGGTGTGCTGTTCACCGGACCGGCCTGGTCGGGAGCGCTTCGTCGCCTCGTCCGCAGCCTGCCGGCACTCCTACTGATCCTGGTCGCCGCCGTCTGGCTCGCGGGCTTCGCGCTCGGCGGCCCGCGTCACGGCGACGCCGGCGGCTACTACATTCCGACCACGATCTGGATGCACGAGTTCCCCGTCGTGACCGGGCTCGGCAACCTCTCGGCGCCGTACGCCTACAACATCTCGTATTTCCTCTATGCGGCGCTGGCGTCCGTCGGTCCGTTCGCGGACCGACCCTGGCACGTCGTCAACGCGACGCTGCTGCTGATCGTTCTCGCGCGCGGTCTCTTCGGCTGTTGGCGGTTGGTGTCCCCGTGGCAGCGCGTCGAGTGGAACGACCTCGCGTATGCGTTTCTATTGCCGGGCGAGATCGCGCTGGCACTCGGACTCTTTCTCACCAGTATGGCGCCCGACACGGGCATCTATCTGATCGGCGCCGGCCTGCTCGGCAGCCTGATCCACGTCGCGAGCAGCGCCGCGCGGGCGGCGCGCTTTCACCTGCTCGCCGTCATGCTGTTCCTCTGCGCCGGGTGGACGATCAAAGTGTCGTTCGCGGGTATGGCTGGTGCGCTTGCGGTCGTGGTGCCGCTCGGCTGGTGGTGGCGCTTTCGACCCGGGGTGCGTGAGTGCGGTGCGGCCCTCCTCGCGTGCGGCGTGATCGGGGCGTTCATGGTCGTGCCGTGGCTCGGCTCCAACGTGATGATGAGCGGCATGCCGTTCTTTCCGAGCGCGTTCGGGGCGCTCGACGTGCCGTGGAAGGTGCAGCTCGACGTCCAGACGTGGATCGAGAGTGACAAGAACGTGGGCCCGCTGAGCCTGCTCTGGCAGAATCCGACCTGGTACCTGCAGCGCCTCGACGGGTACGGCTGGAGCGAACGTGAGGTCGCGTTGCCGCTCGCGGTGGCGGCGGTCGCGTTGCCGTTCGTGGTGCTCGGCGGACTATGGACACGGCGTGGGCGGCGGCGTTCCGTGACGGCGCTGCCGTGGTGGATCGTCGTGCCGCCGCTCGTCTCGCTCGGTTTCGCTCTCCGCCTGACGCCGATGCCGCGGTACGCCGGCGCGACCATGTGGCTCTGCGCGATCACGATGGTGCTGGTCGCGATCGGCGGTTGGCTGCGACGGAGCGTGGTCGGGCGGGCGCTCGCGCTTGCGGCGGTCGTCGCCGGAACGGCCTTCCTCGCGGCGCCGGCGGACGCGCTCTGGCCGACGCTCCGTGATTACGAAGGTCTCGGGCGCGTCCAGACCGAAACCAAGGTGCTGGCGAGCGGCCTCACGGTCTATTTCCCCGCGCACGACGCGTGCTTCGCGGCGCCGCTCCCGTGTACGCCCAACCTCGACCCGCGCCTCGCGCTCCGCGTCCCGGGCGATCTCGGCAGCGGCTTCCACATCGTCAGCGCTCCGTAAACGGGTTCCCGCCCGATAGCGTCGCGGCGCGGAGCGGTGCGCCCATCAACAGTAGCCTCGCCGACTACGTCGTCGCTGTGAACGCCGACGTCCCGAAGCTCGAGGTGCACTTCCTCGATTACCCGGACAAAGAGATCAACGCGCTCGGCGCCCGCGGTATCGGCGAGATCGGCCTCGCGGGCGTGGCAGCGGCCATCACCGACGCCGTCCATCACGCGACCGGCGTTCGCGTGCGCGAGCTACCGGTGAAGATCGAGCACCTGTTGGGCGCCGCGTAGTCGCGGCGACGGATCGCACGAACCGCAGGGGTGGCTCCGCCTCTCCGACGTCAGCGCTCCGACGCGACCCCCCGCACGGACGGCCGCGGTGCGCTCGCTGCCGGATCGGGAATGAAGCCGCGCACCTCCGTGCCCGTGCCGATCGTCGACGTCACCTCGAGGTGCCCCCGAGTGACGACACGCGCTCCTCCATGCCGAGCAGGCCCATGCTGACGCCGCGGAGTGCGTCTCGTCGGGCCTGCGCGACGTCCATGCCGCACCCGTCGTCGCGGATCGCGATCGCGATGCCGCCCGTGACGCGCCGGACGCGCACGACCACGTGGCGCGCGGCGGCGTGCCGCATGACGTTGGTGAGGGCTTCTTGCGTGACGCGGAAACAGGCGATCTCCACGTCGGGTGCCAGGCGATGCTCCAGGCCGTCGACGTCGACGCGTCCCTCCCAGCCGGCGCGCCGCGATTGGCGGTCGACGAACCAGCGCAGCGCCGCCGCGAGCCCGAGCTCGTCGAGGTGGGCGGGGCGGAGGCCGCGCGACAGCTCGCGGACCTCATGCAGCACCTGGTCGACGAGCCCGATGTTCTCTTCCAAGACTCCCGGCTCCGGCCGTTGGCGACACCGTTCGAGCCCGAGCTTCAACGCCGTCAATGATTGTCCGATCTCGTCGTGGAGCTCGGCCGCGATCGCACGGCGCTCGGCCTCCTGCGTGGCGATCAGCTGGCGCGACAAGGCTTCGAGCCGGACGCCATATTCGCGCACCGTTTCCTCGGCCTGGCGCCGTTCGGTGATGTCGCGAATCGCGGCGGTGACGAGGATTCCGTCTTTGGTTTCGAGCGGGCTCAGGCTGATCTCGACGGGGAACTCGCTGCCGTCACGCCGCCGCCCGTGCAGCGCGAGACCGGCACCCATGGGGCGGAGCCGCGGGCTGCGCAGGTAGCTAGTGCGATGCGCGCCATGCGAATCCCTGAGCCGCTCGGGGACGAGTGTCTCGATGCTCTTGCCGATCAGCTCCGTGCGCGGGAAGCCGAAGAGGACTTCCGTCTGCGCATTGGCGAACGTGATGCGACCGGCGGCATCGGCGATGACCATCCCGTCCGGCGCCGACTCGAGCAGCGTCCGGAAGCCATCCTCGGCGCGCTTCCGTTGTCCGACCTCGATCGCGAGCGCGGCGTTCGCGGCATGGATCGCCGCCGATGTCGGCAGGGCCAAGGCCTCCGGCAACAACCGGAACAGCAAAATCGCGGTCACCACCGAAAGGCCGGCGGTCGCGGCTTTGACGAGACCCTCGACGCCATAGGCGGGATGCCACACGGTCCAGATCGCGATGAGGTGTGTCGTGCCGCAGGCGAAAATGAAGGCGGCGAAGAGCGCGAACATCGACGGAAATACGATGTCGCTCCGGCGCCGCATCACGGCCGCGAGCCCCACGGGGATCGAGTAGTAGGCGAGCCCGATGAGGGCGTCCGAGCCGACGTGCAACCAGAGGATGCCGGGTTGCCACAGGTAGCAATGGCCGTGTGGCATGAAGCCCGACCCGAAAAGCGTCGCTATGAATTCGCCCACCACGCACTCCAGTCCCGGGGGCGGCTCGGACGACGCTACAAGGGCAAGCCGCCGCTCCCCGCCGCATGCGTGAGCTATCGCACGCTCAGGCTACCTCCTATCCGGGGTACGGGTGATCGCCGATGGGGCGGCCATTCGTCGGGCCGGTGCGTTCGTGGCGTCGTTGCTGGCTCTGCGGCGCGCCCATCAACAGTAGCCTCGCCGACTACGTCGTCGCCGTGAACGCCGACGTCCCGAAGCTCGAGGTGCACTTTCTCGATTACCCGGACAAAGAGATCAACGCGCTCGGCGCGCGCGGTATCGGCGAGATCGGCCTCGCGGGCGTGGCCGCCGCCATCACCGACGCCGTCCACCACGCGACCGGCGTCCGCGTGCGCGAGCTGCCGGTGAAGATCGAGCATTTGCTGGGCGCCGCGTAGCCGCGGCGATGGATCGCACGACCAGTCGTGGACGCAGATCCGTGTGATCTGGCGTCAGCGCTCCGACGCGACCCCCTGCTCGGATGGCAGCGGCGCGCTCGATGCCGGATCGGGAATGAACGCGCGGACCCCCGTGCCCGCGCCGATCGTCGAGGTCACTTCGAGTCGACCGCCGAGCGAGGACACCCGCTCCTCCATGCCGAGGAGGCTCATGCTGACCCCGCGGAGCGCGCTTCGTCGCGCGTTCGGCGACGTCCATTCCGCACCCGTCGTCGTGCACCAGGATCTCGATGCCGCCGCCGAGGCGCTGCACGCGCACGGTGACGTGGCTCGCGCCGGCGTGCCGCGATTGGCGGTCGACGAACCAGCGGAGCGCCGCCGCATGAAGGCGCGCGCCGGACGGTGCTTAGATCGAAATTCGCTCCACGACGAACGAGGTGGGCGGGCTCCGGCGATCTGCTCACCTCAAGCGGCAAAGTTTCGTGTTCTCGCGCGTCGCGCAACCTCGGCAAGATACACGATGCCCAAGATGCCACCGCCCAGGATCCAAAGCCGCGAGAGTCCGTCGTCGAATGTACAGAGGCCCGGTCTTTCCCACCGCACATGCAGGCCAATGTGAATGACCATGAATGCGGCAAGTGCTCCCTGAGTGCGACGACGGACAACCGGGGACCCCATGAGTCCGAGCACGATGAGCGCAGCGAAGAGCGGGACGTGGCCACCGACGAAAACCGAACGTCCCACGTCGTCGCTCAGCGTCTCCAGCACTGGCAGGATGCGCCACTCGTGTTGGTGCACCGCATCAAGCTCGTGCGCGACGAGGAACGACAGGATCAGCACGAACAGGTAGCTCAATCGATCTCCTGTAACTGGAAGCTCGGTTTCTTTGCCGACGTCGGTGTTCTACCCGGTCTGCGCTGATTACTACGCCGAGTCTACCGCGACGTCAGCTCGACGATGTTGCGCGTCACGCGCCGCCGGCGGCGTTGGCAATGACCATCCCGTCCGGCGCCGACTCGAGCAATGTCCGGAAGCGCTCCTCGGCGCGTTTCCGTTGCCGGATCTCGTTCGCGAGTGCGGCGTTCGCAGCCTGGATCGCCGCCGAAGTCGGCGGGGCCAGGGCCTCTGGCAACAACCGGAACAGCAAGATCGCGGTCACCGCTGAAAGGCTGGCGGTCGCGGCTTTGACGAAACCCTCGACCCCGCAGGTGGGATGCCAAACGGTCCAGAGCTCCAACATCGACGGAATACGATATCCCTCCGGCGCCGCATCACGTCGGCAAGCCCCGCGGGAATCGAATAGTAGGCGATCGCGATGAGAGCGCCCGATTAGTGCGATCGTTGCGTGGTTGGTCGGGCGCTACTGCTGGCTTTGCTGCTGCCGCTGCATCGACGCCAACCGTTCCGACGGCTTCCGCGCCGCCGGCATGTGCCGGCCGTTTTGATACTGCTGCTGCGCGCCGTTCTGCGGCGCGATCCTCACGGAAACGTCGAGACGATGCGCGGCGGGGCCGTGGTAGATGCCGCGGAGCGGAGCGACGTCGTCGTAATCGCGGCCGTGGGCGATCTTGACGTGCGCCGCGCTCACCTCTTGCTGATTGGTCGGGTCGAGACCCCACCAGCCGGCGCCGGGAATCGCGACCTCGACCCACGCGTGGGTCGTCACTTCGGCGGCGTTCGGGTCGGGCGTCTGGCCGCGCGGGGTGAGCGCGGTCGGGAGGTAGCCCGAGACGTAGCGCGCCGGAATGCCGACGCTCCGACACATCGCGACCATCAGGTGCGCGTAGTCCTGGCAGACGCCGGACTTGCGGGCGAAGACTTCGTTGACGTCCATGCCGACGTAAGTGCTGCCGGGCACGTAGGTGAGTGACGTGGCTGCCGCGCGATGCAGCGCGAGCACGGCACCGACGACGTCGTCGCCGGCGTTGACGGCGCGGATCTCGGCGTCGCGGCGGAGCGGCTCGCGCCAAGCGGTATGCGGTGACGACTCGAGATACTCCTGGTGCTCGGCGAGGAACTCGGTGTCGCGCAGGCTCGCGAGGCGCGGGCACGCGGTCAGCGGACCCGTCTCGCGGGTTTGCACCGTCGTCTCGACGGAGACCTCGAGCCGCGTGTGCGGCGCCGCGACGCCGAAGACGTCGACACGCGTGCCCCAGTAGTCGGCGTACGAGTAAACGCGCGCGGCCGGCGTCGTCGAGACGCGATAGGAAAGCATTTCCTGGCGCGCATCGGTCATCGGGCAGGCGCGCAGCACGTTGTGCGACTCGCGCACCGCTTCCGGGTACGAGAAACAGGTCAAATAGCGAATGTCGAATCTCATTAGATCGATCCCAATGAATGGAGCTGGTGCTCGGCTCCGCGTTGGAAGAAGTGGGCGCTCACCGAGTCGGCGACCTGCCAGATGCCTTCTTGCAGCTGGTCGAGAAAACGCTGCAGGCCGTCGTTCACGAGCTCGGGAACGTCGAGATACTCGAGCGTCGCTCGCATGCGGCCGAGCAGGCGATGCGGCGGAATCGGCTTGGTGCCGGTGCCGAGGCGCGCGAGCTGATCCTCCGCCGAACGCAAGCAGAAGAGCACGCCGCGCGGGAACTCGCGCGAGAGCAGGAGAAACTCCATGACCTCCGCGACGCCCATGACGTCGTGGTGGACGCGCACGTACGCTTCGAAGGCCGACACCGACTTCAGCACGGCGCCCCAGTGTTGATAGGTCGCCTGCGGATCCGCTGAGCCGCGTTGCACCCAGCGCACCGAGAGCAGCCGGCACGTCATCTCGGCGCGCTCGAGCATGCGACCGAGCACGAGGAAGCGCCACCCGTCGTCGCGCGGCATCGTCTCGGCGGCGACGCCGGTGATCATGTGACAGCGCGCTTTCACCATCCGATAGAGCTCGTAGGGCTGGCGCTGCAGGTCGTAGCGCAGATCACGGCTACCGAGCTCGAGGTGGAGGCCGTTGATCGCCTCCCAGAGCTCGGTCGAGATGCGCTCGCGGACGGTGCGGGCGTTGTCGCGGGCACACGCGATCGAGGAGACGATCGAGCCTTCGTTCGCGTTGTCGAGCACGAGAAACTCGCTGACGGGACCTTCCGAGCACTCGATGCTGCGCTCTTCGAACGGCTGATCGAGGTGCAGCACCTTCACGAGCTCGCGCCAGACGACGGTCGGGTCTTCGACCGATGACTCGAGGAGCCCGTGGTAGGTGACGTCGAGCATGCGGGCCGTGTCCTCGGCGCGTTCGAGGTAGCGTCCGGTCCAGAACAAATCTTCGGCGTGACGGGCGAGCATGCCTCTACGCCTCCGGCCCGTCGGGCTCGTCGGCGAGGACCCAGGTGTCCTTGGAGCCGCCGCCCTGTGACGAGTTCACGACCAGCGAGTCCTTCGGCAGGGCGACCCGCGTGAGGCCACCCGGAATCACCTCGACGCGCTCGCCCGACAGGACGAACGGGCGGAGGTCGATGTGACGGCCGTGAAAGCCGCCGTCGAGGAACGTCGGGTGGCGCGAGAGCGAGATCACTTCCTGCGCGATGAAGCCGCGCGGATTCTCCTCGATCTGCTGGCGGGTCTTGGCGAGCTCTTCGTCGCTGGCACGCGGGCCGATGACGATGCCGTAGCCGCCCGAGGCCGCGACCGGCTTGATGACGAGCTGATCGAGGCGCGCGAGCGCGGCGGCACGCTGCTCCGGTTGCCACAGGAGGTACGTTTCGACGTTCGGGAGGATCGGCTCTTCGTTCAAGTAGTATTTGATGAGCGCGGGCACGTACGCGTAGATCGCCTTGTCGTCGGCGACGCCGTTGCCGATGGCGTTCGCGATGGTGACGTTGCCGGCGCGCGCGGCGTTCACGAGGCCGGGGACGCCGAGCGTCGAGTCGCTGCGGAAGACGGCGGGATCGAGGAACGCGTCGTCGATCCGGCGATAGACGACGTCGACTCGCTCGAGCCCGCGTGTGGTGCGGACGTAGACGACGTGCTCGTCGACGACGAGATCGCTGCCCTCGACGAGCTCGACGCCCATCTGGCGGGCGAGGAACGCGTGCTCGAAGTAGGCCGAGTTGTAGGCGCCCGGCGTCAGCACGACGACGCGCGGATTGCCGGCCGCCGCCGGTGCGACGCTGCGCAGCGCCGTCAGGAGCGACGCGGGATAGTGCGACACCGGCCGAACGCGATGCTGCGCGAACGCGAGTGGCAGCACGCGCGTCAGCGCGGCGCGGTTCTCCAGTACGTACGAGATGCCGCTCGGAGTCCGGAGGTTGTCTTCCAGGACGCGATACACGCCGTTGCCGTCGCGGACGAGATCGACGCCCGACACCATGCAGCGGGCGGCGTGCGGGACGGCGATGCCGAACGCCTCGCGCTCGAAGCCGTCGGCCGACATGACGAGCGCGCGCGGCACGATGCCGTCGGCGATCGCGGCAGCTTCGCCGACATAGAGGTCATCGAGGAACTGGTTCAGTGCGGTGACGCGCTGGATGAGCCCGCGTTCGACCGGCGCCCACTCCTCGGCGGGGATGATCCGCGGCACGAGATCCATCGGCCACACCCGCTCGACACCCGCGGCCTCGCCGTAGACGTTGAAGGTGATGCCGAGACTCCGGAAGATGGCGTCACGGAGACGCTCGCGCCGGCCGAGATCGTCGGAGGCGATCGCCCGCAGGCGGGCGATCAGGCTGCGATAGGGCGGACGCACCTCGCCGTCGGCGGCGAAGACTTCGTCGAAGAATCCCTCGGTCTGGTAGCCGCTGAAGGAATCGTCTGCAGGATTGAGGTCGTTAGCCGAGTGTGGTGTCACCGAGAGTCCGCCTCTGTGGGGCCCGTCGACGGGTCAGGTTCGGAGAGAGAACCAGCAAGGCCTGTGCCGCCAATGGGTCGCATAAGTCGTAGAGATGGCGGCGGCGCATCGGGGTCGAGCCTCCCAATGCCCACGTGCTGAGCAATGATTGCCCCGGCTGCGAGCAGGGGCGGCGAGAAGACGAGAGGGGCGACGGCTGACAATGGAGTCGGCTGACGTTAGGTCTGGGGACTGACATGGGCAAGCCCCAGATCCCCCAGATCATCGACGAGCCCGGCCGGGCACCCATCAAGGCGTGGATCGACGGAGTCGAGCTCGAGGCCGCGGCTCGCCAGCAGCTCCTGAACGTCGCGAGCCTGCCGTTCATCCACCGCCACCTGGCCGTGATGCCCGATTGCCACTGGGGGATGGGTGCGACCATCGGCACGGTCCTGCCGACGATCGGTGCGATCGTGCCGGCGGCCGTCGGCGTCGACCTCGGCTGCGGGATGGTCGCGCAGGCGACGAACCTCCGGGCCGCGCAGCTGCCGGATTCGCTCGCGGCGCTGCGACGCGCGATCGAGCGCGCGGTCCCCGTCGGCGGTCCGGGCGAGCGCGGCTCGTGGCAGGAGCGGGGTCGGCACGGGATGCCGGACGCGGTCGCAACCGAGTGGCGCCGCCTGGCGCCGGCCTACGCGGCCGTCGTCGCGGACCATCCGAAGATCGAGCGGGGCCTCACCGCCGAGCAGCTCGGGACGCTCGGCACCGGCAACCACTTCATCGAGGTCTGCCTCGACGGTGCGGATCGGGTGTGGGTGATGCTGCATTCGGGGTCGCGCGGCGTCGGCAACCGGATCGGCACGTACTTCATCGAGAAGGCCAAGCAGGAGATGCAGCGCCGGAAGATCGCGCTACCGGATCGGAATCTCGCGCATCTGGCCGAGGGCACGACGCTCTTCGACGATTACGTGCGCGCGGTGCGCTTCGCGCAGGACTTCGCGGCGACCAACCGGATGCTCATGCTGGCGCGCGTGCTCGACGTGCTGCGTGCCGAGCTGCCGCCGTTCCAGCTCGGCGCGACGGCCGTCGACTGTCACCACAACTACGTCGCGCGCGAGCATCACTTCGGCAAGGACGTCTGGATCACGCGCAAAGGCGCGGTCAGCGCGCGGGCGGGCGAGCTCGGCATCATTCCCGGCTCGATGGGCGCCCAGAGCTTCATCGTCCGCGGCAAGGGCAATCGCGAGAGCTTTCATTCGTGCTCGCACGGGGCCGGGCGGCGCATGAGCCGGACGGAAGCCAAGCGCCGCATCACGCTCGACGCGCACGTGGCGGCGACCGCCGGCGTGGAGTGCCGGAAGGACGCGGCGGTGATCGACGAGAGTCCTGGTGCCTACAAGGACATCCACGCCGTGATGGCGGCGCAAGCGGATCTCGTCGAGGTGGTCGAGACGCTGCGCCAGGTGGTCTGCGTCAAAGGATGAAAAGCAGTCTCTCCCTTGCGACGCCGCGCCGGGCGGCGCAGAGGGACGCATGGCTCTCCACGTTCCCGCCGCGCTGCGGATGCGGCTCCGCGGCACGCCGCTCGCCCGGCTCTACGCGCAGGCGCACGTCGCGCTCTACACGCTGACGGCTGGTCGCGTCGGGTCCGCGATCAGGGTCGCTGAGGGCGCGCGCCCACCCGTACTGCTGCTGGCGACGACCGGACGGCGGAGCGGCTCGGTGCGCACGACTCCGCTCATCTATCTGGCGGACGGCAGCGACCTGGTCGTGATCGCGGCCAATGCCGGGCATCCGCAGCATCCCGCGTGGTGGCTGAACCTCCTGGCCGATCCGCAGGCGACGGTGCAGATCGGCGGTGCGCGGCGCGCGGTCGTCGCGGTCGAGGTCGAGGGCGCGCGCCGCGCCGAGCTCTGGCGGCGCTTCGAGCGCATGTACGACGGCCTCGCCGCGTACCAGCGCCAAGCGACGCGGCGGTTCCCGGTGGTCGTCCTGGCGCCGCGCGCGTCGGCGTAAGCGGGGCGCCACCGCTGGACCGCGAAGGCGGGTCGGTCACGACGCGCCGGGCGTCGGCGTCGTCGCGATGGCGAAATAGATCTTCGGGTCGCGAGCGCCGACCCGCCCGTCCCCGGCCGGTACCCTATGGAAATTCGGACACATTGGGCTTCCGAAATCGTGCAGCGCGTCTTGACGCCATGCAGCTTTATCGGTGATACCCGCAGCCTCGGCTCGAACTTGGAGTCGACTCCACGTTTCTCACTCATCGATTCGATCCGTCCGGGAGGTTCAATGAAGCATCTGGTGCTCGTCTGCTCCGCGTTGCTGGCCCTCTCGATGGTGCCGGGGCGTGGCGAAGCGGCTCTGACGGTCGAAGAGGCGGCGTGCCGGAAGGCGCTCGCCGGTGGCGTCCGGAAGCTGGTCGTCACGGTGATGCGCGAGAAGGGACGCTGCCACGAGTCGCGCATGCAAGGCGCGGTCGCGGCCTCCGTCGACTGCAACGACGACGCGCAGCTCTCGCCGAAGGCGCAGGCGAAGATCGCCAAGGTCGGGGCGAAGATCGACGCCTACGGCCAGTCGAAATGCGCGGCCACGGGTGTGACGCCGACGGCGATCGGGTTCGACGTCTGCCGTGCGCCCTGCGACGCGATCGTGCCCACCACCTACAGCGGCATGGCCTCGTGTCTCACGTGCCTCGGGATCTCGGAAGCGACGATCGCGACCCAGACGGCGTACGGTACCTTTCCCGACCCGCCGATCGTCGGTCCCGGCACCCTCGAGCTCACGTGTCAGAAGAGCGCCAACGCCGCGCTCGTCAAATACCAGTTCGCCCGCATGAACGAGCAGCACAAGTGCCAGTATCTGAAGGACCTCGCGAAGCCGCCGACGAGCCCGCTCCTCGATTGTCGGACCGCTGATCTGAAGGGGAAGTCCAACCGCGCCCTCCTCAAGATGAACCAGAAGATTCCGAGCCGCTGCTCGAACACCACGCTCGCGGGGCTGTCGAGCTGCGGTGCTACGTTGCCCGACGAGCTCGAGTGTTTCGCGACGACGGTCGCGGCCGTCACCAATCAGGTGTTCGAGGACATCTATAATATCGCCCCGCTGGCGACGCCGACCCCGGCGATCACGCCGACGGCGACCCCGACGGTCGTCGGGACGCCGACCGTGACCGCGACCCCGACGGCCACGCTGACGGTGACGCCCACGCCGACGCTCACGAACGGCGGGACGCCGACCCCGACCTTCACGGCGGCCGCAACGGCGACGCGGACGGCCACGCCGACGCCGACGCGCACGGCCACCCCGACCGCGACCCGGACCGCGACGCCGACGCGTACCGCCACGCCCACCGGGACCGCGACACCGACGCCGACCGCGCTGGCGACGCCAATGGGCGCGCGCACCTTCACGATCAGCAACGGCGACAACTGCAACTCGATCGGGGCGTGTCCCGCCGGCTGCGGCGACACGGCGGGCAAGAGCTGCTTCTTCCTCCAGCCGCCCTCGAGCGGCCAGTGCTGCGGCACCGACAACACCGATTGGGGGACGGCCTCGTCGACGTCGCCGAACCTCTTGCTGACGGCGGGTGCCATCGACGGCAACGGCCGGGCGGTCCTGACCCTGACCTCCCCCGTCGTCATCGGCGACAAGAAGGCGACGAGCTTCGCCGCCGGCTACGCCTGCTGGCGTCTCCGCCAGGACCCGGCGTTCGCGACCGTCACCGACAGCTTCGTCGATTGCGACGGCGGGACGCGCACCAACGTCACGTATTCGGTGGACAGCAACGGGACGAGCCCGGCCGAAGCGCCCGTCTTCACCATCGATACCACCGCCGACGGCGCCGCCCCTGCCGGTGCGGCCATCATCCGCGTCCTCATGCAGAGCTCCGAGACCTCGAGCGACAGCAGCAACTGCGACACCGTCAATTGGGGCACGATTCCCGATCAGGCGATCGCGATCGCGACCGGCCAGGTGACGGCCACCGTCACCGAGATGCGGCAGGGTGGGACCGGCACGGCGAGCCGGCGCGGCAATCCGCTCAATTGCGCGGCGTGGACGGGGACCAACGGTAGTCTCGCCTTCCCCTTGTTCGGTCTCGACACGGCCATTCCCCTCAGCGGCACCCAGGACAAAGCCAACGTCGTCCGTCTTCAGGACTGACGAGACGAAACGGAGCCAGAGATGCGCATGCGAACCAAGCTCAGCAAGACCGGCAAGTTCGAAAAGACTCTCGCCGTCGCGCTGCTGATAGCCCTCGGTTTCGGGTCGGGCAGCGAGGCGCACGACGAGGCCGTCCTCGGCTCCAAGCTGCAGATCCAGGTGAACCTCGGCACCGGCAAAGCCAAGCTGAGCTCGGTGCAGAGCGGGCTTGGCGTGCACTGGGGCACCGGCGGAAATCCGGGGCAGCTCGCCGCCACCTTCGAGGCCTATTACGTCGACGCGCCGTCGAACCGCGCGCTGCTGACGATTCCGGCCCCGTGGACCAGCATCAAGGGCGTCACCGCCAAGTACAAGAACACGGCGGCACCGGGCGGACCGACGGTCGTGAAGACCGCGTACATCAAGGGCGGCAGCAGGGCCCAGGTGAACGCGGTCGGGCTCGGCGGCATCAGCATCGCGGCCGCGCCCGGGACCGGGGGCCTGCTCACGATCCTCTCGGTCACCAACGCCAACGACGGCTCGACCCATCGCATGTGCTCGCTCTACGCGGTCTCGGCGGGAAGCCTCGTACGCCACAAAGTCAGCGCCACCAATCACAAGTTGCAGTTGAAGCGCGGCGTCGTCGTCGCGTGCCCGACCTGCAACGACGGCCTCCTGAACGGTCACGAGATCGGCATCGACTGCGGCGGTGAGGCGTGTCCCGCGTGCGCCGCGCCGACCTGCACCGATTCCATTCAAAACCAGGGTGAAACCGGCGTCGATTGCGGCGGCGGCATCTGTCCGGCGTGCGCGCCGGGCGGCGGCTGCACTGCGCCTTCGCATTGCACGAGCGGCGTCTGCACGAGCGGCATTTGTCAGGCCCCCGCCTGCAACGACGGCGTCACCAACGGCGACGAGTCCGACACCGATTGCGGCGGCAGCTGCGGCGACTGCGTCCCCGGCGATACCTGCAACGGCGCCGGCGACTGCGACAGCAACGTCTGCACGAGCGGCATCTGCCAAGGCCCGGCGTGCAGCGACGGCGTGCAGAACGGCAGCGAAACCGGCCTCGATTGTGGCGGCGGCTGCGCGGGATGCGGGCCGGGCGCTCCGTGCACCGTCCCCGGCGACTGCGCGAGCGCGGTCTGCACCGGGAACGTCTGCCAGGCGGCGACCTGCGGCGACGGCATCGTCAACGGCGACGAGTCCGACACCGATTGCGGCGGCGGGACCTGTCCCGATTGCGTCCCCGGTGACACCTGCGTGATGGGGAGTGACTGCGTGGGCGACGTCTGCACCGGCAACGTCTGTCAGTCCCCGACCTGCGTCGACGGCGTCCGCAACGCGGTCGAGACCGACGTCGATTGCGGCGGCGGTACGTGCCCCGGCTGTCCCGACGGCGACATGTGCGTCCTCCACACCGATTGCCTCGGCGGCCCGTGTCTCGGCGGCATCTGTCAGACCCCGACCTGCAACGACGGATTCGAGAACGGTCTCGAGACCGACGTCGACTGCGGCGGCGGCACGTGCCCTGGCTGCGCGACCGGTGACGACTGTGCCGGCGCCGGCGACTGCGCGAGCGGCGTCTGCACCGGCAACCTCTGCCAGGCCCCGACCTGCGGCGACGGCGTGACGAACGGCACCGAGACCGACGACGACTGCGGCGGCGGGACGTGTCCCGACTGCGTCCCCGGCGACACCTGTGTGAGCGCGGGCGATTGCACGACCAACGTCTGCACCGGCGGCTTCTGTCAGCTCGCGACCTGCAGCGACGGCGTCCAGAACGGCAACGAAACCGGCCTCGATTGCGGCGGCAGCTGTCCGGACTGCGGCCCGGGCGGCGGCTGCCTGAGCGGCGCCGACTGCACGAGCGGAGTCTGCACCGGCAACATCTGTCAGAACCCAACCTGCAGCGACGGCGTCAAGAACGGCGTCGAGACCGACATCGACTGCGGCGGCGCGTCGTGCGGCGATTGCGCGCTCAACAAGCTGTGTCTCATCAACGGCGACTGCCTGACGGGCTCCTGCAACGGCGGCCTCTGCAAGTGCCCGGCGCAGCTCTTCACCTTCACGACGAACAGCAACAGCGGCGGCCTCTTCGACTCGGCCGAGTGGCCGGGCGGCACGGCGTCGCAGAACGGGCCGTCGGTCTGCAACGTCACGATCAACCGCCCCGCGGGCAACATCGACCTCGTCTGCAGCCTCTCCAACCGCTACTCGGTCGCGAGCTGGACGGCGTACTCCAACTGCTTCGGCACCGGCGGCGAGGATGGCGACGGCTGCCAACCGGTCTCGTGTCCGCCGGCCGGCATCGGCTCGTGCTGCACCGGCCGGCCGTCGTGCTCGGCGGCGCTGAACGGCTCGGGCACGTCGCGCTACTTCGTGCAGTGCAACCCCTAGGGAAGCTCTGCACAAGTCGATCGAATGCGGTAAGAGAAATTCTGATCGACGCGTGAGGGGGTGGGGTGATGGGCGAGCAACGGACCTTCGCATCGGTGGCCTGGGCGCAGAAGG
>Ga0163144_10001537_pt1 | contig 54367 bp, 38 predicted proteins | sample OliLak19BULKMAT1_FD_123175 | JGI IMG/M metagenome (GOLD analysis project Ga0163144, IMG submission 123175) | Freshwater microbial mat bacterial communities from Lake Vanda, McMurdo Dry Valleys, Antarctica - Oligotrophic Lake LV.19.BULKMAT1 | ecosystem: Environmental > Aquatic > Freshwater >... | reverse complement strand
CTTCGGCCTCTTCAGCCGTAAACGCAAGCTTGCCGACCGCGGCACCCGGGCCGGCGGGCAGGCCCTTGGCGATCACGTCGCGCTTGGCCTTGGGGTCAAAACCCGGGTGCAGCAACTGATCGAGGCTCGACGGTTCAACCCGCAGTATCGCGGTCCGCTCGTCGATCAGCTTCTCGCGCACCATGTCGGCGGCGATCTTCACAGCGGCCTGCGCGGTGCGCTTGCCGTTGCGGGTCTGCAGCATGTACAGCGTGCCCTTTTCGATCGTGAACTCGAAGTCCTGCACGTCCTTGTAACGCGCTTCGAGAACCTTCTTCACCGCAAGCAGTTCCTTCCAGCTCTTCTGGCTCCACTTGCCCATCTCGCTCTTACATTCCAGCGGCGTGCGGATGCCGGCCACCACGTCTTCACCTTGCGCGTTGACGAGGAATTCACCGTAGAATTCGTTGGCGCCCGTGCTCGGGTCGCGGGTAAACGCCACACCGGTGGCACAGTCGTCGCCCATGTTGCCGAAGACCATCGCCTGCACGTTCACCGCAGTGCCGCGCAAACCGCGAATGTCGTTGATCGAGCGATACTTGATCGCCCGGTCACCCATCCAGCTTTTGAAGACGGCTTCGATCGAGGCCTCGACCTGCTCGTAAGGGTCAGACGGGAAGTCCTTCCCAACGTGCTTCTTGTAGACGGCCTTGTACCGCGCCACGACTTCCTTGAGTCCGTCGGCGTCCAGGTCCGTGTCGTTCTGCACGCCCTTGGCGTTCTTCACGGCGCTCAGCTCGTGCTCGAAGTGGTGGTGGTCGACACCCATGACGGTGTCGCCGAACATGTTGATCAACCGGCGATAGCTGTCATAGGCAAAGCGCGGGTTGTTCGACAACGCGGCCAAGCCCTCGACGGCGACGTCGTTCAAACCGATGTTGAGGACGGTGTCCATCATGCCCGGCATCGACATCTTCGCGCCCGAACGGGCCGCGACGAGCAGTGGGTTCTTGTTGTCACCGAAGCGCTTGCCGGTCGCTTTTTCTACCTTGGCGATGTTCGTGCGAACCTCGTCCATCAGGCCCTTGGGCATCGTCTGCTTGGCATCGTTGTAGTCACCACAGCTGTCAGTGGTGATCGTGAAGCCCGGCGGAACCGGCAACGGCACCAGCGTCATGTCGGCGAGGTTGGCACCCTTGCCACCGAGCAGGTCCTTCATGCCGGCATTGCCTTCGGCTTTACCGTTACCGAAGAAGTAGACGCGCTTGACGCCTTTGCCGGGGGATTTCGAAACGGACTTGGACGACGCTTTGGTGGTCTTCTTTGCCACTTTTTTCACCTGTTTGAACATGACGGACATCTCCTGCTCCCGGTTATGACGGGTGGGGGTAACATGCGGCTTGTGTCATGACGGACGCGCGGTTGACTCACCAATGGGGATGGGCAAGACCAGTCCGTGCGGATGACCCTCGTTTTCACCGGGAAAATCCCGGTATGGACCGCAAAAGAGGCGGCAGTATAGGAATGCAGTAAAAACGTGTCAATTTACGTGGAGACGTAGGGTTTTTTGTGGACCGTGGTTTCCGCTTGCAGTTGAAGGATCGAAACATACGCCTGTTAGCAGGTTTCCCGTCTGCGCAACCGCAATTGACAGAAAAATACGGACCGAATCGATCACTTTGCCGATAAAAGTCGGGAGGCCAGCCGTGATTAAGACGTTGACCATCGTCATCCTCCTGGGCGCCCTGTTGACCGGTGCCGGTCTAAGCCGACCGGGGCAGGTGGAGTTTGAACGGGTTTCGTCGCCCATCCAAGCGCCACCACCACGCAATGTGATCGAGCGGGTTTTCCAGACCCGCAAACCGGTCGATGTCCTCCAGGATTGCGATTATCGCAACCGCCTGCTTTGGACCGACGTCTACCTCGACGGTCAGCGGGTCGCGACGGGCGCGTTCTCGCGCTGGTGGTGGACCCCCATCGGTCGAATCAAGCTTAGCCCGGCGTCGTGACGGGTTGACGTCACGGCGGGTTGGGTAAGCATTTCGACGAATTTTTGCACCATTCTGCACCATTTTGCACCATCGACCTGTTGTCCGGTCACGGCGCTCCAATTCATCCGCATCGGGTGCGCGCCGAAGTGGCTTCGCGAGTGAAAGGGCCTTCTCGACCGAATAACGAACCATTTCGCGTTCTGAGTTGATGCGCGCCAGCGACACCCGGCGTGCACTACACGGCTTATGTCGATCTTTGAACCCGCTTTTACCGCTGGCTGGTTGCGCTGGAGGTGGGGACGAGCGCTCGCTTGCTGCCCGTGCCCGTCAGGCGGGTGACCTTGGCCCAGGCGCGTTTGACGGTGATGCGCAAGCCGCGCCAGGCGCGACCCGACCGGACACTCGAGTGGATGGTCATGTCGACTGGTGACGTTGGTCGGGGGCGCGGCCAGTTGGGTTCTTCGAGGACCGTCTCCAACCCCATTGTCTGCTTGGCGTCCTGATAGACGCTTTCCCAACTGTTGCTGGTCGCTGAGAGCAATTCGTAGGCCTGTTCCTGGTTCTGTTTGGCGTCGGGCGCGGGTTTGGCGCGGGGTTTGGGCTTGGGCGAGGGCGTTTCCTGCTTCATCGCCGCTGCGGTGCGCTCGGGTTGCGGGCGGTCGGCGATCTCGTCGTCGATCTCGACTGGTGGTTGATACTCGAACCCCGCGACCGTTCCCGCGAGCGCTTCGACCGGGTCGGCGGGGCGTTCTCGTTTCGGTGGGGGTGGAGGCGCCTCACTGATGTACGCCGCGAAAAACGTCACCCGCGTGCGACCGACGCGCAGCGTTTGGCCGTCCTGCAGCACCTGGCGCTCACCGATCCGTTGGCTGTTGATGTACGTGCCGTTCTTGCTCCCCAGGTCCGTCGCGACCCATTGGCCGTCCACTTCCTCGATAAGGCAATGCTTGCGCGACAGCAGGTTATCCTTGACCGACACGCCACATTCCGGCGAACGCCCGACCATCAACGAACCTTGAAGGGCCCGGCGATCGAACTCCCCGATCTTGTCAGCAACGATAACGTACGGCATGCCCGTGGAATCATATAACCCGCGGGGGGAATCATGCACGTTAATCTTTGCCCCATAACGGGGAAAAAGGTCGGAATGGTGCGGTCCTGACCGATATGCCGGGCCCGACCGCACGGCCGAGGGAAGATGGGGAAAGACTATCGCTTTTCGAACACGCAGGCGTCTGGCCCCTTTACCGGTACTCCGGGAGAGGTTGGGTGAGGGTGATTTCGAACGCCGAGAATCTCTCGCAACTCGAAATCACCCTCACCCGGCCTCTCCCATGTATCCATAGGAGAGGGGTCAGAACGTCATCCGACGATACCGCGTAACACTTCGCCAACGTGTCGCACGTGCTCTTCAGGCAATTCCGGGTAAACCGGTAACGCCAGCACCTCTGCGGTGGCTCGTTCGGTTTCAGGCAGATCGCCGGCTTTGTAGCCGAGATATTCGAAGCATTCCTGCTGGTGCAGGCCCAGCGGGTAGTAGACCGCGGCGCCGATGCCCTTGTCGGTGAGCTTCTTTTTCACGGTGTCGCGGTCGGGGACGCGGACGACGTACTGGTTATAGATGCTCCAGTTTCCGTCGTCGATCTTGGGTGTGACCACCTTCGACCCGGCCAGCATCTCGTTGTAGATCGCTGCGTTGCGGCGACGGGCCTCGTGCCAGCCGTCGAGGTACTTCAGCTTCACGTCGAGCACTGCGGCTTGAATCGCGGCCAGGCGGAACATGCCACCGATCATTTCGTGGTAATAGGTGTGACCACTGCCGTGCACGCGCAGCTTGCGGCATTTTTCGGCGAAGTCGTCGCTGTTGGTGCAGATGGCGCCGGCGTCACCGAACGCACCGAGGTTCTTCGTGGGATAGAAGCTCAAACAACCCGCGAACACCTGCGAACAGGCGGCTTTGCCGTGCCGCTTGGCGCCGATCGCCTGGGCGGCGTCTTCCAGGATCAGGATGTCGTGCGGACAGGCGATCTCTGCGAGCGCGTCGACCTTGGACACTTGCCCGAACAGGTCGACCGGGATGATCGCCTTGGTCTTGGGCGTAATGGCTTTCTCGACGAGGTCCGGATTGATGTTGAACGACCCCGGCTCGATGTCGACGAAGACCGGTTTGGCCCCGACGCGCGCGATGCTGCCCGCGGTCGCAAAGAACGTGAAACTCGGGCAGATCACTTCGTCACCGGGACCGACGTCCATGCCCATGAGCGCGCAAACGAGGGCGTCTGTGCCACTGGACACCCCGATCGCATGTTTCGTCCCACAGTACGCCGCGAGGTTCTTTTCGAACTTTTCAACGTGCGGCCCGAGGATCAGCGACTGCGCGTCACAGACGTCGTCGATGGCCTTGCGAATCTCGGCGCGAAGGGGGAGATACTGGGCCTGCAGGTCGAGCAGTTTCACGTTCATATAGCGACAACATTAGGGAGAACGATTGCAAAGGGAAAGAGGCTGATCCGGCATCGGCGTAGCATGGGCGTCTGGCTCATGTCTTTGTTTTTGAAAGAAGGAGAAACAGGGCCAGACGCCTCTGTTACGCTGCTACGGGTAGGCTGCTTTTACGACTCGAAGTGACGGCCATGTACAGGTAAATGCACGCCAGCAGCACCATCGCCCAACCGAGGCCCGGATGAGCTCGTTCGAAGACGAAATTAATGTTCAAGAGTGTGTTCGCGAACCAGGGTTCGTAGCGGAGGTAGGTATTGGGGTCGCTGGACAACTGGCAGTTGACGATCATCGCAACGGACATCGCGCTGACGACCCCCCAGAGCAAGGTCATGCCAAGTGAGACACCGATTCCGCACGTCGCGATGACTGCGGCCCAGAACAGGTAGCGCTCGTGCATCTGGACCATGACGGCGAAGAAAATTACCCAGGGCGCGGTGATGGCGACCAGGAATCGCGGATCGTTGCGTCGCGCATGGCGCGCCGCAGCGAAGGCGCAGAGCGTGAGGAGAACGACGTAGATCGTCGTCGTCAACAGTTTGACGGTCACGACGGGTTGCCCGTTCTGCACGAACGGAGGGGCATCGTCGGGCGACGGGGGTGGCATTGCCGGGTCGCGCTGGAACCGGTTGACGATCCATTCCGGCGCGTCAACGCTGACGACCGGGTCATACAACCTCCAGCCGTAGGAATTGGTGAGAACTGCCGCCAGATTGTTCGGCGGGCCCATGGTCATCGCTTGGTAGTGACGCGTGCCATACCCGAACCCGATCTGCCACCATGACGCGCTGCCACCCCAGTACACCGCAGCCAGTGTGATCGCGACGCAACCGACCGCGGTCGCCCAGATGCCCGATGATCGTCGTGGCAGCAACCATGGCCCAGCGAGGATGAGCGTGACGAGCCCCAACCCCAGCCCGATCGCGTTCCAGTTGCGCGTCATGATGAATGGTGTGAGCACCGCGATGCCCGCGACGGCGCTGATGACACCAAACACCCACGATTTGCGCTTCATCCAGTAAAACGGGACGATGACACCCGCAGCGCCCAGGCTCATCAGCAGTAGACCCGCTGCCTCACGGGTCTGCACCAGCCAGGGGGAGGCAATCGCGAGGAAGGATGTCGCAAACCCGGTCATCAAACGCGCCAGCGCGCCGGGCCGCAGGTCGAAGATCGCCCAGAGGAACAGCAATGGCGCGCCGAAGAGCATCTGCCCCTTCAACATCGCGCCAATGCCCAGCGACAACCCCGCAGCGAACCACCAGTTCACGCTCGCCAGCCAGACCGCCAACACGAAGAACGGCACGATCCACAGGTCCCACTGTGGCCAGATGTGGCTCTCGACGAGAATGTTCGGCTCAAACCACACCAACAGCGCCGCGATGAACCCCAGCGCCCACGCCTTGACGGTTGGGGGTTGCACACCCAGTGGTGACAACGCGGGTTCCAACGGTGGCACGGGCAGGGTCGACCAGACTTTCGATTTCAGCACAGCCACACCGTAGCGCATCCGCGCGATCGGGCCGGGTTGGGTTGGCGCCATCGCGCGGCGCAGCACCCAATGGCGAACGAGCAGGAACATCGCGATCGCCGTCAGCGCGCCCAGCGCCGTGTTGATGTGCAGCATGAACCGCGTGAACGCGAAACCATCTTGCCAGTTCGTCGCGTTAGGAAATTCCTGCCTCACGTCGCGCACCCAGAGCGTCGCGACGAGCAATCGCAGTGGGACGTAGTCGAAGTCGAAATTGGGCTTCGTGCCCGGGTTCTCGGCGACCCGCAGCATCGCGTCGTCGTAGGCGTCGTCGAAACGCTTCACCATCGCCTGGCGAACGTATCGCCACGGCACGGGAGCGTCGGTCGCGATCCACCCCTCACCGGTCGCCAACTCATTGGCGATCATGTTGACGCGAAACCCCTGGTTGAACGCGTTGTTGATGTCACCGTGATGACGCACCATGGGAAACGCTTCGTACAGCGAGTCGCGCAGAACATGCCCCCAATGCCCCAGCACCGCAGCGATGCAGAGCATCGCAAGCAGCAGGGCACCACGAGCAAGAATGCGATTGCGCCCGATCGGCAAGCGCATCCGAGGGGGTTTCCCGGGCATTTCCGAGTCGATCTGCGGGACGACGTCGACCTCTATAGGCCGCAACGGTACGGGAACCACACGCGGGGACCGCACGGGTTCGGGCTTGAGGTCGATGATTGTGTCGTCTTCAGTCAGCATGCTCTTTGGCTCGTAATGACGGGCTGACGTTACGTGCGTCGTCTGTACAACGCCAATATCCTTCGTACACTTCTACCACCCCGTGACCAAAACGTTTTCCATCCTGCTGGTGGTCAGCACGACCGTTGCCACCCTGACCGGTTGTTCACCCGAGGCGGCCCGTCGCAGCGCGGACCTGGAGGTGGGGAAGATCCTGGCCGACCGGAAGCAGACGGCGCTGGACTATCAGCCGCAAGCCGACGCGTTGGGTAAAGCTCCAGCCGGTCCTGAAAAACCGTCACAGGCGGCGTTCGAGCGCGTGCCGGTGACGACGGTCGCGCCACCCACTACGTCGCCTATCGAACCCTCACGCGTCGTGCTGCAGTTCGGTCCACTGGGTCCGTCGCAAACCTTTCCCACCGGTGTCGGCACCCCCGAAGACGACGGCACAGCCAACGCGCTCAGTAGTGACGCGGCCCGCCAACAGGCCAGTGAGTCATTCCGACTGGGTCCACCCGCGCCCGGTGGCGCAGAAAGGCAACGCCTGGACCTGTTCGGCGCGTTGACTTACGCCACGGTCAACAGTCGTGAATATCGCACGCGGATGGAGCAGTTGTACTTGGCGGCGCTGGACGTGACGCTCGAGCGGTACCTGCTCTCTCCACGGCCATTCGTTACGCAAACCGTGGGTTATCAAGGCGGACAGTCGGACGTCGACTACGCGTCGGCCCTGACCGCCACGACCGCTGCCGGGGTGCGCCAGCGCCTGCCATACGGTGGTGAGGTCGTCGCCCAGACGTTGGTGACGTTCGTCAACGCCCTGACCGACGCGGCCGACAGTGGTGAGTCGGCCCAGGTCGTGCTGTCGGGCACCGTTCCCCTATTGCGTGGCGCGGGGATGATCAACCTCGAAGGGTTGATCCAGTCCGAGCGAGGCGTTGTTTACGCCGTCCGCAGTTTTGAAGAGTTCCGCCGTTCGTTTGCGTTGGACGTTGCCAGTGCCTATTTCCGCCTATTGACGCGACAACAGACCGTCAACCACCGCCGGTTGCAGGTTGCCAACTTTCAATTGCTGCTCGACCGGACGCGGGCGCTCTACGCCGCCGGTCGCATCAGCTTTCTGGAAGTGCAGCGGTCGGGCTCGGCGTACCTGCGCGGTGAAAGCCAGTTAATCGACGCCGAGACGCAGTACCGCAACGAGGTCGACAACTTCAAGGTTCAGATCGGCATGGACCCCCTGGCCGAACTCGACGTCGTTGCCGTTGAAATTGACACGGCCGCCCCCGACTTATCGGGTGACATTTATGCATCGGCGAGCAAGTTTCGGTTGGATCTGCAGACCGCGCGGGATCGCATCGAGGATGCCCGTCGGCAGATCGAGAACGCCGAGAACGGGTTGCTGCCTGACCTGAACATCACGGGTCAAACGAGCGTTGGTAACCGTGCCGACACTGCGCTCAGCCGGCAGTTGAACGAACGCTCGTGGCAATACTCTGCAGGTGTGGTGCTCGACCTGCCCGTCGATCGGGTCGCCGAGCGGAATGTTTATCGTCGAACCCTGATCGACTTCGAACGGGCCCGCCGATCGTACGAATTGCTGCGCGACAACATCGAAGCCGACGTCCGTGAGTCGGTCCGGGCGATCAAATCGTCGCAAACTCAGTTGGACATCGCGTTTCGCGCGATCGAACTGGCCCGACGGCGTCTTGAGTTCGCCAACATCAAGCTGCAGCAGGGTAACACCGAAGCCCGCGATCTGGTCGAAGCACAAAGCGATCTGTTGGATGCCCAGGACGACTACGACGTTGCGCGCGCCGACCTGCAGATCTCCCTTTTACGGTTCATGCGCGACAGTGGGACGTTACGCGTCGACCCCCAAGCCGGCGCGATCGGACGAGCGCTGGATCGCAAGGTGTCGGTGGATTCGCTGAAACGCGACAAGAACTGAATCAGTAAGACCTTACCGGTGTCCTCAACGGTGCCGACCGACCGTCGGGACAATTCACCGGAAGTCGAAAAATCAAGTCACCCCCGAAACAAAGTAAGCCTACAGTTGTTATACTGACGGACTTCCACCTTTGCCGATTGACAGGTTGGACGAGCATCATTTCGCTTGTCGCGAGGAACCTGCAGTTAAACCATTACCGGGTTTGGGTTTACACCATGAATCAGATCGCCGTGCCGGTTCGAGAGATGATGGACGCCAAACCCCGTCGATGGAGTGTGCTCGCGGTCGGGGGTCTACTTGCGACCGCGGTGGCGGTGGGGGGTTACTACTTGGTGGTCAATCGCAGCACCAGCGCGTCAATCGGGTCGGCCGGGTTGCCGACGTTTGAAGTCGCGCTCATGGACCTGCCAATCCGGTTTTCGAAAGACGGTGAACTGGAGGCGACCGAGAACATCGAGGTGTCGTGCAGAGTCGAGGGGCAGACGACTGTCCTGAGTGTGGTGAAGGAAGGTGTGAACGTCAAAAAGGGTGACCTGCTGGCCACGCTCGACTCATCGGCCATCAATCAAAAGATCGAAGACACGACACTGGAATTGCAAAAGGCTGACGCCGAGTTGACGACCGCAACCGAAATGGTGGAGATTCAGCGTCTGTCCAACTCGGCTAACCTCGAAGCGGCCGACGTGGCGTTGCTGCTCGCCAAGCTCGACTATGAGCAATACACCGAGGGCACCTACCCTGCCCAGGTGAAGGCCGCCGAGACGACCGCCGAGATGGCCGTCAACACCCTTCAGACCAAGACCGAAGAACTCGGCCAGACGCGCGAGCTGGCGACCAAGGGTTTTGTCATGGCGTCGGACGTAAAGAACGACGAGCTGGAGCTGACCACAGCCCGGCAAGCGTTGGACAAGGCGCAGACCGACCTGAACGTGCTGACGAAGTACACCCACGCCGCCGACCTCGCCGCCAAGAAGAACGCCGTCGCGCAGGCGGATCAGAAACTGGCTCGCACGAAGCGTGAGAACGCCAGCAACCTATCCCAGAAGACCGCCGACGCCAACGCCAAGTCTGCTGCCCTGAGCACGCTCAAGCGCCGCATGCAACGCCTGCAGCAGCAACTGGCTGCCTGCACCGTCATGGCACCAGCGGACGGGATCGTCATCTACGCAACCAGTGGGGATCGCAACGCGCAGAACCCCTTGCAGGAAGGCGCCAGTGTCCGCGAGCGCCAACCCATGTTTCGCTTGCCCGACACGTCGCACATGAAAGCGGTCGTCCGCGTGCAGGAATCACAGGTCACCCGTCTCAAGCCCGGTATGCGCGCGAGCGTGAAAGTCGTCGGCATTCCACAACCGATCGGCGCGACGCTCTCGAACATCAGCGTCCTTGCCGACAGCAGCCAGCGCTGGTGGAACCCGGACTTGAAAGAGTACCCCGTCGAACTCACGCTGGACGAAACACCGGCCGGTGTGAAACCGGGCATCGGTGTGACGACAGAAATCTTCATCGATCGCCTGGAAGACGTCCCGGCCGTCCCCATGGCCGCCGTTTATGCTGCGGGGCCTGACTCATACGTCTTCGTGAAGTCGGGCGACGCCGTCAAGCCGACGAAGATCAAGCTCGGCGCGTCGAACGACACGCACATCGTGATCGACGAAGGTGCACCACCGGCCGGCACCAGTGTTGTACTCTTACAGGCCGGCCAAGGCCGATCACTGCTCGAATCCGCAGGCATCAAGCTCGTCACCGCACCCACCACCCAACCCGGCGAACGTCGCAAACGCAACGGACCGCCCAAAGATGGCGAACCGCAAGTCAGCAAGGCTGAGTAGTGGCGCGGCAGCTTCCCGTTCATCAGGAACGGTGGTCGTTTGATACGCGGTCGAATGAAGACATTTGCCCCTGGCCATTTCAAGAGTGCACACCGGACCATTTGTGATCGTATAACCGGCACAATCACCCAAATATCACCAATTCGCCCAATATCCCGTCATTTCCCTGCTTCGCGCCCAGCAAACTTTTTTTTCTCATTCCGGGTAAAATCGGTTGTTTGACCCATTGACACCCGTATAGTCCGCCTCGTTCTTCCTGCGGGAAGGACGGTTGTATCGGGCGGACGAATCCCGCCGTGACGCCGGGCAGTTTGGGTCGTCGCGGTGTGTCTCTCTCCGTGGGTGTTCGCTAGCAATATCGGACGTGTTCAGACGATCAGGTCGTGCTGAGAATGCGCCGATTATTGACCTAGCGAGTAATGAGCAGCGGATTTAGCCCCTGTGTGGTTATCAGACGCCAAACTGATGGTGTCTGATAGGGTTGTAATTTTGTTCGTACAAACAGGAACGCTATGCCCCGATTGTTTTCCATCGGTCGCTCCCTCTCCCTTCGCAAGTCTTCAACGGTCTCCGTGGCGCCGCAGATGCAGCGTGCGGTGATTGAAACTCTGGAAGATCGTCAACTTCTCTCGAGCTACTACGTCTCGACGACGGGCAGCGACTCGAACGCCGGCACTCTTTCCGCTCCCTTCAAAACCATTCAAAAAGCCGCCAGCACGGTTCAGGCCGGTGACACGGCGTATATCCGGGGTGGCACCTACCGCGAACAAGTCACCGTTCCCCGCTCGGGTGTGTCGGGTAAGCCGATCACGTTCAAGGCGTACAACGGTGAAAAGGTCGTCGTCAGTGGTGCCGACGTGGTGAAAAACTGGTCGGTCAACAGCGGCAACGTCTATAAGGCAGACCAGTCGTGGGACCTGGGCTTTGGCAAGAACCAGGTATTCGTCGACGGAAAGATGATGATTGAGGCCCGCTGGCCCAACACTTCGCTCGACGTCTCGCGTCCGGTCAAGGCATCGGCCGATTCGGGTTCGTGGGGTGGGCAGTCCGGGACGATTTACGATGCCCAACTGAAGGGCAAGGCCGCGGGTGTGTTCAACGGCGCATACATTCAGGTCCTGCCGGGTGAACGCTGGGTCGCGCAGACTGGCAAGGTCAACGTGTCGTCCGATGGCAAACTGACCTATTCACTCACCGCGTCGCTCAGCAGCAGCAACGATGGTGGCGTGAAGGAAGGCACACCGTACTACCTCACCGGCAAGTTCACGATGCTCGACAGCGCCGGTGAATGGTTCCGCGACCCATCCGGCAAGCTTTACCTCTGGACGCCCGCTTCCGACAGTCCCAACAACCGCACCGTCGAAGTGAAGAAGCGCGCCTACAGCTTTGATGCCAACGGCCGGTCTTACATCAACATCGAAGGCCTCAGCACGTTCGCCAACACGATGCGCATCGGCAGCAACAGCACGATTTCGAAGGTCGACGCCAAGTATCTGTCACAGTTCACGCTCGTCTCCAACGGTTGGGTCGAGGGCAACCGTGACAGCGGCATTATCATCGCGGGTCACAACAGCGTCGTGAAGGACAGCCGCATTCAGTACAGCGCCGGCAACGGCATCGGCGTGCAGGGGGATGGTAACATCGTCACGAATAACGTCATCTCCGACGTTGACTACGCCGCCACCGACACCGCCGCGGTGCGCACGACCGGCAAGAACATCCAGGTCACCTGGAACACGATGTACAACGCCGGCCGGTCGATCATCAAGCACGATGCGAGCCCGAACCTCAAGATCCTGCACAACGTCCTGCACACCGGTGGCCTGCAGACCGGCGACCTCGGCGCGACGTACACCATCCGTCACGACGGTGGTGGCACCGAGATCGCCTACAACCGCATCTACAACATGCACACCGGTGGGCACACCGGCGCGACTGGGATTTATCTCGACCAATACTCGACCAACTACGTCATCCACCACAACCTCGTCTACGATTCAGACCGTGGTGTGACGACAACGACGCCGCAGGGCGCCAACAAGATCTACAACAACACGCTGGTCGCGACGAAGCTGAGCATCGGTAACGCGTTTAAGAAGTCGATGACGGGCAGCGTCATCCGCAACAACATCTTCACCAACGACGTGTTGCTCTCGCCGGGCGTGACGTTCTCGAACAACCTGCTGAAGGGGACCGACCCCCAGTTCGTGAACCCCGGCGCCGGTGACTACACATTGAAGTCGACGTCACCCGCCATCAACAAGGGGCTGTCGGTCCCCAGCGTGACGGGCGACGCCAGTGGAACGCCCGACCTGGGCGCATTCGAATATGGCAGGACGGCTTGGAGGGCCGGTGCGAACCTGTCGACCCCCACACCGACGAACCCACCGCCACCGGTCATCGATCCGACGCCGACGCCGACCCCCGCACCGAGCACGGGCAGCTCGATTATCGGCAAGACGTTGCAGGCCGAGAGCTACGACTGGGGCCCGAACGTTCAGGCGACCAGCAGCGTCCTGGGTCACACCGACGCCGGTGACTACGTGAAGTACAACAGCCTGAACTTCGGTAGCACCGGCGCCACCAAGCTGACGATCCGCTACGCCACCCCGGCTGCGGGTGGTTCGATCGACATCCTGCTCGACACTTGGAACGGCACGAAGGTCGGCACGCTGACGACCCAGGGCACCGGCTCATGGACAAGCTTCACCGAGGTGACAATCGACCTGACGAAGATCACCGGCACCCACAACATCTACTTCGCCTTCAAAGGCCGCAACGGTGTAGCGAACATCGACTGGTTCAAGTTCTCGTAAGACAGCGGCGGTTATAATGGAAATGGAAGAGGCCCGAACGACGCGTCGTTCGGGCCTCTTTCGTTTGATGAGATGTTGATTGCATTATGCGATCTGCGCCAACCGCCTGTGCTTCGTCGCCCGTTCAAATCCCGGCAGGATGTAGTCCTTCGCCACGGCGTCCCAGCTCATCTGGCTGGCCAGTTCGTGGCCGCGTTGAAGAAACTGTTCATACTCAGCCGGTGACTTGGGCAGACGCTTGAGCAATTCCGTTGCAACGTGACCGGCCACCGTATTTTCAATCAGGTCGCGCTCGTTTTGACCGATCGCCAGCAGTTGTTCGGGACGAATGCTCTTCTCGGCCAGTTGCGTGTAATCGGCAACGATGGCGTTGGGCGTCGGACCCCCGGCGACACGATTGACCAGGCCGGCGCAACCGCAGATGTTGGTGAAGACGCAGATGCCACCGAAGCTGATCGGCTCAACCTGTGCGATACCGAACGGTTCGTAAATACTCTGGCCGAACTCGGCATCCGAGCCCTTGCGGATGTCCATAAATTCCATGTCCGGGCCGACCCGGTTGCCGACGCTCATGCGGTCGAAACCGAACTGGTTGATGAAGACGACCTTCACGTTGCGCGCTGTCGCGTTGAACTCCTGCACACCCTGGTAGTACACGGCCTCGCCGCTCGACAGGTCCGCGTGTCCCTCGCGGTGCACGACGGGCCAGTGATAGCTCGATTCCATCCTGCGGATATCTTCGATGCGCCGGGCCGGCACCTCGGTGCTGAGGGTGAAGAGGATGGCCGTCTCGTTGCGATGGCGCAGCTGGTGGTCGACGTGTTCCAGAACGCGCAGATCGCGCCACAGGCCCTTGCTCTGCACGAGTCGGGTCACGTGCGTGAAGACGTAATCCGGCTCGTACTTCAGCAACCGCTTGGCGTACTCGCGCAGTTTCTGACGGCTGCGCAGCTTGTCCTCGAGCGTGATCTGCCAGTGCGGCACACCGTTGTAAGCCACCTGCGCATCGACCGCCGCGAAGTCCGGGCCCATGAAGCGCATTTCCTTCAGTGTGTAGTCACCGACGGCGAAGATCGTGTCGAAAAAGCGCGTCGAGTTGACCAAGGCATACTTGTAGTAGTCGGACTGGTCACCAAAGACCTCGTCGACGTAATGTCCACCCGCCATCGCGGCGCGCATGACGTTGTAGAACATCGTGTCGTGCCCACTGTGGCCCTCGACGATACGGCGCATCGGTGCGCACTCGTGGGCGTGGAAGATCGTGCGGAAGTTGCTGCTGCCCCCTTCGAGGATCGCGGCCAAGCATGTCGGCACGCCCATGTATTCGTGCGACAGAAGAATGCACGGCTGGTTGCCCGCCGTCACGCCCAGTGCGTGCAGACACGCGATGGCGGGCTGGGCCAACCGCACGTATTGCTCGTAGTCCCACACATGCTCGTAGCGGCTCGACTCGATGCCGAACATTTTGTAGAGGCCGTATTTGAACTCGCCCAGCCGCGTTTCGTTACAGCGAACGACATCGATGAGGATGACTTCCGGCGAACTCGCGACGCCGGTTGCCTTATCCACGAACCGCCGACGACCGTAGACGATCGACACACCAAATGTCTCCTCGATCTCCTTGAACCGCGACGCTAACGGTGAGCGGGCCAGCCCATCGAGGCTGCTATACAACACCTCGCCTTGAGGGCCCAATCGCTGCTCTCCACTCTCGTGATCGCTCGGCCAGAAGGGGCCAACGAGGATGTTGCGCGGGACGGCGTCGAGGTAGGTCTTGCTCGTAAACAGACCGTTAAGCACGGCCCCGATGCCACCGATTTTTTGAATCGCCTCATGGGTGATGTGGGCCACTGTCATGGTCATTGGCAATCCTCCTTTAAGTCGGGTGTTTTCGGAAACCAAGGTTGTATCGACCGAACCAACTGCGTGCTATATGGAATGAGTGACGCGTTCAGCTTTTCTTCTGCGCAATCCGCAAGTCTAATCAATCGATATGGAAACTGTCCGCTGGGGCATCATCGGCTGTGGCGACGTCACCGAGGTGAAGAGTGGGCCTGCGTTGCAAAAGGTCGCTGGCTCGTCATTGGTCGCGGTTATGCGGCGTAACGCGGGCAAGGCGGCCGACTACGCCAGGCGGCACAACGTCCCCAAATGGTACGCCGACTCAGATGAATTGCTGAACGACCCGGACGTGAACGCGATCTACGTCGCGACACCACCCTCGACGCACGCCGCGTATGCAATCAAGGCCGCTGCGGTCGGCAAGCCGGTCTATGTGGAAAAGCCGATGGGCCGCGACCATGCCGAGTGTATGAGCATGATCGACGCCTGCCAGGCCGCCGAGGTGCCACTGTTCGTCGCGTATTATCGCCGATGCCTGCCACGGTTCGTCGAGGTGAAGCGGCTGATCGATCGCGGCGCGATCGGAACGGTTCGCACGGTCTCGGTCACCCTGTGGCGACGCCCGGTGACTGGATCGCCAGGCTGGCGCATCGACCCGGCGACGGCAGGGGGTGGCTTGTTTGTCGACCTGGCCTCCCACACGCTTGACCTGCTCGACCACCTGCTCGGCCCGATTGCACGGGCACAAGGCACCGCGACCAATCTCGCAGGTCTCTACGCGGCGGAAGATGCCGTGGTCGGTCATTTCCGATTTGCCAGCGGAGCTCTGGGTGTAGGTTCCTGGTGTTTTGCGTCGGGAACGTCGCGCGACCTCGTCGAAATCGTCGGTAGCAACGGAACAATTCGCTTCGCAACGTTTGACGAGGCGCCCGTCATCCTGGAAACCGAAGCCGGCTCGGACTCATTTACGATCCCGCATCCCCAGCACGTGCAGCAGCCGTTGATTCAGACCGTGGTTGACGAGTTGCTGGGGCAACACGGCGCTTGTCCAAGCACCGGTGAGTCGGCGGCGCGGACGAATTTTTTTATGGACAGTTTGTTGGCCGATTGGCGGGCAGCGCATCCACCTGCGTGAGCGTATAGGCGATAACTATGGCCTGGCTGCGGTCCACGTCGGTTGCAATGCCATGTCCGATCGGCCGTCGAATGGACGCAGTGCATATCGTTGTACAAACTCGCGCAGGCTTTCGGGCCGGGCGTCCTTCTGCAGGACGCTGCGATTGACATCGAAGGGGAACGTCGAGAAGTACCAATCGCCATCCGATCCATAACCGATGAACAAGTCGTCGATGAGCGGGTTCTGCTTGATCGAGATGCTTTGGCAGAGAATCCACTCATCGTTTTTCATCATCAACCGGTCACCGGTGGCCCATGCGCCGTCCGCTGGCATGGTCGAAGGCACCGCGCTAATTTGTGCTTCAATCGTGGTGATCGCGGTGTCCTTCCACTCTTTGCGTTCACGCGTGGTCCATTTACTTCCACTGGACAGCATGAACGTCATCCCGGTAGCAATGATGGCCAAGAGCACGATCGACAGGACAATCATTCGGCGTATAGTCATAAAAAGGCGGCTCGCTCAGAGTTTCCCAATTGTTCGCAGTTGGATCGGTTGGCCACACGCCTTGGCGCTCATCTTAAACGTCACGCGGTGGTCGGTGGGGAGTATAACAGTAAGCGTCTTGAATAAAGTTGGTTACTCGCTGGCGCAGCGTAACCAATGTTCCAGCCTGCTATAAGCCTGCATGAGTGCATCGTCACTTTTTTGTGCCACCCGTGTTGATTCCACCACCGCTGGACGAGTTGCTGTTGCCTGCCGACGGGGCCTGCGATCCGGGGCCGGACGAATTCGAGCCCGGGCCGGCGGCGTTGGACCCGGGACCTGCTGAATTGGAGCCAGGGCCTGACGAATTAGAGCCCGGGCCCGATGCGTTCTGACCCGGTCCTGCGTTCACGCCTGGCGCTGCGGGTGGGGGGGAACAACCTTCCGAACGCACCGGCTGTTGCCCGGTGGGTTGCTCCGCTTGACCGTTATCCTGCGGGCCATTCTGCTGTGGGTTATCCTGACCCTCTCGGCGACCGTCGACTTGGATGGGGTATCGCGGCAGCACCATGATCGTCCCGTCGCTATTTCGGGGGACGCCATCGTTGTTCACCGACCCGTCACCCGTCTCGCGGCCAATCCCATTCTCATTGATGGGTGCGTCTCCACCCGGTCGGACAGCGGTTGTGGTCGGTTGGGTCGTCGCGCCAACTGTTGCGGTGGAACCACCAACCGGTGCCGATCGTTCGTTGCGGATGGGCGCAGTCACGCTCGATAAAGCTGCTTCGCGCGTTCTCTCGACTTCCGATTTGGCCGCGGCACCGGCTTCAGCGGGGGTGACTGGCTGAGACGTCGCACCCGGCTCGGCGCCATAGGACCAGGATGTCGCAGCTAACAAGAGCGCAAGCAGTTGGTTTCGCATTCCATGTATAGTGCAGCTTGCGTGCCAGAATAAGGTCGGCTGACCTATCTGCTCGAACGAAAGTCGTTGAGCGAACCAAATGCCCATCGTGTATCGGAAGGCTGCTCGACAAACTCACAGGCCCGCGGAAGTGCAGGATTGACAGCGGCGGCAACAAGAATGACCTGGCCTGTCGATTTGGCATCTTTTGTTCAATGCGGCCTCGACCGGCGATTTTTATAAATCGATTGCGCTCAGCAAGTTAGATCATTTGTTAACTGCTCAGAATCTGGCACGTAACTTGTTTCATGACTCGACCTGCTCTGCCCCGAAGTCATGGGGAGCGGCGCAGAAGGAGAACTGAATTATGGGAAAGATTATCGGTATCGACTTAGGCACGACCAACAGTTGCGTAGCCATCATGGAAGGCGATCAACCCAAGGTGCTGATCAACGCGCAGGGTAGCCGCATTACACCCTCGGTCGTGGCGTTTACGGAAAAGGGTGATCGGCTCATCGGGCAGACCGCCAAGCATCAGCAGGTCACGAACCCGAAGAACACGATCTTCAGCATCAAGCGCTTCATGGGCCGCCGGCATAGTGAGGTGGCGCAGGAAGAGAAGATGGTCCCTTACGAGATTGTCGGTGACGCCGAGGAGCTCGTGAAGGTGAAGGTCCGTGGCAAGGACTACACGCCCGAACAGATCAGCAGCTACATCCTGGCCGACCTGAAAAAGACGGCCGAGGACTATCTCGGTGAAAAGGTGACTGAAGCCGTCATCACCGTGCCCGCGTACTTCAACGATGCGCAGCGGAAGGCGACAAAGGACGCCGGTGAGATCGCCGGTCTCAACGTTCTGCGCGTGTTGCCGGAACCAACCGCAGCGGCGCTGGCGTACGGGCTGGACCGCAAGAAGAACGAAAAGATCCTCGTCTTCGACTTGGGTGGTGGCACGTTCGACGTGTCGATCCTGGATGTCGGTGACGGTGTGTTCGAGGTGCTCTCGATCAACGGTGACACCCATCTGGGTGGTGACGATTTCGACGAAGTGCTCATCAATTACATCGCAGAAGAGTTCCGCAAGAAGGAAGGCATCGACCTCCGCAAGGACGCGATGGCGCTACAGCGTCTGAAGGAGTCGAGCGAGAAGGCCAAGATCGAACTGTCGGGCTCACAGGAGACGACCGTCAACCTGCCGTTCATCACGGCTGACGCGTCGGGTCCCAAGCACCTGCAGCTCACGATCACACGAGCGAAGTTCGAACAGCTCATCGCGCCGCTGGTCGACAAGTGCAAGAAGCCCGTGCTCGACGCGTTGAAAGACGCCGGCCTGGCTGCCAGCGCGATCGATGAGGTGGTGCTGGTTGGTGGTTCGACCCGCGTGCCGAATGTGCAGAAGATGGTCAAGGACCTCTTCGCCGGCAAGGAACCCAACCGCACGGTCAACCCCGACGAGGTGGTCGCCGTCGGCGCTGCGATTCAGGGTGGCATTGCCAAGGGTGACGTTAAGGACATTCTGGTTCTGGACGCGACCCCGTTGAGCCTCGGTGTGGAGACGTTGGGTGGCGTGATGACGGTGCTCATCGCGCGCAACACGACGATCCCGACGAGCAAGAAGGAAACCTTCAGCACCGCCGCCGACAACCAGACGGCCGTCACGATCAACGTGCTGCAAGGCGAGCGTGAGTTCGCGCGTGACAATCGGTTGCTTGGGACGTTCAACCTTGCGGACATCCCCCCGGCCCCCCGCGGTTTGCCGCAGATCGAGGTGTCGTTCAACATCGACGTCAACGGCATCCTCGCCGTGTCCGCCAAGGATCTTGGCACGGGCAAGGAGAGCAAGATCACCGTCGAGAAGAGTGGTGGTCTGAGCAAGGAAGAGATCGAGAAGATGAAGCGCGACGCCGAGGTGCACGCCGGTGAAGACAAGAAGCGGCGTGAGGTCATCGACCTGAAGAATCAGGGTGAATCGCTGGCCTATCAGACCGAAAAGGCATTGAAAGACTACGGCGAAAAGGTCGAAGCCGGCACGCGCGGTGAGATCGAGTCGGCAGTCAGCCAACTGCGAGAAAACCTCAAAGGCGACGACGGCGACGCGATCAAGAAGTCGATGGAGAACGTGCAGAAGGTCAGCCAGAAGCTGGGCGAAGAAATGTACAAAGCCCAGGCCGCCGGCGCTGGCGCGCCAGGTGGAGCCACCCCCGGTAGTGAAGGCGGGGCCGCCCCCGAAGCGCAAAGCGACCGAGACGGAGCGAAGAAGGACGACGACGTCATCGACGCCGAGTTCGAAGTAAAGGACAACAAGTAACGCCAATCTGCTACGAGCGCAACAATCGTTGCGATTGCAGCAAATAGACTGACTGTCGTTCGGACGTAAAAGAAAGAGCCCCGCGGTGCGTTCCACCGCGGGGCTCTTGTGCGTCATGACCGAAGATCAGTCGGTCTGACCTGCAGAACGGCTGAAGGGCCTGTCGGGTGGATGGTCCGCACCATCCCAATCGACTTCGCTCGCAACGCTGACCCCTACGTCACACGGTGTATTCTGGATTATTGTTGCATTGCAAAGCGTTCTCGTACAAAGTTGCGAACCCGGGTGGGGTTATGCAAGCACGCGGGCAAACTTAATCAGCGGGTGCCTCGGCCGATCAAATTATTCAAAGATTTCCGGGTGGTGCTCAAGTCGTAGCTCAGGCGGTTGTCGGAAAGCACGAAGTGGAGGTTGCAGATGAGTAAGCGAACGCAACTGAATGCTGCCGATGTACATCGGATTATGCGGCACCTGCTCGATGTCGCTGCGATGCGTTCCACACCGACGGCCCAGCGGCAGGAGTTGATCGACGGGTTAAGCAAGTTGATCGGTGTCGACCAATCCTTCCTCTACACCGCCGTCGGGTGGACGAAGGTCGGCACGCCACGCTTCACGAGCCAAGTACCGATCAGTGATGCCGATGTTGTCCTGCTGAAATACCTGAGTGAGTTTGGCGTCGCCCGCCAGTTAACCGACGACCCGTTCGGCTCGCGGTCGATGGACGAGCCGAGGCCTCCGCACGCGTACACGCTCAGGGAAGTGCTGCCGGACCGTACGACCAAGGCGAAGTTTGCGCCGTTTATTGAGGTGTACGGCGCCGCGCGGGCCCACGACGGTTCGGTGAGCGTCGCGCGACTGGGCCGCAATGCCGAAGAGGTGGCGGGCCTCGCGATGCACCAGATGGGCCGGAGCCGGCCGTTGACGGCCCACCAGGTCGCGATGATCCAGTTCGCGACGAACGAATTGAAGCGTATGTGCGACGCCGGCTATCTTCCCTTGCCACCCGAGGCGCCGGTTGCCGCGCTGTCACCGCGTTTGGTGCAGGTGCTCGATCGCATACTCGCAGGGCAGACACCGAAGCAGATAGCGCACACTTTGGGGCTAAGCGTCTGGACGGTCCGCGAGTACATCGACCGGCTCTATAAGCATTTCCAGGTGAACGGCCGCGAGGAACTGACGGCAAAATTTATCAATACCCGTGTGGCGATGGTGGAAGACTGAACCCGTCACGTGGGTTGACGCTGCGCGCAGGTGGCAGGCCAACGGCCTCGTATGTCACCTGACCAGGCGGCGGTTATGATCCGGGTGTGTTATCTCAACTGTCTCAACGGGTCTTGCCGCTGCTGCAACTGACGCGGATGGCGTTGGTCTTCACCGCGATTGCGGACGCGGCGTGTACGTTTTTCCTGCTGCACCGTGGACACTCAGTGCCATGGCAGCACTTGCCGTGGCTGGTAGGGGCGTCGGTCGGGTTGTATGGGTTCGGGATGAGCCTCAACGACATCATCGACCGCCGGCGCGACAGCATGATCGCGCCGCACCGACCGTTGCCCAGCGCGCGCGTCGGTGTGACGGCGGCACACCTTGTTTGCGGTGGACTGTTCACACTCGCGATGGTGTGTGCCACTATGTACGCCATCGCCACCGGTATCTGGCTCAGCCTGGGCCTGGCGATCTGGACGGCGGCGCTGATCTACTTCTACGACGTCGCGGGCAAGTATCTTGTCGCGCCAGGGTTGGTGAGTTTAGGACTCATCCGGTTTTTCCACTGCCTGATCCCGTCGCCGTACATGCCCGTTGTGTGGCATCCCCTTTTGTTGCTGAACCACGTCGCGATTCTGTCGGCCATCGCTTATCACCTTGAAGAAAAGAGGCCAGCGTTAACACGGGCGCACTGGTGGACCGTCATAGGTGGAGTTGCGATTGTCGATGTCCTGGTGATCGGCTTCATCGGTGCCCGCCGGGCCTCTCGCAATGGTGGAGACTGGCTCACGGGGCTGGCGATCGAACCTTCGTTACTGCAACCGTTGATCGCTGCGGTGGGGTTTGTGGGGTTGGCTTACTGGGTTTACCGCAAGAGCCAGACGGGTCGGGCGGCGGGACAAACGATGATGTTGTACGGTTTATTATGGCTAATCGTCTACGACGCCGCGTTTGTGGCCGCTTATTCCCACTGGCAGTACGCATTGGGGGTTCTATTACTGCTGCCGGTCGCATATTTTGCAGTCCAACTGATGCGCTGGTGGTCCACGATCGTCGCTATCTCGCAGCGACCGGCGTACAAGCGGGCGGAGAACTAGCGATAAAGAGCAAAAAGAAGGATGAAGGATGAAAATACCTCTGCTTTCAGCCCTCGCCCTTCCTTTTCATCATTAACCAATCCTGGAGTGAGCATGTCGTCTCATCGATCATTCGTTCCGATCGAATCGCTCGAATCGCGTTTGCTGATGCACGATGGCCCGCACGCCGAGACGTCGTGGTTGATCAATGCTGGTGGGGCGGCGTACGCGTCGACGCTTGGGCAGAAATTCCTCGCCGACCAACTCGTTGTCGGGGGCACGGGGAAGACCGGCTCATTTGCGATTGATAAAACCGTCAACGACAAGCTGTATAGCGACCGGCGGTTCGGCTCGAACTTCTCGTACGAGTTGCCTGTCGTCAACGGCACTTATTCTCTGAAACTGTACTTTGCCGAGACGTATTTCACGACCGCGGGCAAGCGTAAGTTCGACGTGTTCGCTGAGGGCAAGCAGCTCCTGAACGACTTCGATATCGTTGGGTCGTCCGGGGCCTTCAGTGCGGTGACGAAAACGTTTGCAATGAACGTGATCGACGGACATCTGAACGTGCAGTTCAAAGCCGTCGTCGACAACGCGATCGTGTCGGCCATCGAAGCAACGCTGACCAAGGCCAGTGAGCCGACGCCCGAACCACCGCCACCACCCTCTTCGGGGACGCTTAGCTGGACGACGAAAGCCAATGCGCCGGTCAAACTCTCCGAGGGTGCGGGCGTGACGATCGCGAGCAAGCTTTACGTGTTCGGTGGATACGACGTGACGAGCCCGAAATACCAGGCCACCAGCCGCGTGAGTGCGTACGACCCCGCGACCAACATGTGGTCCAACGCCGCTCCAATGCCATTACGCTTGACGCACATTGGTCTCACGACCGACGGTCAGCGCTACGCGTACGTCGCGGGGGGTTACCGCACCAATGCCGATGGCAATCAGACGTTCGCGGTCAACAATGTCTATCGGTTTGACGTGATCAATAACACATGGTTAACACTGCCCAATCTGCCCGCAGCCCGCGGGGCAGGCGCGATGCAGCTGGTCGACGGCAAGCTGTTCTACTTCGGTGGTGTAAGTGCCGACCGCGTCGATCGGACCAATACGTACGTCCTGAACCTCAACAACACCGCAGCGGGCTGGACCGAGAAGGCCGCGCTGCCCGCGATGAAGAACCACCTGGCGTCAGCGACGGTCGGTGGGCTGATCTACGCGATTGGGGGTCAAATTGGTACGAACGACTCGACCGGCAACCAGTCGACCGTCTACCGGTACGACCCGACCGCCAACCAGTGGACCGCCGTCGCAAGCCTGCCGCAGGTGCGAAGCCATATCGGTGGATCAACATTCGTGCACAACGGTAAGATATTCGTCGCTGGTGGTTTCTCTGCCAGCGGCTTGGTCCTCAGCAGCGTCATCAGCTACGACCCGCTAACCAACAAGTGGACGTCGATCGGAAACATGCCTGCATCACGCCATTCATCCGTCGGTGGAAGTGTGGGTGGGAAGATTATCGTCACCGGTGGCTACAATGCTGGGTTGAGCTGGCAGACCTGGGTCGCCTAGTTGCCTGTTGGCCTGCCAAATTCACGTTGCCTCCGCGACTTGCGGACGTGATAATCATCCATCCGGCGTCGACCGATCTGTAACCAGCACCTGAGGAAGCACTCCATGTCCAGCGCAGACACCAAACCCGCACCCGTCAACCACGATGACGTCCCCGAGCGCGACCATTCCCCTCAACCACCAATCAAGGTTGAGGAGCGCAAGTTGGGATTGCACGACTTCCTGAAGACGGCCATCAAAATCGGTGGGTCGGACGTGCACCTGCAGGCGGACAGCGTCCCGATGATCCGCGTCGACGGGAGGGCCCGCTTCCTCGACACACCGCCATTGTCGGACGATACGGTGAAGGAATACGTTGACCAGATCATCAACAGCCAGTCCGAGCCGCGCGACAAGCGCGATCTGCTCGAGCACAAGGGCTCGGCCGATCTGGCCTACGCGCTACCGGGCGCGGCCCGTTTCCGTACGAACATTTTCCATAGCAAAGAGAAGTACGCGATCGTCATGCGTCGCATCGTGACAAAGATCCCGAACTTTGAAGAGCTCAACCTTCCACCGCAGGTCGAGCAGATCGCTGACTACCACCGCGGGATCGTGATCGTGTCGGGGACGACCGGTTCGGGTAAGTCGACCTCGCTGGCGGCCGTCATCGGGAAGATCAACCGCACGCGGGCGGAACGGATTATCACCGTTGAAGACCCGATTGAATTTGAGCACCAGAACTCGAAGTCACTGGTCAGCCAGGTCGAGGTCGGGCAGGACTCGGAGAGCTTTGACTACGCGCTGCGCGCGATGATGCGTCAGGATCCGGACGTGATCCTGATCGGTGAAATCCGAGATAGCTTCTCACTGACGACAGCGCTACGGGCCGCGGACACGGGTCACCTTGTCTTCACGACCATTCACGCGACGAATGCCCCGATGACGATCGGCCGCGTGAGTTCACTGTTCGTTGCCGAGCAGCGTGAACTGCAGCAGGAACAGTTGGCGATGAACCTGAACGCGGTCGTCTGTCAGCGTCTGGCCAAGCGGCGTGATGGCAAGGGGCGCGTGCCGGTCAACGAGATCATGATGGCAACCCCGCTGGTGCGCAAGTACATCCTCGAAGGCGAATTTGACAAGCTCAAGGGGTGCGTCGGCAACCGTGAAAGCGGCAGTCAGAGCTTCGACCAGCATCTGACCGAGCTATTCCAGAAGCAAATCATCGACGTCAGCGAGGCCCGCCGACTCGCGAGCAACCCGGACGCGTTGAACCTGGCGCTGCGCGGCATCAGCAACAGTGACAATCGCTTGCGATAGTCGAAAAAACACTCATTCCACGCAATCAACGGACCGGCCAGCGCCTGCGGGTCGGTCCGCTTTCTCACTTAATCAAATTACTAAGCCACGTGGTTGTACGTTGACCAATTGCGAGCCAGATGCGATAGAAGCAGATGACTCGCGGGTGTGTCTGAAGCAGGCAACCGGGCTTCGGACATGAACGAGTCGATGTGGCTCGCTTTGTTGCCACAACTTTGATGAAACAGCGTGGATTCTTCACCATCACCGGTGGTGTCAACCCTGGATAGACGATCCCGTTGACGGGTGGAAAAATTTCATTCCAGGCGAGAAGGCGCGGAGGTCTTCTACAAGAACATCGAGATGCGCAATCTCGGATCAGCGCCGGCACCGAGTGGCGCCGAGGTGTTGTTTGCTGGTACCAATAGTTCAAAGTTCGTGAAGCGCGACAGTGGCGCCGCAATCAATTGGACGGTCGCCAATGGTGCGTTGGCGGTCGTGCCAGGCACGGGGAGACATTCGCACGGTCGGAACGTACACCGACTACACGCTGCACGTCGAGCATAAGACGAACGTGACCGGCGATTCGCTTGCCGAGCAGAACCGTGGCAACAGTGGCATCGCGCTGGCGGGCAGTTACGAGGTGCAGGTGCTCGATTCGTACAACCGATTGTTGTCCGGCAAGAACGACCTCGGCTCGATCTACGGCATTGCCAACGCCTCTGCCAACGCTGCGCTTCCCGCCGGTGTGTGGCAGTCCTACGACATCGCGTTCACTGCGGCCAAATGGTCCGGTAGCAATAAGATTGCAGAAGCACGTGTGTCGGTATGGCGAAACGGTGTGCTCGTGCAGGACGACCTGGCTATCCCGACAAACACGTTCACGTTCGACCCCGAATCGCCCGGTGCAAAACCGATCCTGTTCCAGGAACACGGCAACACCGTGGAGTACCGGAACATCTGGCTGACCTAGTAGCGGCTCGGCCGGTTCCATCCACGCCGTTCCATAACATTGTGGTCACGAGAGGTACGCGTTACCCCGCTTAACACCAGCAGGTTTCAATCATGTATTAACTTTAGATTTTACGGTTGTAAGCCCATTCAACCTCGCGTATTCCAGCACGGCCTCACCGCGATACCCTTGGAGCCTGCATCCTGATGAATTGCCGCCGTACTACCAACCGAGCCCCACAGCGGCGCAGTCCGCTGTTTACCGAGCCACTCGAATCGCGCACCTTGTTGTGCGGGTTCGTGCACGATGAATCGACAGTTCCCGGTCCACACTTCATATACGGCGAGTCGGCGACGACTGTCAGCAAGCAGTCAACGACAGCCGCGCCGTTGTCGTCGTTCACCACCTTGGCGAGCATGCAAACCCTCGCCGCGACGGCGGCTCTGCCGGCAGGGTGGTCGTCGCAGGACATTGGCTCGGTCGCCAAGGTGGGCTCGGCATCGTTGGATGAGGCCACCGGCAACTTCGCCGTCTCTGGTGGTGGGGCGGACGTCTGGTCGACTGCCGACGGGTTCCACTTTGCCTACTCGACGCTGACGGGCAACGGGCAGATCGTCGCGCGCGTGGCGTCGGTGCAGAACACCAACGGTTTGGCCAAAGCGGGCGTCATGTTCCGTGAGTCGATGACGCCAGGTTCCAAAAACGCGTTCGTGCAGGTCAAGCCCACCAATGGCGCATCCTTTCAAACGCGTGATGCGACCGGTGGAACGACCGCCAACATCGGCTCGTACGCCAGTGGAAAAGCGCCGATCTGGCTTCGCTTGACTCGTAGCGGCGACACGTTCATCGCGGCGCGGTCGAGCAACGGCACGACGTGGGTCACGATCGCGTCCAGGACGATCCCGATGGCGCAGACGCTCTACGTCGGCCTGGCCGTCACGGCACACGACAACGCGAAAATCAACACCTCCCAGTTCACGAACGTCGCCGTCAGTGGCTCACCGCTGCAGACGCCCACGCAGTTGGTGGCGTCACAGACGGGGGCGTCCAGCATCGGTTTGAACTGGGCCGACAACTCCATCACCGAGTCATTGTTCCGCGTCCAGCGCAGCGACAATGGTGGCTCGTCGTGGGCCGACGCCGGCACGACCGGCACCAACGTCGTGGCCTACACCGATAATGCCGGCATCGTCAGTGGTACGACCTACTCGTACCGCGTGCGCGCCGAGGCTGGCAGCACAGTCTCGGGTTGGTCGACCGTCGCGACGGTCACGATCCCAGCAGTGCCGACGCTGACTGGTGGTGACATCGGTTCTACCGGAAAACTCGGCAACAATTCCGTCTTGGTTGGTGGCGTCTTCACGGTCAACGGTGCCGGCACCGACATCTGGGGCGCTGCCGATGCGTTTCGATTTGTCCGTCAGGAGATGACCGGCGACGGTTCGATCATTGCGCGCGTCACGTCGATCCAGACCGGAGTGAACGAGTGGACCAAGGCCGGCGTCATGATCCGCGAATCGCTAGCCAGCAACTCGAGGAACGTCTTTATCACGCTCACGCCCGCCAAGGGAACGATGTTCTCGAGCCGCTCGGTGGCCGGCAAGTCGACCGTTGGTGCAACGGCCGCCGGTCCCGGCGCTCCGGTCTGGTTGAAACTGACGCGCAGCGGCAACGTGTTCACCTCGCACACTTCGTCCGATGGGGTTGCGTGGACGCAGGCCGGCACCGTCACGATGACGATGAACGCGACCGCGTACGTGGGGCTCGCCGTCACGTCGCATCAACATGCCACGCTGGCGTCGGCGACATTTGATGGGGTGAAAATCGAACCCGCCGTCTCAACGACGCCGAAAGACTTCACACCGCTGTTCAACGGGGTGAACCTCAACGGGTTCTACAGCTACTCAGAGAAGCGAGGCAAGAACAACGACGTCGACGGCTTCTTCAAGGCCGAAAACGGGATGCTCCATGTGTTGGACATCCCGACGACCACCAGCGAGGTCGAGTTCGCCTACCTGGCGACGAACGTTGAGTATTCGAACTATCACTTGCGTTTCCAGTACCAGTGGGGCACAAAAAAATTCCCGCCGCGCGCCGCCGCCGCAACACCGCGTGACAGTGGCGTCATGTATCACCTCTACGGCGCTGACCAGTTGTGGCCGCAATCGATCGAGACGCAGGTTCAGGAAGGGGACACCGGTGATTTCTGGATGTTGTGGGATTCGGGCAAGGAGCCCACGGTTGATACGACGATCGTTTCGGGTTCGTCGCCTCCGCGATACGCGCCGGGTGGGACGTCGCTGACGAAAAAGGGTGGGCGTATTCAGAAGGCGACGACCGTCGACACGCTGACCGGTTGGAACACCGTCGAGGTCATCGCCCAGGGGGACGCTGTGACCGTGATGGTCAATGGCACCGTCGTGAACCGCATCACCCGCGCACGCCGGCCAGATCCGAATAACGCGTACGCGACCATCCCGCTGACCGGTGGAAAGATTGCGTTCCAAGCCGAAGGGGCTGAGATCTTCTACCGCAGTATCGAGATCAAGCAGCTGACCTCTACGCCAGCGCCGACGGGCGCGACGGTCCTGTTTGACGGTACGAGCACGTCGGCCTTCGTGAAACGCGTCGGTGGTGGGGCAATCGCCTGGCCGGTTGCCGACGGCGCGATGACGGTCGGCGCGGGCACAGGTGACATCCGCACGAGCCAACTGTTCGGCGACTATACGCTGCACGTCGAGTTCAAAACGAACGCCAAGTCCGAGTCGGTCACCGAGCAGGACCGTGGCAACAGCGGTATTGCGCTGGCGGGCGGTTATGAACTGCAGGTGCTCGATTCGTACGGCCGCACGCTATCGGGCGAGAACGACCTAGGCGCGATCTACGGCCTGCGCAACGCCGACGTCAACGCTGCAATGCCGGCCGGGGTTTGGCAGTCCTATGACATCAAGTTTACAGCTGCCCGGTGGTTAGGCACGACAAAGACGGCCAACGCACGCATGACGGTCTGGCTGAACGGCGTGCTCATCCACAGCGAAGTGGCGATCGCGACGAATACCTTCACGTTCGACCCCGAAAGTCCGGGTTTGAAGCCGATCATGTTCCAAGACCACGGTAATGCGGTTCAATACCGCAACATCTGGGTTGTCCCCGCTACGTAAACCAAGTTTCGCTCTGACGGGTTTCCTGGGGTACCCCCTTTCCCTTGTCGTCAGGGCCGTGCTACAATGCTTCACCCTTCATGAGATCGAATGCCGATCTCTGTGAAGCTGTTTTAACGGTCTCGCCGGCCTTATTCCCGGTGGGGTCAAGAGTCTCTAACTGCGGTGTACTAAGGCGTCTCCTGCTTCGGGCATGTCCCGGAGTAAGCCACGCTGCGAGGTCGCAGGAAGAACAGACTGCTGAATCGGCACGTACCGTTCCCGAGCAAATGCTCTGGTTCGGGGTCGCTGTCGTCCCGCCGCCTGTCTTTCTCACCTCCATCGCTCAAGGACAGGCTGATATGGCGGTAGATCCACGTTTTCTCGTCGAATCCGGTCCCGAAGTCTTTACGGGCAACGAACTGCTGGTCAAAGGCTGCCTCGAAATCGAGGGTGGTCTAAGCTTGATGACCGGGTATCCCGGTTCCCCGGTCGCCGGATTTTTTGACACGATGGGGGATCTCGCGAGCCTTTTGCAGAAGAAGGGTGTTCGCGCTTTCCAGGCTAACAACGAGGCCCTCGCAGCAGCGGCGTTGAACGGCAGCCAGATGGCGCCGATCCGTGGCATTATTGCCATGAAGAACGTCGGTCTGCACGTCGCTGCCGACGCACTGGCGCTTGGCAACCTCGCTGGGGCCAACCGCGAAGGTGGGGCGGTCGTCATCAGTGGTGAGGACCCGTGGTGCGATTCGACCCAGGTGCCCGCCGACAGTCGGTTTCTGTGCGAACACCTTCGCATGCCGGTCGTCGAGCCGGGCAATCAGCAGCAGGTTAAAGACTGGATTGATCTCTCGTTCAAACTCTCCCGCTCGGCCGGCCTGTACGTCTGCTACATCATCACCACCGCCCACGCCGACGGCGGTGGCACGGTCTATTGCAAACCGAACAACTGGCCGACGCTGAACACGAACCAGCGGGTCGAGCTGGAGACGAAAAAAGTCGACCTGAACCGCCTGCTGCTCCCACCGCGCACGTGGCAGGAAGAGCTGAAGATCCCAGCTCGTTTCGACGTCACGATGAAGGCCGCGCGCGAGTTGGGCCTGAATCGGATTGACTTAGATGCCAGTTGCCAGTTGCCAGTTGCCAGTGAAAGGCAAGAAGGCAACTCGACATCCGCATCTCCACAGGAAACTGGCAACTGGCAACTGGCAACTAAGTCCCGGTCTCCCATGGGCTTCATCGTCACCGGCATGGGTGGGCCGTACCTGCGACATGTTCTGGCCGACATCGGCCTCGGCGGGCATTTCCCGATCTTGCAGATGGGGATGAGCTATCCGGTCGACGTTGAGCTGGTCGCCGAGTTCTCGCAGTTGTGCGACAAGATGATCGTCATCGAGGAACGCCGCAGCTTCCTCGAAAAGGGCATTCGCGATACCGCGTTCGCAAGACTGACGCACGAAGCTGCCAACGACCTCGTGTCGCGGCTGTACGGCAAGACCTTTCCGCACAAGCTCAACGGCATTCCCGATAGCCGTGGGCTGAACCCGTCGGTGTTGGCGCAGATCATCATCCCACTGATCAAGGCGACCGAAGAGGTGCCTTCCGAACTGCGCAACGGCAAGCTCAGCGCCGAAATGCAGCGCCTGCGCACCGCGAGCAAGCCGCGGCTCGACGTGCTGGGCGCGAGCGTTCAGGACCATATCGTCCCGCGCACACCGACCTTCTGCCCCGGTTGCCCGCACCGCGATAGTTCAGCGGCGCTGCTGGAGATTCGCCAGAACTTCCAGGACCCGGCGTACATGATGCGCCACCACGGTAGCGGGCCGGTCGACCTCGTCGCGCACGGTGACACGGGTTGTTACACGATGCTGATGTTCGCCCCGACGGAACAGCTCATGCACAACTACAGTGGCATGGGCCTTGGCGCCGGCACGGGCAGTGGCATCGACCCGTTCATCACCAACAAGCAGATCGTCTTCATGGGCGACGGCACCTTCTTCCACTCTGGGCAGGTCGCCATCAGCAACGCCGTGAAGAACGGTCAGGACATCACGTTCATCATCCTGGAAAACGGCACGACCGCGATGACCGGCCACCAGGAGCACCCGGGCACCGAAATTGATTTGATGGGCAACACGAGCTGGTTGCAGGACATTGAGGAGATCTGCCGCTCGATGGCCGGCACAAGCCCCCTCACCGTCATCAAGCTGCGCCCCGAGCGGCGTAGTGAGTACAAGCGCGTGCTCGAGAAGACCATCATCAGTGACGGTGTGAAGGTGATCATCGCCGACAAGGAATGCGGCATCACCTACAACCGCACGCAACTGAAGGAAGAACGCAAGACGATCAAGAAACATGGGTACTTGCCGAAGAAGACCCATATGAACGTGACGCCCGAGGTCTGCGAGCACTGCCTCGAATGCACCAAAGCGACCGCATGTCCGGGGCTGACGACGACCGAGACCGACTACGGCCGAAAGATCGACACCGACCTGACGTGGTGCACGAACGACGGCGCCTGTGAGCGCGTGACGGCGACGAACGACTACGGCACCAGCGTGAAACCCTGCCCGAGCTTCGAGCAGATCACCGTCATCCGCCAGCGCCGCCGCCGATACACGTTGCCGCACATGGCGCTGGATAAGCTGCCCGCACCGAACGTCGTCCACGACCTGTCGACCCCCGGTGCCGCGTGGCGCGCGCACATGGCGGGCGTCGGTGGCATGGGCATCGGTGTCGTCAACGCCATCCTTGTCCGCGCCGGTCACAAGGAAGGCTACCGCGTCCTCTTCCAGGACAAAAAGGGTTTAGCGATCCGCAACGGGGGTGTGTACAGCCAAATCACGTTCGTGAAAGACGATGTGGTTCCTACCCGTACCACGGGCGGCTCGCCGGTGTCTTCGCGTATGGATAACGAAGGAACTCACGGGCGGGCCGCCCGTGGTACGGCGGAGGGGGACGTCGCGTTCTCGCTGCCCGCCGAGTTCGCCACGACGGGCGCAATCCCCTACGCAAAGGCCGACCTGCTACTCGGCATCGACATTCTGGAAGCCGCCCGCGCGATCGATCCGCGCGAACAGTTTCGCATTGCCCACAAGGACCGCACCTGCGCCGTCCTGAATACGCACAAACAGCCGACCGTTTACCATCTGCTCGGCCGGAGCGATTTCGATCCCGAAAAACTGCGTCAAGACATCTTCAACAGTTGCCGCGAGGAGCATTCGTATGCGAAGAACCTTTCGGAACTGTGCGAGCAACGGCTCGGGTCCAAGCAGTATATGAACATCATGATGCTCGGCGTGGCGTTCCAGCTCGGGCTGATCCCCGTGTCGGCCCACAGCATTGCCTGGGCGATCAAGGACAGCATCCGCCGCGACCATCGCAAGAACCTCAAGGCGTTCAATATCGGTCGCAAGCTCGCGCTCGAGCCCCGCGCGTTGCCCCGCAAGCCTCAGGCCGAGACGTGGGACCAGTTGGTGACGAACAAGGTGCGTATCCTGCGCAAGACGCGTCTGTTCGGCCGCAAGCACGCGATGGTGCTGGAGAAACTTGTCCACGGCGCGATGAAGCAGTTACGCGACCTGCCCGACGAGGCCAAGTATGACGTCACGCTGCGGCTTTATGACCTGATGCAGTATCAGGACGCCGCCTACGCCAAGCGCTACCTCGACCTCGTGCGAAGCGTCTACAAGCGCGACGTTGAGTCGACCGAGGGCAAGGCCAACGGTTTCGCCGCGACGCAGGCGACCATCTGGAATCTGGCCAAGGTCATGCTGATTAAGGACGAGCCGTATGTGGCCTACCTGCTGACGCGCTTCGAGAAGAAGCAGCGCGATATCCACAAGTACGGTATCGATGTCAGCAACGGCGACCACATCGTCTACCGCCACCACACGTCGCCCGAGTTTAACATCGGCAAGCGGCGAATCCGATTGCGCATCACGACCAGTGACTGGCAGTTGAACCTCGTCCGTCACATGAAGTGGTGGCGCAAACTGCCCGGCTGGCACGCGCGCGAGGTCGGCTTCCTCGCATGGTACGAGGGCCTTCTGAACCGCGTGAGTCTCGCCGGTGATGAGCAGTACGCTCAGGCGCTGCGCGTCCTGAAGTGCCCTGAAGACGTCAGCGGCTACCGCGAGGTCCGCTACCCCAAGATGGACGCCGCCAAACAACGAGTAGAGGCTGAACTGGCCCCGGTCGTGCGGACTGCGATTGCAGAGAAGCCCTTAATCGAATTGCGCGAGACGACGTCGGTGTGACGGTTTGCAACATATTCAGTTGCAGAACAACATGGCATCCCGAAGGGGGCGGTAGCGACTCGAGGGATCTCGACTGGCCAGAAGCGCGCCTGCATACCGATCCCTCAGGTCGCTTCCGCTCTTTTCGGGATGACAATTCAGCACAGGCACGCGACGAAATGTCTCGAGGATTTCGGAGGCATTTGGTGCTGCGCACCCGGTCACTAAACGTCTTTCTTCTTCTCGTCGCGCGCCAGCATGAGCGTCTGCGTTGGGAAGGCGAACTGCAGACCCGAGTCGTTGAACCTTTTTAACATTTCGAAGTTGAACCGCTGGGCGTGGTCGACGTAGGCCCACCAGTCACTGCCGGGGAAGAACCAGTATTGGACCTTCAGGTCGAGGCTCGACGGTGAGAACGCGTCGAAGAACACCTTGGGTGGGTTTTTGTCGGTGTTGAAACCGTTCTGAATGTCCGGCATTGCAAAGATCTCACGGACGATCGCGATTGCCAGTTCCATCTGTTCTGGTTTTGTGTCGTACGTGAGGCCGATCGTCAGTGTGCGCAGGATGTTGGGGCGTCTGCCGATATTCTTGACACTGGCGTCGATGATCTTGGAGTTGGGGATCGTCACGACCTCGCCATTAAGAGTGCGCAGCTTCGTGCTGCGGAAGCCGATTTCCTCGACGGCACCGTCATGACCGTCAAAGATGATGCGCTCACCGACGGCAAAGGGTTTGTCGAGGAAGATCGTCAAACTGCCGAACAGATTCTTGATGCTGTCCTGCGCCGCCAGTGACACCGCCAGCCCTGCGATGCCCAGGCCAGCCAACCAGGCCCCGATGTCGGCGCCGAACACGTTCTGGGCGGCGAACAGCACGAACACCACGACGAGGAAGATCCGCAGTGTCTTGCGCACCAGCGGGATAATCTGTTTCTCAAATGTCGACCCGCTCGAGTGAACGAATTTCTTCAGGACCACGTCGATCAGTGAGACGACCTCGTACAGGAACCACCCGATCGCGATAATGACCAACAGCTTGAGTACGCCGTTGGAAAAACTGCGCACCGCCAGGGAAAGGGAGATCGGCGCCAGGCCGATCGTGAGCCCGATAGTGATCGCCCAGAGGTTGACCGGCCCGGCCGCCGAGTCGGCGATCGTCGCGTAATTGTCCCACCCGCGGTCGCGCAACCGTTTGGCGAGACCTTTGGCAAGCGTGCTCAGCACCTTTCCACCCACGATGCCGAGGAAAATGCCTAGCAGCAGCACACCCCAACCGCTCCAGAACTCCGTCTTGGCCAGCGTTGTGTCGAGGCCCAGTTGCTCGGACAAGGTGTCGTTGGAACCGCTCGGTTGCGTGGTCACTACCAGCGCGGTGACAGCCTCGGTGCTGGTTCGGTCGGGAACGGTCGGCAACGCTTGGGATAAGATGAACGTCATGGCTGGCCCTCGTGTAACGTCTGACAGCGGTTCGATCAACCCTCGTTCTCCTGCGCTCTGCGAGAATTGACCCAACCACCCCCTCGGCCCTGCGTACGCGGGGTATCACCGGCGATCGGGTCGCGATGAGGGCGTATGGGGAGGCCGTCGTACTATGGAATTGCTTGCGGTCGCGCTTCACTCACCCGCAAACTGCGCATCACGTACCACGGCTGCCACACCGCGCACCGCAGAACGACGGCGACGATCGTGCCGTAGACGATGCCGTTCAGACCCAACCCGAGGAACTTCACGAAGCAGTAACTGAGCACGACGTTCAGCACGCCCGCAGTCAGCGCCGCGATCGCATAGGGCTTGACCTTGCCCATGCCGAGCAAAATCGACCGCCCGACCGCGCTACTGCCACCGACGACGGTGTGGATCAAAATCAGGGGCAGGATTGCCTGCGTCGCGGGGAGGTGGTCGCCGAGCCAGAGGCGGAAGAGCCAAGGAGACGTCGCCCAGACCACGATCGCAGCGGCCGCGAGCATCGCGAGGCTGGCCAGAGTTCCACGGACGTAATAGCGCCGCACCGTGAGGACATCGCCCCCCGCATGCGCGACGGCGGCTCGGGGCAAGAGCGTCGCGGCCAAACCGGTGACGAGGACGAGCAACGCCGCGTCGACTTGGACGGCCGGGGCATACGTCGCAGCGTCTCGAGGGTCGAGCAGCCTGCTGATGAGTATGAAATCGATCGGTGCGTAGAGAAAGTCGGCCAATTGCGAGAGCGTAATCAGCAGTCCGCCAGACATCAGGGCGGACATCACACTCCAGTCGGGCCGCCAGAAGTGAAGAAAAGGAATGCCGGTCGAACGTTTCACACACACACGGCGGGCGACGAACACACCGATGCTGCACAGCAAGTACGTGAGCCCAACGACATTCAACTCGGGCTTCAGGATTAAAATGCTAAGACACCACGTGATGTCCGCTGCGGTCTGTATCGCGTTGTCGAGCCAGATGCGCCCACTAACCTGCAACAGACCAGCAGACGGTTCGCTGACAAGTCGCACGACAATGCCGATGCCAAGAAATGCTGCCAGAGAGGTTGCGTGCCATTGTTCCTGCAACGGTGACAGATGATGGACGTCCTTCACGTATCGCGCGTAAAAGCAAACAGGGATCAACGCGATGACGCCCAAGCAAAGTGCGAGCGATTCACTGCTGGCGTAGACCCGACCCGTCCGCACATCCGGGGTGAGGTCCGACGGTCGTTCCGGCATTGCATAACGCAGAACTTGGTCGTCGCTCGCCGTCGAGCGCCGTGGCGACGCGGAGATTTCAGTGAGATCGGCCGTGTTGCTTTGCTTGGCGATCGCAAGCATCCGCACGAGCGCGGGCGCCAGTCCCAGCGTCGAAAAATTCAGAAAGCTCAATGTCGATCGAATGATCGCCAGAATCGCGAACGGTTCGGCCCCTTGCGTGCGATACACCACGGCCGACACGATAGCCCAGCTCGCGATCCGTGCCCCCGACGCGGCATAGGCGCTGATCAGGTCGCGGTGGAGAGAGGCGCTGGGTGCGGCGTAGGACATGGCATCACGCTATCGCGACCAGGGACGCTCGCCATTGCACGATAGCATGGGCGTCTCGCGGGTGTATTGAGAAGACCGAATTGCCACGGCTAGAGGCCGAATAGGCACCGTCCGCGATGGGAATCAAATACTGGCGGTTAAAGCCACCCCTACGAATAGGGGGAAGCTCGTGTGTGAATTACGGATTCGTCGTCGGTAGTGGCATGGTGGTTGGTGTGGTGATTCCGTTGGGTGTTGCATCGGTCGCGCTCGGTGGGTTGGCGGTGCGCCGGAAGTAGAGAAGCACGCCGACGAACAAGAGCCCTACGCCGATCCATTGCCAGAAGTTGAGTTTCATGTGTTTGGTCTCCCTCGATCGTTCGTCGAATCAATGGACATCTTAAAGGTTTGTCCGGGGCGCGTCGATCTGTGTTACGCGGCGCGTTGATGCATGGGTTCGAGACTGCCGGGGGACCTGCCCAGTGGAGTTGAGCAAACCGACGTCATGGCGCGCTTTGCATGGATCTGTTGGACCATTGTCAGGGTCAGCATCGTCAGCGCCATTGTGTTGAAGTTTACGCTGAGGATCGCGCCCAGGACGGGTTCGAGGGGCATGACGATTGCCAGAGTGAGCCAACTTCGAACGACCCATCGATCTGAATAGGTCAATCCACCTTTCATGACGACGTCACCCGCATACAGCACGCCCGCTGCGGTCAGCAGCAGCAGGTCGTAGTCCATGTAATACGGCATCACCAACGGCATGGCGACAATCGCGGTGGCCAACCAGCGGCGCGACGTGGTGGCGTCCTTACTAAGCCATGCAGCGACACCGGTTCGCGTCAGAGTGAAAGCAATCACGCCCATTGACGCCAGCCATAGCAGTTTGATCGCCGGGAACGTTGGCCCGCCGAGGTCGCGTTGGAACAGCATTCGCCAGAACGCCAGCAGCGTCGTCTGCCGTTGCCAGTGGTAGTCGGCCCGCTCTTGGACCAGGCGGACGGTGTCGGACAGGCCCAGTAGAAATTCCCACGTCGCGCCCGGTAGCGCCCGTTCACCGATCGCCAGCAGCACCGTTCCCGTCAATGCCGCCCCGATCAGCGCGCGATAACCTGCTACGGCGGCGATGGCGATCGCAACGAGGGCGCCCAGTTGGGGTTTAAACAGCAGCAATCCTGCGACCGCGCCGGTCGCGTAGGTCAGCGGTCTGGACCACCGAACCGTCGCAGCGTCACGTGATCGCGTTGCCAGCAGCAGTGTCGCAGCGAGGATGGCCAGTGAAAGAAACGTGTTCTGCTGATGGCAGATCGCCTGCAAAAGTGGGAACGACGTCAGCACGAGCAACGGCACCAGCCAGCGCACGCTACGCGGTGTGCCGGTCGGTAGAAGCTTCATCAGCAGCAGGCACGCGATTGTCAGGCACGCGACGTTGAACCCGATCCAGACCGTCATTGCCTGCCCGTAGGGCAACCCAGCCAGCGGGACGAACAGCAGCGCGAAAGCCGGTGGGTTTAACCACGGCGCCAGCCCATCGGACATCGGATGCTGCGCGTAATGCTCGGCCCAGAGGCTGCGGATGACCCGTTTCACCGCATACGGGTTGTAAATTTGATCCACCTGCCCCTCGCGGATCAGTTGACCCGCGGCGTAGGACGGCATGAGGTCGTTGCCGAAGAGCGTCCAACCGAGTTTTCTATCTGCGGGCATCGTCATGCCGATCGCCCCGGCAATAATCGTCAACAACAGCAGAACGCTGGCCGCCTTCCACAACAGACGGCTGACCGGAACGCCATATGGACGAGACGCGATCGACAGAGACATGGCTATGTCATCGGCGATGAAGGGACGCCGGCTGGTGGGGAAGGGGCTATAGATCTTATCGGACGATTCTGGCTCCTCTCCCGGTACTGCGGGAGAGGCTGGGTGAGGGTGATTTCCAATGGCGAGAACTTTGCGTAACTCGAAATCACCCTCACCTGACCTCTCCCATGAGTACATGGGCGAGGGGCCGGATCACGCCGCTTGGCGAAGGATGACGGGGTGAATGAGACGCGTGGACAACGTTGCGATCGACAGGTTTGTGTGAACCCGTCGCACCATCGCGAATGTGACGGTGGCGAGCAGCACGACGTTCACGTTCACTCGCCAACCCATCGCGAACGGCGGTTGAAACAGCAGCCATAGTGAGAACGCAACCCATAGCCACGCCGTTCGGCGATCCGATCGTGACATTTCACTAGTGGTCAACCCATCGACCGCAAACAACGTCCCCGCGACCGCCAGCAGCAACAGGTCGTAACCCATAAAGTACGGCATCACCAACGGGGTCGCGCACACCGCAGCGGCGAGCCAGCGACGGTGAATCGCCGGGTCGTCGTGTCGATGACGCCGCACCGTCCAGGCAGCGCGATACAGCATCAGCCCGACGACGCCGATGCTCGCGGTCCAGACCCCATTGACAGGCGTTGAGGTCGCGCCGGTGGGGCCTTGAAGTAACAGTCGCCAGAAGCTCAGCAGCGTCACGTGCGACGACCACGGGAAGCCGGCTCGTTCCAGCAGTGTCGCGACGACGACAGGCATCTGAAAAGCGAACGCAGCCGTCGATCCGGGGATCGCCCATTCGCCCATCGCGAACAACGTGACAACGGACAACGCCGCCCCGACGACGGCGCGATATCCCACCGACACCGCGATCGCAATCGTGGCCACGACCGCCAATTGCGGTTTGAATGCCAGCAGCCCAACCACCACCCCCGCAGCGAACGCCAGCCGAGGTGAACCCGTTGCAACGGATCGCATCGCCAACAGCGTTCCCGTCGACAGGATCGCTAGCGAAAGAAACGTGTTCTGCTGATAGCACATCGCCTGCACGAATGGGAATGAGCACACGACCAGCAACGGCACGAGCCCTTTGACCGACCAGAGCATCGCCGGTGGAAGCAGGCGCATCAGAGCCGCGCACGAGACGCCGATGAACAGCAGGTTGGCGGTCAGCCAGACGAGTTGCGCGTTGCCGTAGCCGAGTCGTGACAAGGGCGCGAACGGCAGCGCGTAGAACGCAGGGTTCAACCAGGGCGCGAGCAAGGTGGGCACGGTGTCCGCAGGGTAGGCATCGGCCCAGGTCTGGCGGACGATTCGCGTTACTTCGTAGGCGTTGAACAGTTGATGGCCACGCCCCTCGGCGACCAGTCGACCGGCGGCGTAGGAGGGCATGAGGTCCTTGCCGATGTCGCCACCATGCAACTGCTTGTCGACCGGCAGCACCGCGTGGGTCGCGGCGGCGACGATGACGAACAGCATCACGCCGATGCCGAGCTTCCACAGCGTGTAGCGAAAGGGGCGACGAGGGGGCATGCCGAGTGTATCGACCATTCATGCCGCCATGCGGCAGGTTGCGGGCGCTTCGTTCGGCAAAGTAAGTGGGACGTCGCCGCTTGCGTTCCACCGACGCGCCAGTGTGACCCCGGCGCAACCGATCAGCAGGACAGTGGTGCCGTTGACGTTCACACGCTCAGCGACGAGCAGGTGGACGAGCATGTACGCCGTCAACGCGGTCCAGGTGATCGTCGTCCAGCGGTCGAAGGGTTGGACAAGGTGCGATCGCAACCGATCAACCGCGTAGAGCGTGATCGGGATTGCCAGAAGCAACAGGTCGTAATCAAAGTAAAACGGCATCAGCAAAGGTGAGCAGACAATCGTCGCGGCGATGGCGCGGTCCTCGGTGAACAGTTGCCCATCCCGCCGCCAGAGTGTCTTCAGCAGCCATCCACCCAACGCCAGGGTGCAAGTGGTCCACAGGACGACAACACTCGTCGCGGTGGGACCCGTAGCGTGACCCTGGATCATCAGCCGCCATAGGGCTTTGAACGTGACGTGGCGTTCCCAGTAGTAGGTGTTCTTCTCTTGAAACGCCGTGAGGTTGGCCGGCATGTCCAGCAGGAACGCGCCCAGCGCGCCAGGCATGGTGGTATTTGTGACGACGAGCAATACAACGCCCGTGCAACCGACGCCGAGCAATGCCCGTGGTCCCAGGCGGATCGTCAGCGCGATCGCGACGAGCGCGCCGAGTTGTGGTTTGTAGAACAACAATCCACAGACCGCCCCGGCCGCCAACGCGCTGCGGGCCCGCCAGAGCACGACGACGGCCGTCAATAGCAGCAGTGAAATGCCGGTGTTCTGACCGTGCGTCACCAACAGCAGGAACGGCATGCTCGTTAACAGGATCGCAGGGACAAGGGTGGCGTGTCGCCAATCGGATAACTTAGCGATCATTCGCATCAACAGGCCGCACGCAGCAAGCACGCAGGTGAGGTTGATGCCGATCCAGACGAGCCGCGCAGTGCGGTACGGCAGCAGCGACAGTGGCTCGATCGCAAGAGCCGCGAAGGGGGGGTTCCACCAGGGGAGTAGTTCGGATATGAATTCGAGCCCCACGCTCGCTGCGAGGGTTTGTTGGAACTGCTGCACGGCGCGCAAGTTGTACATGCCCGCGTAGTCTCCTTGCCGGGCAAAGGTGCCTGCGGTGTAGAACGCGAGAAAATCATGACCGAGGTCCGCGCCGACCAGCGCCTTATCCTTGGGCAAAAACGGGTTAATCACCAGGAACGTCGCCAGCAGGATCACCATCAACCCGGCAGCCTTCCACAGCCGGCGAGTCAGGGGAGTGAGTGATGCATGCTGCGGGTCGACCATGCGACTGATATCGGACAGGTCGACCTGCGAGCGTCGCAACGAAATGTTATCGGGCTTGGGAAAGGGGGTCTCTGTGCCTCCGTGGTTAGCTCAGTCTTGCCCCGCAAAGCCCTTTGCCCGACGATGTTTCGCCCATGCGCATCAACGTTGTCTTCGTGTTGCTCGTCTTGTTCGCAGTCGTCGTCCCTGCGCGGGCGCAGACGGTTTCCCTGATCACGTTTGGGCCCGGCGAAGAGACCTTTGAAAAGTTCGGGCACACTGCGCTGCGCCTGCGCGACGACAAGGCGGGGTACGACGTCATCTACAATTGGGGGCTGTTCGAGGCTGAAGGGCCGGTCGACCTGTTGACGCGCTTCATCCAGGGGCGGTTGCAGTATTCGATGGGTGGCTATGACGGGCCGTTGACACTCGAAGGGTACGCGGGCGCCGGGCGGTCGATCTGGGAGCAGGAATTGAACCTCACGCCCGGACAGGCGATCGATCTGCTGCGCTTCGTCGCGTGGAACGAACGACCGGCGAATCGCTACTACAACTACGATTACTATCAGGACAATTGCACGACGCGCGTGCGCGATGCGATTGACAAATCGGTCGGTGGCGCCATCGGCCGAGCGACCAAGGGCGTAAAGACGGGCACGACGTATCGCGACCACACCCGCCGCACGCTCGCGAGCGTGATTCCACTTTACACCGCGCTGCAGACGGTTCTGGGCCCGCGCGTGGACCACAAGCTGGACCAGTGGGACGAATCGTTCCTGCCCTTCCAGCTGCAGCGGCACGTTCGCTCGGTGACGGTGTTTGACGCTGCGGGCAACGCGGTGCCGCTGGTGAAGAGCGAGGTCGAATTGACGAGCGGAAAGTTTGCCATGCCCGCGACGAAGGTGCCATTGTATTGGCCGTTCTATGCAATTGCCGGCGTGACGATCGGCGCCTTGCTCATCGGTGCGGCACGATGGGCAAAGCGCGCCAAGGTGGGGCGGCTGGCGATGTTCGCGCTGGTCGTCGGGTGGTCCCTGTTGGCCGGCATCGGTGGGGCGATCATGCTCTTCGGCTGGGTCGCGACGGATCATGTCGCGGCGTATCGCAATGAAAACCTGCTGCAGACGAATCCACTGCTGCTGCTCGTGCCACTGCTGACATTCATGGGCCTGGTCGGCACAAAATGGGCCCGCCGGGCCGCCGCGAAGGTAGCGGTCGTCATCGCGGCGCTGAGCGTCGTCGGTTTGATGTTGAAAGTGCTGCCGCTGTTCCGCCAGGTGAACGGGGACATCATCGCGCTGGCGTTACCGATCAACGTCGGATTGGCCTGGGCGCTTCGGCACTTCGCGATTCGAAGATCAGAGACCGGCGACGATAATCATGACGTCTCCCCCAACGCCTCCTCTGCGAATGTTCTGTGACCCCCGTTTGTCATCCCTCGGGTCGCTACCGCTTCATTGGAGATGACAAACGGAAGAACCCAGTCTAACCGGTGCAATGCTTTGCCCAGGCGTGCGACGAAGGGACGAGCACTTGATCGCCAAGGGGGATTATCCCTCCGTCTGCTCATCGTTCTTTTTCGCCCCGCGAATGTTCATCGTTGCCAGCGCGATTTGCAGGCAGATCAAGGCGTACGCGTTGGCGTGAAGACCCCAGGCTACCCAGAGCACGTTGCTAGCCAGGAAGACCCAGAACCCAATCTTGCGGCGTTTGGGCGAGGACGACGCCACCAACCAGGCCGCCAGCACAGTGACGACCATCGCGGGCCATTGGATGTGGGTCAGCCAATCCATACTTGCGCTCCGGGGAGATCGACACGGTTCACCGTTGCCACAATTGGCAGTTGTTGGCAGCGATCGCGCCGCCACCTGCCAGCCTGACAGGTGGAACCTTATCGCGACTGGGTCATAAGTGTAACTGGCATAATCTTTTAACTGCGAGCGATTTTACGGCATTGGGTTTGTTATGGCCCCTTTGCCGGTCACTGGTGGATAGTCTCGGCTGAGGTTTGCCCAGTGGGACCGGTTGGATACGACGAATTGATTCGAAAGGACCCTGAAACATGGCTGCTAAGATACTCTCGTTTGACGTGGAAGCCCGAAAGTCCCTGCTCGCCGGTGTGGAGAAGCTGGCTCGAGCCGTCAAAGTCACCCTCGGACCACGTGGCCGCAACGCCGTCATCGACAAGGGTTGGGGCTCACCGACCATCACCAAAGACGGTGTAACGGTCGCTGAGGAGATCGAACTCAAAGACAAATTCGAAAACATCGGCGCCAAGCTCGTGAAGGAAGCCGCCAGCAAGACGTCCGACGTCGCCGGTGATGGCACCACGACCGCGACCGTGCTCGCAGAAGCCATCTTCAAAGAAGGCTACAAGGCCCTGACCAGCGGCGCCGACGCCAACGCGCTGGCCCGTGGCATCCGCAAAGCCGTCACGGTCGTGTCCGAAGACCTCAAGAAGCGCAGCAAGAAGATCAGTGGTAAGGAAGACATCGCCAACGTCGCGAGCATTTCCGCCAACAACGACCGCGAGATCGGTGCGATCATGGCCGACGCCATGGAGCGCGTCGGGAAGGACGGCGTCATCACTGTCGAAGAGGGCAAGACCCTCAAGACCGAGATCGACGTCGTCGAAGGTATGCAGTTCGACCGTGGGTTCCTGTCGCCTAACTTCGTCACCAACCCCGACGAGATGATCGTCGAGTTCGACCGCGCGTTCGTCCTCATTTACGAAGACAAGATCAGCTCGGTCGCCAAGCTCTTGCCGCTGTTGGAAAAGATCCAGAAGACCAAGCGCCCGCTGCTCATCATCGCCGAAGACATTGAAGGTGAAGCCCTCGCAACGCTCGTCGTGAACAAGCTGCGTGGCATCCTGAACATCGCCGCCGTCAAGGCACCCGGTTATGGCGACCGCCGCAAGGCCATGCTCGAGGACATTGCGGTCCTCACGGGTGGGCAGGCGATTATGAAGGACCTCGGCATCGAGCTCGACAAGGTCGAGATCGAACACCTCGGTCAGGCCAAGAAGATCACCGTCGACAACGACAACACGACGATTATCGAAGGCGCTGGTGAATCGAAGGACATTCAGGGCCGCATCGCCCAGATCCGCCGGGAAATCGAGATCACGACGAGCGACTACGACCGCGAAAAACTGCAGGAACGCCTGGCCAAACTGGCCGGTGGCGTGGCCCAGATTAACGTCGGCGCTGCGACGGAAGCGGAACTGAAGGAAAAGAAGGCCCGCATCGAAGACGCGCTGCACGCAACCCGCGCCGCCGTCGAGGAAGGCGTTTTGCCAGGTGGGGGCGTCGCCCTCATCCGCACGCTGAAGGCTCTGAACCTGCAACTGGAAGGGGACGAAGCCACCGGTGTGAAGATCGTACGGCAAGCGATCACCGCCCCGTTGCGTCAGATCGCCGAAAACGCCGGTGAGAGTGGCGCCGTCGTCGTCCGCAGGGTCATGGAAGGCAAGGACAACGAAGGCTACAACGCGCTGACCGGTGAATACGTCGACATGCTCAAGGCCGGCATCCTGACCCCCACGAAGGTCGAACGCACCGCCCTGAACAACGCCGCCGAAGTGGCGATCCTATTACTGACGACCGACTGCATCATCGTAGAGAAACCCAAGCCCGCCGGCGGTGGCGGTGGCGACCACGACCACGGCGGTGGCATGGGCGGTATGGGTGGTGGCATGGGTGGTATGGGTGGCATGGACATGATGTAAACAATGGCCAGCGACAGAACCAACTCGACGATGAGCCGGTTCTGCAGAAGCGCAAGCGGACGATCGGCGATTGGTCTTTCGATGTTTTTGTGATCGTTGGGTCAATGCTTGTCATAGGGTCGCTGCTCTAGGTTGCTTACGTTGTTACGACGGATTAGTAGGGTGGGCACTGCCCACCGCTTGCCGAGGTGTTTGTGAAGTCCGATTGGGACGCAGCCAAGGCGAAGGGTAATCGCCGGAAGCATGGCGTCTCATTCGACGAGGCCAAGACGGTCTTCGGCAACGACCTGTATTTGCAGGACTACGATGCCGAGCACTCGGACGAAGAAGATCGTTGGCGAACGGTCGGCGTGTCAGAAAAATCGCGCGTGTTGGTTATAGTGACCACCGAGCATCACGGCGATGTGGTCTGGATCATCAGTGCTCGAAAAGCGACTCGTGTTGAGGCGCAAAAGTATGAAGAAGAAATCAAAAACCGCTCAGGCCGTTGATCCTGAGAACCCGCCGTTGCCCCCCGAGTTTTTCAAGCGGGCCACGATGGGACGGATGCACGTCAAGCCGACGACGCGCGTCGAGTTGGACCCTGACGTCGCCAAGGTGTTCAGTACCTCGCAGGCCGTCAACAGCGTGCTGCGAGGCGTCATTCAGGGTCTGTCGACCGGTAAGAAACGAAAGAAGTCTGCATAACGTTTGCAGAGTGGGCATTGCCCACCAATTCAGGATAGAGAATACGGTGGGCAGTGCCCGCCCTACGAGGAAGCGAACAGAGGAAACCAAATTATGGCAATCAAACTCAAGCCCCTTGCGGATCGGGTGATCGTGAAACAATCGGACGCGGAGACCAAGACGAAGTCGGGCATTCTGTTGCCCGACAGCGCCAAGGAAAAGCCGACCCAGGGCAAAGTAATTTCGGTCGGTCCCGGCAAGCTCGACGACAACGGCAAGCGCCACGACGTCGGTGTGAAGGCCGGCGAGACGATCTACTACGGCAAGTACAGCGGCACCGACGTCGAAGTGGACGGACAAAAGTTCGTCATCCTGCGCGAATCGGACATCCTCGGCGTGCTGGAATAAGAAGATTGAACGCAGAGGCGTAGAGTGCGGAACGCAGAGAAACGCAGAGTAAAGATCAAGAGATAAACCACAGACGAATGTAGAGCAGCACTGCAGGTGGACGGGACGAAACGAAATTGGATTTCATTTCCTCTGCGTCACTCTGCGTTCTGCCCTCTGCGTCTCTGCGGTGAACCATTCCGGAGAATCCTATGGCCAGTAAACAATTGAAATTTGAAACCGACGCTCGCGCGGAACTGTTCGCGGGTATGGCGCAATTGGCTCGCGCCGTCAAAGCGACGCTCGGGCCGCGCGGGAAGAATGTCGTCATTCAGAAGTCGTTCGGTTCGCCGCGCATTACCAAAGACGGTGTGACGGTCGCGAAGGAAATCGAGCTCCCGCAACCGTTCGAGAACATGGGCGCCAAGCTCGTGAGCGCCGTCGCTTCCAAGACCGGCGACGTTGCCGGTGACGGTACAACGACCGCGACGGTGCTCGCTGAGGCGATCGTGAAGGAAGGCCTCAAATACGTGACGGCCGGCGCGGTCAACCCGGTCGTCGTTCAGCGTGGCATCCTCAAGGCGTCCGAGATCGCCGCGGAAGCGATTCAAGCGATCAGCAAGAAGGTCAAGGGTCGTGACGACTACAAGCGCGTCGCCACCGTCAGCGCCAACGGCGACGAACACATCGGTGAGCTGCTCGCCGAGGCGATGGAAAAGGTCGGCAAGGAAGGCGTCATCACGGTCGACGAGGGCAAGGGCACCGAGAGCGTGCTCGAGTACACCGAGGGCATGCAGTTCGACAAGGGCTACCTGTCCCCGTACTTCCTCACGAACCCGACGACGCTGCAGGCGATTCAGGAGAACGCGCTGGTCCTGCTGCATGAAAAGAAGATCAGCAACCTGCAGGAACTGCTACCGCTGCTGAACAAGATCGCGACCGGTGGCAAGCCGCTACTGATCGTCGCCGAAGACGTGGACGCCGAGGCGCTGGCGGCTCTGGTCGTCAACAAGCTGCGCGGCATCCTGAATGTGTGCGCCGTGAAGGCCCCGGGCTTCGGTGACCGCCGCAAGGCGATCATGGGCGACCTGGCGGTTCTGACCGGTGGCACGTTCATCAGTGAAGACCTGGGCCTGAAGCTCGAGAACATCGAGCTCGACCAGCTCGGCACCGCCAAGCGCATCGTCGTCGACAAGGAAAACACGCTGATCGTCGAGGGTGGTGGATCGAAGAAGGACATCGTCGCCCGGTCCGAGCAGATCCGCATGCAGATCGAGAAGACGACCAGCGATTACGACAAGGAAAAGCTCCAGGAACGCCTGGCGAAGCTGACCGGTGGCGTGGCAGTCATCAAGGCGGGCGCTGCGACGGAAACGGAGATGAAGGAACGCAAGGACCTGATCGACGACGCGCTGCACGCCGTCAAGGCATCAGCCATCGACGGCATCGTGCCCGGCGGTGGTGTCGCTTACCTGCGTGCCATCGAAGCGGTCGAGAACGCCCGCAGCAAGGCCAAGGGCGACGAGCGCATCGGTTACGACATCCTGTGTGAAGCCCTCCGCGCCCCGGCCCGCCAGATCGCCGACAACGCCGGTGAAGACGGTGAGGTCGTCGTCGCGCAGGTGCTGGAAAACAAGAACCCGTCCTACGGCTACAACGCCGCCACCGACGAGTACGGCGACATGTTCAAGATGGGCATCATCGACCCCGCCAAGGTCAGCAAAACCGCGCTGGCCAACGCCGCTTCGGTCGCTGCGCTGGCGCTGACGACGGACGTCCTGATCACCGAGATCAAGGAAAAGAAGGACGAGAGCAACCTCGTCACCGGCGCGGTGTCGTAATCGCCTTCGGCAGCGGAGTCGAAACGACGCTCGCTTTGCCCTAAAATTCATCACCGCCACTGCGGAGGCACGAGGATGATCTGTATGATCCGCGTGTCTCCGCGGTGTTTGGTGAGGTAATGGATAAGTCACGTAGGGTGTGCTCTAGCACACCGCGACTTCGAACGGTGTGCGACGGAAATGTGATGGCCACGACCAAACGCGATTATTATGAAGTTCTGAGTGTCGAGCGCACGGCCGACGGTGAGACGATCAAGCGGTCGTATCGGCGGCTGGCGATGAAGTTTCACCCGGATCGCAATCCGGGGGATGCCGAGGCCGAGCACAAGTTTAAAGAGTGCGCCGAGGCGTACGAGGTGCTGTCGGACGACACGAAGCGACAACGCTACGACCAGCATGGTCATGCGGGCGTTGGGGGGCAGCACGATTTCTCGCATATGGATGCCGGTGACATCTTCTCGATGTTCGAAGGCATCTTCGGTGACGCGTTCGGTGGCCAGCGGCGCGGAGGTGGGGGTGGTGGGGGTGGCCGCGCGGGTGGGCAACGCGGGTTTGACCTGGAAACACAGGTCGAATTGACGCTGCAGGAAGTGGCCAGCGGGGTCGAGAAGACGATCGAGTTCGACAAGCAGGACACCTGCGACCTCTGCAAAGGAAGTGGCGCCAAACCGGGCAGTTCACCGACGGTTTGCGCAACGTGTGGCGGACAGGGCCGGGTCGCCCAGCAGGGCTTCGGTGGCATGTTTCGCATGGTCACAGCGTGCCCCAACTGCCGTGGGCGCGGCAGCATCGTGAAAGACAAGTGCAGTGGATGCAACGGTACCGGTCGCCAGCAGAAGAAGCGCGTCGTGACGGTGAAAATCCCCGCAGGCGTGCATGAAGGCCAGGCGGTGCGCATCGCTAGTGAAGGTGAGGCCGGAGAGAACGGCGCGCCGGCCGGTGATTTGCACTGCTACATCGCGATCAAGCCGCACCCGATGTTTACACGGCACAACAACGACCTCGTCTGCCAGGTGCCGATCAGCTTCACGCAGGCCGCGCTCGGTGGTGAGATCGACGTGCCGACCCTGAAAGGCAAGGAACAGCTAGACATCCCCGCCGGCGCGCAGCATGGTGAGGTGTTCAAACTCAAAGGCAAGGGCCTGCCCGACCTGCGCAGTGGCAAGTCCGGTGACGAACTGGTCCAGGTTTTGATCGAGATTCCCCGGAAGCTCAACGAAAAACAGAAGCAACTGTTGCGCGATTTCGCCGCGACCGAGGACAGCGGCAACAGCATGCCGCAACGCAAGGGCTTTCTGGACAAGCTCAAAGAGGTCTTCAGCGGTGACTAGGCAAAGTAACGAGGTCGGATTTGTAGTCCGTCAGTAAGGAAATGAACGATGTCCGAACAGACCACCGAAAACATGGATGACCAACCGACCGAAGACGAACAACCGTCCAACGACATGCTGCAATTGCAGGCCGAGCGCAACGACCTCTACGAGCGCCTTGCCCGCGCCACGGCCGAGTTCAAGAACAGTCAGAAGCGCATGCAAGGTGAGTTTGACCAGCGGCTGCAGTACGCGAACTCGTCGCTGATTAAGAGCCTTATCCCGGTCATCGACAACTTCGAGCGGGCCCTTGCACAGGACCAGAGCAAGCTCGATGTCGCGTCGATCCTGCAGGGGATGCAGATCGTCCACGACCAGTGGCTGAACGTCCTCAAGCAACAGCAGGTCGAGGAGATCGCCCCGAAAGAAGGTGAGCCTTTCGACCCGACCAAGCACGAAGCGCTCATCCAGCAACCGTCAGAAAAATACGACGAACCGACCGTCACCCAATTGCTGCAAAAAGGCTACGCCTTGCACGGCCGCACCTTGCGACCGGCTCAGGTGGCGGTGAGCAAACTGGGATAGGGATGAAAAAGAAGGATGAAGGATGAAAATACCTTCGCCTTCCCTTCAACCTTCATCCTTCCTTTTCATCCTTATTTTCTTATGCCTACCTACGACTACCACTGCGATGCCTGCAGCCACGACTTTGAGAAGTTTCAGACGATGTCTTCGGACGCGATCAAGGTCTGCCCCAAGTGCAGGAAGAAGAAGGTCCGCCGACTGATCGGTACGGGCGCGGGGCTGATTTTTAAGGGCAGTGGCTTTTACATCACCGACTATCGCGACAAAGGCTACGCCGAGAAGGCCAAGGCCGATAGTGGTGGCGGTGGTGAGGCAAAGCCAACCGAAACAAAGGCTGGGGACAATGCCAAGCCGGCAGCGGCAACGGAATCGAAGCCGGCCGAGACGAAAGCGGAAACCAAGCCTGCGGTTGAGAAGCCCAAGACGTCGTCCGCCAAGCCCACTGCGAAGAAGGATAAGAAGAAGTAACGCCTGTCCGGTCGGACAAGTTTGATCCTACTCAGTTACAGCGCCATAGAGTTTAGTAGTTGTCATCCCGAGAGGAGCAGTAGCGACCCGAGGGATCTCGATCGACGAACGCTTTTGCCCCGTCGAGATCCCTCAGGTCGCTACTGCTCCCTTCGGGATGACATGCTGCGTTTAATGAGGATGCGCTACTACGCTTCGTAGTGGTTCCCCACCTGTCCCGTGTAGATCTGGCGCGGGCGGTAGATTTTGCCCTTTTGGTCGCGCACTTCTTTCCACTGGGCGATCCAGCCGGGCATGCGTCCAACGGCGAACAGTACGGTGAACATGTCCGTCGGCACGCCCATCGCGCGCATCAGGATGCCGCTGTAGAAGTCGACATTGGGATACAGCTTGCGGCTGACGAAGTAATCGTCGGCCAGCGCGACCTTTTCCAACCGCCTTGCGATTTTTAGAAGCGGGTCTTCGACCTTCATCGCCGACATCACTTCCTCTGCCGCCTTGCTGAGGATACGCGCCCGTGGGTCGTAGTTGCGGTAGATCGGGTGACCGAAGCCGAACAGGCGGTACTTCTTGGCCTTCACGCCTGCCAGGAAATCGTCGGGGTCGATGTTGTCCTGATGAATCTGCTCGAGCTGATTCATGATCTCGACGTTGGCACCACCGTGCAGCGGGCCCCACAGGGCGCACACCGCAGCGGCGCAGCTGGCGAAGAGGTTGGTGTGACTGCTGCCGACCATGCGGCAGGTGCTGGCCGAGCAGTTCTGTTCGTGGTCGGCGTGCAGCAGGAAGATCAGGTCCAGCGCGCGGGCCACCTCGGGCTTGGGCGCTTCGCCAAACATCATCTGCAGAAATTTGGCTGTGTAGTTGGATGGCTTGGCAGGGCCGGGAATGTCGACCGGTTCGAGCGCGGGCTTACCGACACTGTGCCGATAGATCGCCGCCGCCAGAGTGCGCACCTTGGCGATCAGCTTGGCGCTGTTGACGGTGAAGTGTTCGGTTGAGTCTTCAAGAACTTCAGGGTGGTACCCGCACAAACCGTTGATGCACGCCGACAGCATCGCCATCGGGCTGGCGTCCTGCGGGAAGCCGGTCAGGATCTTTAGCAAGCCGGGATTAACCGGTGTGTGGCTCGCGATGCGCCCGAGGAATGCGTCCAACTCAGTCGAGGTGGGCAGTTTGCCGTCGATCAGCAACGCGGCCGTTTCGAGGAACGAGCTGCGCTCGGCGAGTTCTTCGATCGGGTAACCGCGGTAGCGCAGGATGCCCGCTTCGGCGTCGATGAACGTGATGTCACTGACGCAACTGCCCGTGTTGCGATAACCGGGGTCAAGCGTGATGTACCCGGTCTGGTCGCGCAGCTTGGTCACGTCGATGGCGTTTTCGCCTTCGGTGCCCGTAATGAGCGGCAGTTCGATCGTCTTCCCGTCGATGGTGAGCGTGGCTGTTTTCGGCATCGGTCGAAGAGTTTACGGGGACAAGCCCTCCGATGCATGCGATCGCGCATCGAGATGGCTAGAATTTAATCCATGCAGTGCCCGATTTGCAGAAAGACCGTCGCCGAACCCCCACCCGAACAGCCGTTGGGGATTTTTCCGTTCTGCTCGGAACGGTGTAAACTGGTCGACCTGGGGCGTTGGCTGGACGGGAAATATCAGATTCCAGTGGAAGTCTCCCCGGACGACGACGAAGAGCCAGCGGGGCCCTGAGCGTTATCCCCCAATACGGCTCATCTGCTGATTGCCGTGCCCACTGTGAACTTCGGGCTTCAGGCGCACGCAATCGGTCATTGCGCGGCCGAGCGCGTCACGGCGATCTGCCGGCGAACGGACCGACCGCAGCACCCCGCGCACATCGACTTCGCCACCTTCAAAAAGGCACGAACGAAGGACACCGTCGGCGGTCAGACGCAAGCGGTTGCACGTGGCGCAGAAGGGGGCGCTCATCGCGCTGATGAAGCCGATGCGCCCGCGCGGGCTGCCCAGCGACAGGCGATAGGGAATGGCCGGACCAACGCCCGATTCGGTGGCGCGTTCAATCGCTTCCAGTGGACCCAGATCGCGTTCGATCGCATCGCGGATCTCGGTCTCGCAGATAAACACATCACCGCGATCCTGTGCGCCGCAACCCCCCGCGGGGCCGATTTCGGATTCATCGACGGCGCGCGAATCACTCGGCAACTGCACCGCGGCATCGCCGAGTGGCATGTATTCGATGAAGCGAACGGTCAACGGTCGGTCGAGCGTCAGCCGCGCGAAGTCGACGAATTCGTCGTCGTTCACACCGCGCATCGCGACGCAGTTAATCTTGGTGGATTGAAAGCCGACCGCTTCGGCCCGGTCGAGCCCGCGCAGCACGTTCGACAGGTCACCGGTGCGCGTGATGGTGTGGAATCGATCCGGTCGTAGCGAGTCGATGCTGACGGTGAGCCGGTCCAGACCGGCTTGGCGCAGGGGGTCGGCCAGGTCGGCCAGGCGTTCGCCATTGGTAGTAAGGGACAGGTCGTCGATGCCGTCGATCCGCCGCAACATCCCGACGAGGTCGACCAGCCCACGCCGCACGGTCGGTTCACCCCCGGTCAACTTGAACCGGCGAATGCCATGCACCTCGATCGCCGCCCGCACGACGTTGGCGATCTCTTCGAAGGTCAGCACGTCGTCCTTAGGCAACCACGCAACACCGTCGGCCGGCATGCAATAGGTGCAACGATAATTGCACCGATCCGTGATACTAATGCGCAGCACGCGAACCGCAGCGATCGAACGTGGGCCGGCGGCGTTCAGCGGCGAGGCGATGGCAGGGGTGGGGAGCAGCGACAGGCGCACGGGCAGATTATAGCGCGCCTCCGCTCCAAGTGCTTGGATTTCTGGTCGCTCCGTTTCTCGCTCAGCGCACGCCAGGAGCGCGCATGGTCACCTTTGGCTCGCGCTGCAGGCCTTGAATGGACCCCCGCCGTGCCTGAACCTCAGGCTTACTTGTTTATATCGGCGCGGAGCCGCATTGCGGCTTCGCGACGCTACCTCTGTCCAGTCGCGAAGACGCAAACGGCAGGCGAAGGGTTTGAACCGCGATGGGGGTCTAGTCCACCGTTCGCCGCAGGAATCGTCGGCACGCCATGGCGCCAAGCACAATCAACCCTACGGGCAGGGCGGCGGGCAACGGGACGGCGGGGGGCGTCTCCCCGCCAACGTCGCCGGGCGTGTCCGACGCGGCGATGAGGAAGTTGTCCACCGCGGCGTATCCACCCGTCAGCAGGTCGATCTGGAGCGTCACGTTCCCATCCGTGTTTCCACTGGCATCCAGTGGCAGCAGTAACTGCTTGAAGTCGAACACGGTCGGCAGGTTGGCGGCGTTGGCGGTCCCGGTCTTCTGGTCCAGGATCGTCCCGTTGCCCGACAAGCTCGTGGCGCCACCCGGATTGTCGTAGAGCGTGAACTGGTAATCCGGTACGACGCCCGGCGTAACAAACGGACCGGAGAACACGCTCAAGTCGATGCTCGATACGTCCAACTGAAAGTTCAGGAACTGCCGATCACCCACGTCGAACGACAGCGCCAGGCGATCATCCTGCAGGTTTGACAACATGCCGAGCACGTAGTTTCCCGCGACATTCTGCGGATCGGTATACCCCGTGCCGAACGCTTGCGACCCGGTCACGAGCAGCGTTTCGACCGTAAAGACCTGTTGGAACTGGAAGCCCGCGGGCTGCCCACCGTACAAGTCATTGACCGTCCGAAACGCGTTGACGTCGCCGGCGTCGTTGACGAAATTCACTGGGCTTTCGAAGTCCTGGTCGTACAGGACGGTCGTCGCAGCCGACGCGCCCGACACGAGGACGATGGGCCCCAAAGCCAAAGCAAATGGGACGGCACGAAATGCACGATGGCTTGAACTCGATCGCATGTGCTTCCTTCCTTCCTTCTGAATGTCCTTCACGACATTCGATGGGTGAAATGCATCGCACGCGGGCCTGCACTGATGGAAGGCCACGACCGTGCGCGATGAGTATACTACAAAATTGCTGCCCGAGATTGAATTATTAATTATCCTACCGCTATGCGGGGCACTGTCGTACGAATAAACGAATTACCCCTTGCTCACGTGCCATAGACCGAGCGTAGCGCATTCGCCAATTGCAACTCTAAGCCATTGCGATAAGATGGCGCTCAACCACTGACCGTCACCTGTCTTACGCTGTCGTCAGACGAACTGAGCCATGCAGCCAACCGTAACCCCGGCCCCCAGCGGTGCCTCTGGCACCGGAACAAGCCCGAAAACCGGGGGGCGCGAAACGTTTGGTGGCGAAGAGCTTGCGTGCGTTCTGTCCCATTTTGAG
>Ga0163144_10001536_pt1 | contig 54367 bp, 36 predicted proteins | sample OliLak19BULKMAT1_FD_123175 | JGI IMG/M metagenome (GOLD analysis project Ga0163144, IMG submission 123175) | Freshwater microbial mat bacterial communities from Lake Vanda, McMurdo Dry Valleys, Antarctica - Oligotrophic Lake LV.19.BULKMAT1 | ecosystem: Environmental > Aquatic > Freshwater >... | reverse complement strand
TCCAGTAGTATGAGAGGCGTTCCTGCTCGTGTCAACTGCTTTTTCAGTAGCTGGTGCCTGAAACGCGCGAAATCCTGCAGACCTATGAGCTGATCGGCAGAGAACCGGTCAGCTCCCGAGGGGCGCCGTCAGACGTCGCAGATGGCGACGGCGTTGCGCAGGCTCACCAACGGATCGGCATTCTTGGGCACGAATTCGTGCGCAAAGAACCCTTGGAATCCGAGATCGGCGATGGAGCGCGCCACGGCGCGATAGTTCGTTTCCTGCGTGTCGTCGATGTCGTTGCGGCCAGGGACGCCGCCGGTATGGAAGTGCGCGATGTAGGGAAGGTTCGCTTTGATCGTAGCGATGACGTTCCCTTCCATGATCTGCATGTGGTAGATGTCGAAGAGCAGTCGCACGCGCGGGGAGTTCACACCCTTCACGACGGCCACCCCCCAGTCGGTATGATCGGCCTGATAGTCCTTGTGATCGACTTTGCTGTTCAGCAGTTCGAGGCAGAGCGTGACGTTGTGCTGTTCGGCGAGCGGCGCGAGACGACGCAGACCGGTGATGCAGTTGCCGACGCCTTCGCTGTCGGAGAGGCCGTTGCGATTGCCACTGAAGCAGACGATGCGTTCGACACCGGCGGCGGCCGCCCTGGGAATCATCACCGAGCCCGCAGCCACCAGCTTGTCGTGCAGATCCGGGCGATTGAAGCCGTCGGGAATGGTGCCGAATCCATTCGCCATCGAGCACACGAGCCCGTGCCGTTTCGGTACCGTCCAGTCCTTCTCGTCCAGCAGATCGATCCCCGAGAGCGTCATCGCCGCGGCGGCCTTGCACAGCTCGTCGAGCGGAATCTTGCCGTAGCACCAGCGCGAGGCGGATTGCTTCAATCGTCCGCGACGCGCGCTGTCAGCTGGTGCGTCTTCGGCGATGGTGCGTGCGACCGAGGCCGACGCTGCACTGGACGGCGCGAGCGCCGTGGTAGTGGCCGCCGCGCCAAGCGAGACGAGGACTGCGCGACGACTGATGGGACGGCTCATGAGACAAACCTCCGCCACAGCGTCGCGGGTGCGACTACTGCAGTTGGATGTACAGCGGCGTGGGCCACAGTCGCAGGATCGACTCGCGCGATGTGGGCGGGTTGTCGTTGCGCAACTTGGTGAACTGCTTCCAGCCGGCGAACTGCACCGGCTCCTTCTTGATGTAGCTGTAGTACGAGTCGCGCTTGAGCCACGGCGCACCGAAGCCGTCCATGTGCATCACGATCTGCACCCGCGGATCGAGTACGATGTCCGACGCATTGGTGACGCCTTTTCGCGTAAAGCGATGGATCACCAGCACCTTGGGCGGCAACTTGTACTTGTCCACCAGTTCGCGCAAATAGCGCGACGCGAAGTTGATGTCTGCTGCGTCGAACGTGCCGATCTTTTTGCCCGGGCGTCCGCCGTCCTTCATGGAGAATTCCGGATCGACGCCCAGGTGTACTTCGGGGCGCTTGAGGAATCGCTCGAATGCCGGCAGCTCCTGCTGCAACGTGCTCAGGCCGACCTGGATATCGAGAAACATGATGGCGTTGCGGCTCTTCGCCCAATTGTACACCTGCTCGATGCGCGCGCTGTCCAGTCGTGCGCGGTACTTGCCATCGCGTCCGGCGGACGCCTGCGCGACCACCGCGATCAGGTGCAACGCGGGCTGCACGGGGTGCGTCGGATCGGCCTTGTTCCACTCGGCGACTTCGCGGTCGAGCTGACGCAGCATCTCGTCCGGCGGGGACGCGCCGAGGAGTCCCATGCGCGTGGAGGCGGGGGTGCCATAGAACGCGATGATGCGCTTGCTGGGCAGGATCGACCCGGGCAGGGCCGCGGGCATTTTCGGCGGCCAGAGCGAATCGAGACCGCTGCCGGTGCCGCGATACGACAGGTGACGTTCGCCCGACTGTGGGCCAAGCATTCCGGTGTTCGCGCGTCGGACCGTGTCCTGCGAACTGCTGGTCGATTTCGTCGTCGACTTGCCGGTGGTGCCTTTCGCCTTTGGCTTGGTCTTCGGCTTGACCGTCGACGTGGTCGGCTGTGCTGCGGGGGGCTGCGTTCGCGCGACACTGTCCTGCGCGACACTGTCCCGCGAGACACGCGTCGACGCGGTGAACGACGAAATCGACGGCGGATGGACAGGCGCGGTCGTCGACGCGTGAGGGAGCGAAATCCCGGACGTCGCCGCGACCGATACGGGAGGCAGAGAGAGCGCCAGCAAGATGGAACTGAGAGTCAGCATGTGATGAGGTTAGTCGTCGTTGGCGCGCCGACAAAGCCGTCGCCCGAAAGGCTCGGCGCCGTCATGACGCAGTTGTGTCCCTGGTCACGCGCGGCGTCGCGCGTCGCCGTCGCACGGTGATCTCGCGATCGACCTTGAGCCCAATGAGACCGGTCGCCTCCGCGCGGACCAGCAGCCAACGTGGTTGCACCGCGACATCGAGCACGCGTCCGGTATGCACCTCACCTTCCAGACGCACACCGGGTGCAAGCGTGCGATTGATGGCCGTCTCGACCTGCCTGCGCGTCGCGTCAAGCAGTGGCGTGAGTGGCAGCTGTGCGCGCTGGCGCAGCTGCGTCACCAGATCGGCCTTGCGCAGCCACGCCAGTCCCTGCACCAGCGCGCTGGCCGTCGCCACGTCGAAATCGAGATCGGGCACACTCAGGACGCGCGATACCGTGTCCACACGCGGAGTCCCGACGAGATACGCGTCGCCGATGATATCGCCGCTGACGCTGACGGCCAGCACCAGACGTCCATCGGTGAGCGGAAACATACGCACGCGTTCGAGACGGATCGAACGACCATAGCGGCGGATGGTGCGACCCACCAACTCCTTCGACAACAAGTTGCTCGCGATGTCGTACGGCATCAGCCCTTCGAGTCGAAGGTGCGCGCTGTCGCCGACGGTGCGCACGGCGCGTTCGAGCGGCGGTAGCGGCAGCCGCTTCGGTTCGGGGCGCGCTCCAGAGACGAGGTGCGGTTGCGCGTACAACCGCACGTCGGCGACCAGCTGACTATCGGCCATCCGCAGACCACCAAGACGTACCTGCTGCGGCGCAAGCAGCAGCCAGAGACTATCGTGCACGTGGATGCTCTTGTTGAGCAGGTTGTACCATCGATCCATACGCGAACGCACGTCAAAGGCGGCAATCTGTCGATCGACCTTGGGCAACTGTTTCTGCAGCTGCGGTTTGAGCGCACTCATGACTTTGTCCGTGACGTCGATGCCGAACATGGTGACACGACATGCGTCACGCGGCGTTGCCGTCTCCGGGCGCACCGAACGCACACGACTCCTCGTGCGAAATGACCAGTCTTCCTGCAGATCGACATCGATGCCGAGGACGATGCGCACGCGCGGCTGCGGGCCATCGGTACCACAGGAGGAACTGATCGCCGGAGCAATTGGCGGCTTGTACCAGCCGCGCCCCTGATACGACACGATCGATTCGAGCGTGACCTGCGTCCCGTCGAACGCCACGCGAAACGGTGTGCGTGTGGCCTCGAACGCCACCTGTTGGCGGGAGTTCGATTGAATCGGGATACGACGGTTGATATTGCCGAAGCGACGCGGTACGGCCTGTTCCAGTGCATTCAACGCGGGTTCCAGCGCGTAGCTGATCGGCGCGTCCACGACAGAGGGCGACATGGCCGGCAGCGCCACCGGCGCGACGAAGGTGGTGCGCGCTACCGGCGCGGGCACCTCCAGCGTCTCAGTGCCGCAGGCGGCGAGGGTGAGACAACTCACCAGCCAGACGACGATGCGGGCGGCCATGCTGGCTCCTGCGACGAAGGGACAGGGGGCTACGGTTTGGGAGCGGCGTACTGCATGCGTTCGAGGTAAACCGCGGCACGGCGCATCGCGATCGATCCGTTCGGTGACCATCGTCTCGGAGATGGCAAGATTGCGGCCAGTCTCGCCGATTCTTCGCGCGTGAGTTTCGCGGCACTCTTTCGATAATGCACGCGCGCCGCCGACTCCGCCCCGAAGACGCCATCTCCCCATTCCGCAAGATTCAAGTACAGATCGAGAATCCGTTCCTTCGACAACAGCAGCTCGAGCCAGAGCGCCACATACGCTTCGAGTCCCTTCCGCACGAACGAGCGCCCGTTCCAGAGAAACAGATTCTTCGCCACCTGTTGCGTCAACGTGGAGGCACCGCGCAGCTTGCCGCCCGTCTTCTTGCGATCGAGCGCTTTCTGAATCTCCACGAAGTCGATGCCGTGATGCAGGTAGAAGCGATCGTCCTCGGACGCCAATACCGCGCGACGCAAATGCGGCGAGATCTCGCTGCGACGGACGGTCACATGCCGCGGCCATACCGGTTTCGCGCCCGAGAAGAGTCGTTGCACGGTGCGCTGCAGCATCACGGACGTCGTTGGCGGCTGCACGACGGCGAACAGCAGAATGACTGGAACCGGCGCCAGCGCCAGCGCCACGCACACCCACACCGCGACCCTGATGCGACGGCGCCAAACCCCGGACGACGCGCGCGCCGTCTTCGATGACGACGCGTTGCGCACGGTAGTCGAATCGGGGGTCATGGCTCGCCCAGATGGGGAGGCGTGTCGGGCGGCTGACGACGCCAGCGGCGATGCTGCCAGAAATACTGCGCGGGATAGCGCTGGATGAAGCGTTCAAGCTGCTGCGTGTACGCGAGCACGATCGCATCGACGTCCGCTTCCCGCTCACCGGTTTCGGCCACGACGATCGGTTCCAGCAGCAGCGCGTACCGACCACTGGGCTCGCGCACTGATACGACGAAGACCAGCGGCACACCCAATCGCAGCGCGAAGACGGCCGGTCCACGTGGCGTTTTCGCCGGTCGCCCGAAGAACGGCACGAAGGTGCTGGCCAGCCCTAACGCATCATGATCGCTGACCATCGCGATCACGCGCTCCTCACGCAACGCACGCGGCGTCTTGCGCACGGCGTCGGAGTCGTGAATGACTTCCATCCCGATCTCGTGTCGTGTGCGGCCGACGTATTCCTCCATCAAGGGGTTGGCCATGCCGCGTGTGACCGCGTCAAACGGCACGCCTTTGGCCGATACGAACGCCCCCCCGAGCTCCCAGTTGCCGAGGTGTCCGGTGACGAGGATGACGCCCTTGCCCTTGGTGCGCGCGGCCTCCAGATGCTCCCATCCATCGACGCGCTCGTAGCGCGCAAGGATCTCCTCGCGTGAGGTGCCGGGCAGCACGGCAGCTTCGATGAACGTGCGCCCGAGACTCTCGAAGGAGCGGCGCGCCATGACGGCGACGTCGGCGCTCGAGAGATTAGGAAATGCCGCCGCGATCTGTCGCTCGGTGACGCCGCGCCGAATGCCGAACGGGCGATACGCAAGTCGGCCGAGGAAGGCGCCGGCAGCGCTGGCGACACGCCAGTTGACGAGGCGGAGCACGCCGACCGCGGCGCGTGTCGCAGCGTACTCGAGACGGTGCGAAAGGGTAGGGACTCGATGGGATTCAGCCATGGCAGCGCAGGCAATCTAGCGAAACGTCATTCACGACGAACGCCGCGCCGATCCGAAGATCGACGCGGCGTTCGTTGACACACCGGGAGAGCGCGAGGGCTCTCGACAGTGATCAATTCGTCAGCATCACCAGCACGCGACGGTTCGTCGCACGACCGTTGTCGGTGGTGTTCGGGGCGACCGGATCCTTCTCGCCCTGCGTACGGGCCACGATCCGCGACTCCGCGACACCCTTCGACACGAGATAGGCCTTGGCCTGATCGGCACGATCCTGTCCAAGCTTCTCGTTGTAGCGCTCACTGCCGATCGCGTCGGTATTGCCCGTGACCGTAATCGTGCGCGACGTGTTCGTGGTCTCAAGCAGCGAAGCCGCAATCACGTCGAGTACCGTCTTCGCTTCGTTCGAGATATCGCTCTTGTTGAACGCAAAGTTGATCGCGCCGATGACCACCGGACGTGCCGCCGGACCGGCGATGCGAACCGTGTCGATGCGCGTATTGAACACCGTGTCACGCTGAATGCGCGTCGTGACCACCGTGTCGTACTGAATCCGCGGCTTCGGATCCCGGGTGAAGAACGAGAGGCTCAGACCGGCCTGCGCGCCCAGGTTGAGACCCGTTGCCCGCCCGCCCGGCGTCGCATCTTCGTCGGCCGGCAGGACGTACGTGCCGGTGCCTTCGACGCGGAGCGACAGACGATCGTTGAGGATGAAGCGCAGACCCAGCAGACCCTGCGGGCCACCACCGCGCGGAGCGACGGTGCGCACGCGGCCGTAGGAGTCGTACGCGTATCCGCCGCCAGCGAGGAGCTTCACGCGATCGCTGAGCGGGTGGTTGTACGTCAGACGATAGGCCCACAAGGCATGCGACACGGTATTGAGCGTGTCGATACCACGGTTGCCCGTCGGCGCCCTGTTGACATCGGCGTCCGCGTAGCTGAGCTCCAATTCGAGGAGCCAGTTCCTGAAGGCATAAATGCCGGCCCGACCGCCGGCACCCAACGCGGCGTCAAGCTGCAACGTGTCTGCGAACTTCGTGTAGCGCCCGAAGCCGCCGAGCTCGATGGCACCCTGGCGCTGTGCAAACGCCGTGGCAGGAATGGCGAGTGTCAGCGAGGCGCCGAGAACGAACTTGGATAGGGTACGCATAAACCTCCCGAATAGGTGAAGATCGGTGAGCGGACGAATCACAATGTGTGACCAACGCCCATCATGTTGTGACGGCTGTAGGGAATCAGTCCGCTCGTCACAATACTTAATGTCCAACGGAATATAGAGCAACCGTCGAGCTAATCACACTTCTGATGCGCTTTCATCATGCACGTCAAGCGGATACCATGCGTCGCACACCGCGCGCATCGACGGGCGATGTGACGGGCGCTCCATTGGAGCCACAGACCGTTTCACCTGCCTGACGCGTGAAACCAGTGCAACGCTACGATACTGATCCGAGGGACGCCACGCCGAAGGGCCAGAGGCAGCCATACGGCTGCGCAAACAGCGGTCTGGCTCCCCGAACCATGGCGCAGTGGCGTGCAGCGCAATTTCCCTGCCATGCCCTTGGGTCCAGCGTCGCGTGAGTCAATCGCGTCCGCGAAGCTTAGGCCAAGCGCAGCGGCTGGTCCAGATCGGGCTGGTGGTGAACGCGCTGCTCGCCGGCGTGAAGCTCGTCGCCGGACTCCTCGGCCACTCGTACGCGCTGGTCGCCGACGCTGTGGAAAGCGCGACGGACATGGTCGGTTCGCTCGTCGTGTGGAGTGGTTTGCGTATCGCCAGTCGCGATCCCGACGACCGCTATCCGTTCGGTTACGGTCGCGCGGAACCGCTTGCGGCGGCTACCGTCGGTGCCTTGATGCTTGGCGCGGCGTGTGGCATCGCGATCAAGGCGCTGCAGGAGATCGTCACGCCGCACCACGCGCCGGCACCCTTCACGCTTGGTGTACTGGCGGCGGTCATCGTGGTGAAGGAGGTACTGGCCAAACGTGTGCTGCGCGTTGGCGACGCGACCGGCAGCGTCGTGGTGAAGGCCGACGCCTGGCACCATCGCTCCGACGCCATCACCTCTGCGGCGGCCTTCATCGGCATCAGCGCAGCGCTGATCGGCGGACCGGGATGGGAGCCCGCCGACGATTGGGCAGCCCTGGTGGCCGCGGCCGTGATCTGCATCAATGCGAGCATGCTGCTGCGCGTGGCGTTTGCCGACCTGATGGATCGCGCGCCCGAGCCAGCGCTGCTTGCCATCGTCGGGGATGCGGCCATGCGAACGCCGGGGGTGATGGCGATCGAGAAGCTCAAGGTTCGTCGCTCGGGAACAGGACTGTACGTGGACATTCACGTGCAGGCAGATCCTGCGCTTTCGCTCCACGACGCGCACATTCTCTCGGGGTGCGTGAAGTCGGCGATCCGCGCGCGCGTGCCGGCGGCGCTCGGAGTGCTGATCCACATGGAGCCGTACGAACCGATGGGGGCGACGTGAGTCGAGAGGCGGTTTTTCACCTGCTGGATCGAGCCGAGTGCGATGCCTTGCTCATGTCGCAGTCGGTGGGGCGTCTGGCGTTCAGTTTCCGCGATCGCGTGGACATCGAACCCATTCACTACGTGTACGAGAACGGGTGGATCTTCGGCCGGACGTCGTTCGGCACCAAGGTCAACATGCTCGCACATCATCCGTGGGTGGCGTTCGAGGTGGACGAGGTGACGGCGCTCTTCGCCTGGCGCAGCGTGGTAGTGCATGGGCGGATCGAGTTCCCCGACCCCGAAGGGGCGCCGATCGAGCGTGCACTCTATGCGCGCGCCGTCGCCGCATTTCGTCGATTGGTGGCCGATGCGTTCACCGACAACGACCCGACGCCCGCGCGCGAAATCGTCTTCGGTCTCGCCGTGCTGGAGATTTCGGGGCGGGCCGCCATGCCACCGGCGGGCCCATGAGTCGCGCTGTGCCCACGCCGGTCGACGGGACGTTGCTGAGGCGAGTTCAGTAGTGGGCGACGCAGCCTGGCGTCAGCTTCGGCTCAAGCCGGTCAACGTGGCGAAAAAGATCCGGCTTGGCGCCGGTGCCGCGCGCGTCGCCCGCGTACCGGAGCGCGAGCGGCTGGCCGAGGCGACGGCCGAACTGCTCGCGCGTCTGGGAGTGCTGCAGGAGGCATTTCACGCCGACGGGTCGCGGTCGCTCCTGCTGGTGCTGCAGGGGCGCGATGCCTCGGGGAAGGATGGCGTCATTCGCACGGTCTGCGGAGCCTTCGATCCAACAGGAGTGACGGTGGCCGCCTTCGGACCGCCCACGCCGCTCGAGTTGCGCCACGACTTTCTCTGGCGCGTCCATCAGGTGGTGCCGCCGCGCGGAGTGATCGGCGTCTTCAATCGATCGCATTACGAGGACGTACTGGCGGTGCGTGTGCGGAAGCTGGCGCCCGAATCCGTCTGGCGTCCGCGCTTCGACCAGATCAACGCCTTCGAGAAGCTGCTCAGCGACAGCGGCGTGCTGGTACGCAAATGCATGCTGCACGTCTCGCGCGACGAACAGCATGTGCGCCTCAAATCACGTCTCGAAGATCCCCATAAGAATTGGAAATTCCGGCTTGAGGACCTCGAAGATCGTGCCCGCTGGGACGCCTACACCGACGCCTATCGCGAGGCGCTGACGCTCTGCAGCACGCCGTGGGCGCCGTGGTACGTGGTGCCGTCGGATGACAAGCATGTCCGCAACTATCTCATCGCCCGCATGCTCGTGGAAACGATGGAATCGGCGCAGTCGGAATACCCGCTGATGGATCCCAAAGTGAGGGAAGCTGCGCAGGGGTTTCGGTAGACAGGCGCCAGCGATATGTTGCTCGTCTGCCGTTGGCGGAGCATGGCTGGCGACGGGACGTGGCGCAGCCCGGTAGCGCACTTCCTTGGGGTGGAAGGGGTCGCAGGTTCAAATCCTGTCGTCCCGATGCACGGATCAGGGCATCGTGAGTAGCACCACAGTTCGAATTTGCTGGCGCATCATGTTCACAAAACGGGCGACCTGCGTGCAGGTCGCCCGTTTTCTTTGACGTCGCCGCCGCGTTCGCGCTTCCTCTCCCGCGCCTGCGCGTGCACTTTCTGCGCATGACACAATCGGTGCGGATCCTCGGCGCCGGTCCATCCGGACTGGCGGCGGCCATCACGCTGGCGCGCGCAGGGGAGCGGGTCGAGGTATTCGAACGGCGCAGCGATTGCGGCATGCGCTTTGGTGGTGACCTCCAAGGACTCGAGAACTGGTCCACGGATGCGGACGTTCTCGCCGAGTTCACCGCGGCCGGAATCGAGATGGATTTTCACTGCGCGCCGTTCGACGTCGGCGTGCAGACCAACGGGCGTCGCAGCGATCGGCTGACGTTTCCGCGTCCTGGTTTCTTCGTGGTGAAGCGCGGGCGTGCCCCCGACACGCTGGACCAATCGCTCAAACGACAGGCGCTCGCCAGCGGTGTCACCATGCACTTCTCGCGAACGCTCGCTTCCAGCGACGTAGACATCGACGCCACCGGTCCTGCAGGGCGCACGCCTTTCGCGGTGGACTCCGGCATTGTCTTTGACACTGACGCACCCGATCAGGCCGTCGCACTGCTCAACGATCGCGCGGGCCTCAAAGGGTATAGCTATCTGCTGATCACGCAGGGCTACGGCTGCTGTTGCGCCATGTCCTTCGACGCATTCCCGTCGGTACGTCAGCAGTACGCCGAGGCGAAGCGGTTGCTGGTGGAGCGCGCGGGGATCAACGTCTGGAATCCGCGACGTGTGGGTGGACTGGGCCACTTCGCCTTGACCAGCACGTGGGCCAGCGGTACGACGCGGAGAGTCGGAGAGGCCGCCGGATTGCAGGACTTCCTCTGGGGATTCGGTATTCGACTGGCGGTGCGAAGCGGCGTGCTGGCGGCCCGATCACTGCTGGACGGCACCGACTATGCGGCCGCCGCGGAGCGCACCTTCGCGCCGTTGCGTCGCGCCGGCATGGTGAACCGTTTTGTGTGGGAGTTGGCGGGCGTGCGCGACTACTCGCTCATCATGGCGGCGCTGCGATGGCGCGGACCATCTCCGATCCTGCGCTGGATGCATCGCGATTCCTTAATGCAACGCGCGCTTTTTCCGCTCGCGCAGCGATGGGCCGCGCGCCACTACGGCGCATTGGCGGACGCGCCGCGTCGTCGCGAACGAGGCAGTGACGTGGGCGACGGCCTCCCCATGGCGACGGAATCGTAGTTGCGAAGTAGGCGCCGCTCGAACTACGGCAGCTTACGCACGCTCCGTTCGCCGTTGTCGACGAGATCCCGCACATCCTGCAGCGTACGCGGTACGGTGTAGGTGATCGGCTGGCTGTAGGCGGTCTTGATCAGCGCGCCGAAGAACCACTTCGCTGCCAGCACTTCGGTCTTCGCACCCCACAGACCGGTCACGCGCTCCCACCATCGCGGCACACGCGCGAGCAAGTACGTGAAGAGTCTGTGTCCGGCGACGGGCTTGATGCCGACACGCGCGCAGGCGCCTTCGCTGGTGAGATCGCGAATGATCACGCGCGCCACACGATCGCCAAGGATCAGCTGCCAGTGTTTTGGCATGACGCTCTTGAGCATCTTCACGTGCGCGTCGGCGAGACTCACGCCGTCGGGATTGGCCATCTCCGATTCCTTGCGGAAGTCGCCCTGAAAACTCGAGGCGCCGACGTAGTGCCGGTGATAGGTCGCGTAGAATGCGCGCGCTTCCGCCAATGTGGCTGGCATCGAATCGGCATCATCGGGCATATCGGGGCGCCGGATGCCCATGAGGTGGCCGAAGACGCGCCACACATGGTAGTAGTCCTCCGCCTCCTCCTCGGTGTGCGCCACACGCATCGTCGCGAGCCCCTCAATCACCAGCGTCGAAAAACCGAGCACGGTGCCGAGCATATCCTCCTGATTGATTGGCACGCCGTACTGCGCGGTGAACGACGCGAAGCGGTCGCCCATCGCGACGGGGGCCACGTTCGTCCGAACGCCCGCGTGCAGGAGACGCATCTCCAGCGCGACCATCGGACCGACTCCGCCGGGCTCGAATGAACCAGGTGACGAGACGTCCTTGAGCAATTGCAGTGTGCCCATGAGCCGATGAAACGGTCGAGCACGAAGTTCGCCTGACAGGTTGAGCACCTGCGCCATGGACGGAGCGGCATAGCCCTCGGGGAGACTGCGACAGAGCATCACCAGCACCGACATGGTGGCCGACGTCATGAACGCGGTCTGGCCACGCAGAATGCGCTCGCGATCCGCCCACGCCGGCAGTGCCGGGGCATCACTGCTGCTGCCGGTCGCTTTGAGTGTGAGCACGAAGTCGCGCAGCGGTGCGGGCGTGCCGGCGGGCAGTTGTTGCTTGTCGGCGCGGAACGACGCGAGCACACGTCGGAGTTCGGTCGCCGTTGCACCGCCGTCGGCCAGCGCGGCGGCGCAGGCGTCGGCGGCGGGATCACCAACCAATCGCAGTCGATCGAGGGCGCGCGCGTCGTCCCATGCAAAGACGGGCCACGGATGTGCGGCGGGTACGGGCGCAGACGGAACGGAAAGACTCACGAAATCCTCGTGTGCTGGAGTGCGACCAACGTATGGGTAGATGCGGCGGAGAGGAACAGGAGACGCCATGCCGAGTCCATGGCGCGCGTCCTCCCCGGTGGATAGTCTTGCTTGGACAGGGTTGCGCCGACCGGGCGCCGCCGATCGACGATCGGCCGTCTCACGCTTTCACTGCATCGATGCCACTCGCCACCGCGACGATACTCGGCCATTTCGAGGTGCTCGAGCCCCTCGGCGCGGGTGGAATGGGCGAAGTGTATCGCGCACGCGATCAGCGACTCGAGCGCGACGTGGCACTCAAGGTGTTGGCCCCGCGCCTGCTGTCGGATGAACGCTCGGTGGCACGCTTTGCCCGCGAGGCGCGTGCCGCGTCGGCGCTGAATCATCCGAACATCGTCACCGTCTACGAGATCGGCAGCAGTGAAGACGGTGCGTTCATCGCCATGGAGTTCGTGCGCGGCGAGACGCTGACGTATCGCATGAAGACCAAGCGTGATCTCGCCGAATGCGTGGAGTTGCTGCGGCAGTGTGCGGCGGCGCTGGTGGCGGCGCACGACGCAGGCATCATCCATCGGGACATCAAGCCCGACAACGTGATGGTCCGCACCGACGGGTTTGTGAAGCTGCTCGATTTCGGGCTGGCGCGTCTCACATCGCTCGATGACGCCGGTTCGCAGACCATGACGCAGCCGGGGCTGGTGATCGGCACGTTGCGCTACCTCTCGCCCGAGCAAGCGTGCGGCGATCCGCTGACCACGGCCAGCGACATCTTCTCGCTCGGTATTCTCGCGTATCAGCTGCTCACGGGCGAGCACCCGTTCGGCAACGCGTCCGAAATGGCGATCATGGGTGCGATCATCACCAAGCCGGCCTCACGACCATCCTCGGTGCGTGCGGAAATTCCGCCGGAGATCGATGCGCTGGTGTTGCGCATGCTCGCGAAGAATCCGATCGAGCGCCCGACGGCCGTGGAACTCCTGCTCCAGCTCTCGCGATTCACGGCGCGCCTTGACTCGCCGGTGGCGCTGTTCGTCGCCAATGGGGGCAATCCGGGCGCACGGGTCGAGTCGACGGGCACCGCCATGCAGCAGGCGGCGCGTCCGCAAATGGCGCAGGCGCGTCGGCTGACGACGGTAGGGCATGCGGGCGAACTGGCGGTGCTGGCCGAACGCTACGAGGATGTGGTGGCCGGTCACGGGCATCTACTCGCGGTCACGGGTGAACCGGGCATCGGCAAGACCACGCTGCTGGAGTCGGCGCTCACGGAATACGCGCGGCGTGAGGTCGCACCACTGGTGGCGCGCGGACGTTGCTCGGAGCGGCTGGCCGGCACCGAAGCCTACCTGCCGATCCTGGAAGCGCTCGACCACGCGATGCAGGGGGTGCATCAGGCGCTGATGCGGCCGCTGGTCGAGCAGTACGCGCCGTCGTGGGCCGCCCTGGGGGCCGTCGGACCGGCGGAAGGTGGGTCGGGCGAGCTGACGCGCGCCGTCGCCAACTCGCAGGAGCGACTCAAGCGCGAAATGGCGACGTTGCTCACCGAGGTGTCGAAGGCGCGACCACTGGTGCTGATCCTCGAAGACGTACACTGGGCGGACACGTCGACGCTCGATCTCGTCTCGTATCTGGGCTCGCGCCTGGATTCGCTGCGCGTTCTGGTGCTGGTGAGCTACCGCGACGCGGATGCGCGCGCGTCGAAGCATCCGATCCTGCAGGTGCAGCGCGAACTGCAGGGCCGCGGCCTGGCGAGTGAACTGGCGGTCGGGTTCCTCACCATTGGTGACGTCGGCGACTTCGTGGACGCGACCTTCCCGGGCCATCGCTTTCCTCCGGACCTTGCCCGTGCGCTGCACGTGCGCACCGAGGGCAATCCGCTCTTCCTGGTGGACGTGTTGCGCTGGCTGGCGTCGCAGGGTGTGATCGCGGAAGAGGCCGGTCACTGGTGTCTCGTGCGCGGCGTGCCCGATATCAGCCGCGACATGCCGGCGTCGGTGCGGAGCATGATCGAGAGCAAGATCGAGCAGCTGGGCGAATCGGAGCGTCGGTTGCTCGCGGCCGCGGCGGTGCAGGGCGCGGAGTTCGATACGGCCATCGCCGCCGCCGTCCTTGGCGCCGATGTGGCTGATGTCGAAGAACAGTTGATGACGCTTGATCGCGTGTACGCGTTCGTGCGCGACGCCGGCGAAGTGGAATGGCCCGATCGCTCGGTGTCGGTTCGCTATCGGTTCGTGCACGCGCTCTATCAAAACGCGCTGCTGTCGGGGCTGGGCGCGAGTCGGCGCGCGAGCTGGAGTCTCAAGGTTGCAGAGCTGCTGGAGCAGCGGCACGGCGCGCAGGTGAACGAAATCGCCGCCGAGCTGGCCGTGCTTCACGAAACGGCGCGTTCCTACGATCAGGCGGCGGCGTGGTTTGCGGCCGCCTCGGGGCGCGCGTGCGAGCTCTTTGCGTACGAAGAGGGGGAGACGCTCGCTGCGCGCGGTTTGCGTCAGGTGGAAGCGATGGCGCCTGGCATTCCGCGCGATGCGCGGGAACTGCAGGTGCGGTTGGCCCTCGGCGTCACCAGTCTGCTCCGTCGTGGCTACGCCGCACCGGAGACCGCGCACAACATGCAGCGCGCTCGGGAGCTGTGCGCCACGCTCGGTGATGCGCCGGCGCTGTCGTCGGCGCTCTGGGTATTGCTGCTGTATCTCATCGCCCATGGCGAACTGGCCGAGAGCGAAGGGATTGCTGAGCAGTTGCTGCGCATGGCCGGCCAGACCGACGACACGGCGCTGCTGGTCGCCGCGCATTGTTGCTTCACCGGTCTGTACACGCACATGGGCCGATTCGACGAAGCGTTGGAACATCAGGCTGAGACGGATCGACTGGTGACGCCGGAGTTGCAAAAGGCGATTCGTCGCCGGTTTGTGCCGGAGCCGGTGATCATGAGTCGCGCCGAGCACCTGCGTTGTCTCAGCATTCTCGGTCGCGTGCACGAGGGAAAGCTGTTGCGTGACTCGCTGATGCGCGACGTGGAGCTGCGAGGCGATCCACGCGATTCGGCATTTGTGGCGCACTTTGTCGCGGAGTTCGATCTCTTTCTCGGCGACTTCGAGTCGTGCGCCGAGATTTCTGCGAACGCGGTGGAGCAGTGCGAGGAATATGGCATCGCTTCGGAGCGATTGTGGGCGACGGCGTACCTCGGCGCGGGGCGCGCGCGGCTCGGACACGCCGAGGAGGGCATCGCGATCATTCGCTCGGTACTGCAGATCCTCGAGGGGATCGAATGTCGCATTACGACGCCGTTCTTTCACGCGATGCTCTCGGGTGCCCTGCTGCGTTCGGGAGATGTGCGCGGCGGATTGCACGAGGCACGACGGGCGCTCGAGATTGGCGCGAGTACCGGTGAGCGCGCGTGGGATGGGGAGTTGTGGCAGTTGGTCGCGCTCGCGCAGGACGCGCTGCAGTCGCAGGGTGATGCCATTGAGGGCGCGCAGGCGGACGCCTCGTGGGCCAAGGCAACGGAGATCGCCACGCGGATCGGCGCGAAGGGGTTGCTGGCCCGTATCGTGCGCGCACACGAGGGCTGAGCCATGTGGATCGTGCAGCTCGCGTTGCGGCGGCCGTACACATTCATCGTGGGCGCGATGCTGGTCGTCATCTTCGGCGTGCTGTCCATCGTTCGCACCCCCACCGACATCTTTCCCGAGATCGACATTCCGGTCATCTCGGTGATCTGGCAGTACAACGGCCTGCCTGCGGAAGAGATGGAGCGCCGCATCGTCACGGCGTACGAACGCGCGGTAACGACAACGGTGAACGATGTCGAGCACATCGAGTCGCAGACGTTGGCCGGTGTGAGCGTGATCAAGATCTTCTTTCAGCCCGGCGCGCGTATCGAGTCGGCGGTGGCGCAGCTTTCGGCCGTGTCGCAAGCCATCCTGCGCATTTCGCCGCCCGGCGCGTCGCCACCATTCATTCTGCGCTTCAATGCGTCGAACGTGCCGGTGCTGCAGCTCGCGCTGAGCAGCAACACACTGTCGGAGCAGGAGCTCACCGATCTTGGTTCGAACGGTATCCGTACGCGACTGGCGTCGGTGCGCGGGGCGAGCGTGCCGCAACCGTACGGCGGCAAGACGCGCGTCATCAACGTCGATCTCGATCCGCAGCAGCTGTTGGCGCGCGGCATCGCGCCGACCGACGTCAGCAATGCCATCAATGCGCAGAACCTGATTCTTCCCTCCGGCACGGCGAAGCTGGGGGATCGCGAGTACGCGGTGCGGCTGAACAGCAGTCCCGACGTGGTGGATGCGCTGAACGATCTCCCGGTGCGCACGGTGGGTGGTGCGGTCGTGCGCGTGCGCGATGTGGGCCAGGTACGCGACGGCTATCTGGTGCAGACCAACATCGTGCGGCGTGACGGCAAGCGCAGCGCGCTGATCACCGTGCTCAAGGCCGGCAGCGCGTCGACGGTGGATGTCGTGGAGCGGGTGCGCGGTGCCTTGCCGAATATCCTCGCCAACCTGTCGCCTGAACTGAAGGTCGACTTCCTCGCCGATCAGTCGCTGTTCGTGAAGGGCGCGCTCCGTGGCGTAGTGCGCGAAGCAGTGCTTGCCGCCTGTCTCACTGCAGCCATGATCCTGATGTTCCTCGGCAGCTGGCGCTCGACGCTCATTGTCGCGCTGTCCATTCCGCTTTCGATCCTCAGCTCGATCATCGTACTGGGCGCTTTGGGACAAACGCTCAACGTGATGACCCTTGGCGGACTCGCGCTCGCGGTGGGTGTGCTGGTGGACGACGCGACGGTGGGTATCGAGAACATCCATCGTCGCATGGAAGACGGGACCGGTATCGAGCAGGCCATTCTCGATGGCGCGCAGCAGATTGCCGTACCTACGCTCGTCTCGACATTGGCCATCTGCATCGTGTTCGTGCCGGTGTTCTTTCTCGGTGGCGCGGCGGGATCGCTGTTCGCGCCGCTGGCGATGGCGGTCGTGTTTGCGATGCTGGCCTCGTATGTCATCTCGCGGACGCTGGTGCCCACGCTGGTGCGTTACGCACTCCAGTACGAGGCGACGCATCAAGGCACGCCGGGACCGCTCGAGCGACTGCACCTGCGGTTCGATGCCGGATTCGAACGCATGCGCCTGCGCTTTCAGCGGTTGTTGGAGCAGGCGATGGTGCGTCGAACGCGCGTGCTGACGTGGTTCGCGGTTGGCGTGCTCGCGTCGTGCACCCTGATTCCGTTTCTTGGCCGGGATTTCTTCCCGAGTGTGGACGCGGGGCAGATTCGACTGCACCTGCGCGCGCCCACCGGAACGCGTGTCGAGGAAACTGAGAAGATCGTCGCGGCCGTGGAAGCGCGCATTCGCACGGTGATTCCGCCGAGCGAGTTGGGGATGATTCTCGACAACATCGGCATTGCGACCTCGGGCGCCACGAACCTCGCGCTGAGTGACAATCCGACGATCGGCACCACCGATGGGGAGATCCTGATTGCGCTGTCCGAGCATCGCACCGGCTCGGTGGCCGACTACCGTCGCGAGTTGCGGCAGGTGCTGCGCGAGGAGTTTCCGGAGATCACCTTCTTCTTCCAGGCGGCGGATATCGTCGCGCAGATCCTCAACTTCGGACTGCCCGCGCCGATCAACGTGCAGGTGGCCGGCGCCAATCGCGCGGAGAACTACAAGATCGCGCGCGAGATCGCCACACGCGTCAAGCGCGTGTCCGGCGCCGTCGACGTCTACCTGCATCAGGTCGTGAACGCGCCGGAGCTGTTCGTGACGGTGGATCGTGATCGCGCATTGAGCCTTGGGATGACGCAGCGCGAGGTGGCGAGCAACCTGCTCGTGTCGCTCTCCAGCAGCGGTCAGACGTCACCGAATTTCTGGCTCAATCCGCAGAATGGCGTGCAGTATGCGGTCAATGTGCAGACGCCGCAGTACCGGCTTGGCACGCTCGAAAGCGTCGTGAGCACGCCCATGATTCCGGCCGCCGGCGGCACGGGAATGCCGCAACTGCTGGAGAACATGGCGCGTGTGACCCGCCGATCGGGAACCGGCGTGATCAATCATCGCGATGTGCAGCCGGTGTTCGATGTCTTCGCCAACGTGCAGGATCGCGACCTCGGCGCGGTGGCGCGCGATGTGGACCGCATCATCGATGGACTCACGCCGACGCTACCACGTGGCACCACCATCAGCATGCGCGGTCAGGTGGCGAGCATGCGCAGTTCCTTCACCGGGCTCGGGCTCGGCCTCGCGTTTGCCGTGTTGCTCGTGTACCTGCTCATGGTGGTGAACTTTCAGTCGTGGCTGGATCCGCTGATCATCATCACCGCGTTGCCCGGTGCGCTGGCCGGCATTGTGTGGGCGCTGTTCTCGACACAGACCACGTTGAGCGTTCCCTCGCTCATGGGAGCGATCATGACGATCGGTGTGGCCACGGCCAACAGCATTCTCATCGTCTCGTTCGCCAACGAGCGGCGACGCGCCGGTGCGAGTGCGCTGGCGGCGGCGCTCGAATCGGGCGCCACGCGTCTGCGTCCGGTCATCATGACGGCGTTTGCCATGATCGTGGGCATGTTGCCGATGGCGTTCGGTCTCGGGGAGGGCGGTGAGCAGAACGCGCCGCTTGGTCGCGTCGTCATTGGCGGACTGGCCTTCGCCACCCTCACCACGCTGTTCATCGTTCCGCTGGTGTACGCTCTCATGCACGGTCGCGCGGAGTCGCGCGCCGCAACATCTCCCGCACCCATTCGAGAGCTTGCCGCATGACGATTCACGGAGATGCGGGCACACGCGCGCCGTCCTCACGCGCCGGCCGGTGGCTGGCGGCCGGCGGACTGGTGCTGTTGGTCGTATTGCTGGCGGCGGGCATCCTGCCGCGCCTCGAACGCAATCGGCGACTGGTAGCCGAGGAAGGTGCCGCCAACGCGACGCCGACGGTATCTGTCACACCGGTGAAGATGGGGAACGCGGACGTGTCGCTGACGTTGCCCGCGACGCTGATGGGGTTGCACGAGGTGGGACTGTACGCGAGAACGAATGGATACGTGGCGAGTTTCACCGGTGACATCGGCATGCGCGTGCGTTCGGGTGAGTCGTTGGCGAAGATCGAGACTCCGGAGCTGGATCAGGAGTTGATGGTGGCGCGGGCGACGCTCGAGCAGGTGCTGGCGACCAACGAATTGACACGGACGTCGCTCGATCGCTGGCGCACATTGTCAGATGCCGGGGTTGCCACGAAGCAGGAGTTCGACGAACGCCAGGCGGCGTTCAATGCGTCGCGGGCAAGTGTCAACGCGTCGCGCTCCAACCTCGAGCGGCTGACGGCACTGAAGCGTTTCGCCAATGTCGTGGCACCCTTCTCCGGCGTCGTCACGTCACGCGGGCTCGATATCGGTGCGCTCGTGTCCTCGGCCGCGAATGCGGCCACGGTGCGCCCGCTGTTCACCATTGCGCAGGTGGACACCCTCCGCGCGCTGACGAACGTGCCGCAGGATGCGGCCCCCAGTATTCGGGTGGGTCAGGCGGTCGAGGTCATCGTACAGGAGCTTGGCTCGACACCATTTCTGGGTGTGGTTGCACGGACGTCGGCGGCTATCGACCCGGTGACGCGCACCCTGCTCACGACCATTCGCATCGTCAATCGCGATGGCCGTCTGATGCCCGGGATGTATGCGCAGGTGAAGCTCACCACGCCGCGCCCGCGCGCGTCGCTGGTCATTCCTGCCAACACCCTCATCATCCGCGGCGACGGCACGCAGGTCGCCGTGGTGAAGGACGGGCGTGTGCATATGGCGAAAGTCACGCTGGGACGCGACTTCGGCACGTCGATCGAGGCACTGACGGGTGTAGCCGAAGGGGATCAGCTGGTGGTGAATCCGGCCGATGCCGTCACCGATGGCGCGACGGTTCGCGTGCGGATACGGCCTGACAAAAAGACGGCGGGCGTCGAGTCGAAATAAGGTCGGCGCCCGCCATCGCGCGAATCCGTCACCTCAGCCGACTGACGATCGGATGTTTCTTCTTCGGACATCGATCAGGTGACGATCGGATGCGCGACCTCGACGACCCTCCGCGCTCGTGAGATTGAACCCCGCGCTGTACGAGTGCATGGGCGTGAGACGGAATCGATTGCCGGCGCGGGCCTGCACATTGCCCTGCGAATCCAGCGAATCGAACTTCGCGTCGGTGTAGCCGAAGGTGGCAAATGCGGTCATCGCGTCGTTGACCTGTCCGCGTATGCTGCCTTCGACGCCCCATGACTTGGCGCTGCCGGCATCGAGCGTGGTGTTCTGCACGCCCGTCGGCGTCAGTCGAGTGATCGACGTCTGAAAGTTCGAGTACTCATATCGGTAGCCGCTCGCGTCGAACTGCACGCGTCCGCCGAGGAGCTGTCCCTTGAGCCCACTCTCGTAGCTCCACACGGTCTCCTCGTTGAGCGTGCGGGGTCCGGCGGCCGTCACGGCGACGACATTTGGACGACGACCCTTGGACGCACTGGCATAGCCGAGAAAGCCTCCACCGAAGTTGTAGCTGGCAATGCTGCGGCCCACCGCCGAACGGAACGTACCCTCGCCGGTTTTACGACCATTCGTCGGCGCGAAGAGATTGTTCACGCCCGCACCAAGCACGTCGCCCAGCGAGCCAGGCGTCGCGCTGTTCGTGACCTCATAGGCGTTGCTCACTTCTTCGTAGGTGCCTCGCACGCCCGCGGTCAGATTGAATCGCGAGGTGAGCTTGACGGTCGCATCAGCGAACAGTTCCGCTGCGCGCGCCTCTCCAAAGTTCTGGTATTGCTCCTCATGCGAGGTCTTGAACGGTCGACCGGTCAGCGGATTGGTGGTGATCGAGAAGTTGGGGGTGCCGTCGGGCCGGATGAGCGGTACGGTCGGTCTGCCGAATGCACGGAGGTTCGGGCTGATGAGCGCGAAGAGGCTCCGCTCATTGGTGCTGAACGGCACGCGCTGGCTCCCCTTCTCCTGAGAGAGACTCGTGCCGACAAAGGCACTCAGTCGGCCGCCGCGATCGTAGTTGAAGCGGAATTCCTGACTGCCCTGACTCCCCTCCGCGACTTCGTGAAACTGCAGCACCGGCGCAAGCGTACCATCGGCGTCGAAGTACTCGTCCGAGTAGAAGCGACGCCACGCCGTGGTGGAGGTCAACGTCCACGCGCGCGAAATCTGCTGGGTCCACAACAGCGTCACGCCGCCGACCCGTCGGTCGATCTTGAGCGAGTCGCCACCATTCAGGCCGGCCACGCCGAAGGGGCTCAGGTCGCCGCCGGGCGCCGCGTAAATGCGACTCTTGAATGCCGTGCCTGGCGAATCATCCGTTTGCCCGTTCACGATCAGGTCAACCGTCGACGACATGGTGGGCAGCCAACGGAGCGACGCACGCACCGCTGCGGTGTTCTTGCCATTGAGCGTTCCACCTCCGGCGTTCTCGATGAAGCCATCGCGCTTGTTGTAGATCGCGGCCACCCGACCGAACAGGCGTCCGCTGACGAGCGGCGCATTGGCCATTCCGCTCGCGTAGAGTTCGCCGAAAGTGCCGCCGCCCAGTGCGAGCGATGCCTGTGTGCGGTCGACCGCCTTGTTCTGAATGACGTGCACCGCGCCAATCTGTGCGCCGCGGCCAAAGAGTGTGCCCTGGGGGCCCTTGAGCACTTCCACCCGCTCGAGATCGAAGAGTTCGACGACCGAACCGCGTGACTTGGAGATGGAGACGCCGTCATGAAAGACCGAGACGCGCGGTTCGACGAAACTCGTTCCGTCATCGGAGGTGATGCCGCGGATGACGAAGCCCGGATTGTTGGGACTCTGCATCTGCACATTCAACCCCGGCACGTAGGCGGAGAGCTGATCGAATTGTTGAATATTCTGCGTGGTGAGGAAGCTGGCATCGTACGCCGTGACCGGTACCGGCACTTCCTGCAACGACTCGGTGCGCTTCTGTGCGGTGACGGCTACTGCGCTCAGCGCCGTCGGCGAGCGTCGCAGCGCTATTGACACGAGCGTCGTGTTGCCGGCCACGTTGACCGTGGTGGTCTCAGGCAGAAGCCCGATGGCGCGCGTGATCAGGCGCTGCATGCCCGCGCCGATGGGCTGGAGTCGAAATCGACCGGAGACGTCAGTCGTCGCGCTGGCGGTGCTGCCGACCACAGAGACGACGGCGGCGGCTACCGGACGACCGTTCTCCAGTGCGGTGACCGTTCCCGCGATGCTGTTCGCGACGGACACTGCCGTGCCCTGCGCGTACACGAGCGTCGGCGCAGACAAACCGACAACGAACGCGAGTGACGCCCAGTGACGAACACTGACAACCAGCATGACAACTCCGTGTCGAGGTTCAGAATGAGGACACGGAGATAACGCACGCGAGCGTGAATGTCCGACGGTCGGACTCGCGTCAATTCGGTAACGTGACCATCACGACTGACTCGGCGAACTCACTGCACGCGAAGCAGGTAGCTGAGCTTCATGAAGAAGACGTCGCGCGTGCGCTGCAGCGTCTCGGAGCCGATCGGTCGATCGGCAGCCAATGCATCGCCGTAGCCGAGGTAGACGATGTTGCCCGGCGATGGCAGATACGAGAAGAGAAAGTCGAGTCGTGCGCGACGACGTTCAAAGGCGGAGGCGCGCGTGAGGGTGCCGTTGGCATTGGCGAAATACACCGGTGCCTCGGTGCGCGAGTCGTCACGCAACGCGTCCTGACTGTTGAGCGACAGCTCGCCGATGAATCGGACGAAGACCTGGCGTGTGACCTGATACTCGGTGCGCAGCCGCCGCGTCTCGCGCGTCAGCACACGTGAACCATCGGTGGCGCGATCGAACGCTTCAAGGTTCCACGTGCCCGCGATCCGCAGCTGCTCGGTCGGTCGCACGTTCAGCGTACCCTGCGACAGTCGAACATTGGCGGTGCTCCACTCGGGAAAATTCTCGTCGCGCCCCACCAGATAGAAACTGTTGAAGGAGAAGCGACGGAACTCGGGTGTGCTCATGGAGACCACCCAATCGCGATTGGGGAGCACCGCGGTGCCGGTGTAACGCAGGGTGTCCGCACCACCAGTGCGCGGACGCACGATGCGATATCTGGCGTATAGTGCCGTATCGTATCCGAACTCCTCGAGGAGGAGTTGCGCACCCACCTGCCATCCGCCGCGCAGGCGCGTGTTGGTGCGGAAGTGGAGCTGTCGATCCTGCGAGCCACGCCCTTCCACGAGATCTTCATAGCGATAGCGGCCGAGCAGGTACACTTCGGGAATGAACGCCTCGACGAGCGCGCCGCGCTGGCCGAACATGCGCCACTGATGCGTCGCCGAGATGTTGGCCACGCCGGGGCGCGCAATGAAGCCGCTCTGGGCGTCGAAGTCGCGACTGATGCCGCTGGCGTTGTAGGTCGCGAAGAAGCGACGCCCGTTGATGGTGGCCGACGTGCCCCAGAGCGGTGCCTTGCTGTTCGTTCCGTTCGCACCGGTGAAGCTGCCGGCCACCTGCGACTGCACGCTCAGAATTCCCTTTACATAGCGGCCGTCCATACCGATCACGCGATTCCAGCGGTCGCCATCGATCTTGTCGGTGTACACGACGCCAAGTCGACTCTGCTTGCCGATATCGCGCTGCAGGCGGACCATGTTGTAGATGGGCGACTGCTTGCCATCGAACGACGCGTCCTTGCTGTCCACAGCCGACAGCACACCGATATCGAAACCTTCATGCTTGCCCGTAAGCTTGGTCGCGGCGACCGGTTGCGCAACGCGTCGCGTGTAGATGAGCCGATTGGGCGTCGTGAACTGTTCCTGGCTCTCGAGAAAGAACGGACGACGCTCGGGAAAGAACACCGCCGAACGTGGGTCGAGCGCGAACTGCGTCGCGTCGGCTTCTACTTGCGAGAAGTCCGGGTTCGCCGTGCCGGCCACGGTGAGATTGCTGGTGACGCCCCAACGCACACTGCCACCGATCTCGGGGCGGGTTGCATCGTATCCCCACTTGGCCGACGAGGGATTGGCGGTTCCGTTGGCACTCGAGGTGACGGTTGGAATAAGATCGAGCGTAAGGCCGCGCCGCAGATCGCGCAGCCCCGTGAGTCGTCCGGACTGCGCCAGGAAACTCGCACTCGCACGCAACGCCGGCGCCCAGCTCTCCTCGAAGCCACTGGCCTGCACGGTGCGAATCACATGCAGCTGCCACTGTTGCTCTTCGATGGCGCGATAGCGAAGACTTTTGAACGGAATCGTGATCTCGACTTCGTAGCCCCACTCGCGTACGTGGCCTTTCGACTTCCACACATAATCGGGTGCGAGGTCCGTGCTTTCGCGCGACTTGGGGGTCCCGCCACCAAAGCCGCCACCGGACGTCGCGCCGGTTTCGGTGAGCACTCCGTCGCTCTGAATACCGAAAGGGTTGACCGAAAAGACCAGCGCCTGGCGGCTGTCGCCGTAGGTGCCGAGAAAGAGCTGCACGTTGTCGTCCTGCGTGATCTTGTCGCGATCAGCGAGCGTGGCGCGCACCGTGCCCGGCGCCGCGTACGCACGGATGCCTACATGCAACTCGGTGGCGGAATACCACACGAGCACTTCCGTGCTGTCCTTCGCGGGAATGCCGTCGTTCGGAAAGAACTGTGAGAACCCGGTGAGCAATGCGGCCGTCGACCACTCTGCCTCGCTCAGCAAACCGTCCACCACATTGCCAGCTTCGCGACGTGGAATCGGCACCGCGAGTTTGCCACGTCGCCCATCAAAGACAGGCCCTGCGTGTGGCGCGGCAGGCGTCGTTGCTTCGACCGAGCTGCCAACGTCGAGCGTCGCCGCGGCTGAAAGCGTGTCGTGGGGAACTGCGAGCAGCAACGCCGCCGCAGAAGTCAGCAGGACGATCACGGTGTGCCGAAGGCAAGAGAGGGGAGGACGGCCGCGGCCGCCGATGGTCGAAGCATATCGAGCGTGCTGCTACATCGCGAGCATGCTCCATGACAGTCTGTTCAGGTCTCTCAAGTCCTGCACGTCGAGGTCGAAACTCATCGAGGCGACGACGCAACGACGCGTCCGCCCCTCAATCCACCCAGCAATGGCCAGTTTTCTGTCCCGCCTCCTCGGCAGGTCGGTTTTGACGACCGCGATCGAGATGGAGACGCCTCCTACCCCTGCGGCGCCTCGTCCCCGTCAACCTTCGCCATCGGTGAGCGAGGAGGAGATGCCCGTGTGGACGGCGCGGGAGGCAGACTTCTGGACGGAGCGCACCGCGCACGTGTTGGAGCGGTTGCGGCGTGAGTGGTCGCGGGAACCCGACGCCGCGAAGTGGCCGGACATGGCGGAGTTGCTCCATGCACTCTCGGCGCCACCCGAGGAGATTGTGCGACAGTTGCCGGCAGCAGCCCGCGACGCGATGGCAATCTGCGACAACGGCGCGCTGCCTCGCTCCGAGTTGGCCGATCGCCTGAGTCGAGACCCGTCACTCGTGCAAGGACTGTTACGGCAGGCGAACGGTGCGTTCTACGGCGCCGGCCTCAAGCCGATTCTGCGCGTGGATGCCGCCATCGATCGCATCGGGCTCGCCGGTACGCGTGCCGTGGTGCTCGCCGCGTGTGTGGACGGCCTGCTCAGCAAGCCCGGTGGCCATTACGACGCGATGCTCGCCGCCGCGTGGACACACATGGTGAACACGGGTCCGCTCGCACGCGCGCTTGCACCGACGTTCCAGGCGGACGCCGAGGAGGCGTTCGCGATCGCGCTCCTGCACGACGTCGGACAACTCGTGATCTTCGACCGCATCTCGGGTTTGCGCGCTGCCAAGCGCAAATCGATTAGCCTGCCTGAGGCGTGGCTTGCGGTGGTCGTCGAGCAGTTGCACGAACCACTTGGCGCCATGGCCGCGCATCGCTGGGGACTTGGCGCAGCAGCCGCCGACGCGATCGGTTCTCATCATCGGCGCGAACGTCCGGCCCTGCGACACCCGCTCGCCGAGACGCTCTTTCTCGCGGAGCGCGCGGCGCAGGCGATCCTGCGTCGAGAGGGGTTCGACTTTGACGGACTCTGGAGCCTTGGTCAGCTGTCGGGCGAAACAACGATCAGCCGTGGCATCCTCGGGCGTCAGCTGCGCGCGGCGTAGCCGGGCGGTCACAACGGAGTCCGGTCGCGAAACCAGCTTCACGTGATACAACCATCGCTGCGGTCTATCGCGAGAGCAGGCAAGCGCTTGCGCGTCCGGTCGCAAAGGGGTAACAGTGAGCCGTTCCGGTCGCCATGATGAAAACTTACGGTTTCGCAAGCTTGTGATATGTCGCATACTTACGGCTCCTCCAGTCCCGACTGCCTGACGACCCATGGCTTACCTCCGGTGTGAAGCGTGCGGCTCGAAGGCGCTCAGCGCGGCCTCGCAGTGCCCGCGCTGTTCAGCGCCATTCGACCTGACCGATGCGCGCGGTTTGCGCGCGACACTCAAGCAGTGCCGCGGATGCGGCATCATGCACCGTCGCGATCGCTCCTGTCATTGGTGCGGTGAGCGCGTACCGTCCGCGTGGAGATCCACCAGAGTGTGGAGCACCGCGGCGGCGCTGGCGATGATGTCGCTCGCCACTGCGGGCGCGTACAACTATCGCGTCCCCATTCGCGAGACGGCGTCGACGGTAATGGCGCGCGCATTTTCGACGGGGGCGAGCGCTCAAGTGGCGTACCGAAGCGTGAGAAACGTCACGCCGAGTGCGGCGCCGGCTGCCGCAGCCACGCAATTGACGTCGATGAATGCGACGATCGAGCTCGACCGCACGAGTACTTCGTCGACAATCGCGAACGGCACCCTGCTTGCGGCGGTCTCCGATTCCATCGAGTGGATTCCAGCGGTCGCCCGCACCTGGGTGAACGTGCGCGATGACGCAGGTCGCGGTGGTAACGTCGTAGGCGTGATCAATCCCTCGTCGCGCGCGATGCTGGGCACCACCCGCGCCGGATGGCGGCAGGTGAAGTCGACGGACGTTACGGGGTGGGTAGACCCGCGACTCTTCGAGCCGGATTCGCTGCGCACGCGCGGACTGTAGCGTTTGCGTCGATTGACACGCACGGACGAGGGACGGACGCGCCGGCTCGGTTTCACGCTGATCGAAGTCCTCGTCGTCATCGTGGTGATCGCGATCCTCGCGACTTTCGTCGCGCCCAGCATCTTCCGCAACGTGGGTGACGCGCGCGTTGCCACGGCGAAGACACAGATCGAAGCACTCGGCACGGCGCTGGATGCGTACCGCCTGGACAACGGCGCGTATCCGACGACGGCGCAGGGTCTGGGGGCGCTGTGGACGCGTCCGGTCATCGACCCGCCGGGTAACTGGCGCCAGCCATATTTGCGGAAGTCGGTTCCGCAGGACCCGTGGGGGCACGCCTACGTGTATCTCGCGCCGGGACGAGCGAACGCGCAGGGGTATGACCTGTTGTCGTACGGCGCGGACGGCGTGGTCGGCGGCGAGGGTGATAACGCTGACATTACAAGCTGGAAGTAGCGCGTCGGTGGGCGAGGGCGAAGGGCTCGCGGCACGCCTGAAGCGTACGCTTCCGCCCGACGGATGGCGCACCAGATTCGCGCCCGCGCCGACGGGCTATCTGCATCTGGGGCATCTCGTCAACGCGCTGCACGTGTGGGGTATCGCGCGCGCGTACGGCGGTCAGGTGCTGTTGCGGATCGAGGACCACGACCGCACACGCAGTCGACCGGAGTACGAGACGGCCTTGCTCGAAGATCTCCAGTGGCTTGGGCTCGACGGGGATGTCGGTACGTGTGCGTCGTTCTCGGAACGGCCGCATGCGCAGCGACAGTCCGACCAGGAGACGCGCTACGCCAGCGCGTTGGCGCAGCTGCAATCGCGTGGCCTCGTGTACCCGTGCCGCTGCACACGAAAGGAGATTGCAAAGGCCACGACGCGGGTGTCCGGCGACGAACTCTGGTATCCAGGAACGTGTCGTAACGCGCACGTTCCACCTGAGGAATCATTTGCGCGTCGCGTGCAGATCGATGGCGGCACTGAACTGTTCGACGACCTGCGCCTGGGGCCGCTCTCGCAGGATCCGTCGCAGCAGTGCGGCGACCTGCTGGTGCGCGACCGACACGCCAACTGGACGTACCAGTTCGCGGTGAGCGTCGATGACGCGGAGCAGCAGATCGATGTCGTGATCCGTGGCGAGGATCTGCTCGCCAGCACCGGACGGCAGCGTCGGCTCGCGCAACTCCTCGGACGTGCGTCGTTGCCGCTGACGTTGCATCACGCGCTGCTGCGACACCCCGATGGCACGAAACTGAGCAAGGCGAACGGAGACACGGCATTGCGCGCGCGTCGAGGCCTTGGTGCGACGCCGGCCATGCTGTTTGGCGAGGCGGCCCATCTGGTCGGGCTGCAAGCAACGCCGCGTCCCATTGAGGTCGATGAGATCGCGGCGCTGTTCCGCGAAACCGGCGCGTTGCGTGGCGTGTGCGCGCCGGCTGACGCGTAAGCCGACGGTTGTCTCAGCGAACGCCCAGCAGGCCGAGCACGACGAGCATCACCCATTGCGGCCCTTTGAATCCGTCCGTGCGATCGTCGTACGACTCTTCGAGCGAGTGCGCATTGCGACCCACACCGCCGCCATCGAGCGTCATCGCCGGAATGCCAAGACTCATCGGGACGTTGGCATCGGTGCTCGAGATCGTGAGCGGCGCATACAGATTCAACTGCTTGGCCGCAGCCAGCGCGATACGAACGACCACGCTCGAGTCGGGGGTGCCTCCGGCGGGGCGAATCCCGATCGTATCCACCTTGAGATTGAGCGCGACGTTCGACTTCGGCCAGCGCGCCCGCTCCTCTTCAAGCGCCTCACGCAGCGCGATCTGCAGCTTCTTGTCGACGACGGACAACGCGTCCGCCGACTCGCTGCGCAAATCGATATCCATCACGCCTGTGGCGGAGATCGAGTTGACGGACGTGCCGCCTGACACGATCCCGACGTTGAACGTGACCTTGGGAGTGGTCGGGACCTGGAGCTCGCTGATCTTCGCGATGGCGCGCCCCATGGCGTGAATCGGATTCGGCATGCCGAACGCGCCGTAGCTGTGGCCGCCCGGACCGACATAACTCGCGCGATAGCGACTGCTTCCCACGGCCCCGTTGCTGATCGCGATACCGGTGCCATCCACCGAGAGGAACACGTCGATCGAATCCTTGAGCGGACCGTTGAAGAGCGCGCGCACACCACGAAGATTTCCGGGACCTTCCTCGCCGACCGTCCCGACAACGAGCAGTCGGCCGGCAAACGGGACCTTCGACGCGATCACCTGACGCGTCACCGCGAGTGTCACCGCGAGTCCGCGACAATCGTCGCCAATGCCCGGGCCCGAGAATTTCGTGCCCTCGCGCCTGACCTTCACATTGGTGCCTTCGGGAAAGACGGTGTCCAGGTGCCCGCTGAGGAGCACCGTCGGACCTGGGCGGGAACCACGCACTTCACCGATGACATTTCCTTCGCCATCGGTGCGCACGTTCTTCACGCCGAGGGCGATGAGCCGGTCGCGGAATGACTGCCCTCGGACGGCTTCCTTGAAGGGTGGCGCCGGGATTTCGCAGAGCGAGACCTGCTGATCGAGCGTCCAGGCGTTGTCGCGTTCGATGGCAGCCATGGCCTGCACGACCGTCGCCTGTTGCGCAATGCTCGGCACATCGGCGGGCGATGACGCGATCGCGCGTTGCGCGACGCTCACGCTTGGTGCCGCGCCAAGCACCGCGAGCAGCGCGGCGACGGATCGGCCTGCGGTCAAGGCGCGGCGGGATGACGTGACCGCCAGCGGCGTGCAGGCGGTCAACGGAAACGACTTCGAGTGCGGCATGCGGTGGGGCTCGGGTCTCGGGAGAGCTGCGACGTGAGGGGCGGGTGTCGCATCGCGTCTATAGTGGCGCCGCTACCGGCGCCACGAACGCAGCGCCGCTGGTCAATTCGAAATGCTGAGCGTGCCCGCCGCAAGGTCGGCGGTGACGGAGAACTCGCGCATGTTCGACGTGGGCTGACCGCCCTTCCAGGTACCGGTTCCCGTAAACTCGGCGCCGTGGTTGGGACACAGGAAGCCCGAACCAGCGACGCCGACAGTGGTGCCTTCATGAGGACAGACGAGCGAGAAGGCCCGATACTGTACGGTCGTCGCGCGCACCACGGCGATCGGCGTGGTGGTGCCGTTGAGCTTCACGATGCCGCCAACTGTCGTCAGCGCAGCGTAGTCAGAAAGCTTCACCGTCAAACCAACGGTGTCTGGCCCGGTGACATTGGCGCCGATCTGTCCATCGCCGCAGGCCGACGCCAAAAGGGCGCCCACGGCGAGCATGGTACTATTGCCCAGAAATGCGCGACGATCGATGCAGGGAGGCAACGCATCGCCGGGCGATCGCTTGGCGGGATCTGAATGCTGTGGCAGGGATTTCATGTTCTCTCCGGTTAGAGCTTGACCTTCGCCGCCGCCCACTTGTCGGGCTCCTCGTCACTCAGAAATGCGATGTCGGGATCGACCATCACGGCGTCACCGGCACGCGTGATCTGGAGGCGATCCATGTTGCGGGTCGCCTTGCCGCTGATGAACGTGCCATTGGGCTGATAGCGCGACTTATGTCGTGAACACTGGAAGCCGGCCGTACCCGGCATCGCACGCAACGCCGTGTTCTGGTGCGGACAGGACAAGGAGAACGCATACACCTCGCCTGCCGCCCGACAGAGGATCACTTCGTTCGTGCTGTCGATGGAGACACTGTCCGTGGCTGGAATCGGATACTTGATCGTCCCGCCGACGGCCCGCGCTTCCATGGCCGCCAACTCGCGCATCGGGCCGAACGCCGAGACGCCCGCCAGCACGGCGGCCGCAGACACCGCATCGCGCAGAAACGCGCGACGTCCAACGAAGCAATCGCCGCCACACGAGGACGACGAGTCTGTGGAATCGGACATGATCTGATCGGTTGAATTTCGAAGAGGTGCGCGCGCGCGCGCATCACCCGTTGGACAGTACGACGCCAAGAACGACGATCGACATCCACAATAGGAGACTGGTGAGGGCGGCTGAGCGAATACGACTCCATTCCTTCGTCGGAAATGGAGTAGCGCCTTCCTCCGGAGTGACGATTGTGCCGCCAACGGTCAGCAGCACACGCTTTTCGACGCGCTGCATGCGCAAACCGTTCAGAAGCAGTGTCGCGAATGCCGCCATCTTGATCCAGAATACCCGCGAGACCGCAAAGTTGGACACGTCGGACGTGAGGAGCGCCAACCCGGTGCTCACCGTCACAATCAGCGCGCCGATGACCACGGAGTGCGTCGTGGAGAGATCGGCGACGACGGCGCGGACGGCATCGGAGGTACCGGGCCTCGAGCGCAGGATCGTGCGATCGGCGGAAATAGCCATGCCGCCGCCGACGAACATGCCGAGGATATGTGTCGCGAGCACGCCCGTAGAGAGCGTGGCGTTTTCCGCGTAGAGGTCGGCCCATGGTTGGACGAGCGCGGCAACCGTGTCGATCAGGGACGCAGTCTCGAGGATCAAGAGCTCAGTTTCCCAGCAACATGATCAGCCAGCTGCCCGTCGATACCCCGATCGATCCGAGCGCCACGTTGCGATGCTGGCGGCGCTTGGACTGCGACTGCTCGGCGTCCTCGGCGAGCTGCGTGCCCGCATACACGAAGCCCGCACTGGCGGCCGTGAAAAGCACACTGTGCAGAATCTTGCGTTTGCGGTGGTTGGGGTCGTGTCGCCCTTCCCACAAATTCCAATAGCCGGTGATGCTGTTGGCACCAAAGAGCAGCGCTGAACCGGTCGCCGCTGGGCGATGCAGGCTGCGCGCCCAACTCGGCGCGTCCGAAGATTTCCGGAGAATCTGGTCGCCGCTGAAGTACGAGACCGCGAAGAGCGGCAGCATGGCCCAACTCAGTCGACGGTGCAGGGTGAGTCGTGTGCCGTACGCATCACTGTACGCGAAGGCGCGTTGCCGTGGTCGTCGGACGGTGTCGGGCTTTGTGATCGTGTCGGTGTACAGGAGGCTGTTCCGTTGTATCGAATTCAGATACGACAGTCCTGTCGGCGATGCGGTAAGTCGGGAGCCGGGGAGCGGCACGGAGACGGCGCTGCTGGATGATGCCGAGTCGCGGGCGGGCAGCGCTGGCGTCACGACGGCTGCCGAGTCGATTGCGGGCGCACGACGGGACAGCACCGTGTCCTGCGGCAAGGCGACAAGCGTGTTCCATGCGACGAGCACCGACAGGGCGGCGCCGGACAGTGGCATCATGCGATCGAATCCAGGGGAGGAGGGAGTGCGAATCGAAGCCGGAAGCTAGCAGACCGGCCTGCACCGACGATGAACGAATGCTTCTCGCGCGCGCGATCCACCATCACGATCACGCGCAACGCGCACACAACGTTGGTCCACCACAAGACGGTCCCGTCCCGTCCTTTATTCCGCTGCCGCCAGCGACGCATCGATGGCACGTGAAATGTTGCCCCCTTGCACCGTGACCCGCGAGACGCGATTGGCCCGTACTCGCCCGTGACCTGCCCGTGATCGTGCGCTTGAAACACGGCACGCGCATGCGGCCCCGTCGGGAAGTGCGCCGCGACGAGCGGTCGCGGCACCGTCGCGAGCGGATGGGCAGTCGGCGGGCTGCGGCATGGTACGAGGAAGTGGAGCGCAGCGACTGCATGGCGAGCCAGCGCCCCACTGGTGAGATTGCCCCTCTGATGCGCCTTCCCCATCTTTCCCGTTTCGTGCCGATCGCGCTCCGCCCTCGCCTGCGGATTGTCGTCGTGACGATGCTCGTCGGCTGGTGTCTCAGCGCCGAGGTGCTCATGGGGCAGTCGACCCTTCGGTGCGCGCCGAATCGACGGGTGCGCGCGGTGAGTTTTACCGGCAGTCCGCACTTCGATGCGATCACACTTGCTGCGGCGATCGTCACGCAGGATCCGTCATTCTTCGCTCGTGTGCTGAAGGTTGGATCGTTGGCGTGCGCCGATACGCTCGAGATTCAACGCGACGCGTTGCGAATTGCCGTACTGCATCGCCAGGCCGGCTGGTTTCAGGCGGCGGTCTCGGCGCGCCTCGACAGCGCGCGCAACGGGCTCCGCATCAACTTCAATGTCACGCCGGGCCCGGTCGCCATCGTCGACACGGTGCGACTGCGTGGTCTACCCGACACCACGGGAGGCGCGCCGGCGTTCGACGCGCCCTTGCGTGCGCTGCAGGGGAAACGGTTCGATCGTGTGCGCGTGGATTCGGCGATCGATGTGACGCTCTCCAGAGTGCGTGATGCGGGATATGCGCGCGCGGCGCGGCCAGCCAACACCATCGCCATCGATAGCGCGACGGCGCGGGTCACGTTGGATCTCGCCTTCGCGCCTGGACGCGTGATCACCATCAGCGCGCTCCTGATGAACGTGCAGCATCGTGATTCGCTCAACCCGCGCGTGGACTCCGCCGACGTGCTGCGACTGATCCGCCTGCGCGCCGGTCAGCGATTCAGCGCCAGCGCGATCCTCAACGCGCAGCGCGACCTGTATCGCACTGACGCCTTTCGACTGGTCCTCATCGATACGCAGTCGGTCATTGGCGCGGGCGCCGATTCGCTCCTCGAACTCAAGGTGGGCGTAGCGGAAGCGCAGGTGCGCGACGCTCGCGTGGGACTGGGCTGGGCGACGCAGGATTGCATCCGCGTTCAGGGGCGCATCACCGATCGCGGATTCCTGGGCGTCGGTCGTCGCGTAGAGCTTTCGGCGCGTGCTTCCAAGATCGGTGTGGGTGCACCCACCGACTTTGCGCCGTCGCTCTGCTCGGGCGCGCTACGCACCGACCCCTTCAGCGAGAAGCTGAACTACTACGTCGGCAGCACCGTCTCCAACACGCGCCTGTTCGGCTATCCGCTGTCGCCCCGACTGACGATCTATAGCGAGCGTCGCGGCGAGCCGTTCGCGTATCTGCGCGAGACGACGATCGGTTCGCTGGTGGAAGTCGGCGGCTCGCTGGGTCGGCGCACCAGCTACGCCAGCGGCTTTCAGTACGAGAATGGTCGAACGCAAACGGATCCGGCCGTGTCGTGCACGCGTTTCGGTCAGTGCCGCCCGGAGGATTACGTGCTGTCGTTCTTTGGTCGTGGCGTTGGCATCCTCAGCACTACCGTGTCGCACGATCGCAGCAACGACGCGGTGAATCCGACGCGTGGTGCGCGGTTGCGCAGTGAGCTTCGCGCGGGGCAGACGTTCTCGGAGATTGTGTCATCGCTGCGCTTCTACCGTGCCACCGGCGAAGGGTCGACCTACTTCCGATTGCTCGGCGGCACGATCGCGACGCGCTTGCAGATCGCGCGTGCCTTTGCGCCTGGCGCAGAGCTGGTGGACGGGTCACCGCTGATTCCGCAGCAGGAGCGGCTGTTTGCTGGCGGTCAGAACTCGGTGCGAGGCTTTCAGCAGAACCTCCTTGGTCCCGTGGTCTACGTGGTCTCCGATGTACAGGAAACCGTGGCGCGCACCGGTGTGCCCATCGTGGAAGTGCGACCGGGTGCGGGATACGATCGGGTGGTTCCGCGAGGCGGCACGGCGCTGATGGTCGCGAATTTTGAGTGGCGTCGCGCGGTGCCGTGGGTCGTGCAGGCGCTGCAGCTGGCTACTTTTGTCGATGTGGGCAACGTGTGGGAGGGGGGCTCGGAGCCTTTTCGCTGGAACAATCTGCGCGCGACGCCTGGACTCGGACTTCGGCTCACCACACCGGTCGGTCCGTTTCGCGTGGACGTTGGCTACTCGCCGTATCCGCCGCGAGCGGGCCGCGCGCTCTACTTCACCAGCAAGGATGCCGACGGCAACAACGGCACGATTCAGTGCGCCAGTCCTGGAAACACCGTGTCGATCAGCGCCGTCGATCCGGGCAGCATCTTCGATTGCCCGTCGTCCTATCGGCCGCCGACCTCGCGCGGTGTGCTGTCACGACTCGCGTTTCACTTCGGCCTGGGTCAGGCCTTCTGATGACCGCTCGCCAACGCCGATTCTGGTGGGCTGCGGGGCTGCTGGCCGCGCTGGTCGGCGGCGTCTCGCTGTCGTACGTGATCGCCACCAACACCGACACTGGCCGTCGTTGGTTGCTCGGCGTGGTGCAGGAGCAGGCGAGCGCAATTTTTGGTGGGCGCGCCACGCTTCGGATTGGTGGACTGCGCGACATCGGACTGGGTGGAATGAGTGCGGTGGATGTGTCGCTACTCGATTCCGCGGGCGTGGCGGTCGTGCACGCCGACAGTCTGGATGGCACGGTGAGTCTTGGCGGAATTCTCTTTGACAAGGCGATTCACATCACGTCGCTGTCGTTGCGCGGCGTACGCCTTGATCTCCGGCAGGATTTCGGCGGACGCCAGTGGAACATCGCATATATCATCGCTGGTGATAAGCGCAAATCGCCGCCGGGACCACCGGGGTACGGTGACAACATTCGCATCGATGCGCTGTCGCTGCGCAACCTCGACATCAGCACTGTCGCGCCGTGGTTGCCTCACCCGATCTTCAAGGGTAGTGCCCGTGACAGCGTGATTGCGGTCCGCGACAGTCTGCATGACATCACGCGCACGCCGCAGGGTTTGCTCGAACGTCGGCGTTATGTGTTCGAGCGCGCCGTCGCCCGCGATGCGATCATCACGCAGCCATCGCGCAAACCATCCTCCATTCAGCTCGATACCCTCAAAGGCACGATTGCCGATCCGCCGGTGCGGCTGTTGCACGCCTCGGGTGAGATCCGCTGGACGCCGGATTCACTTCAGCTCAACCTGCCGAGTGTGCGTCTGCCCGCATCGACGGGAAGTGCCGTCGGGTCGGTGTCGTGGGCGACGAAGGGACCGATCCGCTATGACGTGCTGGTGAAGGCCGAGGCCGGACTCTCCGATCTCACGTGGATCTGGGATGTGCTGCCGACCGCGGGAGCGGGCACGAGCACGGTGCGCATGCGTACGCTGGACGATGCGTACGACGCCGAGTACGCGCTCACCGATCTCGATGTGCGCGCGATGGATTCGCACCTCACCGGCGGCATCACCGTGGTCGCCAGGCCCGCGGAGCTCTCGTTGCACTCGGTGGATCTCGTCTTCGCGCCGATGCAGAGCGCGCTCATGCGTCGACTGAGCTACGACGTCGTGCCAGCAACGGTGCAGGGGACGATCGAAGGAAGGCTGGTGGCCAAGGCGGGCGGCCCACTCACCGCATTCGCGATCGATCAGCTGACGGCGCGCTTTGTCGATGCACGCATTCCCGGTGCGGTGTCATCCATCGCGATGAACGGAATCGTGTCGATGGGTGCGCAAGCGTCGGCACGAAATCTGAACGTGCAACGCATGCTGCTCGACCTGCGCTCCGCCCGCGCGATCGACAGCACGCTGCCCATGCTCGACGGCACGTTGTCGGGCCGTGCACTGGTCGCCGCCGCCAGTCTGAACGGTGCGACGGTGCAGAACATGGCGCTGGTGTGGACCGATGCGTTGGGCAACCGATCCGCACTGCGCGGCAACGCGCGCGTTGGTTTTGGGAATGGCAATCGCAGGCTCGAGACGTCGCTGCAACTCGATCCGATTTCGATGAAGGCACTCGCGCGCTTCGACACGACGCTTGCCGTGCTGGCGGATGTGAGCGGTACGGTGAACACGAGCGGTTCGCTTGATGCGTTGACCTGGAGCGCGAAGGTCGGCGCCGTTGGCGACGGCTTGCTGGATCTGAAAGGCACGGCCTCGTTGATCGGTTCGAACTGGCGCGTTGCCGCCGATGGATCGGTGAACTCACTCGACGCGCGAACGTGGCTGGGGAAGAACACCACGCCGTCAACCGACATCAGCGGGCAAGTGCGTATGAGCGCGGCAGGCACACGCGCCGAGACCGGCTCGCTGGCCTTGGGCGAGGGCACCGCGGTGGTATCGTTGTCGCAACCGGCGGCGGATGCGCGTGCACCCTTCGACGTGGTGGCCAGTGCATCACTCGACTCGCGTCGTCTGCAAGTCGATTCGGCGATTGCACACGTGGGTGGCGTCACCTTCGATGTGCACGGCGCGCTCGCGCGCGACTCGTCCAATGCCGACACGCTGCAGGTGTCGGCGCGCGCCGATACGCTCGAGCGGGTGCGCAGCGAACTCACCAGATTGGCGGCGATGGTCGAACCGGCCGACTCGGCGACGGCCGCGACCCTGCGTGGTTACGCCGCCGATACGTTGCGCGGCGAAGCATCGGTCTCCGGATTCCTGCTCGGCTCCCTGCAAGACTTCAGCGCCACGCTCGCACTTGGTGCGCGTGATGCGCAGGTCAGCAACATCCGATTGAATCGGATCTTCGGCTCGTTTCACGCGGAGCACCTGCTCACCAAGCCCACGTTCCTGGGCGCCGCCACGGCGGACGGTGTCGATGGCATCGGTGCCATTCGCATCGCGTCGGCCGAGTTCAAGGTGTCGGAGGCCAGTCCTGATAGCGGCCGTCTTGTGCTGGATGTGAGTTCGCGTGATGCGGCGCATCTCGTGCTCGGCGGCGGCTTCACGCGTCGGGCCGACGTCGTCGAAGTCGGGCTGGACTCGCTGCGCTTTGTATACGACAGCGTGACCTGGCGCAACACCGCGCCGATGCGCTTGGTGTCCGACGATGCCGGCGTGCGCATCGACTCGCTGGAGTTGCGATCCAACTTTGACGGTCTGCTCGGACTGGTCGCCAGTGTACCCGAGAACGGCGCCGTGCGCGCGATGATGCGGCTCGACCGGTTTCCGATCGGCGAGGCGGCGACGTTCGCGCTGGGTACCGCACCCGTGGACGGGTTGCTCAGCGGAAGAGCCGAGCTGACGGGTACGCGAGACGCGCCGCTGCTGTCATGGATTGTGCGCGCCGATTCGCTCGGTATTCCCGGCACGCATCTGTCGCGGGTGACCACCGACGGTTCGTACGCGGATCGCAAGCTCGTTGCTCGCGCACGCATCGCACCCGATTCAGCGGTGGCGGATGAACGGGGTGACCTTCGTGCCGAAGCGCGTGTGCCGCTTGACCTGTCGTTGCGCACCGTCGAGAAGCGCGTGCTGTCCGACGCAGTCGACGCGGAAATCGTCGCAGATTCACTGCAGCTCCGCACGCTCGGTCTCATCATCGATGGCGTGAGCAATCCGACCGGCATCATCAACGGACGATTGGCGATCGCCGGCACGATGGATCGACCCGTGGCGACGGGCACGATGACGATGGACCAGGTCGCGGTGGTGATCGGCGTACTCGGTATCGCACCAACCGAGGGAAGGGTCGTCGTTCGCGCGGCGCAGGATTCGCTCATTCTCGAGTCGTTCCGCATACGCAGCGGCGGACCGGCGGACACGCTCAGCGCAAGCGGCGCGCTTCGCTTTGCCGCGGATGAGCCGGTGACGATGCGCGCGCAGCTGGCTGCGAACAACGTCGTGCTGTCGCGTCAGCGCGATGGCACGGACCTGAACTTGAGCGGACGCGTGGACGTGGTCGGTCCGCTCAAACGACCGAATCTCAGCGGGTCCTTGTTCGTACCCGTGGCGAACCTGGTCATCGATCCGCTAGGCGCGAGCACGGCGCTCGATCTGACGTCCGACGCATCGCTTGAACTGCTGGGCGTCGATGAGGTTCCCGTTGCGGCCAGTGCGGCGCAGTCGTTGTCCCGACTGGGGCGGTTCCTCAGCGTGTCGAATGCGCGTATCGATCTTGGCAATGAGGTGTGGGTGCAGACGCCTGAAGCCAAGGTCAAGATCAGTGGCGGTCTCGACATCACCATGAGTGGCGAAACGCTCGCTCTCGAAGGGGAAATCACAGCCAATCGAGGACAGTATCGTCTCGACCTCGGCGTGGTGAATCGCAGCTTCGCCGTGGACTCTGGAAGTGTTCGCTTTTTCGGCAGCGACGCCATCGCGCCCACGATCGATATCAGCGCGACCAACGTCGTGCGATTGGCCACGGGCGGCGAAATACCAGTACGCGTACACATCGGCGGCACGCTCGCAGTGCCAGTGATCTCGCTCTCCAGCAGCGATCCGTTGTTCGCCAGCGCGCCGGAATCTGAAATCATCTCGCTGCTGATCTTCGGCGCGCCGACATTTGCGCTGGATGGTCAGAGCCAAAGCACCGTGAAGGCGGTAACCGGCGTGCTGCTGCCCTCACTCGGCGGCGCCTTCGAAGGGGCGCTGCAGCGTCTGCTGCCGTTCAAATTCAATACGCTCCAACTCAACACGGCCGGCGGGCAGACGCGGGACGACCTGACGGCGCTCTCGTTGCTCGACAACCTGAGCATCACGGCGGGTAAGCAGCTTGGTACGCGCGCCTTTCTGCGCCTGAACACGGGCGTGTGCCGTGGCAGCGGGCAGGGGGCGTCGCTCTGGGCAGGCATCGCGGTCGAGTATCGCATCGCGCCTGGTCTCTTGGCACAGGTGGGCGTGGACCCCGGTTCCGCGCCCTGCACACGGCTCGGCGGCGACGTCTTGCCCCGCACCCAGTTTGGCTTTGACCTCTTCCGCGAGTGGATCTTCTAGCCGGACAGGGATCTGGAGCGAGCGTGTCCCCCCGCGGAGCTGCCCACGTCTGGGAATGTGACCTTTCGGCAGCACTCTTATTGTTGCGCTCGCCTGTCGAAAACGAGCCACAGTGCGACAGTTTGCTTCAGGTCTTTGGTCGAGCTCGCTGTCGCGCACCCGATGAACTACGCACGTAAGCTATTGTTGTGTAGTGACTTACGTGGATCGTGCGGACATCTGTTCGTCTGGCATCCGCCTTGCAACCGAACTGTGCCATAGCAAGCACAGTTATGCACACTCTACCGGTTGCCTCCAATGCTCTCACGTCAGCGTCTGCTGTCACTCACATTTGCCGCCTGCGCCGCCATTCCTGCAATCGTGCTTCCGTCGCTCGTCGCAGCCCAAGCGCCCGTCTCGGGTGTCGTGAAGTTCAATGGCGACGCCGGCAGCAACGGAACGGTCGGCGGTTTCAGCGTCGGTCCGTATCTGTCGAATCTCACTGGCTTCAACACGCAGATGGGCGTGTTGGGCAACGCCACGATCAACAACGCGATCATCTGGTGTGTCGATTGGCAGCATTCCGCCAACTCGAGTAACGACTCGTACTACTCGACCGCGTTCACCAGCAACGTGAACGGTATCGTCGGCAACGGCGACTTTTCCGAGACGCGCCGCAACAGTGAGGCCGACTATCGGAAGGCGGCATGGTTGATCGAGCAGTACAATCCGCTCGCCGCCAACAGTGGCCTCGGTCTGTACAACGGCGAGAACATCCAGGGAACCATCTGGAACCTGTTTGGCGGCACGTACAACGGAAACGGCGACTTCTACACGCTGACCGTTCCGCAGACGTTCACGCTGACGCGCAACTGGTACGTGCTCTCCGATGACGACCTGCCAGGCGAAGCCCTCAGTCAGGAGTATCTGACGTCGACGGCGCAGGTGGTGCCGGAGCCGTCCACCTACGTACTCATGACGGTCGGCATGCTCGCCGTGTTCGGCGCAGCACGTCGTCGCAAGGCGAAGGCGTAACCCGCAGGATTGTTCGACTGGGGGGAAGCCGTCGCACGCCCCGGATGCGTGTGACGGACCAGGGAAGCGGGGAGCGATCATGTCGATCGCTCCCCGTTTCAATCTCCCGCGCTCTGGACGTGAAATCCGAATCCCGTCCGATGAGCCGATTCTTTGCGAATTGGGGTGATGGTTTGTGATGGGTTCCGCGTTGTCCCCGTCCAGGTTGTCTTCTCATTCCGGAGTTCCGCGCCATGACACGCATGCCCCGTATCGGCTGGTCCGCAGTTCGCGCTTTCGCTGTCACTTTGCTCTTCGCGTCGACCGCGCACGCGCAGCAACGGCTCGTCAAGGTCACGATCAACAACGTCGCGCCCACGAACAGCGTCAGCTTTGCGCCGCTGCATCTTGGCTTCCACAGCGGGGTCTTCGACGCCTTCAACAATGGGCAGACGGCCGCCGCCGGTATTGTATCGGTTGCCGAGGGTGGCGTTGGCGATGTGTGGCAAGCGGACTTCGCGGCGGCCGAACCCAACGCCACACGTGGCGTCATCGGCATGCCGCTTTTTCCCGGGCAGTCGCGAAGTCAGACGTTCGTGGTGAACGCGGGCCTCAACCCGTTCTTTACGTTCGCCACCATGGTCATTCCGAGCAACGACTTGTTTCTTGGCAATGACAATCCGATGCGGTACCGCATGTTTGACGTGATGGGCAACCTGCTCATCAACAACATCAGCCAGTCAGTCGGTCAGATCTGGGATGCCGGTTCGGAAGTTGCTGACCCGCTGAACGCCGCCTTCGTCGTCGGCGGCAATAATTCCGCGCGCACGCCTCAGAACGGCGTGGTTTCCTTCAGCGCCTCGGAACTCGGTGTGTTCAACGGACTGACCACTGCAGCGGGCTATGTCTTCAGCGACAGTCAGCTCAATCCGAGCACAGCAATTTACCGCCTCGATTTTGAATCGACCGTTGTGCCGGAGCCGAGCACGCTGTTGCTGCTGAGCGGCGGTTTCACAGTGCTGCTCATGGCGTCCCGCCGCAAACGCACTCGCAGCTGACCGCATCGACGCAGACGACCGCCTGTGCCCGGTAGCGCCGGAAAACGCGACGATGCCGACCGCGAGGTGCTTGTCGGCCACCTGCGCCACGACGGTCGCCACTGGTCGTACTCGCGGGCGAAGCGGTCGTTGTACACCGCCTGATGCGAATCGCTGGAAGATATCGACAACGCCTGCAAGATTCGACGTGTGAAGAAAAACGGAGTCATGCTCGCGGCGCGGGTGCAGCGCGTGTTTGGCCGAACCCGCGTGCGGCCGTCAAGCCGTATTTCGTGGGGCGTGACTCCGTTCATGCGTTTTTTCTTGCCGTTGAGCTCTTGCCGTCGTGCGTGAGTCGCGTAGATCTACCGCAGCGTACGCTCTCGCGTTCCCTCTCCAACTGATCACCCGGTGCCATCTGACACACCAACCGTTTATGCGGGCATCATCATTCGCATGGCCGATGCGACCGAAAGCGTCATGTTCCCCGCGCTCGTGCAGGAGGCGTTAGCCAAGATCGCGACCACGCCAACGGGCCTGTTGCTTCTGAACGGAATCGTGAGTGCGTTGGGTAAAGCCAAGTTCGGTTACACCGTGTGCGTCATGCGCGCCGACATGACTCACGACCCTGGGTGCGTTCAGAAGTGGAAGGGCACCAACGTGGCGAGGCGCGGCGACGAAGCAGCTGCAACGACCGTAGGGTCGTCTTCGGTCACGGCCGTCAAGTACAACGCCAACATGACCGATACGCCCGATGGCAAGCGTCCGTCGTGGGTCGGCTTGGCGCACGAGTTGATTCACGCCTACTACAACCTGAGGGGGGAGGGCTCCCCCGCGGGCGTCACGCAGATGAACGTCAGCGGCCCGGTTGAAAAGGAAGAGATGCGTACCGTCGGTCTTGGCCCCGGTCCTCACCGAGGGATTACCGAGAACATGATTCGGGGGGAGGCAAATCTTCCTTTGCGAGTGACGTACGGGGGAATGTGAGGCGGGGGGCGGGCGACTAGCCTAGCTGGCCGTGCTCGCTCTCGTTTCACCCGTTCCCGCAGCTCAGACACCTGCGCCGCCCAATCCGAGCGAGCTCCCGTATGCCGCGGCCGCATCTACGCCGCTGCGACGCGTCGTTGGCGCGCCCGTCGGCACGGTGGCCACGCTGAAGACGCATGGCGACTGGATGCCGCTGGCTGTGCCGATGAGCAGAAACCTGCGTCCGACACTGCGCCTGCACCGTGGGCTGGTGGAGCACAACGCGCGGCACAACAGGATGCGCGCGAAGTAGCGGCAACGGGGAGGCGCTATACGACGCGCAGTCGAAGATCCGTCAAGCGCTCCCGAAGTCCTGGCAGAGCCTCACCCGTCGGCAAACCACGACTGAACGCGCTCGCTTACTGCACGATTCAGCTGACGGCCCGTTCGCGCGAGTATCGCCGACGCACCGCCGGCGACGGCACCAAGGGTCGCCGCCCACGTCGTCAGCGTGTCCGCCTCGCCGTCCTCGCCGATGAGCACCGCGAGTAGTTCACGGCGCAGCTTGAGCACCACCGGACTCGCCACGCGAATGCTGTTGAAATGCCGATCGTAACGGCCGCCAACGCCCTCGATCAACGCCGCGGTGCGCGCGAAATACACCAACTCGCCCGGCAGCACGATCGGCCAGTTGAACAGCTCCTTGAGAATTCGATCTGCCAGCACACGCGCGCGTTCCTCCATCGCCGATTCGGCGTATGCGATCTCGAGCAGTACGGCGACGAGCGATTCCATGGTTTCTGCCGACGTACCCGGTGCGACCATCCCCAGAGCTGTGAACCCCGCAGCCGTGCCGACCGGGTCTCGGCGAATGGCGGCAATGATCGTATCGAAGAGCGCTTTACGCGTGGAGCGTTGCACCTCGATCACCATGCCGAAATCGAGCAGCACGATCCGGCCCGCCGAGTCGACGAGCAGGTTGCCGGGATGCGGATCGGCGTGAAAGACACCGTCGCGCAACATCATGCGCGCGTAGCTCTCAATGAGTGTTTCCACGAGTGCCGTCGGCGACAGCTCGCCACTCGCGACCCGATCGTCCAGCGCGTCGATGCGCGTCCCCTCCATGAACTCCAGCACGAGCACCTCACGCCGCGTGAGGGCCTGCTCAACGCGCGGGATGCGCAGTCTCGGCTCGTCGGCAAAACGCCCGCGCATGCGTGTGCACTGCGCGCCCTCACGCACGAAATCCATCTCTTCCGCGACATGGATGGCGAACTCGTCGAGGACGACGCGAAATCCGAATACGTGGTGATGCGGGAACCGCGCGTAGATATGGTCGACGATCCGCCGTGCGATGCGCACGTCGCGTTCGACCACCGCTTCCACACCGGGGCGCAGCACTTTCACCACGACGTCACGACCCTGGTATCGCGCGCGATGCACTTGTCCAAGCGAGCCGGCGGCGAGTGGCGTTGGATCGAGGTCGTCAACCACCTGCGCGGGATCGGTGCCCCAGGCGCGCGCCAGAACGTCACGGATACTCGGCCACGGCACCGGCGGCACCTGGTCGGTCAGCGTGCCGAGTGCGGAGAGGTACGGCTCGCGCACCAGATCGGCGCGTGTCGCAAAAATCTGCGCCAACTTGACGAAGGCGGGACCGAGTGCGGCGATATCGCGCACGAGCTGCGTTGCTCGTCGCGCGTGGAACGATTCGGAGCGCGAGACGGGCCCACCCCACCGAATCCATCGTCGGTGGTCGCGCCGAAAGGAGACAGCGAGCGGAACGAGTCGCGCGAGGATGGCCACGACGCGCGGCAGATCGCGCCACGGCGGATGGGCTGCATCGGCGGTGTGGGGCGTCGCGGCGATCGGTGTGGCCTCATGCTGCCCCTTGCCGTTGTGCGACGCGCCGTTGGCTGCGGTCCCATTCTGCGCGAGGCGCTTCTGGTTATCGCCGTTGAGCAAGCCGCCGTTCCGCAATTCGCTGTTCCGCAATTCGCCGTTCTGTTCAGCGCCGTTCCGCGCGCCGTCAGGCATTGGATGACGTGTCCAACCCGACGCCCGCTTCGCGAATGAGCGCGTCCGCATCGATGCCAGCGATGCGCGCACTCTCCGTCCAAAGTCGTGATGCGGTGTCAGCATTGCGCGCCGCGATCGAGGGCGGCGTCTGGGTTCGCTTCACCCAGTAATCACCGCTGCTGGCGATTGCATCGTTCGACGACGCCAGCCAGACGATGGTGTCAGCCCCCTGTGCTGGCGTAACGGCGACGACGTCCATCACGCGACGCATCAGTCGGCCACGTCCGCCGTTGTTGGCGGCAAAGCGTGACGAGACGACCCCCGGATGCATCGCGTGCGACACGAGGCGCGATGGATTCGTGCGATCTGCGAGCGCGCGTGCGAAGAGCACGTTGCACAGCTTGGAGTTCGCATACGCGCGCCAGCCGCGAAATCCATGCGCCAACTGCAGGTCGGCGAGATCGAGTCGGGCATTGCGATGCGCACGGCTGGCCACCGAGATGATCCGCGCCGGCGCGCCGCCCGTCGCGGCCGCCGAGAGCTGGTGGAGCAGCAGGAGCGTCAGCGTGAAGTACTGGAGGTGATTGAGCGCGAATGTGCGCTCCAGTCCTTCGGCGGTCACTGCGCGCTCCAGAAAGACGGCACCAGCGTTGTTCACGAGCACGTCGATGGCGGGTATCCGCGAGCGAAGTCGACGGGCCACGTCGCGTACCGCGTCCTGCCGGCTCAAGTCTGCGATCTCCCACATGATGGTGCGGCGACCGAGTTCGCTCATGATCGACGATGCGGCCGCGGCAGTCTTCGCTTCGTTGCGCCCGATCATCATGACCGTAGCGCCCGTTCGAGCGAACTCGCGCACTGCCGCTCGACCGATGCCATCGCTGGCGCCCGTCACCACCACCACCTTGCCGGCCAGGGCGTCGTCAGCGAGGGCACCATCGTCGTCTCGCGTCACGACCTCGCCTCCGTATGGCCAGCGGGCATGGCGAGGGGTGGTATCAGACTCAGCATGTCGAAGGATCACCGCGTGCGCTGCAGTGCGTCAACGAGCGGTATGTCTCGATCGGCGGTCAGGGCGGCGGTCGAGCCCCACTCTACATCGCGGTCGCGCTCAGCGGCACGGGGCCCAACGTGCCGGCCGTCACCGTTGCGGTCTGCATACCCACCTGCGGGCCAAGCGTCCACCGCACGGAGACTTCGCCAAGCGCATTGGTCACCGCAGACTGCGGCGAGACCTGCCCGCCGCCGCCGGTGATGGCGAGGGCCACCGTCACGCCGGGAATGGCGACGTTGTTGCCACCCACGACGCGCAGCACGATCTGCACCGGAAGCGCCGCGCTGGCCTTGGCGGACTGATTGTTCCCTTGCGCGATGATCAGGTCGCCTGGCAGAACACCGAGTGCGCTCAGGGTGATGGCCTCGACACCGGGCGCACTTGCCGACAGCGTTTGCACCTGGGAGTTTGGGCCGAGTGTCCACTTGGCTTTCACTTCGCCATTGACATCGCTGAGGCTCGTGGCCGGATCGACAGTGCCGCCGCCGGCGACCACACTGAGACTGATCGGCACCTTGGCCATTGGGGTGCCGTCGGTGCTGACGACGCGCATGACGATCGCGGTGGGCAGCAGTGCGCCCGCGGCGCCGGTCTGCAGGTGCCCCTGTACGATGGTCAGCTTCGAGGCGACGGGCGCCGCGGTCGTGGCGGTGCACCCCGGAAACGCCATCAGGGTCGGGATGGACGCGAAGAGGGCGGCGAGCAGATACACGGGACGGGCGCGACGCATGGCAAAACCCTCGAGGAAGAAATTCGATCAGCTCTGATCAGTGTCGGCCGTTACTTCGCGGTAGTTGAGTGTCACAGGCACACTTTTGATCCTTTCTGCGGCGAACGGGGAGGCGCGAGTCGGTTGGCGGACCTAGATTCACTCTCCCATGTCAGTCACTCCTTTGCACGCCCCTCGTCCCGCTCGCGCCGAACCCGTCCCCAGCGACGCTCGGGCGGGGACGGAACGCGCGCCGCATCGCGCCCAGCCGCTCCATCCGGACGTCCCACCCCTGCGCAACCCGGGCACGGCGCTGGACCTCGCGCTCGTCCGGGCAACGCGGATCAACCGCAGCGCCGTCGAGCGACGGGTCGCCAGTTTGCCGGCCAGACGCACCGTGAAGAAGGAGTGGCAGGCCGCCTGGCTGCTGCGTGCGATCACGGTGATGGACCTGACGACGCTTTCCGGCGACGACACCGATGGCAACGTGCGTCGTTTGTGCGCGAAGGCGCGCCAGCCGCTACGCGCTGATCTGGTGGACGCCCTGGAGGTCCGCGACCTCGCGATCACCACTGGCGCCGTCTGTGTGTATCATCACTTCGTCGCCACCGCCGTCGAGGCGCTGCGCGGGTCGGGCATTCCGGTTGCCGCGGTCTCCACGGGCTTTCCCGCCGGACTCTCGCCGTTCGAGCAACGACTGGCCGAAATTCACGCGTCGGTCGCCGCCGGTGCCAGCGAGATCGACGTGGTCATCACGCGGGCCCACGTGCTCACCGGCAACTGGCAGGCGCTCTACGACGAAGTGCGTGCGTTTCGCGACGCGTGCGGGGAAGCGCATCTCAAGACGATTCTGGGCGTTGGCGAACTCGCCACGCTGACCAACGTCGCCCGCGCCAGCCAGATCGCCATGATGGCCGGTTCCGACTTCATCAAGACCAGCACCGGCAAGGAATCGACCAACGCGACGCTGGCTGTCGGACTCGTGATGACGCGCATGATTCGCGACTTTGGCGCGCGCACCGGACACGAGATCGGATTCAAACCGGCAGGTGGCATTCGGACAGCCAAGCAGGCGCTCGACTGGCTCATTCTGATGAAGGAAGAACTGGGAGATCGATGGCTCCGACCGCACCTGTTCCGCTTCGGCGCCAGCGGACTGCTGACCGACATCGAGCGTCAGCTCGAACACTTCGTGACGGGTCGCTACGCCGCGGCTCATCGCATGCCCATGGTCTGACCTGATGGCCACGACAACGACCCCCGACGTTGCACCCGTCTCGGTGCGCGCGCTCTTCGACAGCATGAGCTATGGCCCGGCGCCCGAGGGCGACGGCGTCGTTCGCGCGTGGCTCGACCAGCACGGCAGCACCTTCGGCCACTACATCGGCGGACGTTTCACCAGTGCGACCGCGGGCGAGAGCTTTGAAGTACACGATCCCGCGAAGGCGCGTCCACTGGCCAAGGTCGCCCAGGGTTCCGACGCCGACATCGATGCGGCGGTCGCCGCGGCACGTGCCGCGCTCCCGGCGTGGCAGGCACTCGATGGGCATGTGCGCGCTCGCTGGCTCTACGCGATCGCGCGCGGCATCCAGAAGCATGCTCGCCACTTCGCCGTCCTCGAGACACTCGACAACGGCAAGCCGATCCGGGAAACCCGCGACATCGATATCCCACTCGTCGCGCGCCATTTCTATCACCACGCTGGCTGGGCCCAACTCCTCGACAGCGAGTTCCCCAACCATCACGCCTACGGCGTGATCGGACAAGTGATCCCATGGAACTTCCCGCTGCTGATGCTGGCGTGGAAAGTCGCACCGGCGCTGGCCGCTGGTAACACGGTCGTCATGAAACCCGCGGAGTTCACCCCGCTCACCGCGATCCGCTTCGCGGAACTGATGCACGAGATCGGCCTGCCGCCGGGTGTGTTCAACCTCGTGACGGGCGACGGACGCACCGGCGCAGCCTTGGTTGCGCACCGCGACGTCGACAAGATCGCCTTCACCGGCAGCACCGACGTCGGACGCGCGATCCGCATCGCCACCGCAGGGACCGGAAAGGGGCTTTCCCTCGAACTGGGCGGCAAGTCCCCCTTCGTCGTCTTCGAAGACGCCGACCTCGATAGCGTCGTCGAAGGCGTCGTCGACGCGATCTGGTTCAATCAGGGTCAGGTCTGCTGCGCCGGCTCTCGACTGCTGGTGCAGGAGGGGGTGGCCGATCGACTGACGGAAAAGCTGCGGGACCGGATGGAGCGTCTACGTGTCGGCGCGCCGCTCGACAAATCTGTCGACATGGGCGCCATCATCGCGCCAATTCAACTCGAACGCATCAAATCGCTCGTCGCGCAAGGTATCGCCGACGGCGCCACCTGTTGGCAGCCGTCATGGACCGTGCCCACCGACGGCGCGTTCCATCCGCCGACCCTGTTTACCAACGTCGCACCGTCCGCCACCATCGCGCAGGTCGAGATCTTCGGTCCCGTCCTCGTCTCCATGACCTTCCGCACGCCCGAAGAAGCAGTCGCGCTGGCCAACAACACGCCCTACGGTCTCGCCGCCAGTGTCTGGTCGGACAACATCAATCTGGCGCTCGATATCGCTCCACAGCTCAAGTGCGGCGTGGTCTGGGTGAACAGCACCAATCTGCTCGACGCCAGCGCCGGCTTCGGCGGCTACCGCGAATCAGGATTCGGTCGGGAAGGCGGGCGCGAAGGGATGTGGGAGTATCTCAAACCGGTGCATCTTCGGTCGGACGCGCCGTTACCGGTCATCGCACCGCATCAGAAATCCGACGCGACAACCGAGGGCTCCAACGACAGGATCGACGCTGCATCGAGCGCGTTTGGAACCGTCCCCGCCATCGATCGTACGGCCAAGCTCTTTATCGGCGGCAAGCAAGCGCGCCCCGATTCCGGCTACACACGCGTCGTACACAACACGCACGGACACGTGATCGGCGCAGTGGGCGACGGTAATCGGAAAGACATCCGCAACGCCGTCGAAGCTGCACACGCCGGTAGCGCCTGGGCCAAACTCGCCGGTCATCAGCGCGCCCAGATCCTCTTCTACATCGCAGAGAATCTCTCCGCTCGTCACGTTGAGTTCGCGCGTCGCATCGCGTCGCTCACCGGCCAGGATCTCGCCGCCGCTTCACTCGAAGTGGATACGAGCGTCAGTCGCCTCTTCACGTACGCCGCATGGGCGGACAAACACGACGGCGCGGTACACGACGTGCCGATGCGCGCCGTCGCGCTCGCAATGCACGAACCGATCGGCGTCGTCGGCGTCGCATGCCCGGATCCGTACCCGCTACTCGGTCTCGTCTCGCTTCTCGCGCCCCTGCTCGCCACCGGCAATCGCGTCGTGACGATTCCCTCCGAACGCTTCCCGCTCCTCGCCACCGATTTCTACACCGTCCTCGAAACCTCTGATCTGCCGGCCGGCGCGGTCAACATTGTCACCGGCCCCCGCAACGCGCTCGCGCGCGTCCTCGCCGACCACGACGACGTCGCCGCCGTCTGGTTCGTCGGATCACATGAGGGTGCCACCGCGATCGAGAAAGCCTCCGCAGCCAATCTCAAGCGCACCTGGACGGAATGGACCGCGCGCGCGTGGCTCGATCCGCGCGTCGGCGAGGGTCGGGAATTCCTCCGTCGCGCCGTCCAGGTGAAGAACATCTGGATTCCATATGGCGAATAGCTCACTGACCCTTCTTCAAGATCCATGATCGAACTTCCCGCTTCTCCGGACGCGTTCCGCGACGCGACCTGGGACGATGTGCACCCGTACTACGAACAACTCGCCACAGTCGCCCTCGACAACGCCGATGTGGCGCTCGTCGAATCGTGGCTCACCATCTGGTCTCGGCTCGACACGCTCGTCGGGGAAGCGGGAACACTCGCCATGATCGCATACACGGCGAACACCGCCGACAGCGCGGCTGAGCAGGCGTACCTGCGCTTTTCCATGGACGTCTTTCCGAAGATGGAAGAGCAGCAGGTCCGACTCGCGCGCCGACTGGTCGAATCGGCACCGTCGCGCGCGGACCTCGCCACAACGGTCCGACGCTTCCGCCGCGATATCGAAATCTTTCGAGAAGCCAACGTCGAACGCTTTGCCCAAATCGAAGAACTTTCCGCGGCCTACCAAAAGATCACCGGCGGAATGAGCGTCGACTGGGACGGCAGCGCCAAGACCATCCCGCAACTCCAGCCGTACCTCAAATCGGCCGATCGCAACGAACGCGAACGCGCCTTCCGACTGGGCGCGTCCGCCTATCTCGCACAACGCACCGAGTTCGCCGATCTCTTCGATCGCATGTACGCGCTCCGCACGGCCGTCGCCCACGAAGCCGGATTCGCCGACTACCAGCAATACTGCTTCTCCGCCAAGCATCGCTTCGACTACACCCCGGAAGACGTCGCCGGCTTCCACCACGCGGTCAAAACCACCGTCACACCGGCCGTCGCGCGATTGATGGCGCATCGCCAAGCGGCGCTGGACATCGATGCCGTGCGCCCCTGGGATGTCACGGTCGACCTCGGCACGACCGAGCCGCTCATGCCCTTTGCCGACGTCGCCACCTTCGTCGATCGCGCTGAACGCATCTTCACTCGCGTCGACGCAGAACTCGGCCAGCAGTTCAGGATCATGAAGGACGAAGGACTGCTCGATCTGGAGAGTCGTCCCGGTAAGGCGCCCGGCGGCTACTGCACCGATCTCTCCTTCCGCGGTCGCCCGTTCATCTTCATGAACGCGGTCGGTGTGCCCGACGATGTGCAGACGCTCGTACACGAAGCGGGACACTGTTTCCACGACTTCGCCACGCACGCGTTGCCGTTCACCTGGCAGCGACGCACCGGACACGAGGCCGCGGAACTCGCGTCCATGAGCATGGAACTGCTCGCCATGCCGTATCTCGTCACCCCCGACGGCTACTACTCCCCAGAGCAGGCGCGCGTCGCGTGGCTCGAGCACCTCGAAGACGTGCTGGCGAGTCTCATCCACATCGCCAGCGTGGATGCGTTTCAGGCGTGGATCTACACCCATCCCGATGGCGCCGATCGTGATGCGCGCGACGCCAAATGGCTCGACATTCGCGCCGAATTTGAGCAGGGGGTCGATTGGACCGGACTGGAAGACCAACGCATCTCCCGGTGGTATCGGCAACTGCACATCTTCGAATTGCCCTTCTACTACATCGAGTACGGCATCGCCCAACTCGGCGCGCTGCAAGTCTTCAGAAACGCCGTGCGTGATCCCGCAGAAGCGGTGGCCAACTACAAGCGCTTCCTCGCGCTGGGGGGCACTCGCTCGCTCCCGGACTTGTACGCAGCGGCCGGTGTGCAACTCGTCTTCGACGCCGAGACGATGGCCGAACTCGTCGCCTTTGTCGAAGAGCGCATCGAGGCGCTCCGCGCTGGCGCCGCAGCGCCGTTCGCGGGCGTGATGCCGGCGTGAGTATTTCACACTGTCGCGAGGACGAACCCCTCCGGGACGTCACGGGACGAATGATCTTGTGACGGGCCGGTAACGTTCATTGTTGACATGTTGAGCGGTCCCCTTACGTTCGCTCCGTAGGTTCGCGCTCGGATCGCTCAGTTCTGAGCCTCCATGCACGGCGCGCCCTGTGGGCGCAGCACAATCCCCGCCTGTCCTCCCGCCGGACCAAGGAGTCGTTGATGATCGTACTCGCACGTACCCGCAGGCTGCTGTCATTGGCAGTTGGCGTGCTGGCGCTGTCCCCGTTCAGTGCCGCGCTCGCGCAGACGGGAACCATCGTCGGCAAAGTCACTGACGCAGCCACCAAACTCCCGATCTCAGACGTTCGTGTCGTGCTCTCGGGAGCCGCCGCTGAAACGCAGACCAACAAGGACGGAGACTTTCGTCTCCTCAACGTCCGTCCCGGTACCGTCATCGTCGCGGCGTATCGCCTCGGCTACAAGACCAAGTCCGACACGATCACCGTCACCACCGGCGCGCCGGCGACGTCAAGTATCCAGATGACCGCCAGTCTGGTGACCCTCTCCGAACTCGTCGTGACGGGCACGGCCGGCAATCAGGAACGCAAGGCGCAGGCTGCCCTCGTCGCTTCCGTGTCTGCCGCCGACATCATCAGGGACGCGCCGATCACCAGCGTCGCGAATCTGCTGCAGTCGCGCATTCCGGGCGTCGCGCTGAGTTCGCAGTCCGGCACCGCCGGCACGGCGACCACCATCCGCATCCGCGGCGCCTCGTCGATCAATCTTTCCAATCAGCCGCTCCTCTTCATCGACGGCGTGCGCATCAACGAAGGCCAGATCGGCTCGGGACAGAGCGGTCAGGCCTTCGATCGCATGAACGACCTGAATCCGGAAGAGATCGAGAGCATTGAGGTCGTAAAAGGACCGGCGGCCGCGACGCTGTATGGCGCCGACGCCAGCGCCGGCGTGATCCAGATCATCACCAAAAAGGGTCGCGCGGGGTCGAATTCCTTCCAGCAGACCCTCCGTCTCGAAGGCGGAACCTCGACGCCCAACTACACCCCGCCCGATAACTTCGCCAACTGCACTGCGGCGTCCGTCGCCGCCACCAGCACGAACCCGCTGTGCCGCGGCCAGGCAGTCGGACTCTTGGTTCGCGACAACCCGCTCAATCGGGTCGGCGCGTTCCAAAACGGCTCGGATCGAGTAGTCAACTACGGCATTCGCGGTGGTGGACAGAACTATGGCTACAACGTCTCCTACGGCTCCAACAACACGGCCGGCACGTTGCCCAATAACCAGTTCAACCGCTACAATGTTCGCACCAACGTCAACTACATCGCCAACTCCAAGCTCAACATGGACATCGGGCTTGGCCTCGTGCAGAGCCAGATCGACCTGCCGGACAACGACAACAACATCTTCGGCTGGATCGGTGGCGCACTACTGGGCAGCCCGCTCACGCGCAGCGACGCAGCCAACGCCAACCTCTTGCAGGACGGCTGGTTCAGCAATCGCCACTACAACGCGATCAACTCCATCGAGCGCCGCCTGCTGACGCGCCGAGTGACGACCAACGTCACGGCGAATTACGCGCCGGTCGACTGGATGACCAACCGCTTCACCGCCGGCATGGACTACGCCAGCGATGACCAGCGCAGCTTCTTCCCCAAGAACGATTCGCTCTGGTACGGCGGTCAGACCGACGGAGGCAGCAACGCCTCCACCGCCCGCAGCGCCGAGCGCTACACGTTCGACTACCTCGGCAACGCCAAAAAGGCATGGGGCGCGAACTGGGAGACCAACCTGTCGTTCGGTTTGCAGGTCATCTCGACGCGCAACACCGTCCTCAACGCCACCGGCATCGGCTTGGTGACCAACTCGAACAACTCCGTCGGATCCGCGGCGATTACCACGGGCGGTGGCGGTTTCACCGAGCAGCGCCAGTTCGGCTACCTGTCGCAGCTGCAGATTGGCAATCAGAACAAGCGCTTCCTGCAGGTCGGCGTTCGCATCGACCGCAACTCGTCATTCGGCACAGAGAGTCCGTCCTTCGTGCTGCCGAAGATTGGCGGTAGCTGGGCCATTTCCGAAGAAGACTTCTTTCAGCCGCTCGCCGGTCTGTTCAATACGCTGCGTTTGCGCGCGGCCTACGGCACCACGGGTCGCTCACCGAACCCGGGTGACGCGCTCACCACGCTCGTCGCTGCCCCGTTCAACATCACGGGTATCACCGGTGCCGGTGCCGTGCCGGGCAACCCCGGCAACGCCGACCTCAAGCCGGAGCGCGGCACGGAGTTCGAAGCTGGCCTCGACGCCGGATTCTTCAACAACCGCGTGTCGGCCGAGCTCACGTACTTCAAGAAGACCACGAAGGACCTGATCATTGCGCGGCCGATTCCGCCGTCGCTGGGCTTCAACACCAACCCGCTGGCCAACATCGGATCGGTCGAGAACAGCGGTTTTGAGCTGGCGGTCAATGTGAACGCGATCAACATGAGCAACGTGCGTTGGGACATCCGCGCCGGTGCCAATACGCTGCATAACGAGCTCCTCAGCCTCGGCTCACCGGGGAAC
>Ga0163144_10001535_pt1 | contig 54382 bp, 50 predicted proteins | sample OliLak19BULKMAT1_FD_123175 | JGI IMG/M metagenome (GOLD analysis project Ga0163144, IMG submission 123175) | Freshwater microbial mat bacterial communities from Lake Vanda, McMurdo Dry Valleys, Antarctica - Oligotrophic Lake LV.19.BULKMAT1 | ecosystem: Environmental > Aquatic > Freshwater >... | reverse complement strand
GTCGGCCCATCACATCCTGGGACTGAAGGCGGCCCCAAGGGTTCGGCTGTTCGCCGATTAAAGTGGTACGCGAGCTGGGTTCAGACCGGCGTGAGCCAGGTCGGTCCCTATCTGTTGTGGGCGTTGCAAGCTTGAGTGGAGTCAACCTTAGTACGAGAGGATTGGGTTGGACATACCCCTGGTGATCCAATTGCACTGCCAAGTGCACAGTTGGGTAGCTACGTATGGCAGGGATAACTGCTGAAAGCATCTAAGCAGGAAGCCCCCCACAAGATGAGGCTTGCTAGTCGCAAGACGAAAGACCCCTGGTAGACTACCAGGTTGATAGGCCGCATGTGTACGGGCAGTAATGCCCTTAGCTGAGCGGTACTAACGGTCGAAGTTTGGTCACGCCAACCAGCCGCCGCGATAACTTTCAACTTTATGTTGAATCTCGCTAGGCTGAACTTACAGTTGGCGCTGCACAATACGCAACGCAAGGTAATAAGTTTGTAGTATCTAGTTTCTAGTTAAGTTTTCAACAGTCAATCGCCATCCGGTTTGCCAAGAGCTTGCTCTACGGAGTTTGTTCTTGGTTGACCGGCAGCAACGCGGAAACGCGTCGTCGCCGGTTTGTTGGTGAATATAGGCAAAGGGAAACACCTGTTCCCATCCCGAACACAGCAGTTAAGCCTTTGCCGCCGATGATACTTCTCTGAGGGAAAGTAGGTCATCGCCAACGCTTGAACCCCTCGAGGTAAACCTCGAGGGGTTCTTTGTTTTTGCTCCTGCACATTTCTCATCGCTCCGCGATCCACCTCCAGCCCGGACAGAGCAACTTGACATAGAGCAACTGGATTAGGATTCTTGCAGACTATTTTCTTCTCGATACCCAGCATTCTTCTCTCCCTGTTGCCTTTTGGACCATCCTTTTCACATGCGTTTGTGTCTTGATCTATGGTTGCTTGCTGGCGTCGTCGCCAGCCAGACATCATTAGTTCTATCAGATTTGCAGCTTCTCCATCATGGCTCCCGGGATGTAGTGCAAACTCAAATCCCCCCGACCGCCGCCTGGAAACTCAAATCCCTTACATCAACCCTCTGCAGCTGAAGCGCTCGACCCTTTCTTTCCGAAGAACTTACTGCCCGGCATGACGGAAGTCGCTCTCGGGCGTATCTCTTCGTATGTGTGACGGACGGTGGGGCCGACGCGGCGGAAGTGCATGATCCAAGTTTGGAATCAAGGTGTGGCGTTTCGGCCCGAACTGGCGAAGCAGTTTGCTGATGTCGCCACGCCGGTGCAAACCGAAACCCAAACGGGAAGAACCGATTCCTTGGTTGACAACTCACTCTCGAGCCCATGCCCTCAGCTCTCTCTCGACGAGCTGGGTGTGTTGTGGCAAGACCACCGGCGTTGGGTGGCAGCGATCCTGATGGCATACATGCCCCGATGGGCAGATCTGGACGACCTGCTGCAGGAGGTTGCCCTCGCGATTGTCCGCAAGGGCGGCGAGGTTCGTGACAAGGGGGCATTCAAGCCTTGGCTGCGCACCGTGGCCATCAATGTTGCCAGGTTGGCGGCCCGAAAAGGAAACTTGCGGGAAGCCGTAGTTGCAATCGATGCCGTGGGTGGCGAAGTTGAGCCGGGCTGGTATGGGGATCAGACAACTGCGGGGACATTCGCGGGTGTGGCTGTGGGGATTGTGGCTCGGATTAGCAGCGGCAGTGGGGACACGCGCGATCGCGATAGTGCGAGCAAACAACTTGCGATAGATGAAGAAGGCCAGCGGCTGGTGGCGATGGCACGCGAATTGCCCGAGGGGTATGGCGAGCCGTTGTTACTGAAGGCGGTGTATGGCATGTCGTATCGTGAGATTGGTCAGGTCCTGGAACTACCCGAAACGACGGTCGAGACGCGCATCGCCAGAGCCCGGCGGATGCTTCGCGAGGCGTGTGCGAAGCAATCTGAGGGCGAGGGAAATGGGCTGGATAAAAATAGGCAGTTGCGCAGTTCTTGACGGATGCTTTCGCGGCGCGCATCTCTATGAAAGTCTGTGGTTTGTGCTTCTCGTCCAGTTGGTCTCGCTCAGCGATATCGCGACGGGATAGCCAAGCCCGAGAAGTCCAAGTCCTGGAAGGCCAAGCCTTGCAAAGCAGGTAACACATACACGATGAACCAGAATTTTTCCAATCCGTCTGACAACGCTTCGCCCGAGGTGCTTTCAACTGATGATGTTGAACTGCTCATCAGCCGCACCGTCGATGGGTCCGCATCGCAGGCCGAGTGGGTGTTGCTGCAGGGGCACGCACGCCAGGCGAACAGTGTGTGGAAGGATCTCGCGCTAAGCTATCACCATCTCCAAGTGCTGACCTGGCGGGTTGGCTTGGCGAGCGAAGTGGCGCAACGTGTCGAATTACCAAGTGCGGATATAACACGCACCATCGAACATGCGAAGGAATCTTCCCTACCTGCTTCTATGCATGCTTCCCGGCGTGATGGCGATAACGGACCAACTCGGCATCGCTGGAGCAATGGACGTATGGGACGGGTTGGGGCTTTCACGGGTTGGGCGTTAGCAGCGATGCTGGCACTGGCGATGGTCCGGCCGATGATCGCTACGCCCGAACTTTCGTCTCCGATTCCAAACGATCAAGAAACAAACACGGCCGGCCTGCCCGGCGCGAGCTATCTCGACGCACTCGCCAGGTCCTTGGACAAGGGCAAGGCGGAAGGTCGCGTTCTGGGGCAGATGCCCGAGAATGAAATCATCGAGACTATTCCCAACGACGATGGTTCCTACGACATTGTCTTCACGCGACGAATTGTCGAACGGGCGCGAGTATCGCAGTTCTATCGAAGCAGCACGAGCGAAACGGGCCAGCCCGCCGCAGTGCAGGTGCGACCCCGCGTGTATCGCCCTGCCAATCGTGAATCGGGTACTCGCAACTCGGGCAATCCCAATTCGGACAATCGTGGCGCGCTGTGAAGACCCTATCAATCGGACTTGAAACGTCAACATGCGTGTGCCGACGCACGCGCAACATACGAACGCGGACGAAAGCAATGGAGACATTCATGCAACTCAATCTGCTCGGAAACAACATGTCGGACAGGGCTTGGCTTCGTCGGTGGACCATGCTTGCGGCAGGGCTCGCCACGCTCGCGGGCACAGCCATCAGCATTGCCCAGAACGCTCCCGTGCCGGTCCAACCCCCAACGCCACCGCCCGCCCAAGATGGCAGTTTCGATCGTCCGTTGAACGGCGATGCAGGTGACGAAGAGAGAGACGCAAATCAGGCCCAGGTGCGTGGCCGCTCGACCAGTTCGGTCACGATCAATGAAAATGGGAAGACATACAGCGTGCAGGCAGTGGACGGCGTTATCACTCGCGTCGAAGTGGACGGAAAGGTTGTGCCCAAGAACCGCTATCGCCATCAGGAGGGCAAGTTAGAGATTCTCGATATTGATGGCAACGTTGAGAAGTCGATCGATATCGAACTAAACGGGCGTGGCATCGGCTTTGGCCCTGGGGTTCGCACTCGGGTATTCAATGGCGAAGCGGCTCGACGCCAGGGGGGGCAGGAACCTCGTGAGGTTGAGAATCGCCAGCGCGGAAGGCAGGATGCGTTGCGAGGTCTGGCTCTCGCCGAACCCGAACGCCCCAAGGTGATGCTCGGCATTACGTTCAGCGAAGTCGAGGATGGTGGCGATGGTGTCGTCGTCGACTCGATCATCGAGGGCCTTCCTGCGCACAGCGCGGGCATTCGCGAGGGGGACGTGATCCTGAAGGTTGGCAAGGACGAGGTACTGGGCAACGGTACGTTCCGAGGCCTGCTACGGAAGTTCAACGCCGGCGATCAGGCCGACTTCACGATTGTCCGAGATGGGCAACAGAAAATCGTCACCGTCGGTTTCGTTGCCTACGACGGGCAAAGGCTCGGGCAGTTGAACGCCATGGGAGAGTTGCCGGTCTGGCCCGAGGGGCAGTGGAACATGCAAGGCCTGGACAAGATGGGCGAAGAAATGAACAGGGCTTTTGGGGAGGACTTCGCCAAGCGATTCCGCCTCCAGATGGGCGATACCAGCGAGGTACGTCAGGCTCTTGAAGAGGCTCGCAACGAACTGCGTGAGGCGATGGAAGAACTACGCGAGGCCGCGGCCACAGAACTTGATGCGGTTCGCACGGAAGCGAACAACCAACTCCAGAACGCGTTGGATCAACTCGAAAAAGCCAGTGCATTGCTCGCCGCGAAGGGACAACGTCATTTCTGGGGCGAGGGTCAGAACGGCGAAGTGCTCGTCGTGCCTGTGCAGCCTGTCCCACCAGTTGCGCCGGTTGCTCCGATTGCTCCCCGAGGCCGAGCCAATCGCAACGACGGCACGGCGAGCGAGGAACTCCGGCTTTTGCGTGAGCAACTGCAGCGCATGGAAGAGCGGATGAAGGAACTCGAGAAGCGCTGATCAGTAAATGAATTGTAAATCGACATGCGACGATCGGTGGTAGTTCAAGGCATCACGCAGAGGCCCCTGAAGCATCGGGTTTCGCGCAACATGGGCTTCGCAGACTTTGGAATAGCGATACATATCTTGTCATCCGCAATGGGCGGTCGCAAGGAGGATGGTCCTCCGAGTGGCCGCCCATCGTTTGCGCGGATGCAGATTGGACCATCCCAGAGCATTACTCACCATGCAGCGTGTACCCGCCCCCCCGCCCCCCCGCCCCCCCGCCCCCGTACCATCAACTTCTCCACCAAACGCAACAAGGATGTGCCCATGACCATGCCCGTTGATTCGACCCAAGGATTCGTGCCGCTCCCCGCAGACGTGCAGGCGGTGCGTGACGCGTATACCAAACTCCGCGATGAGATTCGCAAGGTAATCGTCGGCCAGGACGATGTGGTCACGCAGTTGCTGATGTCGATCTTCTGCCGGGGTCATGCGGTGGTGGTGGGGGTGCCGGGTCTTGCCAAGACCTTGCTGATTTCAACCATCGCCCGCTCCCTGAACCTGCAGTTCAGCCGCATTCAGTTCACGCCCGACCTGATGCCCGCCGACATTACGGGCACGGAAATGATCCAGGAAGATCGCTCGTCGGGCCAGCGTGAGCTGCGCTTCGTGAAGGGTCCCATCTTTGCGAATGTGATTCTCGCCGACGAGGTCAACCGCACGCCTCCTAAGACCCAGGCGGCGCTGCTCGAAGCGATGCAGGAGCGACAAGTCACGGTCGGTGGCGTGCGTCATGGTCTGCCCGTGCCATTTTTCGTCCTCGCGACGCAGAACCCCATCGAGCAGGAAGGCACGTATCCATTGCCCGAAGCCCAGCTCGACCGATTCATGTTCCAGATTCACATCGGGTATCCCACACTCGATGAGGAGATGGAAATCGTGCGTCGTCAGGCGACCAGGGCCGCGGCGGATGTTCGTCCGGTGCTCGACCTTGCAGCGATCACGCGGATTCAAGACGTGGTGCGCAACATGCCCGTTGCGCCGAATGTCATGGCCTATGCGCTGCGACTGGTGCGCGCAACCCGCATCAAGGAGCCGATGGATGGCGGCCTGGTACGACCCGAGAAGGTGAAAGATTACATCGCGTGGGGTGCAGGCCCTCGCGCCAGCGAGTTCCTGTTACTGGGAGCGAAGGCCGCGGCCTTGCTCTCGGGTAGTCCCATCGTCACGCCCGATCATGTTCGCCAGATCGTGAAGCCAGTCTTCCGCCATCGCCTCATGCTCAACTTCAACGCCGAGGCGGATCAGGTCACGACCGACCACGTTGTTGACGACTTGCTTGCCAACATTCCCGTGGAAGGTATCGCGGGCGCTGACAAGCGGAAACTGGACGAAGTGCTTCGCTAGATGGCTTGTTTGGCAACATGACCTGATTGGTTGGCGAAAAGAGCCAAGCGTTGAGTCGCGCAGTCTTCGGCGCGTCGCCCGCCAGAGGTTCACGAGAACGACTCCATGCCCCCCCCCCCCGGACTCCTTCGTCGCCTCTTCGCTCGACGCGCGAGCATCCCCGCACCGCATCCCCCGGAGGATGCGACAGCGACGGATCAAACCATGATGCGCCGCGCGCTCAAACTCGCGGCCCAGGCTGCCTTGATCGGTGAGGTTCCGGTGGGTGCGGTGGTCTATGGAGTTGATTTCAAGGGCGATGCCCAGATTCTGGGCGAGGGCTTCAATCGTCGAGAGATCGACCAGGATCCCAGCGCGCACGCGGAATACATCGCGATCCTGAAGGCAGCAAAGGCTCTGGGCTCCTGGCGGCTCGAAGGATGCACGCTGGTCATGACACTGGAGCCATGCGCGATGTGTGCGGGGTTGATCGTCAATGCCCGCATCCCGCGGGTGGTCTATGGCGCGAAGGATCCCAAGGGCGGATTTGCAGGCTCACTTGGTAATCTGCTGGTTGATGCACGGCTCAACCATCGCGTTCACTTGATCGCTGGTGTCGCAGAGCAGGAGTGCAGCGATGTGTTGAAACGTTTCTTTGCTGACCTGCGGAAGCAGAAACGATGATTCTGTTTCTATGTTTTTTTGCTGTGCGGCGGCAGTGCCTGTGTCGTACTGGTGTTATACGTGTCGTGACGTTGGCGCATTAGGATTCGCCATGCCCGAACTGCCCGAAGTTGAACGGCTCCGCCAGAGTCTGCTGCCGCACTTGCTGGCTGCGCGTGTAATTAATGTGCTGGTGCATCGTGCCGATGTCTGCGAGTGCTTTGAAAGTCTCGGCAATGCTGACGAAAAAATCGGACAGATGCAACTACAGAGCGTGGCACCTTCGCCCGAGTGTCTGCTCGCGGGGTGCCGCATCAAAGCCCTCTATCGCCATGGCAAGCACCTGGCGATTGAAACCCAGGAAGGGCCGTCCCTGTGCGTCCACCTGGGCATGTCGGGTCAGGTGCTTGTTCAAGAGCCAACCGAGATCGACCGTGAGCAAGCGCTGCGCACGCACACGCATGTGGTATGGATGCTCGATCAAGCGAACATCACGCACGGCGTTGGCGATCAGATTCACAAAATCATGCTCTTTCGTGATCCACGCCGATTCGGCGGGCTTTGGTCGTATCCGTCGCTGGAACTTTTGCGTGCGAGTCGTTGGTCGCATCTTGGTCCAGACGCGTTACTGGTGCAAGGCGAGGAACTCAGTCGCGCGATTGCAGGATCCAAGCGTGCCATCAAGGCCGCATTGCTGGATCAAAGTGTACTGGCGGGAGTCGGGAACATCTACGCGGACGAATCGCTCTTCCGCGCTGGCATTTCGCCTCGCAGGCTTGCGTTGCGGCTGCGTCCCGACGCATGTAAGCGATTGGCGGCGATGATCCGGGATGTCCTGCGAGAATCAATCGCAGCGGGCGGCAGCAGCATGCGTGACTATCTGGATGCCAACGGCAAGGCGGGCACGTCGCAGGTAACACACCGAGTCTATGGACGGGGCGGTGCTCCATGCCTCTCTTGCGGCACCTTACTTCGATCCGCGCTGATCGCGCAGCGCACGACAGTCTGGTGTCCAAAGTGTCAGGCATGATGTAACGAGTCCGCGAAGGTTTGCATGAAAAGCCTGCGGCTGGAACCACCTCACGCTCGTTGCAGGCGGGTGATGTCCTTCGCGTCGCGCTCGCTGCGGTCAACCACCGCCGCGACATCCTCGCTTGTCATCCAGGGCAAGGCGGCCATCTTCGCGCGAAGTGAATCCGGGAAGGGCTTCTGCATTCGTTCGTGGGCCGGGCGGCTGCGCCAAATACGGTGCATCCAGAAGTACTGGCTGGGTGCGCGCCGGATCATGTTCTCCATCGCACGTCGATATCGCGCTGTGATGTAATACAGCGGATCGGGCTGGCCCTGCCAATCCTCGGGGCCAAACGTGTCGGTCGCCTCCACGGCGTATCGCAGGTCGTTGCGAGGATCCTCAAGCCGAGCAACCTCGCGATGGGCCATCAGCGTGCTCTCCCACGGGCCGCCAGGCGTGACATCGCCAGGCTCAAGTCGTCGAGCGACGCCGCACGTGATCGTGGCCCCGAAGCGCATGGCAAGCAGGCCGATCATTTTGTACGTGCTCGTCAGTCGTCCGAAGAAGGGAGTGAAGACACCACGATCACCACCCGATTGGTCCGCAACCAGAGCCACGGGAAACCCTGCCTGCATGGCCTCGGGCACGCCCCGCGCGGCACCAAACTTGCTCATGAGGCGCAGGCCCTTGGACTCGCGACTGTTCTTGATCCAGCGGTCCATGCCGCGAAGGTCGAGGGGGCGATAGACCGCGCACATCTCAAACCCGAGCATGGAGACCGCGTATCCGACCATCTCCCAATTGCCGATGTGCCCGGTGATGAGGATGGTGGGGCGATCGCGCAACATGCTCGCCAGCACCGGGGCCATATCGGTAAAGAGCATGTGCCGCTGCATCGCGTCGCGCGTCAGCAATCGGGGCGTGTAGACAAACTCAACGCCCAACTGCAGCAGGTGGCGATGGCAGCCGACGGCGCACGCATGCACCTGATCATCGCTCCACTGCGGGAACGCATCGCGCAGGTTGGCCAGCGCTCGCTTGTAGTGCTTGCGGTCAACCTTGACGTATACACGGTTGAGCGCATCGGCCGCCCGCATGGCTCGTTCGTAGCCCATCACTCCAATCGGCAGCATGGCCAGGCGAGCGACGGTTGAGAGTGGTGCGTCGAGGAGCGGATGGAACTTGGGCTTGCGTTGTGAGGTCATGGAGATGCGTGCGAGGGCAGGGCCATTTGTTCAGGTTAGTTGAACAGGTTATAGAGGGACGTGCTGAGTCCGATGCTGAACATCACGCCGTCGCTGGATGGATTGTCGTCATCGCCAAAGACGCGGGCGTTGGAGATATGCGACCAGCGCAGGCCGGCGATGAGCCGCCATTCGTCGCTGAGTTGATACGTGAAACCAGATCCCACCCGTGGTGTGAAGTTGAAACTCGTGCCGTTCTGGGGGATGTCGTCGGCTGAAATCAGGATGCCGATGCCGATATCGAAGTAAAAACTCCAGTCACGATCGTCGTCCAACGCCCAGTGCTTCCTGAAGACGATCATCGGATTGATGCCAATCTGGTCGTCTCCAGGCATGTCAAACTCGCGCACTGCCAACTCGGCGATCATCTCGAAGTCGGTCGAGATGAACTTTGACCATGCCACCGTGACGTTGATATCGCTCAACTCATCAAAGTCGGATGAGGTGCCCGCGCCGAACGTGAACCAAGTCGAGTTTGCCTCGCCCCAGCGGGGCGAGCGGCTGATCGCATCTGCAAGTTGAACGCCAGGCGCATGGTCAGCGTTCGATAGAGTGGCCCCATCGCTCGTGCTCGTCGGCTGCGACAAGTCAAGGCGGGCCCCATCCGTAACATCCGCGATGGCCCCTTTGCCGGGCAAGGTAGCCAGAGCAAGAACTGTGAGTGCGAGCACATGCATGCGCGAGGATAGGAGCCAGGCAGCGGTAGCCGCCGGGGGCTTTGCCGCTCAGTTTGCACTTGACCAGTTTACTTGATTCATGGCTTGAATCATAGTTTGAATCATGTCTTGATTAGGGTCAGGCCGCTCATCTCAGCAGGCTGCTCGATCCCCATCAAGTGCAGCATCGTGGGCAGAATATCCGCCAATCGTCCACGTTGCGTCCTTGCCGCGGGATTGGTCCAGTTTGCCGCTACCTGATCTCCCCGCAGCATCACGCCCTTGTGCTTGGGGCTGACCAGAATCAACGGCACGTCGTATAGCGTGTGAGCCGTGTGCGGCGCGTTGGTGGTTGGGTCCCACATCTGCTCGCAATTGCCGTGATCGGCGCAGACCACACAGGAGCCTCCCTTGGCCAATGTCGCATCGACAATCGCGCCAACGCACGCATCCACTGTCTCGCAGGCCTTGATCGCCGCGTCCAGTTTGCCCGTGTGTCCGACCATATCCGCGTTGGCGAAGTTGACGACGATCATGTCTTCGCATTCGTTGGAGGCAATCCGGCGCAGCACCGCGTCTCGCACGCCCGCAGCAGACATCTCGGGTTGCAGGTCGTAGGTTGCGACCTTGGGGCTTTGAATGATCTCGCGAGATTCGCCCGTGAACGGCTCCTCGCGATAGTCGTTGAAGAAGAACGTTACATGTGGATACTTCTCCGTCTCCGCACACCGGAACTGTCGCAGACCAAGCGAACTGATCCATTCGCCCCCGATGTGCACCATCTTTGGCGGCTTGGGAAATGCAACACTCGTCACGTGCGCTCTCAGGGCCTCCCAATAGTCGGTCATGGTGACGTAGTGCAGGTTCAGCTTTGTCCCGCGATCAAATCCAACAACCCCGCTATCCGGGCTGGGCTTCACTTTCACCCACTTGTCATCGGGGAAGCAGAAGGCAGCCGAAATCTCCCGAGGACGGTCGCCCCGGTAGTTGTAAAAGATCAGGCTGTCCCCGTCCTTGATGGTCGCGCCGCCCGCGATCAGGCGCGGTGTGACAAACTCGTCGCCTTGTTGGCTGCTGTTTGTTGGTCCGTCGTAGTAGGCCTGAATTGCCTGACTTGCGTTTTCGTATGTGGGTTGGCCCGGTGAGATATTGGGCGAACGACGCGTCAAGATATCAAAGGCCAGTTTGACCCGCTCCCAACGGTAGTCCCGATCCATCGCGTAGTACCGCCCGCACAAGGACGCGATGATGCCGACGCCGATGGCTCTGCACTGTGCTTCTACTGCCTCGATAAACGCCTTGCCTGTGTAAGGCCCCGTATCGCGTCCATCCGTGAAGAGGTGCAAGTACACGTTGCGAGTCAGTCCCAGCGTCTTGCAGGCTTTCAGGATCGCGTATAAGTGATCGAGCTGACCATGCACGCCCGCGTCCGACGCGATGCCCAATAGGTGCAGCGAGCGATTTTCCTTGACACATCGCTCGATAGCACCCTTGATTGCGTCATTGGTGTGCAGGCCATGCTCGCACGCCTTGGTCATCACCAGCGACTCCTGCGGCACGACTCGCCCCGCGCCGATATTCTGGTGCCCGACTTCGCTATTGCCCATCGTGCCCGGCGGCAGCCCCACGTCCTCGCTGCATGTCTTGATAAGTGTCCACGGATACTCGCGCATCAACCGATCGGCAACCGGCGACCTGGCCAGTTTCAGCGCGTTGAAGGGATCGTGCGACGGATTGGGATTCATGCCCCAACCATCGCGGATGATCAGGACGCAGGGAGCGTTGGTGGGCGTGGCGGTCGTCATGCGCGAGGATACGCGCCGCCAGTGACGTATTCACAGCGTGCGATCTCCATCACTACGCGAGTCTGTCGCTCAGCATGTTGTATGCTTTCAAGCCACGCGCTTGCGCACGCCCGTGTTCGTGAACGATTCTTCGTCCATCTGCGGGTTCTTGAGATCAAAGGGATCGCGAATTCGCTGGACCGGCTTGGCCTTCTCCTCCGGCGCGGTCGCATCGACCAGATCCGCCAGATATGCCAACTTTGCCAGAATCGCCCTGCACTCGCGTCGCGCCACCCGCGCATCGATGCCGATGCACACAGCCCCTTCGCCCATCGCTACCTGGCAGCAGCGTGGCAGGCCAAGCAGCACTGCTTGAATCGTCTGCGTCGGGACCAATTCGTCGAGGTCGCTCCGTTCGAGGCGGGTCTGGAAGTACCGCTCAAACGTCTCTCCCGACTGTTCGGGTATCTTCTCAAGAACTGGCTCGCCGTTCTCGCGATCAAACGCCGTCGGCGTGTATGTCGCGCCACGATACTGCGTCTTGACACCCGCCGCGAAGATGACAAAGCCAGGCAGCGTCCCCTGCACGCCCCGCAGTTCCGTCCCGTGCTCGAAAATCTGAATGGGGCGCTTCGTGACCAGACCCTTCGCGACCCACCGCAGGGCATGCATGCCGCCCGGCAAGGTCTTCCACGGTCCTATGACTTCCCACGCATCGCGCCGCGTCTTCTCGGTTGGCTTGGGGTCCGTGATAAATCCGAGTTTGAATAGCACTCGCTGCACGGGTGAAAGCCGGGATATCCACAGCCACTTTACCAGCAAGAGCAAGATCGCGAGTAGTACCGCGAGTTGGCCCAGTGCGAGCGGAGCCATCTCGTGCTTCGAGAATTGCGCGATGAACTGCTGAATCACGTCCACGTCACGTGAATCGGCTATTCACAACCATGAACCTATACAACATGACTACCAATACATCGAACCCGGTGGTTTTGTAGCGACGCTCCGACCTTGGTCTGCGCATTCGGACCAACTGCTCACGGATCAAAGTCCGTAAACACAACGACCTCGTCACCTTGGAGTGACGAGGTCGCAGCGGGTTCAAGAGAGAGGAGAATGCGATTCGTCTTACGCCGCGTTGCGCAGGCGTGTCGTGGCCTTCGCCTTCGCGGGCTTGGCCTGACGGGTCGTGATGCGCAGGTCGCCTATGTCGCCATGGGTGACTTCGGGCATCGTGAGCAACTCGACCAGTTCCATCGGGTCACGGGCGCACAACTCGCAGCCCATTTCTTCCGCCAGCCCTTCGGCTCGCGCGAAGACGCCGCCACCAACGCAGATCTTGGTGTTGGGCACTGCGCTGATTTCACGGAGTTGATCGATGATGCTGCGCACGCCGGGCAGGTCGCTCGCGGCGCTGGCGAACAGCACCAGGAAGTCCGGGCGGCGCTCTTGCACCTGGCTGAGAACTTCGTCGGATGGGATGCCCCCGCCCGCAAAGGAGACCTCAAAGCCGGCGGCTTCGAGCAGGTCGGTGGCCATCTGTCCCGCCAGTTCCTCGCCCTCGGACGGACCGCAGCAGGCGAAAATGGTCTGACCATTACGATACCCCTGCGTCAACTTGCCCGAGGCCTGATCCACCAGCGAACGCAGCAGACGCGTGCCTAGATGGTAACTGACTTTGGTCAGTTGATCCTGACGGTACAGTTTTTCCAGAAGTTGATGGGTGGGCCAGTAGATGTTCAGCAACGCGTCCTGCGGGCTGGTGCCATCGCGCCACGCGGCTTCAACCACCAATCTCGCCTGCACGCGATCTCCGTTTGTGAGCGCTTCGAAAAGTCGCTCGATCCAGACCTGACTCATGGGTCATTCCTTCACGAAAGGGAGCCAGCCCTGCGATCCATCGCGGCCAACCCAACTCGTAGTTCCTGGTGGTCCTCCACCAGATCATGCAGCACAAGCCGCAATGACGTGAGGCAAGCATCGGAAGACCCGAGGTTTTCAAGTCGAGATGGATGAGAAGAAATAAACGACCTATAACTCAAACGCCGCGTCTTGCGCTGGGGTGAGTACGGTGCCAATCTGTGTTATCAGTCAAATTCAGATCTTTATGCCCCGATAACAGACGCAAATGCCAAGACTGAGCGTCCAGGAACGCACACTTGCGAACTTCGCCGTCATCAGGTGCTTCTCAAACTCCGCGCGCGGCGTAAAAGTGCTCACAGACTTTGGCAAGTACTTGTATGCACCAGACTTATCACCAGAAATCCAGGTCGCTGTGCGGGGCATGATCGTGCCGCAATAGAAGTCATTGAACCAGCGCACTACCGGATTGCTGGGATGGTCAAACTCCAAAACCACGAGACGCCCTCCAGTTTTGAGGACACGGTGGAATTCGCGCAAGGCCCGCGCCGGGTCTGCGACATTGCGAATGCCCCAGGCGATGGACAAAACATCGAAGGAGGCATCGTCAAAGGGCAACTGCTGCGCATCCCCTTCCATGTAGGTCAACTTGCTCGCGATATCCGGGTTCAACTTGACCCGTTTTTCACCTGCGTGTGCCAACATCGCAGGCGTGAAGTCCAGGCCCACGACCTTGGATATGTCGCTTCGGCGCGCGAACGCCTGGGTCAGGTCGCCCGTGCCGCAGGCCACGTCGAGGACTTGATCGCCAGGCTGGATCTGAGCGACCTTGACCGCGAAGTTTCGCCAGCGGACGTCCTGCCACAGCGAGTGGAGCCGGTTGTTCAGATCGTACGAGTCCGCGATCGCACCGAACATCCCCCGGACTTTTCCGGCTTTCTCGGCGTGATGATGCGGATTCGCGTGCTGAGCGAGTTCGGCATCAGTCCAAGCCGGCGATGGGGTTGGGGCCGGGGCGGGGGGGAGAGGTGGGGTTAAAGGCGCTGCGTGCATTCACCCAAGAGTACGAGAGTCCGGGCCAGTGCCGATGCGTTTGAGTTGTGATCTCGCGTAATAGGGATCAATTGGGAGGGGAATCAACCATGCCAACCTTGCAAATGCCCATGTTGGCCCTTGTGATCTGGAGTTTCTGCGCACTCGGTGCGACGGCTGTGATGTGGCGGATGTTGTTCGATGCGCTGGACGACTTCTGGGATTGCATCAAGTTCTGGCTCAAGCCCGACTGGTGGTCGATGCTCAAGGGCCAATGGCTCGAGGACACCTGGGCGGAGTTGCGGCTTGCGTTGTGGCTGTTTGGGAGCGCGGTGTTTTCGGTTGCGCTGCTGTGGGGCATGAACAAAATGGTCTTGTGATCCTGGAACGCGCGCCAACGTCCGAAGCCTCCAACACTTCGCTGCGTCCAACGGCAGGTTGGCCACGCGCCGGAGTGATTGATCATGCATTGCACTATCAAGTTTGAGAACGAAGAAGGCATTCAGGTACACGGCATCCAGGCACAAAGCATATTGGCACGAGTGTTGGCTGTGTTGTTTGTGCTCGCAGCACTCGTGCTTCCGGCCTGTGCAACCAACCCCACCACCGGGCGGTCCCAGTTCCAGGCGCTTTCAGAACAGGAAGAGATAGCCCTTGGCACACAGGCCAAGCCGGAGATGATCAAGGAGTATGGCGGCGAAGTCGCTCGCGCCGACCTTCGTCAGTACATCACTGAAGTGGGGATGAGGCTGGTCGCGACCACGGCTCAGGATGACCCGGGCATCCCGCAACTTCCATGGGAATTCACGCTGCTCAATAGCGATGTGATCAATGCGTTTGCGCTACCTGGCGGCAAGGTCTTCATGTCCAAGGGCCTTGCGGTGAAGATGACCAATGAAGCGCAACTCGCGGCGGTGCTGGGCCACGAGATCGGCCATGTGACTGCACGTCACGTCAATGACCGGTACTCAAGGCAGATGGGCTCGCAACTGGGCATCGGCATCGCCAGCGTCCTTCTCGGTACCGACCTGAGTAGTGCGGGCGATGTGGTGGGCATTGCGCTCTTGAGTTACGACCGCGATCAGGAACTCGAGAGCGACGCACTGGGGATGCGCTACATGAGCCGATGCGGCTACAACCCGCTGGGCACGAGGCAAGTGATGGAGATTCTGGCTCGTGAGGCTGGCAACAAGGGTGGCTCAGACATTATGAGTACCCACCCCCTGCCCGAGTCTCGCGTGAAGCGGGCCCAGCAGTTGCTCGAACGTGACTATGCCTTTACGCAGAACAACCCGCAGTTCAATCTGGGCGAGCAGGAGTTCCGCGCCCGTTTCCTCAGCAAGATCGCACTGGCGTATCCACAGGGGCGACCAGTGGACGCGGAGCATGAACAACTCGCGCTGCTAGTTCGGGGCTGTCACTCTGGTTGTCACATTGGCTGTGCGACATGTGGGGCTGACTAAGAACAAAGATTGACCAAGGAAGCACACGGGGCACGAAAGCCCGCCTGAGTGCTTTCAAGCATTCCAGTTGAACGCGTACGCTCGCGCGTGTCGAAGTCACACTACATCCTTGCTGGCATCGATGAAGCCGGATATGGGCCGCTGCTGGGGCCGCTGTGCGTCGGGCTGAGCGTCTTCCAGGTGCCTGCTGGGGAGAGTGGCGGGCCTCAACTGGACCTGTGGCAACTATTAGAGCAAGGTGTCTGCCGCGAACCGGGACGAGGCGGCAAGCCTGATGCCAAGGGGCGGATTGCGATCGCCGATTCGAAGCAACTCAAACTTTCGTCGACGGTCAAGACCACGCACCCGCTGGTGCATCTGGAACGGGGCGTCCTAGCAATGTTGCTTGTGAGGGGTCTGAACAGGCTCGATGACGATGTGGGTATCCATGCCCAGCCAATGACCGACGATTGGCTGCTCGCACAGTTGGAGGCAACTTGGCCAAACGCGCCGTGGTATCGCGCGCTGGATCCACAGACACTGCCCCTCGCCAACCATGAAGGCCAACTTCGCATCACGGCGGCGCTCTTGCGTCGAACGCTATTGGCCACTAATGTTGTGCCACTAGCGCTGTGTTGCCGGGTCATGGGCGAGGGCGAGTTCAACGCGCTTGCTCGCGAGAATAACGGGGGCAAAGCGGCTACGACGGGCGCTGCGCTGCGCGAGCATCTGCGGTTGGTCTGGGAGCGGTGGGGGATTGTTGAGGGCGATGCCCCGATCAGTACGGGGCGTCTGGGCATCGTCTGTGATCGTCAGGGAGGTCGCGCGATGTACGGGCCATTCCTCGCGTGGTGTTTTCCCGATGCCACTGTGACGACCGTCGAGGAGTCAGACGTGCGCAGTCGGTACGTGGTCGAACAGGTTGAAGGCGGCGTTCGGCGCAGGGCGGGGATCAGTTTCCTCGTGGAAGCCGAGCAGGCGCACCTCCCGGTTGCATTGGCATCCATGATCGCGAAACTGGTGCGCGAGTTGGCGATGCTCCGATTCAATCGCGCCTGGAATGATGTTGCTCGCCAGCGCGCCCATGTTGAACTCAAGCCCACGGCGGGGTACGCCACGGATGGTGCTCGCTGGCTGCAGGATGCGCGCGAACTGTTGACTCGCAGCGAACGGGATGCCGTGATCAGGATTGTCTGATGCCGCACCCTGCCTCTACTCCTCTCCCCGGTCGGATGCCTGTCGGGGGCGAAGCGGGATGACTCTTCTGGTTTTCTCTACGTCCAGTCCTGGCTTTCCCGCAACACGCAACGCTTATCGTCGGTACAACTCTTCATGCGGATACCGACATCCAAGCTCTACCGAGCCTTCCCCGAACTCGATAACTTCGACGACGACCGCTGCGTTCGCTTTGTGAAGGCTGCTCAGGGCAACATCCTGTGGCGTGCGGCGCGCTTGTTCGCTCTCGTGCTTCTTGGATTTGTCATCTTTACCGCGATGTGCGCGGGCGTTTCGTTCTTGCTCTCTGCTCTGTTTGTCGACGGCCCCAATAGCCGGCGCACCTACGGCTCCCTACCCGAGCCATTTGCTCTCGCGACCGTGTTTCTTATCGCCTGCCTTTCGGCTTGTCTTATCACGCTGCTGCTTCGCGATTCGCTTCTGCGGCGCAGGGTTCGGCGCATTCTGGCAGACAACGCCAACTGCTGGAAGTGCGCCTATCGCCTGCTGGGGCTTCCCGTCGCGAAAAACTCCACCATCACCTGCCCCGAATGCGGCGAGGTTTCGCAGGTCGATCAGGCCCTGAGCGAATTGGCCATCGAAACGACATCGACGGGGACCACCCAAACCATCTCGAAGCAAACAACGTTTGTTCCGCCCCCCGTCACACGTCGCCCGCTCCGCTCCCGCAAAATTCTTATCCGCACTCTGGCCGCGTGTGCTCTTGTAGTTTTGCTCCTCGCGTTGTCCTGGGAAGGGTTTATTCAATGGCAAGCCACCCGTGCCCGAGCATTGAAACCAGGCATCGCAGCTTTCGCCAGCACGACCAAAGCGACCCAGTCCTACTCAAGCGCAGACGACGCTTGGGCCCTCTTGGTCCGAGCAGGCCAACTGCGGAACCGGGTTGAAAAAGACTACCGCATAGAACTGGGCGGCTCCTGGCCTCGCTTCGAACCATCAGACCATGTCAAGGCGCTTGTTGAATCAGGCAAACTCACGCCCGATGTCGCCCCCGCTTGGATTGCTGGCGGACCACAGATACATCCTGATTTTCCTATATCACGCCACCCTATTCAGGCCCGACACCAGAGCATGCCCGCTATTACGAAGCGTCTGGCAAAGCCGCCCGCGAGATACACGACCGGGCTGCCAAGACCGAACTCTTTGGCGTACTCGCGCAGCTTTCTTCCAAAACCTTCGGCGTCCGACCGATCACCCTACTCCCTGACCAGCCCCTCATCGAAGTGCTCTTACCGGAACTTGGTTCGTTCCGCTCCCTCGCCCAGTTCCAATCGGGTCGCGTCCAACTTGCCGTCCACGAAGGCCGTGTCGATGAAGCCCTCTCCATTCTCGAAGAACTCATGGCACTCACGCAGATACTGGGCGATCAGGCAAGTTCGACCGAGAAGTACACGGCGCTTTCGATAGAGTTTTATTCGAACCACGCTGTCAATCGCATCCTTGATGCGAGGCCTTCCATGGCACAACTCCAACGGCTCGACGACATATTCCGTCGGCGTGCCCTGCGAATCACCGCAGTTGACATCTTCGATGCCCAGCACGTTGAGTACCGGGATGTCGTCTGCTGGTGGTTCTCCAAACCAGAACGGGCACGGTTTGGCATGCTCTCGCCCGCAACTGTCGAATTGCTCATACGTCTGGGTGGCAATAGATATATATATGAAAAACTTATGGAACGCTACTTCAAGCAGAGCCTTGGCACGCTCAACCAGAACCTCGATATCGCCAACGCCTACTTCGCTCACCACAAAGCCCAAGCCCTACTTCCCTACTCGCAGCATGCCCTCGTGCCGCTAGTGCTGAAGGCACAGGTCGAACGGTATCTCCCCGCTAGAATCTTTCTTCCTGAGCCGATCTGGGTTATATCCGGGGCTGGCATTTCCGCGCAACTCCGCGACTCAATTGCGCTCCGATTGGACATCGAGCGTTTTCACGCTGCACACGACCGCTACCCAGCATCACTCGACGAACTTACATTGTCTATTCCTGTCCCCATCAACCTGCTCTCGGGCCAGACCTCCCTCTATAAGCGAGTCGATCCAGCCACCGACATCTTCAAGCATTCGTATCTCCTGTATCTCGCGGGCCCCGACGGCACAGATAATCAAGGCGCGCGTGCTCCTATGGAGCCAGGCATGCCATACTTGAAACTCGTATGGTCACGATTGCCCTCCGGTACTGATTACATCATCAATGACCCAGACCGCTAACCCGCCACTGGAATTCACAAGCCCTAAATTCAGCCTTCAAGCCCGCCCCTTACCATGGTGGGCTATGACCACCACCCCCCGCCCCAATCCGGTCACCACGTCAGCGCGCCCGATCGACCCCCAAGCCGTCACGATCTCCGGCATCGTGCTCGATCCCACGTACTCGCCCGCGACCATCACGACCACGCTGGACTCGCCCCAAGCACTCGAAGCCAACCTAGGCAAGGGCGCGATGCCGGGGCAGTATCCCTACACGCGAGGCCTCTTCCCCCAGGGCTATCGCACCCGTCTGTGGACGATGCGCCAGTTTGCTGGCTTTGGCTCCGCCGACGACACCAACCAGCGTTTCAAGTACTTGCTTTCCCAGGCAAAGGGCACAGCGGCGAACACCGGCTTATCCACAGCCTTCGACTTGCCCACACTCATGGGGCGCGATAGCGACGACGATCTTTGCGTGGGCGAGGTCGGCAAGTGTGGCGTGGCTATCGACACCATCGAGGACATGCATCGCCTCTACGCGGACATTCCAATCGATAAGGTGACGGTCTCGCAAACGATCAATGGCCCCGCCGCGGTTATCTGGGCCTTGTATCTCGCCCACGCCATGCAGCGCGGCATCACCTGGGACCAATTGGGTGGCACGCTCCAGAACGACATCCTCAAGGAGTTCCACAGCCAGAACGAGTTCATTTATCCACCCGAACCATCTGTAAAACTGGTCGTTGACACCATCGAGTTCCAATCCAAGTTTGCCCCCAAGTGGAACTCTGTCAGCATCTCCGGCTATCACATCCGCGAGGCTGGCAGCACGGCCCAGCAGGAACTGGCATTCACCCTGCGCGACGGCATGGAATATGTCGAGGCCAGCATGGAGCGAGGCCTGGATATTGATGCCATCGGGCCTCGTCTCTCCTTCTTCTTCAACAGCCACAATGAGTTCTTCGAAGAGATATGCAAACTCCGCGCAGCACGGCGAATCTGGGCCCGCGTCATGCGCGAGCGATACGGTGCCAAGAACGAGCGCTCCTGGTTCATGAAGACACACGTCCAGACCGCTGGTTGTTCGCTCACCGAGCAGCAACCTATGAACAACATCGTCCGCGTTGCCTATCAGGCCATGGCTGCGGTGCTGGGTGGCTGTCAAAGTTTGCATACCGACAGCATGGACGAAACCCTGGGCCTGCCCACTGAGCAAGCCGTGACCGTCGCGCTGCGAACCCAGCAGATTCTCGCGCACGAAACTGGCGTCACTCGCACCACGGATCCACTGGGCGGCAGTTGGTTTATCGAAAGCCTTACCGACACCATAGAACGCGAAGCCCTGCGCCTCATTGAAGAGATCGACGGCATGGGAACCTACTGCACCTCCGCCCCCGCCCCCGCCACCACTCCCCTACGAGCCCCCGCTCCCACCAATGCCGAATCACGAATGCCCGATGCCGCGATCCTCGCGCACGTCGCGTATTCCCCCACCGATGGCTTCGGGCGCTCCGTCATCGCGGGTATCAATCGTGGCTACTTCCGACGCAGTATTGCCGAGGCGAGTTATCGCTTCAGCGAGGAGTGCGAAGCCAACGACCGCATCATCGTCGGCGTCAACGCGTACAACGACCCCGATGAGAAGCGGACGATCGACATCCTGACAATCAGCCACCAGGTCGAAGTCGATCAGATCGCAAGCCTCAAGAACTTCAAGCAGCGGCGTGATCAGAAGCAGGTGGACGCCGCGCTGGAAACGATTCGTAAAGTGTGTCGAGGCGAGCGGGTGATTCTCACGCACTTGCAAGGACAAGGCAATGGGGGCAGCGGGAGTGATGCCGCCCCGACCAACCTGCCCGTGCCCGACCTTGCGAAGACCCCGGTCGTGACCAGTGGCGAAACTGCGGATTGGAACTTTGGCCTGCATCCGACGAACGTGATGCCAGCGCTGATCAACGGTGCGTTGGCAAACTGCACCATGGGCGAGATGACGCAGGCGATGGCGGATATATATGGAAGATACTCGGGAGGGCCGGAGTGGTGAGTTGTGGCATAGTCAAGTTCTCACGTCTAGATTTTGCATCGCGCGGACATGCCTATGGACTTGAAGATGTATTTGAGCCAGGATGAAAGCCTGCGTCGATAGTTGGGTCCTCCTGCTCCTCTACTGGTGTAACCCCACATCGCCATCTTCGAACAATCAGCGTGCTCATCGGAGAATCCCATGCCCAACGAGACCTCCCTCGTCTACGCCTTCCTCTCCGGCCACATCATCTGCCTGCATCTTGCCACAGGCCAGGAAGTCTGGCGAACGAAAATTCCCAAGAGCATGGCCCAGATTGCCAGCATCCTTGTTCACGATGGCGTCGTTCTCGTTGGTGTCACGGGCAGAGTTCACTGCTTTGACGCATACACGGGCACACTGCGTTGGAGCAACGAACTCAAGGGCCTGGGCTTTAACACCGTCTTCCTCTGCGCACAAGACGGCTCCGGTGCTACGTCCTTGCAATCTTCACAATCCGCCGCCATGCAAGCCGCGGTGCAGGCATCGAGTGATTAATACCTTGTCATATTTCCCATGACATGTCCACAAGGTATTGGCTGCCTGGCCGATTGGCTGCGTGCGAAGTGGAACATCGCGCAGTCCGTAGACCTTGCAAAGTCAAAGTCAAAGTCATGGTCATTGGCATGCAGCATGCAGATCGCTCCGAATGCACGCCGATCCCCCTTGCAGATTTCCCAAAACGTCCCCGGCTGGGCTCGAACCAGCAACCACCGATTTAGAAGACCGGAGCGCTATCCTGTTGCGCCACGGGGACATCCTGCGAAGTTTACGCGGAGGCAGGGCGTGACGTTTGGAGCACGCGCGAGCAACGCCAGGTCGTCCATTGCACGCTGACGGCCGTGGAAACGACTTGTGAACATTTCAAATGCCACGAAATATCGATTCACCCGATTTTATCTCCATCAGCACTCCAGCACCACATACTCCTGCATCCGAGCAGTAAGGCTGCAGGCTGGGCCGCATGATGCAACAAGTATCAGCGTCACGCATCTGTACCCTTGTTCTCCACCTTCCGGCTATCTCTGCGAGCATACACGGTCACAATTCGTGAGATATCGCCACGCATGCAAAACACAAGCAGAATCCAATAGACCCAATGAAAATACGGGTAGGATGAAAATAACTTAATACAGAAAATATCGCAAGATTTATCCGGTATTTGTATAACTTAAATACAGCCCATGCCCGCATCTACTTCTGCTCCGCCAGCGTATCCCGGGTGTCGAGAATAGTGATGGCCCTCATTTGACTGGCATGTTTCCTTGCCGGGGTTGGCTTTCTATGCATCTCGTTCATGGAGCATCTCATGTCAGATATCATTGATACCGCCCTCGCCGCCGGTAACTTCAAAACCCTTGCTGCTGCGGTGGGTGCAGCCGGTTTGGTGGAGACGCTCAAGGGTCCTGGGCCTTTTACCGTCTTTGCCCCAACCGATGCCGCCTTTGCAAAGCTCCCAGCGGGCACGGTTGACTCCTTGGTCAAGCCTGAAAACAAGGCAAAATTGTCCAGCATCCTGACCTACCACGTTGTCTCCGGCAAGGTGCTGGCGGCGGATGCCATCAAACTGACTTCGGCCAAGACCGTGCAGGGCCAGTCTGCCACGATTGAGGTCAAGAATGGCGCCGTCCGCATCGACGGCGCGCTGATCACGACCGCGGACATTGTCTGCGACAATGGCGTCATCCACGTCATTGATGCCGTGATCCAGCCCAAGTAATCGAGTACAAAAGTGGACTCAAGTAGTTTACTTAGCGCTTAACTTCCAGACGTCACTCCGACAAGCATTGGTCTATCTCACTACGGCTCGAAATCATCCTGATGTCGAGCCGATTTCTTTGGAGGTCTTGCACATGTCACCATCGATCTATCGCACACTCAGCACCATCAGTTTCATTGCCGGATTCGCCTCGATCATTGTGTCGATTGCAATCTGGTTCTTCTACAAGTCGGCGGATCAGGCACACGCCGAGCGATTCGGGATCTTCGTGGGGTTGTGGGCCCCAACCTTCCTGATCCTGTCGTCGTGGCTGAAGACTCGTTCGCAACCGCAACTTGCCACGGCGCGTCAGTCGTAGGTGGTGCTACAGGAAAGAAGCAATCGTTGACGAGACGGGCGTGTTGCTGCAAGGTCTGTTCACGCTGAGTGACAGGCCTATTTTCTTACTCTTCCGCATGTTCTGCAAACCCGGAAAGTTACTGAAATTAAAAACGCCGCCCGAGTGCTCGGGCGGCGTGCATCGCAATCGCGTTGAATCACTTCGTAAAGTGACAGCAGGGGGAAAGCCAAGCGAGCGAAGGATTACTGGCCGCAGGGCGTGCAAGGGCCTTCGCTGAAGACGGTCAGGAAACTGGAGATGTCGCAGGGGTCAAAGAGGCCGCCGTCGTTGTTGAAGTCGATGTCGTCGCAGGTTTCGGTTTCGGGAACGCATGGGCCTTCGCTGAAGACGCTCAGCAGGGCATCGATGTCCTGGGGATCAAAGGAGCTGCCGTCGTTGTTGAAGTCGATGTCGTTGCACTCTGTGCCGCCGCCGCAGTTGGTGTCGCCGAAGTTGGGCTGGCCGGGCGTGAGGAGGAAGCTGGGGTCGATGGTGGTGCCGAGAATCGCGTTGGTGCTGGCATCGAAAACGATGACTTCGGCTGGATCAAAGAAGAAGGGGCCGTAACTGAGGCCAGCGGTGTCAAAGATGATGATGGTATTACAAACGCGGCTGAAGACATCGGGCGTGAAGCCTGTGACGACACCGGGCAAGCGGTCGGAGACATCGATGCCGCCCAGTTGCGTTGCGTACTGGTGGGAGGGGATGCCAGCATCAATATCATCACCGTCCTGGAAGCCAACAACGTCGAGAATCTCACCCCAGGGCTGGATATCGAGGATGCCGTCGCCACCCAACGCGCCATCGAGATCCTGGCCGACGCTGCCGGTGAAGTTGCGAACCAAGAGGTAAGTTGCGCTGCCGTTCTCGAGATCGGGCGTAAAGTTGAAAATGACGACATTGGTGCCGGCATCGGGGCCCTGCACACCAGCATCAAAGCTGCAATCGATGACGTTGGTTGCATCGCGGATGAGCAGCAGGCCGTTGCTGCCAGTGCTGTAGCTGCTCAGGTCGATGGCCTGATCGATGACACCGGTGGCGGTGCTGTCGTTGCCGACGCTGTTGTCGCCATCGATCTGGACGAGCCAGATGCCACTCAGGGACATGTTGGGCATCGCGCTCTTGAGTTCGACGAACTCACGGGTGTTGTCCGCACCAGCCTCGCTGGGGGGGTTGATAAACACTTCGTTGAGGACGACAGAGCCACGCTGGGCGTATGCGCTGCCTGCGGCGGCCGCGAGCGCGGCGACAACGGTCACAATCTTCTTCATAACAATCTCCCTTGGAAAGCAAACCACGAAACTTGTACTCGCGGAATCCTGCTTCTCCGGGCAAGGCCCCGCGTACCGATCAAGAGCCCGACACAACGCTGCGGCGGGCTTTGCTCCAATTCTCACGAACTATTCACGCACTCTAAAAGTTCAACGCTCCCTGTTTGCTGAGCCATCCGGTGTAGACCTTGTGGCTGGGCAGATCGTCGATCTGGTTGTAGAGCATGCCATTGAGGTCGGCACCCGTTGATCCCCACTTGCCATCGCGGACGGTCGAGTCCTTGAACTGCTGGACGTTGCCATCGGCGAAGCCGATGTTGCCATCGATGCGCGTGGTGTCGAACTCTTCATCGACGTAGCGACCTGCTTTGCCGTGCGCGGGTCCCATGTCGGTGAAGTTCTGCGTGCCGCAGCCGCGCGGGCCGACACTTGGAATGTTGAACGCGGTCGATGGACCATCGGTCAGGGTCTTGGCTGTGGGCAGTGAGTTGCCGTCGATGATGATGCGGTCGCTGGTATCAAGGGCCTGATGGGCCGCGTCGGCAAGCATGGGAATTTTGGAAGCGGAGGCGATACCCAGGAAACGCTCGTTCAGTGGGCCGATCGCTGCTTCCTTGACCTTCCACCCAAACTGCGCCCCGCTCGTGTTGGTCCTGGAATGATCCTTTCGATCGGTATGGGCGTAATACCAGGTCATGACGTAGTTGGTATTGAAGCCCCGGCGGATCAGATCGTCACGCTGCGCAACGTTGTACTGCCGATACGTGCTTCCACTGTTGATCTCGCCAACAGTCGTGGAATATTGGGCAGGATTAGTAGGGCAAAGCATGGTCCCTGGTCGCGCATACTCGCCATTGACCATGTCCGCGACCCAGCCGTGCGTGTCGGGCGGTCCCCAAGCCTCGACTGTGTCATTGTCCCATGCTCCCGTGCCATAGAAGCCGCGATAGGAATTGCTGTAACTGCTCGCAGCAAGCACAAACTGACGGAGGTGATTCTGACACTTCACGTTGCGGGCCACTTCGCGTGCCCCCTGAAGTGATGGGATGAGAATCCCGATCAGCAGTGCGATCACAGCGATCACGACCAATAACTCAATAAGCGTGAACGCCCGAGTGCGAAAGTACGTCGTTCTGCTACTGTTTCGCCCGGCGTTGCTCATGCGTGTGCTCCATTGCTCGTGACGACCCGCAGTTATCTGCGTTGAACGAGGAGACAATCATTGCAGAAGCCGCATGAATGGCGAGCGGAGCTAAGTAAAGACTGCGCGAAGTGTGTGTTAAGAAATCATAAAGATTCTGCAAAGGTCGACGAGAGCAGGAGTGTGACACAATTTCATGCCCTAGGAACCGGGGACTACTTCTTCTTCTGAATCAAGCGCTCGACAAACTCCCAAGGAACGAGTTTGAAGTTCTGCGGAAGTCCGTTGTTGTCACCATCTTGCACGACGAGCAGGCCAAATGGGAAAAGCGGGCCAAGGCTTGTGGTGGTCACGTCGAGCCCATCAGTTTCCTGGGTGCCGTCGACTGATGCAGAGTCCACAATCGAGAAAATGGTTCGGAACGCGTGCGGGGGCTTGCGGTCGTAGATTGCGTACTGGTTCGAACCTTGGCTTGAGACAATCAGCCAGCCGTCAAGCGAGCCCGGCTTGGCACCTTGCGGAATGACCAGGGCAATGCCTTCCACGTCGGCAGTCAGTTCACCGTTGGGCTTCGCGCTGGCAATGAGCGTGCCCTGTGTGCCAGCATCGGGATCAAGCGGGAAGCGCCAGACACCCAGGACCTCCTCACCAATAAAGACGACACCTTGGCCTTCGTCTGCGACCATCCCCTCGGGCTGGGTCTTCAGTTGCAGCGTTCGTACGAGTCGAGCATGCACGCTGTCGCTCTGGTCAGCGGTCAACAGATACTGCTCGATCCTTCCGTCCTTTCCATTGACGAAAACGTATAAACGGCCATCACCCGCAGCAGAAGTGCGTGAGAGGCAGATGCCGTAAGGCTCGCCAAGGCCGGTTGCGATTGGGCCGCCTGGAATCTCGCGGAGCATGCCGCCTGCGGGATCGATGGTCCAGAGCAGGATTGCCTTCTGATCGCGCTGGCTGGCGGCGGCGATTGTGTGCATGGTGCCATTGATTTGCAGACCCTCGCGCACGTCCACGTTGTTCACACGACCAACAGGCAGGAACTGGACCTGGCTGCCGCTCAGGTCGTAGACGGCAAGGCCCGCTTTTTTGTCTGTGCCCAAGATCAGACTTTGTGTGGGATCGGCACGATTGATCCAGATAGCGGGATCGTCGGCGGCGTCGTCGAGTGAGGCGACTGGTTGGGTCTCGACGGTGGCGACGACGGAATTGGTATTGATCGCAGGACGTGAGCAGGCTCCGAGAACTATCGAGACGAGTCCGAAAAGAGAAGTAATGACACTGGAATGAGTGGTGTTTGTGGGCATGTCGACGGAGCGTACCCGCGCTTATGGCAAGGACGCGAGATCAAGTTCATGTCTTCGCGCAAGCACAACAGTTTCGGGCATTTGCGTCGTGCTTCATTTCTCCAGAAAACTATCCGATAGCTCTTTCACGCGGTAATGCCGCTCGTGAGGTGCAATGTGAAGACATCGATGAACAATCCCAACGATCCACTGGGCTGGCTGCGAAGCTGGTTCCTGCCTGGCGGCGAGCGCGTGGTGTCGGCGTTTGGTGCTTGGGTAGCGCTCCTGGTTGTCGGCGTTTTGGTTGCGAGCGGAAGTTGGACCTTTTACATGCATCGCGCGGCATCGCGGAGTGCAGTGACTGGAGAACTGCTGCAAGCTGCGGAGGTTCTGGCGAGCGCGGTCGAACCGCTGTTGGAACGTGATGAAGCGCGGGCGGTGCAGTTGCTGGTGTCACAGGTTGCTATGCGGACGGGATTGGTGGATGCAACGGTGCAACTGGTCGACGGGCCGCAGATCGCGGGCATGATCACCAAGCCGGGAGCAAGTATCGAAGTTCCCGAACGATGGGGCAGCGAAAAGTCGCTGGAGCAAGCGCGAATCACACAGCGTGAGGATGGCGTGCTGGTTGCGCGTGCCAAGGGGACGGTGCTGGGTCGTGGGGATGTGATCGTGGAAGTGTCTCGATCATTCGAGTACAACGTGCTCGCGCAGCGCGAGGTGCAGGCGGGGTTGGGCATCATCGGTGCGGCGGCGCTGGTGGGCGGGTTGGTAGTCTATCGCGAACTACGCAAGCGGATGAGGGCGCTGGGTGCGATCCAGGAATCTCTGAAGTACGCGGGTGAGTTCCAGGAAGGCGAGATTCCCACCAGCGGGCTGCGGCTCGCGGAGGACATGGGCGAGGAGGCTCTGGTCTGGAACCGGTTGCTAGATGAACGCGACTTCTTGAAGCAGCGGGACAAACTTGAACGCGCGGCCGACAGATTGCTGGCGACCCACGCGGGCGGCGGTGATTATGCCGCGGCGTTTGACGCCGTGTGGCTGGGCTTGATCGTGCTTGACGAGAACAGCATGATTCGCGCGATTAATGGTGCTGCAGTGGCTTTGCTGCGGGCCCAGAAGCAGGAAGCCATCGGCAAGCAGATTGAGACGGTGATGCCTTTCCGGGACGTGACGCAGACCGCACAACTGGTTGCAACCGGAAAGCAGCGTCAGCGGGTGAGCCTCGAAGCGATTCAGGAACCCACGCAGGCGGGCGGTGAAAAGGCGATTCTGCGTGTGACGGTGCGTCCCATGCGGCGCGAGGACGGCAGTGCGGCGATGATCGTGCTTGAAGACGTGACGCAGCAGCGGGTAGCGGATGAATCCCGCAACGCGTTCGTGGCCCAGGCGACGCACGAACTACGCACCCCGCTGACGAGCATGCGCTTGTACCTTGAGCAACTTGTGGAAGATGGAGACAAGGATCCGTTGGTCAAGGCGCGATGTATGAATGTGCTGACGAGCGAGACGCGCCGGCTGGAGCGGGTAGTGGGGGAGATGCTGAGTGTTTCGGAGATGGACGCGGGCACGTTCCAATTGCGAACCGACGACGTGGACATCGAGAAGATGTTCCAGGAGTTGGAGCAGGACTATCAGGCGGCGACAGCGGATAAGGACATCACGTATCGCATCGAGACGCCGCCCAAGTGGCCTTGCGTTCGCGGCGACCGCGACAAGATCGCGAGTGCCCTGCACAACATCATCTCGAACGCGATCAAGTACACGCCCGAGGGCGGCATGGTGACGGTTCGAGCGAACGATGTGAATGGCTCGTTGGTTGTGGATGTTATCGACAACGGCATTGGCATCAAGCCCGAAGAGCAAGGACTGGTCTTCGAGAAGTTCTACAGGAGCAAGGACAAGCGGGTTGGCAACATCGTCGGTTCGGGCATTGGCCTGGCGCTGGCGCGACAGATGGCCAGGATGCACGGGGGCGACGTGACGCTCCAGAGCCAGATGGACAAGGGGAGCACGTTCACTCTGACCATTCCTGCGACTGCGACTGAAATGAAGACGGCGGCATAGGCAGGCGCGCGAGCAGTTGAGATTGGAGAACCAGACGATGGATATCAGTGAGCAACGACATGGCGCGGTGACGGTGGTGAAGCCGATGGGGCCGCTATCACAGCAGGACGCTGTGATGTTCCGCCAGCGATTGGGCGATGTGATGAGCCGCAGCCTTGGACGGTTTGTGGTGGATGCCTCGATGATCGCATTTGTCGACAGCCAGGGTCTTGAGGTGCTGGTGCAGGCGAGCCAGGAACTGTCGGCGAGCGGGCGGAGCGTGCGGCTGTGCGGCGCGACGGAAACGCTGCGTGAAGTATTGGATGTGACAGGGAATTCGGAGCGATTCGAGCATTATGCGGATGTGCAGTCCGCGGTTCGTAGTTTTCTGTAAGCGTGTGAACGGTAGGAATCGTTGTCGTTGCAACCTTCACGACGGGTATGCGACGAACTGAGGAGTGAAGTACGGTGCGAGCAGATCCGCCCATCCCGCCGCCAGATGCAATGCTCCCCGAGTTGGTGTCGGCGGGGCATGAGACTGGGCTTGCATCACCAGCACCTGCCCTGATGATGTCGTCTTCATCCGCATCACCTGGATCACCTGGATCATCTTCATCATCTTCATCATCTTCATCATCATCATCGGCCACGAAGGCTGGCGTGCCAAAAAAGTTGCGTGTGGGTGATGTGCTGGTCGCGGAGGGAGCGTTGACACGAGAGCAACTCGAAAGAGCGCTCGCTGAGCAGAAAAATCAAGGGAAGATGATCGGCGAGGTGCTGGTCGGGCAGGGCGTGATTGGTCCGGGAACGCTGGTGCGGGCGTTGGCCAAGGTCATGGGCCTGCCCGGGTGCGTGCTGCGGCATGGACTGATTGATCCGGCGCTGATCAAGACGCTGGTAAGCCCTGAGGAATGCGAGCGGCTAAAAGTCATTCCGATGTTCAAGGTCGGCGACACGCTCACGGTGGCGATGGCCGAGCCTCAGAATCTGCCGACGCTGGACCGGCTGAAGCAACTGACCGGGTGCAAGATTCGCCCGGTGGTGGCGCTTGAGAGCAACGTGGTCGAGTTCGTGAGTCGCTACGCGCGGGGCGATGTCGACATCGATGCGTTTCTGACAAGCCTGACAGAACAGGATGTCGAGGTCGTCGAGCGGGAAGCTGTCGACGAGGGGCCTTCAACCGACCTCGATAAACTGATCGCTGGCAACCCGATTGTAAACCTCGTCAACATCGCGCTGCTCACGGCGGTCAAGGACAAGGCCAGTGATATCCACATCGAGCCAGACAAGAAGGGGACACGGATTCGCTACCGCATCGATGGGATGCTGCGACCACTGATGAAGCCGCCAGCGGGCATGCACGCGGCGGTGGTGTCGCGTGTCAAAGTGATCGGCAAGATGGATATCGCCGAGAAGCGCATGCCCCAGGAGGGCAGAGTGCGGATCGTGGCGGAAGGGCGCGAGATCGACCTGCGTGTGTCGAGTATGCCAACGCTGCTGGGAGAGAAAGTCGTGGTGCGCATCCTGGACAAGGCAAATCTGCGCACGAGGCTCGAGGACCTTGGCTTCCGCAAGGACGCAATGGAACGATTCAAGCGATTCCTGACGCAGAGCCACGGCATGGCGCTGGTGACGGGTCCGACCGGAAGCGGCAAGACAACGACGCTGTACTCGGCGCTGGACCTGCTGCGATGCGCAGATACGAACATACTGACGGTTGAGGACCCGGTCGAGTACCAACTCGACATGGTGAATCAGATTCAGGTGAACGAATCGATCGGCCTTTCGTTTGCGCGTGCGCTGCGAAGCATTCTGCGACAGGATCCTGATGTCATCATGGTGGGCGAAGTGCGCGATGAGCAGACGGCGCGGGTTGCGGTGCAGGCAGCGCTCACGGGGCACCTGGTGCTGGCGACGTTGCACACCAACGACTCGCCCGGCGCGGTTGCTCGATTGGTCGACATGGGCATCGAGCCCTACCTGCTGAGCGGGGCCTTCAATGGCGCGGTTGCTCAGCGGCTGGCACGAACTGTGTGTACGCACTGCACAACCAAGTATTATCCAAGCGAGGATGTGCTTCGGGACGCGGACGTTCTCAAGGAAGTGGGACGTGCGTTCAACAAGGGCGCGGGGTGTCAGCGATGCCACGACAGCGGCTACATGGGACGAACCGGTATCTATGAGGTCTTCGAGGTGACACCCGAACTGCGGCGCATGATCCACCTGGGGCGTCCTTCGCACGAACTGCGTGGCAAAATGCGCGAGCAGGGCGGACTAACGCTTCGAGAAGAGGGCGTTCTTGTCGCGCTTGATGGCAAGACCAATCTCGAAGAAGTGTTGCGTGTGACGCAGAACGACGATGATGAGATGCAATCCTCCAAGCACACGCCTTCGACAACCGTTGCTCCTGTGGCGCGGAAGGAGGCCGCGTGAAGATTCTCTATCACGGCTACGACCGGCTGGGCAAGAACGTCAGGGGCGTGATCGAAGCAAGTGATACGCGCGACGCGAGAGAATCACTGCGTCGCCAAGGCGTGTTCGCGATGAAACTTGGCGCAGCCGAAGCGGGCGGCATGAGTCTTGATGCGTCGTCGAAGGCCTCCGCGGGCAAGTTTCGGCTTGTGGGAGGAAGCAGCAAGCTGGAGAAGGTCGCTTTCATGATGCGTCAGATGTCACTGCTCGTGCATACCGGCACACCAGTGGTCGAGGCGCTGGCATCGCTGGAGAAGCAGGCACCGCAGGGTGAGTGGCGAGTAGTCCTGAAGTTGGTGCGCTCCAAGGTCGAGGAGGGCAAGAGCCTCGCGGAAGCGATGTCGCTGCGACCCGACTACTTCGATGCGGTCTGTCGCAGCCTAGTCGCGGCGGGTGAGTCGGGCGGGCAGTTGCACGAGATGTGCGATCGGCTCTCGAAACTCGTCAGGCAGCAAGTACGAATCCGCAAGACGGTCGGGCATGCGATGATCTATCCCGGCCTGTTGATGTGCGTGGCATTAGGCGTCACGATCACCATGATCACATTCGTGCTGCCTCGATTCGAGGGATTGTTCGCGACCCTCGGGTCAGACCTGCCCCCGATGACGAAGATACTGATGCAGATCAGTCATTTCGTGCGCGGGCAGTGGTACTTTGTGTTGGGCGGCATCGTCGGCACGGCTGTTGGACTCGTGTCGTACTTGCGCACGCGGCATGGGCAGCGCTCGCTGGACATAGCCGCTCTGAAGATTCCAAAGCTGGGACACTTCACGCGTGCGTATGCAACGGCACGGATTGCTCGGGTGCTGGGCACGCTGCTCGAAGCGAGGGTGCCGCTGCTTGAGGCTCTGGCGCTCACACGATACGTCGTGCGAAACTCGCTGTATGTCTCACTGCTCGAACGCGCGGAGGAAACGGTGATTCGGGGTGAGCCGCTCTCGGCCGCACTCGACGATCCCGCAATGCTGCCCCAGAGCGTTATCGAAGCGGTGCGCAGCGGCGAGAAGACGGGCCAACTCGCGCCGGTGCTTGCAAGTGTTGCCGACTTCATGGATGAGGACACTGAACAGACGATCCGCACGGTGACGAGCCTTCTGGAGCCTTTGATCCTTCTTTTCCTGGGCGTGGTGGTGGGCACCATGGCGATCAGCATGATGCTGCCACTGTTTGACTTGACCGCGGCCGGTGCTGGAACCGGTGGAGGAGATTCGCCATGAGCACGCTCGCACACATGAATCGCGAAGCATTGAAGCGGAACAACCGCCAGAAGCCGCAGGATGAATCGTGGGGCCCTGACCGGGGCATCCGCATGCCCACAGGGCATAGTGCGATCGGGATCGACATCACCGATCGGTTTGTGTGCGCTTCGCAGCTTGATGGGCGTCGTGAGGGATCGCGCACGGGTGTGGCGAGTCTGCGCGTGGCGCTGCGGATTCCGCGTGCGGTACCCGGGCACATGACGCTCGGGGAAGCCCACTCGCTTGCTGGCTCGCTCAAGCGTGCGGGCGTGGAATCCCGTGAGGTCGTACTCGCGGCTCCTGATGCGAGTCTGATGACGGGGCTGCTCGAACTTCCTCCTCGCAGTTCGAAAGCTCCGCTCGATGAAATCGCGCGGATGGAATTGGCTCGTATGCATCGCGCTGATCCGGACAGCTTTACCATGGCCTGCTGGGATATGCCGGCATCGGATCGAACCAAGGGAACGACGCAGGCGATGGGCATTGGTCTGTCGCACGACTCATGCAATCCGACGATCGAGGCGCTTGAGCATGCGGGGCTTACGGTCTCTACGGTCGATGCAAGGATGTGCGCGATTGCTAGAGCGGTTGCTGCGGCTGTGGGAAAAAGCCCGGCGCTGGTGGGTGTCGTCGAGGTGGGGTGGAGCGCGATGCAGGTGCTATTGCTGCACGGAAGCAGCACACAATGGACGATTGCCTATGAGCGGCGCGTGCCCGAGATTGCGCTCAGCGATCTTGCGGCGATCGTTCAGTCACGGCTTGGCCTGGATGCCGATGCGATGGATCTTGCATTGCGGGGTGGCGGTTTGTTGACCGAGGTGGGGTCTGGCGCGACTGATGGTGAGAGTGGCGATCCGGAGGTTGCGGCGTTGATCCATGCGTTGAGAAGGTTGCAGAGCGACTTCTTCGACCAATTGGTGCCCGAGGTGCAACGTTCGCTGGTGTACGCGACACAGCGATACTCCACCGACCCGCTCGCAAGTGTTCAACTGACGGGCGAGGGAGCTCAGGTGCGAGGTCTGCGCACGCGCATCGCCCAAGCATTGAGCGTCGAGTGCGGAGCGATCATGCCGCGCAATCTGGTGAACGTCCATCCCAACGGCGTGTTCGCACGAGATAGCGCGGTGGTGGCGAGTATCGCCCTTGCGGCTCATCCGGGCAGGTCGCGCGGACAGGCTGATCAGCAGTCGAGGAGAATGGCATGAGTATCGCAGTCGTGAATCTGATCAGTCCCGCGCGTGCATCGCGGGTGCGAACACGCATGCTCGCTCGGCGTTGGGCGACGGGGCTGGGCTTCTACACGCTGCTGCTTGGCACGCTTGGTCTGGTGCTCACAGGGACTGCATCGCGCCAGCAGGAACTTCGGGAGGCCGTGCTGCTGTTCGAGGCGAAGGCGGAATCGCGTAAGCAAGAGCTTGCATCGGATCGTCGGCGCGCCGAAGATCTTCGCAAGGCGCTGCGTGCGGCACAGGCGGTGGGCATGCACGCGGACTGGGGACGCATGCTCACGATCATCGCGGCGGAGGCTGGCGACACGATCACGATCGACAAACTTGATGTCAAGGTTGAGCAGGAACAACCACGAGTGGTTGGCACCAGCGCTGCTGGTAGCGCTGCACGCCCGGGCTCAAGAGAACGGACACCATCGCGCCATGCGCGTGTGCTGATCAGCGGCATCGGTGCAGATCTTGCCAGCGTGCAGAGCATGACCGTGCGACTGGAAGAAATTGGCGTATTCGATCAGGTGCGCATCCAGGAGACGAGCGCGATGGAGGCACGAGGTCAGACCTGGACGCTCGTCAAGTTCCAGATTGTTTGTACCATGCGAGAGACGGTTGATCGCGGCGCAGGAGACAAACGATGAGCAACCAAGCCAAAGGGACGAAAGTTGATAAGCGATCGTTGGGTGTCCATGCAGTGGGCGTGTGTCTTGGTCTGTTGCTCGCTGGTGTGTTATACCTGGGCGTGATCGGACCTGTGCACACGGCTCAGAAGAATGCCATCCAGCAGCGGACAGCACTCAGTGACCTCTCCGACGAAGTCACTAAGATGGAAGACTCCATTCGCAGAACCCGTGACCAGATTACGGTACTGACCAGCCAACTCGAACAGGCCGTGCGATTGCAGGATCCTTCGAGGCTCAACAGATATGTGAGCGATATCACCAAGGTCGCGACGGACGCAAAGCTCAAGGTTCTGGAGGCTCAACCGGGCGAGTATCTACCCGCACATCCGGACTATGGCCAAGTGCCCATCGTGCTGGAGGGATTGGGCTTGCCCACCGACGTGCTCGCGTTCCTGCGAAAGTTGCAGACACAATGCAGGGATGTTGAGGTCGCTGAAGTCAGCGTCGAATCCAACATGAGCGAGGCCGACCTGCCCGCTCGATATCGGGTCGCCCTGGACTGGTACACGCTGCCAACGCATCGTGTGCCGACGACAGACGGTCGTGACAAGAGTGCGGATTCGTCTGGTGAGTTGGGTCAGACCGGTGCTGCGAATGACGAAGGTGATCGGGATCGTGCGGGTCGCAACGATCGATGACGCAAACAAATGCGCCAGTACGCTTGACAAGTGATGCCGGGAATTGTCCTGTTCTCTCGTGGAACTGACGAATCAACACAAAATCCTGCTCGCTCTGGTTGGCTTGGGCATTGGAACGGTCATTCTTGACCGCGTGGTGCTGGGCACTGGTGTCTCAGACCCTGCGTCCGCGAGCGCGGGTACGAGTGATCAAGCGTCGACGCAGCGCGGCGAGGTCAGTCTTGCCGAAGTACAGCGTGCGACAATCGCTTCCAAGATCGAACAATTGCCACAGAAACTGCCAGACGATGCTCGTGTCTCCGAGGCATTTCGCGCACGGGCGGACTGGTTTGCTGGTTCAAACCAGGCCAAGATTGTCGATGCGGGCAGCGCCAAATCAGTAAGCACTGCATTTCGACTCTCCAGCGTCATGACCAAGCCAGTCGCGGCGGCCGTCATCAATGGTCAATTGCTTCGCACGGGCCAGGACTACGCCTTCGCCGCCAACAATTCTGGCATCATGCAACTGCTCAAGGACGAGGACGCGGCCGCACGGAGGCGGTCAAACCCGGCATCTGTTCGGGTTGTTCGGCTCGAATCAGTCGAGGCGCGGGTTTCCGGCTCGCCCGGCGCTGCGGTCCTCATCGTGGATGGCACGGACCGCCATGAACTTGTGATCGAAGCTTCCGATAAGGCCAGCGGCACCCGATAGCGCAGCCCGTATGATCACATAAGTAGGTGATAATGGTGCGTTTATGATGCACTATACCTTACTTTCACTGCGCTTGAAAGCCTGCACGCTTGAAGTACATGCATGTAGTTGTCGATGCAGTTCATACCAAGATGCTCTGGAGGAGCAATCGGCCCTGCATCGGGAGTTATTCATGAACGTCGCCGCCAAGTCCATCGCCCGTCGGGGCTTCAGTCTGATCGAACTGGTGATTGTGATCGTGATCATCGGTATCATCGCCGCCATCGCCATTCCGCGCATGAGCCGTGGCAGCACCGGCGCTTCCGAGTCTTCGTTGCGTGCGAATCTAGCCGTGATGCGCAACGCGATTGAGCTGTTCGTGACCGAGCACGAAAACATGATTCCCGGCGTTCCGGGCGCTTTGCCCGATCAACTCATGAAGAACACGAACATTGCCGGTGTTGTCGGCACCACCACTACCGAGCACATCTACGGACCATATATCCGTGAAATTCCTGAACTGCCCGTTGCTGGCGAATTCAGCCAGCGTGGATCGCGCGGCATCGCCGCCGCCAACGCCGCAAACGTTGGGTGGATTTTCACCAATCCCACACCAAACTCGTGGGTGCTCAAGCCCAATACGGGCAACAAGAAGGACAGCCGCGATGTCCTGTTCACCGACTACTAAGCGATCTGACCTGATCACGAACCACACCGACGGGGGCAAAGTGCCCTGTCGGTGTTCTGTATTTTCCGCGTCGACGCAGGCTGGGCCTCGGGGAGGGAAGTCCATGCAACGCAAACTCATCGAGCGCAGGGCCTACAGCACACTGGAAGTTGTTGTCACGCTGTCGATCATCGCCGTAACCACAGCGATCGCTGCTCCGCGATTTGCGGCGAGCATGCAACGGACCAAGATCGAGCGTGCGGCTGCACTCATCGCGGCGGATATCGCACGAGCGCGTGAGAATGCCCGTGCGTACGGGATGGATCAGACCATCGCGTTCTCAGGTTCCAGGTACGCGCTGACAACGCGGACTGCGACGAGGACATCGACCCAAACGGTCGATCTTTTTCGAGAGCCCTTCGAGAACGCAGTCAACCTGGTACGGACGGGGTCGTTCAGTTCAGTCACGTTCAATGCTTACGGCTCACCTTCCAACTCCTTGGTCGTGGGGCTTCGCTCGGGCACATTGCTGCGAGTGCTGACGTTGCAGCAAACCGGCGATATCGCAATCAGTGAATCGATCACAGCATCGACGGAGTTCCCGCAGGAAGCCAGCGCAGCCGTGAATGCGTACTCGGCGACGCAAATTCCAGACTGATGATGACCACACGGTCCGATGACATAAGACTTTAATCGCGATGCAATCCACGTTTATTCCAATACGACGCCACGGATTCACGCTCATCGAGCTGGTACTCAGCCTTGGCGTGCTGGGCGTGCTCATCGTGTCGATGACATCGCTCATGGTCCTGACCAGCCGCGCGATTCCCACGTCTAAGGATCGCGATCAGCAGGCCGTGCAGGTGCGTGATCGGCTGGATTCCATGGACTCTGACCTGTCTGTCGCGACCGAACTCTCGGATGTGAGCGCCACGTCCATCACGATCAAGGTGCCCGACCGCACGGGTGATACCACCAGCGAGACGATCACCTATGCCTGGTCGGGAACCAATGGCGATCCGGTGACGATGTCCATCAATGCTGCCACACCAAAGGCGGTGCTGAACAGCGTTGCATCTTTCACGCTGGAATTGAGCACGGACATCCGCGATGTGTCGATCGTCTCGGGCATCGAGGAATCCAGCGAGCAGTTGCTTGACTCCTACGCAGGGCCGACGGACACATCAGACAAAGCAACAGCACTGCAATTGCACGCCCAATGCGTCCTGCCAGTCCTCGATTCAGACGTCATTGCCTGGCGACTCACTCGATTCGTGCACACCATCTATCGTAACGCTGGACAGTTGACTAACTATACCGTTACGGTTCATGCCTCGAATGCGACCGGCAGCTTGGACACTCTTTCGATTCTCGGTGGTGCAACTCGTTTTCTCGGAACGGCGAACGCGAATCAAACCGTTCCGCAGTCATTTTCCTTTGCTTCCCTACCTTGGCGTTCTCCCAATACGAGCCTCTGGATTGCGATCCTTCCCATACTCCCCTCAGCGTTTGAAGTACCTTCGCAATCCAAAGCGCCCAGTACCGGATATACCGCCAAAGGCATTTTGAGCGGTCCGACAAAATTATGGAACATCGCCGATTACAATGGGTCCTATCTCTATGAAGCGTACGGCGTGGTTCGTCGTCCCAAGCGAATCACGACACAGCAGACCTGTGGCACGCAAGTTCGCGTCACCGCTCGCATGCTCTCTGGAGACGTTGTCGTCATCAATCCGCGCCTGTGGAACCTACCGGAGGTGAAGTAGGTGCATTGGTGCCTCCCACATCGCCTTGTTCGTCGTGACGGCGCGAAACGCCGAGGTGGCTTCTCGCTTATCGAAGCGGCCATGGCAACCGCGATCGTCGCCATCATGATCGGCGGCGGGCTTGCGGCCATCACACAGTCCAGCAAGAATCGTTCGCTTGCCAAGCGCCAGGCGATTGCACGCAATCTCGCTGGCATGCTGCTCGACGAAGCGACGGGAAAACTTTATGAAGAGCCTGGAATCCTCCACTCTGCGATCCAGACGGAAGCGAATGAGTCGGTCCTTGATCGGACCACCCTGGACGACTGCGACGATTACCATGGCCTGACGATCAACCCCGTCACGACGCAGGACGGCGTTGTGCTCTGCGGCGGGCAATGGGAGGCGACTTTCAAGGTCGATTGGATCAACCTGACTAGCCCCTCGACGACCCGCACGGTCGACACTGGCATCAAGCGAATTCATGTTGTGCTCAGCCACCGCGGAGTCCGGGTGCTTGAGGCCAGTGTTGTGAAGTCTCGCGGTTGGGAGCAACTGCAATGAACCTGCAACGAACGCAATCACCGTACTGCTGTGGTCGCCGTCGAGCCGGTTCGGCATATCTCTTCGCGCTCAGTACCTCGCTGCTCGTGGTCGTTGCTGGTGTGACTGCGGTGCGGCTCTCGGGCATCACTGTGAAGACGCAGCGGGTCTTCGCCGACGGAGATCGCGCCACCCGTGAAGCAACGGCTGCGATGGAAGCAGTCACGCAGATGATTGCCTCGGACCCCAGCGGTATCTATTGGCGAGAGGCGGAAGCCTTCGACAGTACCGTTGCGGGGTACACGGGTGTCAACAATGCGCTTGTCTCGCTCCAGATTGTCGATCCGGTGGATAACGAGATCAACTTCGATCCCACGGACGTGATCCAGGTCAACGTGACGGCCACAGTGGGCGAGGTGCGCCGCGTTCGTTCCTTCCAACTCCAGCCCCTGCTCACGCTTGCCAAGTGTCTGGACTACACACTGGTATCACAGGCCGTGCTGGAAAAATCTGGCAAGCAACTCTACCTCACAGGAACACAGACCACCATCAACGCTAGCGACATCCTCACACCCGCGTTGATTGATGAGCCATTCGCCTCCGCCTCGACCGGGATTGATTATCGCACGCTTGCATTGACGGGCACGGCGGTGACAGACCCGGCGCAACTCTTTCTGCCCACGTTTGACTCATTACTCGCGGCCTATCGAGCGGCAGGCGGGACAGAGGTGACCTTGAGCGCGAACACCTTGCTCTCCAAGCAGGTGTTCAGTCCCGCCAGCAATCCGCTGGGACCGGTCAATCCAAGGGGTATTTACATCATCGATGCTGGTGGCAGGACACTCTCGTTCAGCGATTGTCGCATCGTTGGTACATTGGTCATTCATAACCACGCACCCAGCACAAATCTTTTGTTTGATCGCTCGATGTTCGCGGAGCCAGCGACGGCAGGTCTGCCCACCCTTGTCATGCAAGGCGACATTGACATGACGCTCGAGAAGATCGATCTGTCCGAACTGGCTCAAAACATCAATTTCAACCCTGCGGGCGCGGCGTATCTGGGCCAGTCCGACAGCGATACTTCCGACATCTATCCGTCCATGATCCGAGGTCTGATCTATGTTGATGGCGATCTGAACGTCATCAAAAATTGTACAATCCAGGGACAGTTATTCGTGACTGGTGAGATCAATGTGCTTGAGGACTTGATCCTTCGCAAGGATCGCATCGAGACCACGACACCGCCGCCCGGCTTCGCGTTCCCAAGTGCCATGCAATTGGTCGCGGGCAGCATCTCTGGAAATTGATATATGTCTATTACACGCTCGGGCGTCAGCGACAGTATTTACGCCGCTTCTCTGTGATCGCCAGCCGCATGCCTTGCAGAAAGAGCGTCATACTCCGTGAGCGAAATCTTCTGCATGATCTGAGCCAGACGCGGATCAAGTTGTGTGCCGGAGGACTTCAGTATTTCCGCGAGCACTCGCTGGCGTGGCATCTTGGTTCGATATGCGCGATCCGAACTCATGGCATCGAACGTGTCGGCGACCGCGATGACCCTGGCCATCAGTGGGATGTCCGTGCCCGAGAGGCCGTACGGATATCCCTTCCCGTCGTAGCGTTCGTGATGGTGCAGCACCCCGGGCAGCACATCCGAGAGCAGCGGCACCTGATGTAGAATTTCAAAGCCCGTTTCCGGGTGCTTCTTGATCTGCTCGAACTCTTCCTCGGTCAGTTTGCCTGGCTTGAGAAGCGTCGCCTCGGGCACGCCTATCTTGCCCACATCATGGACCAGGCCGGCGATGCGAATCCGTTCGCACTGTCCTTCTGGAAGGCCCGCCGCGAGCGCGATTTGCTTGGAGACCAGCGCGACACGCTCGCTATGACCGCGTGTGTAGCGGTCCTTGGCATCGATGGCAGCGGTGAGAGCGTGCAGCGTGCCGACGAAAAGTTCCTGCTGATCGTCGTAGAGCGCGACGTTCTCCACGAACGTACCTAGGAATCCGGCGCATGCCTCGACCAGCTGGGTGTCGTAACTGGAGACCATCGGGTCGTCTCCAAACTTGTCACCGGCGACGAGCACGCCGATCTGGTGGCCTTTGCACAGCAGGGGTTGCGTCAGCACCTGCGCGTTGGCTTGGCTTCCTAATGCGGGCAGGTCGTGGCGAATCTTGCACGATGTGTCGGTGTCGAGCAGTGCTGGCGCGATCGCCGCGCGGAACTGGTCGTCCTCCAGAGGCAAGTCCCCGTGCGCCACCAGCATGCCTTGGAGGCTCGCGGGCGTCCGAGGCGTGTTTCCGAAGGCGACCGCGACCCATCCAAAGGACAGGGTCATGCGCGCCCGGGCACACAGCGAAGTCAGGAACTCAGCGGGTGAGAACGGCGCCTTCATCGCCCGCCCCAGCGAGTAAAGCAGATCGATGGTCTCGAAGGCACCGGTCAGTTGCTTCGTGAACCCCTCGACTTCTTCCTCGCTCCGATGGATCGAGGCCACATCGCCGACCATCGACCGAACCTGAGCAGCCAACTGCGACGCTGTCGCCTGCGAATACGTTGGAGTGTCTCGCAGTAGAGCAGAGGGTTGCAAGCCCTCTATGCCGCTTTCCATCGTTGCCTGGCGGAGCACCATTGAGTTCGCGGTCATCTCCGACGGGAGAATGATTGCGATCGCCCCGCGAAGGCCGCGATCATCGCTCAGGGGGCAGAGCGCGAACCACATCGAGTTGTCGAATAGCGACGCGCCGAGTGTTGATCGAAGACTCTTGGGAAGGTCTGCGAGAGCCGCCGTTCGGATCGCGGCGGAGAATGTCGGTGTCTTGAGGGCTTCACACCAGGAAGGGTGTGGAGCGCGAACGTCCACGATTGTACCATCCGGGCGGAGCAGGCACGCGAGCAAGCCCAACTTCCCGCAGCGTTCGAGGACGCTTTCAAGGGGTGAATGGCTGGGTTGTTGGTGCATGGTTGATGAGTTTCCCACGAGTATGGATTAGTTGTGTCGCCAGATCAGGCTGCTTCCGAGCGACGCTCCCCAGCATGAATGTTGGGCATGTGAAGCCCCGTCTGCATCTGGTCGTGGAGGGCCAGCAGTCCCTGCACCTGCTCCAGTAACTGGCTGGCGCCAAATGGCTTGGCCATGAAAGCCTTGATGTTCGTCTGGGCAAGTTGTTCGCGATCAAGGATGTATCCGCGCGCGGTCAGCATCATCACTGGCACATGCGCGGTCGGTGCAAACGCCTTGAGTTTGGCCGCCATCTCCAGCCCGGACATCATCGGCATCTGCAAGTCGGTGACGACCAGCGCGGGCACCATCGGTTGAACTGACTTGGGCAGGCTGCCCTCTGGCAGCGCGCTGTGGTCGCACCAGCAATAGCCCTCAAGGCCATGACGACCCTCGATGACATCAAAGCCCGCGTGTCGGAGCTTTGTTGCAACAATCGACCGAATCGCCGCTTCATCGTCGCATACCAAGATGGTCGTCCGTGTTCCAGGCATGACGGCTCTGCAACAAGCAATTCCCCCGCTCATTCATCGAGGAAATCGCAGCACGAGTTTGGAGCATGGCTCCCTTCGCAGCAGAAACAGATGATTCTGGTCCTTCCAGTAGGGGTTTTCTACCGGTAATCCCCAAGATCAAGGGCTGCAAGCACTTGCTACGATTGGACGTGTCCAGTATCACCACCCCGACCAATCCATCCGCTCCGGCTTCTCGGACGATTCCCGACCAGCCCAGCCCGATCGTTGCACGCGAAGGATGGGAGATCATTGCTTCTGTCGTGCTGCTGGCCGGGGTGATCGCCTGGTTTGGTGTGTGGAAGTTTGGTGCGCTCGGTTGGATTGCTTTTGTGCCCGGGGCCTTGCTCGTGTGTTTTTGTCTTTGGTTCTTTCGCAATCCGCAACGGCAGATTCCTGCGGACATTCATGCGCTGGTCGCGCCCGCGGATGGCGTTGTGATCGCGGTCGAGCCGGCAACCCTGCCCGAGGAACTGGCGAGCGAGTTGGGCATCAGCACGACCGAACCGATGCAGCGGGTAGTGATTTTCCTCAACGTTTTCAATGTTCACGTCAATCGCGTGCCCTTTGCTGGTACGGTCCTGGGGGTTGTACGCAAGGCGGGGGGCTTCGCGCATGCGGGTCGGCCCGAGGCTCAGCACAACCAGCGATGCACCCTGGCGATGAAGTCTGGCGACGGGCGATTGCTGGCAATCTCGCAAGTGACCGGACTGATCGCGCGCCGGATTGTGTGCCGTGCGGAGGCTGGCCAGTCGTATGAGAAGGGGCAGCGATTTGGCCTGATCCGATTCGGATCGCGCACCGATGTGTATATCCCGGCGCGAGCGCTGGTGGTTGTCAAGGCCGGTGACAAGACCATGGGCGGAACAACCGTGATCGCAAGGTGGTAGCAATGGCGGCGAACGACGTGTTGTGCCAGTAGGAAAGTTCACGATGTTCTTGAAACTCGGACCAAAGTTGCGATCTCACGACGTGCCGATTGCGGTACTGGTGCCCAACTTTGTCACCACGCTGGCTCTGTGTTCTGGCTTGGCCAGCCTGCACTTCATTCTTGCTGAGGAGTGGCACCTTGCGATGATGGCCATTGTGGCCGCCGCCGTCTTTGATGTGCTGGACGGCGGGGCGGCTCGACTCCTGCGAGTCACGACCAAGTTTGGCGCGATGCTCGACTCCCTCAGCGACTTTCTGGCCTTTGGCGTTGCGCCAGCGATGCTGCTGCATCAATGGGTGCTCAAGGCACCGACCGTGAAACTGATCGACACGCTGGGTCTGATGGCTGTCATGGTCTTCGCTGTGTGCAGCGCGCTGCGGCTGGCGCGCTTCACATCGCTGGCGCTCAGCCCCGCTCCGACCAGTACGCCCCCCCCTCCGACCACAAAGGGTCGAGCCAGTCTGTTTTTCGTAGGCATGCCCACGCCCGCCGGCGCAGCGGCGGCCCTGGTGCCAGCTTTTCTGGCGGGGAGCAAGACGTTTCGCGAGATGGTGCCGAACACAATTGTGCCCGAGTGGATCATTGCGATTTACACGCTGACCATCGCACTGCTGATGGTCAGCCGGATTCCGATGTTCGGGCTCAAGGGCCTGCGGATTTCAAGGCGGAGCGTCACGCCCCTGCTGGTTGCGATGGTCGTGGTCGTAGTCCTGATGATTCGCGAGCCTTGGCTGACACTGGCCGGACTTTCGCTTTCATACTTGCTGACGATTCCGTGGGCGATGGTCATGCACCGACGGACAAAGTATCGCGGCATCAAGAGGGATGCCGCGAACTTTGTCGCAAAGGTTGGATAATTTCTCGATCAGTTTCCGCAACTCGTGCAGGGCCCTTCGGCAAATGCCAGCAGGAAACTGCTGATGTCGCAGGGGTCAAAGAGCGAGCCATCGTTGTTGAAGTCGATCCCGTCGCATGTCGACATCGTCGGCACGCACGGCCCCTCGCTGAAGATGCTCAGCAGCGCTTCGATATCCTGCGGATCAAAGAACGAGTTGTCGTTGTTGATGTCGATGTCGTTGCAAGTGGGGCCGGGCGGCGTGAACTCGATTTCAAGGCTGGGCCGTGCAGCCTCGTCCGCGTTCTCGCGCGACACGAACCGCTTCGCAGTGGCCCCAACAAAGTTCTGGCCCACGAGAATCCATCCAAAGTTGGTCGCGGGCTGATCGAGCCATCCCTGCACATTCGCGACTATCGCCGCATTGCTGCCCCAGGTGTAGAGCCCCACTCCGCCCACACTTATGGTCGCGCTGGGGGTTGCCGCATAGTCACCACCGGGTGAGCTCCACATCGCTGCCAACTGTGGATTGAGGTTGTACACACGTGCGTCCCATGTCGCATCGCCGTTTTGGGCTTGGTCGCCTCCGCCGCCGGGAAAACCCGCGTTCACCGTGCCTTCGTTCCATGCCGCGGTTATCCGATGAAGCGAGAAGCTGTACGTAGACACGATCGACTGATCCATCGTGAGTTGCACTCGCACCCGCGTGATGGTTGAGCCGACGGGCACACTTCCGGCAATATCAAACCGCAGCAGCGCTCGACGCTCACCAAACCTGTTGGTGTTGCCAGCAAAGAGGAAAATACCCGCACCGTTCGAGTTCTCAAAGCCCTGAAACAGCGTTGTATCTGCTTCTGGCTCGATCGTCGTGGTGTCGGCGCGAGCAACACCCGCAGCGAGCGCGAGTGTCAGGGCAAGCCAACCGCCCAGAGGGGCCATGGACGTGGAGTTGATTTGGTGGGTCATACGCAATTGTGCCATGCACAATGCGAAAGTCTCGCAGCGCCAAGTCGAGTTACCCACAAAGTGATCGTCAAGCTGTTCAATTCGCGCGATCTTGACACTCGCAAGTGCGCGTCGTAAGTGGTTCACCGACAAAGACTCAGGAAAACGCAAACATGTTCTTGTTCAAACCTTTGCGCACCAATGCCCCGAAGTTCATCCGCGAGCAAGAGGAACTGGATTCAATACGCACGGTTGATTGCTGCATCTCATCGCGAGTGTCGCGAGCGCAGCATCAACCGGAGAGACTCTGTAACCAGAGGAGATAGAGACATGCGTTGTGCTTTTGCTTTGTTCGCTGTTGCTGGCTGCGCTGCCAGCCTGTTTGCCCAAGTCACCGGCCCCAACGCCGGCGCCACCCCATACATGCTGCCTGCGAGTGCGTCCTCGGGTGTGCAGTTCATCTCGATCGCGACCAGCCTCGCCAGCCAGTTCTACACGAACCTGGATACGGGTGCCAGCACCTACCGCATGGTCGGCATTCCCGATGGCCTGGGTATCTACCGCGATGCCGATGACATCGCCAACAACACCTTCAGCGTCCTGATGAACCACGAACTCGGCGCGAGCGCCGGCAGCGTTCGCGCCCACGGCTCCGCTGGCGCGTTCGTCAGCCAGTGGAAGATTCGTCGTAGCGACTTCGGCGTCGTCGGTGGCCGCGACTTTATCCAGAGCGTCAACACCTTCAACAACACCACCGGCACGTTCACGAACGGCACCACCGCCTTCGGCCGCCTCTGCTCCGCCGATCTTGCTCCCGTCAGCGCGTATCAGTGGACCGATGCCTTCGGCAACAACTTCGGCACTTCCGAGCGCATCTACATGAATGGTGAAGAAGTCGGCGCAACCGGCCGCGCCTTCGCCCATGTGGTCAGTGGCACGGAAGCACGCCAATCCTGGGAACTCCCCGACCTCGCGGATTTCAGTTGGGAAAACAGCGTTGCCAACCCTCTCTCCCAGCGCAAGACCATCGTCGCGGGCACCGATGACAGCACCCCCGGCCAGGTCTACTTCTATGTCGGTGACAAGCAGGCCACCGGCAACACCATCGAGAAGGCTGGCCTCATGAATGGCAAGACCTACGGCCTCAAGGTGGATAGCTTGCCCCTTGCCACCCCCTTTGAAGGCGCGACAGCACTCAGCGGCTCCTTCTCCATGGTCGACATGTCCACCTCGCAGCGTCTCGACGGGAATACTTTTCAGAGCAACAGCCGCGCCGCTGGCGTGACCGAGTTTGCCCGTCCCGAAGACAGCGCCTGGAACCCCTCAAACCCCGCCGAACTCGTCTGGGTCAACACCGGCGGAACAGTGAATGGCGTCAGTGTCCCCACCCGCATCTACAAGTCCACCTTCACCGACATCACCAACCCCGAAGCCGGCGGCACCATTAGCTTGCTTGGCCAGGGCAACGACTTCAGCACCTTCAGCGGCGGCGTGACCTCCTTCACCCCCGGTACCACCACTGCCAACAGCTTTGACAACATCGCCATCAGCCGCTTCAACCAGGTCCTCCTGCAGGAAGACGTTGGCAACGTCGCTCGCCTGGGTCGCCTGTGGCTCTATGACATGGTTGCAGACAGCATGGTCGAAATCGGCATCTCCGACTCGAATCTCTTCCTGACCGGCGGCACGGGCTTCCTGACCCAGGACGAAGAAACCAGCGGCATCGTTGATGCCTGGGACATCATCGGTCCAGGTTGGTGGCTGCTGGACATGCAGTCCCACAACCAGGTTGGTGGCGAACTGGTTGAAGGTGGCCAGCTGATGGCCGTCTTCATCCCTCAGACTGTTCCTACCCCCGCAGGCGCTGCCCTGCTGGGTCTGGCTGGTCTGGCCGCGACCCGTCGTCGCCGTTAAGTTCTGCTCTACTGTCTAACCTGTTTTCTAAGTTGATATAGCACCCCCGCGTCGCAAGGCGCGGGGGTGTTCTCTTAGAGGCCCAAAGTTTTTATGACGTCCTCCAGCGCAATCGCGCCGGTCTGTTGGCCCGTTTCCAGGTTCTTGACGGTTGCGGAAGTGCCCGACTCCAGGATCACCGCAAACCGTGACCGGAGTTTGAGAGCCTCTTCCAGCAGTTTCCCGACGTTCTTTGTCGCGCGATAGGTGTGGCGTGCGTGCAAGCCTCGTTGACGCAGCAGGCTTACGAGAGGCTTCACCTGCGCGTCGGCTTCCGGGCTGCCATTGCTCAGCACGAAGACATCTGGACGCAGGCCAGCAAGCTCCATCAACTTGGCATCGTCGGGCATCAGGCCCCGATCCTGCAAGACCAGCGCGAGTACAACATCACCCATGCCAAAGCCCACGGCGGGCGTGGGGGGGCCACCAAAGAGCTCGACCAGATTGTCGTATCGCCCGCCGCCCGCGATCGCGCGGTCTGCGCCGCTGGTTTCGTGGACTTCAAAGACCATGCCGGTGTAATAGGCGAGCCCTCGGACAATCGAGAGGTCAAAGTCGACCCAGTCGATGACTCCGGCGGCGGTGAGTTCCTGGACCAGTGGAGCCACGGCTTCGCTGAAGTATGTGAGGTCGATCACGGTGTCGGCTGGCGTGCCCGTGGGCGTGCGATCATCGACGGTCACGCGGATGATGCCCTTCTGGAAGACATCGGCTTGCTCCGGGGCGAAGCCGAACTTACCCAATTCCTTGACGAATTCGGATTGGGGCATCTTGGCCTTGCTGTCGAGCAGCTTGAGCAACTCGGCGTGACGCTCTTGTGGCAGGCCACGTTGCACGAGCCACTCTGCGAGGGCCTTGCGATGATTGATCTTGACGCGTACGTCCTTTTCGGACAAGCCAAGCCCACGAAGGAGCGAGACACAGGTCGCGATGATTTCGGCATCCGCGCCCGAACTGGCATCCCCCAGCAGGTCGACGTTCCATTGCAGGAACTCGCGGAGACGCCCGCGCTGCGGGCGCTCGGCACGGAAAAAAGGGCCGCTGGTGAACCACTTGGTGGGCTTGGGAAGGCTGTTGGCCTTGGTCGCGTAGAGGCGGGCGAGCGTGGGCGTGAACTCGGGACGCAAGGCGTAGGTTTTCTCTGCCCCCTTGCGGGTGAAACTGAACAAGTCCGCGACGATTTCTTCGCCGCTCTTGACGGTGTAGAGCTCGAGATGCTCAAAGATCGGGCCATCGACTTCCTCGAAGCCGTGCAGGACACTGGCGCGGCGCCACGCCTCATTGATGAAGCGTCGGCGCGCGGCCTCGATGGGATAGAAGTCACGGGTGCCGGTGGGGGACTGGAAGGCGTTGCTTTCTGGCATGAAGTTGCAAGGTAGCATCGGTGGGATGGAAGTGGAATCGGGCGTTTGTGCAGGCATCGCTGCGGGTTGGCATGCTCATTGGCTTGGTCATGGCGCGCAGGTCGCATTGGTTTTCGCTCGATACCCTGATTGCAAGTGCAATCAGAAGATTCTCAATCAGGGCGAGAACGTCGCGTCGATGAGCCACCACCGGCATGGGGGTCAGAGCAATTCGATGAGCGGATGCTGCGTCTCAATAAAAAGGCGCGGCTGCTGCCGGATGAGCCTGGCGTGTACCTGATGAAGGATGCGTCGGGCGTGGTGATTTACATCGGCAAGGCGTTACGATTGCCCGATCGGGTGAGCAGCTACTTTGTGCCCAGCACCGAACTTGGATTTCACAAGCAGCCGATGCTCGACGTGGTGCATGACTTTGACTTCCTGCTCTGCGAGAGCGAATGGGAAGCATTGCTCGCGGAGAATCGCCTGATCAAGGACACCAAGCCTCGATTCAACGTGCGGCTCATTGATGATAAGAGTTTTCCATATTTGGTGGTGACGACCAAGGAAGACTTCCCGCGTGTGTTTGTCACTCGCAATCCCACCGGCGCTGGCGACGACGCGATGCAGTCGTTGATGAGAAGTGCGCGGGTCTTTGGGCCCTTTGCCAACGCGGGAGCATTGCGAGAGGCGCTCGCAACGCTGCAGCGCGTCTTTAAGTATCGAACATGCAAACTGGACATCCTGGAGAACGATCCCAAGAACAGGTTCTTTCGCCCCTGCCTGCTCTACAACATCGGCCAATGCACCGCCCCGTGCGCCGACAAGATTCCCAAGGCCGAGTATGGCGTCGATGTTGATCGCTTCGTGAAGTTCCTGGGAACCAAGCAGTCGGTGATGCTCCGCGAACTGCGTGAAGAGATGGAAACGTGCGCGAGCCAACTCCGCTTCGAGAAGGCGGCGTCTTTGCGAGACCAGATCAAGGCGATCGAACGCCTCAGCGAGCGGGCCGATCGCAAGGATGGATGGCAGCCCGAGACAGAATTGACGATATTCGAGCCTGAGAAGGCTCTCAAAAGTCTTCAGAAAACTCTCGACCTCGACGATCCCATCCGCTGCATCGAGGGTATCGACATCGCCCACCTCCAAGGCAACGAGACCGTGGGCAGCAAGGTCTGCTTCATCGATGGGCGTCCCTTCAAGGATCAGTACCGGCGGTTCAAGATTCAGACAGTGAACAACGACGACTACAGCAGCATTCGCGAGGTGGTGCTGCGCCGATATCGCGAGGCCGGTCAGGGCCACGAGTTGTATCCCGAAGTCATCCTCATCGATGGCGGCCTGGGCCAGTTGCACGCAGGGCTTGAGGCATTTGCAACCCTCGATATCAAACCGCCCATGGTGATCTCGCTGGCGAAGAAGGAGGAATTGGTGTACGTCCAGCAGCGCAGCGAGCCGATCCGCCTCGGGCGCGAGAACCTGGGCCTGAAGTTGCTGCAGACCATCCGAGACGAGGCCCATCGCTTCGCACAGCATTACCACCACATCCTGCGTCGGAAGAAGACGTTGGAAGAGGAGTGAACCGTCGTGGTTGCGGTTGATCGCATCGCCATCAAACGACGAGCAGGTCAGCCTGCGTCAGCACACTCGGCAGGCTCGCCAGGGTCTGGGCGTTGCCGACATCAAACTCGCCCGACTTGGTTCTTCGCAGCATGGTGAGCACGCCGCCGACGCTCAGCGCAATGCCCAGGTCTCGGGCGATGCTGCGGATATACGTGCCCTTCCCGCAATCGATCAGCAATTCGAGCATGGGCCATGAGTAGGAAATAACTTCGATTGCATGGATGGTGACGGGCCGAGCTTGGAGCAGGACTTCTCGTCCTTCCCGGGCGAGGTCGTAGGAGCGAACACCGCCGATCTTGATAGCACTGAAGGCGGGCGGGCTTTGCTGGATCTCGCCCACGAAGGTGCGCACGGCACGATCGAGGTCGTCGCGCGTGGGTGGGCAAGCGACGGCAACGTCGACGACCTTGCCATCCAGATCAAACGAGTCGGAGGTTCTCGAAAGGTCGATGATGGTGCGATACTGCTTGCGGCTCGCCATGAACTGATTGCACCGACGCGTCGCCTTCCCGACCATGACTGTCAGCAAACCCGAAGCCATCGGGTCAAGCGTACCCGCGTGGCCCACCTTGATGCGCTTGGGAGCGCCGCCCTTGCGGAAACGTGCTCGGACGTTTGCACACACATGCATCGATGTCGGTCCCAGGTGTTTGTCGATCAGGATGATGCCCGACGGCGTGACACTCCCCATCTGAGCGTCGGACAGAGGCGAAGCAGGAGGTGGGATATCGCTCACTTCGCGTCTCCAGTGTCATCGGCGCTCGTCGCGTCGCGCGACAGCACCATCAGATCTTCCCACTTGCCGCGATTGAGATTGAAGCCACCGGCGCGAGCGACCTCGCGCCAACCGCGCTCCTGCAACTGGTGCGTGCTGTTCAGGGCAAGTTGACCTGGATTACTCAGCAGATCCTTCGGCACGCGACGTACCACGATCAAGCCATTGGTGTATGTGCTGGACCACGCTGCGACATCGCCATCGCTCAGACGCGTCAATCGCCCGTGCGAGAGAAATATCTGGCTGTCCTCATGAAACCCGACAGCAGCGAGGGGCCTGGATAGCGATGGATCAACACTGCGCATGGCTTGCATCGCGTTGCGTGCCGGCCACAGCGTTCGTGCGTTGGGTAAAAGCAGGCTCAGCAGCACGCCCAGCCCGACCACCATAGCAATGCTCGCTAGCAGCGTGGCACGCAGGGGCTTGCCGCGCAACGCGAAGAACCCTGCCGAGGCACAGAGTCCTATGCAAATAACACCGGTGCCGATGCCCACCGCAAGAAGTATGGAACCATTCGCATCACCGCTCGCAGAATCAGCAGCGTGCTTCGCAGCTAAAAAGCCGATGCCGATAGTCGCTCCGCCCGTCAGTATCGCGCCCACGCTGGCCCAAATCACCAGCCCGATGCGCGTTGTGCGTTGCTGCATCGATGCAAGCATGCCGCCACTAGCGCGGAGGACGGCCCGACCGCTCAGCAACGCCAAGGCTGGATACAAGGGCATGACATAGTGCACCAGGCGCGTGCTGAGCAACTCAAAGACCAGCCACGAGGGCAAAGCCCAGCAGATAAGGAATAGCAGTTGCGTCCGACCATGCCAATGCATGCGCGCACGGGTTTGATCGGTGCCTCGAGCAAATCCATCGCGACACGCAGCAATCACGGCGGCACCCGTCAGCATCGACCCAGGAAAAAATAGTCCGACAAGCGTGATCACGTAGACACCGGGGAACAGCCCGTGCCCTTCCTTCGCCGCGGCGCTTCGTGCAATAGTCTCGTCATACACGATCGATGTGTATTGATCCCAGCCGACCTGCCTGGCAACCAAAATCACCCAAGGCGCGACGATGATGGACGCGATGAAGAAACAGAGTCCGCAACCGATCGTCACGCGCACGAGCCACGCGCCGACGTGCTGTTGCTGCCAAGCCCGCGTTGACAGAACGAAGGCAAGAGCTGTCAAGCCTGCAATCATCGGACCGACGGGACCCTTGGCCAGAATAGAGATACCCAACGCGAAACCTAAGAGCAACAGGTTTGGTGCCAGTTGTATCCAATGGCCTCGTCCGCTCCCTGCTCGCATGGCCGATGGATCGAACCGACCCGTCGGTGTAAACACGCGCCATAGCGCCCATTGTGTCATCACGACAGTCAGCAATAGCAACTGGTCCGACCGCGCTTGATGTGCATCGACCACCACCAAAGGACAGATCGCCAGCAACGCCGCTCCTAGCCACGCGGCCCGGGCATCCAGCAAGCGTCTGCCTAGTCGCCATGTCAGCAGCACACTCAGGATGGTGCAAAGCATGCCCGGCAAGCGATACATCCAAATCGCATCGCGCGAGGTGTCGCCACCAGTCAACGTCCAGACCGATCCAGCCTGCAACCAGTAGATCAGAGGCGGTTTGTTCAGTCGCGCCCGATCCTGCACAAACGGTACCACCCAGTTGCCGGTTTCCAGCATCTGTCGGCTCGCTTGCGCGAAGCGGGGCTCATCTCGGTCAAATGGCGGCAACTGCCACAGTCCGGGTAACAACACGAGCAGGCAAATCGTCGCCAGCCAGAGTCCGCCTCGCCAGCCATCGGTCCAACGCCCCAGCAGGCGAACATGCGTGCTGTCGCGTCTCCGACGGCTCTCGCCCGTTGCCTCAAGATCGCTACGCTGGTTGATACGCATGAGCGCGGACTATAACGCCAACCCTCAGCACGACGCGACCACCCATTCCAAGCATGTTCACATGCCCAGTGAATCGCGCGGCTCGTGGTGGACTGGCCCGCTTTCTGGGCGGCGCGCTCTGATCATTCTTGGGACCTGCCTTCTCGCCACCCTTGCTCTCTTGCCCCTGGACCGCTGGGTCTTGACCACGCTTGGCCCCTATGGCGGCCTGACCAAGAACCTGGGAGGCGACCTGCGCCGCGAACTGGAGTTTGTCCAGCAGTTTGGTGCGTTCACCAGCATGCTCATCGCGGCCCTGATGATGTATCTCCAGGATCGTTCTCGGGCCGTGCGAGTGCTCGATCTGCTTGCGGGAATCCTCGCCAACGTGCTGGTGTGCAATCTCCTCAAGATGGCGTTCGGCCGCCCTCGTCCTCGCATCATCTTCGGTGAACTTACGAGTCGCCCGCCCATGGATGGCTACGACCACACGTGGTATCACGCCTTCTTCTGGAGTGCCTACCCGCTGCCCCGCGATGCCGATCCGCAGACTGCTGGCGTGCAACTGACCTATCTGTGGGCACACTCGTGGGAAGTTGGCAAGGGTATTTCGAGTGACCTGTGGAGCATGCCCAGCAGCCACGCCGCCGCTGCTGCCTGCGCCGCAGCCGCTCTCATGCGGCTCTATCCGCGCCTGTCACCATTGCTCATTGGCCTCATTGTGGTGGTCGCATGCGCGCGCATCCTGTTTGGCGCTCATTATCCCAGCGATGTGGCTTTGGGCGCCGCAGTCGGTTTTGTCATCGGTGCCTTGGCGATGGATGGTCGCTGGGGCTCGCGATGGGTGCGATCTAGTCCTAACTCCCCGACGTGAGGGTTTCCAACTCCTGAACACCCAGATCTCTTGCACGCCTGGATCGCCCCAAAGCCGCAAGCCTGCTACCCTTGCCCCCACAACCAAAGTTTTTCCGGAGAGGTGTCCGAGCGGCCGAAGGAACGCGATTGGAAATCGCGTAAACGGGCAACCGTTTCGGGGGTTCGAATCCCCCCCTCTCCGCTTCCGCTGACCCCCCGTTTGCATCCGCTGTGATTGCAGTGGTTTGCGAATGGGGGTCGTCGACACGGGAACGAGTTCGACCCTAAGTGTCGAAGAACACCATGTGGGACATTGAGTGTTTGTGCTAGAACTAGGAAGGTGAAGCAGGCGTAGTCCCGCAGCTTACGAGAGTGGTTCAATCTGCCTCTGTGCATACGTATCGTCACACACATTAAGGCGTATGACTGCAGGAGCCTTTTCGGATCTTCCGGGACGAGCTTAGCTGGCCATAACCTTTAATAGTTATGTTTTCAACAATCACACAATTATCGATTAGATTACTATCGGAAACAAAGGCAGTTTTTATATTTATTGTTGTGTACAGCATATGTGCCGCACTTTTTTTCTCGGGTATCTACGCTATACCATTCTGGATTCAAATCATTGTACTGATAACACTTGTCTGGATAGTCAGTATTCGAGTGTGGAACATTATATATTCTGCAACAACACTAAAATGGCTTTATATTGATACAGGAATTTTGATTCTATTAGTCCTTGATAAAGCTTCCAGGCTTCCGATGTTTATTGGTTTAAGATAAGACAGAAGAAATATTGACTAAACACGGCCTAGAATGTATCTTCCAAAAATTACTTAAGATTTGTTTATATAATATTGTTTTTATGATTGTCGCAATTATTTTTATAGGCGCAGCATATTTACTAGAGGCTATCCCAAAACCGCGCAACCGGTCGGTGTGGGGGCGCGAATAGCATCGCATGGCGATGCGATTGACGGAAGAGCAACTGGATTGGCTCGCAGAGCGTGTGCCCAAAGGCGGCGGG
>Ga0163144_10001534_pt1 | contig 54401 bp, 38 predicted proteins | sample OliLak19BULKMAT1_FD_123175 | JGI IMG/M metagenome (GOLD analysis project Ga0163144, IMG submission 123175) | Freshwater microbial mat bacterial communities from Lake Vanda, McMurdo Dry Valleys, Antarctica - Oligotrophic Lake LV.19.BULKMAT1 | ecosystem: Environmental > Aquatic > Freshwater >... | reverse complement strand
TCCGTTGACGAAGGAAAGGGTGGGTTGGAAACCCCGCCCTCCGTTGAGGTTCCCGGTCGCTTTGAGGCCAAGGTGAAGTGCTTCTGCGCCATCCCGCAGGTGCTTGCCTTTCTGAAGGACGACATCGTCTTTGCCGCGAAGGACGAGGAGCTAAGGACCGCGCCCTGGGCGACTATGTGATCGTGCATGAACTCCTGCATTCATCGGTGCCGAACCACGGCAAACTCTGGAAAAGTCTGATGCGCGCCCACCTTGGTGACTGGGAGAAGCTGGCGGAAAAGTTGAAGTCGTAAACAGGGAGCGCGATCCACTGCGCGGTCGATCTTGATCTGACCGCCGAAGCGCAGGAGCAGCTCCTGCTTGAACCCATCGCCACCGATCGCCCGGCCCCTCAGGCCCGGGTTCTGAACCTGCGTCCAGCGGTGGCGGCGGTGATCGCCAGTACGATGAGGAATCCGAGCGCACTCGCCGCCAAGGCGCGGTTGAGGTGTCTCGGTCGGTAGGTGAAGCGGACTGTCCAGTCGCCCGCGTGAGGCAACCAGACTCCCTTGAAGGCATGATTGACGCGAACCACCTCCGCGGGCTGGCCGTTCAGGGTGACCTTGAAGTCATTCGGCAGCCAGGCCTCGTGCAGGACGGCCAGGCCGGCCTTGGGAACCTGCAGCGAAAATTGCGTCGAGTTCGGTGTCAGGTGATAGTTGCGTGCCGCCACGACGCCCGTCGGAGTTTGATCCGACGGCCAATCCGGCGGGTACTCGGAGGCGTGGACCGACGCAAAGGGCGCCGCCGGTCCGGCCTTGATCATGGCCGCCAGTTCCGCGACGTCGTTGTAGCGTGAGACCGAGGAGACGTAGAACGCCCGCGGCCAGGTGTGGTCACTGCGGTAAACGTCCAGATCGGTCATCACGACCGGTGCCAGGCCCTGCTCCCAGGGGCCGGGACTCCCGTGGTGGTTGAAATAGTACTTGACCCCGAGGAAGTCAAAAATCGGGCGCTGCGCCGGGAACGCCTCCGACCGCACCATCAGGCGCCAGTCGTGGATCCGGTCGATGCTCAGGGCGTCAGTCAGTTCCCGGTACCAGCGATTGATCAGTGCATCCGGACCGCTGATACCCTCGAGATCGTAGGCCGGGCTCCATCCGGCCACAAAGTTTCCGTCCGTGCCCACCACCCGGAATGGACCCCCCCGGTCCTGACGCACCGTCTCGATCGCGGCCGAAGGGGCAAAGAAGGACGCGCGTTGCGTCGGATTAAAGACGTAGGCATCGAACGCGGAGGGCAGATGCTGGCCGTGGCGCCAGAGCAGGACAAAGATGCACACACTCAGCAGGCCTCCCGCGGCCACGGTGCATTGACCGGAGGAAAGGATCCTTCGCAGCCCGAGGAATCCGATCAGCAGCGCGGTCGGAAGCGCGATCAGACTACCCCAGACAAAAGCGCTGACCGGGAGTCGGTGTCCCCATTTCAGCGCGGAAAAAACCTCGTCCCAGCCCATGATTGGTTTGTGCACGGTCTGGGTCGTCGATACCCAGACGGCGACGAGCCCTGCGAGCAGGAGGGTTACCATGACGAGGTCGCCGCGGCCTTCCGGGCCGCCCAGCCGTTTCCCGGCCGCACTCCAGCCCAGGGCCGACAACGGGCCGGCAAGAATGATCGCCACGAGGGAGAAACAATTGTCGATGTGAGCCACGTTGCCGAGGAACGGGACGCGCTCGATCCATTGGGGAGGCACCACGCCAAAGGTCATCGCCAGGCTGGCGGCAAACGCACAGGCCAGGGCGGTGCCCACCGGTCCTGGCGGGTTCCGACGCCACGAGGCCGCGAGGTAGAGCAGGCCACCGAGGAAAAGGAAGTTGGCCGACGGATTGGAGACGCGCTCGAGTGTCTGGATCGGGCGGTAAAAAATTTCGTCGAAGAATCCGATGAGAAAACTCGGATGAATCTGGTAGGCGCTGGGCTGGTTGTAGCCGGTGTACGAAATCCGCAGGGCCTCGGCGAGGGTGACCCAAAGCGGGGCCGTCAGCAGGAGAAAGACCACACCCGTGCCGGCCGCCTGCAGGAGAAGCACCGCGCGTTCCCGCCAGTTCCATTCTCCGGCAGAAAGAACGAGGAGCACGCCCGTTGCATTCAGGGACAGCAGGAGCATATACGCCTCTTTCACCGTGCCGCTGGTGATGACCATCCCGTTGACCAGCATCAGACCGGCGAGGTTGCGCCAGCGCTTTCGGCGATCCGGATCCTGCGCCAATCCAAGCCACGCAACAAGGATCCAAGGTGCATAGCAGAACGAAAAAAACGCGGGGTGATTGATCCGGAAGAGGAAAAATCCGATGAATCCGCAGCTTCCGCCGATCAGCGCGGCGGGAACCCATTGCCGGGTTGCGCCCCACGCCAGCAGGCCCATGCCGAAGCAGAGCAGGAATTTCGAGGCCAGGAACTTGAGGTCCCAGGCCCAGGCATCGGCACCAGCGAGAACGACGAGGAACTGCAGCGGGTCTCCCACCATCGCTTGCCCCTGTCCCAGCAACATCGTTCCCGTGGAGTTGTAGCGGTTCCAGAGGGGAAGTTCGCCGGCTTGGAGTGCCCGGACCTGGACGAACGACATCGGGATATGCTGAAACATGAGCGCCCCGATGTCGGACATGTTGACCTCCTCGTAGCGGGCATCGGTCTGACCCGGGAGCGTGGGGATCGCATCATAGAGCAGCCTCGCGCCGTAGTTCGGCGATACCTGGCTCCGTCCGAAAAACACCACGGGATAGCTGCTGGCGAGGGTGGCGGCGAAAGCAACGATCGCGAGGGCCCATGCAGGACGGCGCTCACGCCAGCGATTGAGACGTTCGAAGAGCGGACGGCCGAAAGGAAACAGTGAGAGCACGAGCGCGATGCCGATGGTCCACGGCAGGATCCGGTTCACCAAGGGGCGCCAGGATCGCGATGCGGTCGCCTCCAGAACCAAGGGCGCCTCGAGGGGCAGCCAGACGCCGGGATCGGACGCCCCTTTGGTAGTCGCGATCCTGAGTCCGGCAGGCTCAAGCGTGAGGGCTTCAATCTCGTTGGCGGGTTCCCACGAGGTGAGGGGAAAACGCAGGCGCTCCCGTCCCCGTTCGTCGATGATCCGGGCCTGTGAAATCACTCCCTTCAGCTCGCTGGATGCGGGATCGAAGCGGAATCCTTGATAGGTCCCGGCCGGGATCCGAAAGCGCAGCCGTTCCGACTTTCCCGTGCCCGCGAGGGGGGCCGAGGCCAAGTCCTCCTCGTTCAGGTTGCGTCCGACATCGTAGTAGAGCTGGCTCTGCCCCGAAGCGGACGCGGTCAGCTCGATTTCCAGCGTGTAGTGGTCGCGTACCGACTGCGTTTCCGGCAGCCACGGCAGATTGAAGACCACCGCCGCGACCAAGGAGACGAACCAGACAGCGGGTGAGAAGAGGTGCCGAAGCATGGCCTCAATGAAGTGTCGAGGCGGCGACGTCCTCGTCCGGGCGCGTTGCGAAGGGCAGGGCAATCAACCAAAATCCGGCGCTGATTCCCGTGAGGAGGAGCGCGTGGGCCGCAAGGCGCCAGCACCAGTAGGATCCCGCGGCCATGGGCACGGGAGCCCCGAAGGCGAGCCACGCGCCGGTGTCCTCGTCCTTGGCGACCAGACGAAACGCCTCCTTTGGCATTCGAATGTAACCCGCCCGCCACTGATCCCCGGGAGTCCTGCCTGGCTCGATTCGTCCGAGTCGCCGGGTAAGGTCATCGGACCACACCTCCAGGCTGACCCGGCCCCGACGCAGATCTCCGGCGGTCTCGATTTTCAGGTAGCCGAAATCGGGTGGTTGCAGGCTTCGGCTTCGCCAGATTCCGGTCGCGGCGACTCCCTGGACCGCGTCGAATGAGCCCCAGGTGGGCGCGACCACCAGCTTGGGCGTGGAGGGGGACGCGGCCTCGGGTGAGAAGCCGTCGGTGGAGTCCTGATACAGTGGGAGGGCCGCGCGCACGCTCACCGGCATCAGCGTCCTGAGCTCGGGATGGCTCAACCGCTCGACCAGCGCCTCCACGCTCGGGTAGGGAACCTCGCCCTCCTTCAGCCACGAAAGATCGTCGGTGCCCAGATAAAGTCGCGTGTTGACCGTGCTCCGCTGGAACCAGCCTGCCACTTGCGGGAGTTCGTCGCGAGTGACACACACGGCATGCTGGTAAAGCCCATGCCCGATCGCGAGGCACCACGCGGCCAAGGCCGCGTGACCCGTCCACCGGAGCCAGGCCGGCATGGGTTGGCGGATGAGGAGGATCAGGAACGCACCCAAGTTCACCAGGAGGCCGGCCGTGTGGGTGTCGAAGTACCGCGAGGCGGGCCAGGTGCCGCCCGCTCCGCGCGCATAGGCGGCTGCGAGGAACTGCACCACCACCCAACCTCCCGCGGCCACGATCACCCGTTCCCGCGGATCGAGCGCCCGGTGGTCCCGGGCGAACGTCACTCGCAGAGCGAGGATCAGCCAGGGCAGGTAAGCCACCGCGCCGAAAGCGGTGAAGGTGGTCACTGGCCATTGGACCGCCCGCCACAAAGTCCAGCCGAAGTCCGCGGACGAGTGGGCGCGGAGCGATTCATGGGGGCTGAATTCGACCCGCAGGGCAATGCCGGCGACGATGATTGCGAGACTGACCAGCAAGGTAATCCCATGGAAGTGGGCCGCACGCCACGGCGAGCCGTGCAAGGCGAGGAGGGCGAGAAAGACGATGCCCGCTGCGGCGGGACCCGAGGCCATGCTGAACAGAACCAAACCGAGACAAAACACCCCGAGGAACCAGCCCACGGAGGGAGGGCGGCAACGCAAACAGCGGTCGATTCCGATGAGGGACAGCCCGAGCAGGAAGTACTGTAGGGAGTGGAAACCTCCCAGGTTGTTCTGCCATGCGTGGGGCGGGGCGAACGTTGCCACGAGCGCCAAGGCCCAGAGAATCAGATGCCAGCGCCGGGTGAGCATGGGCTTCAGCCAAAACCACAGGCCGACCGCCAACAGGCTGTGCATGGCGGAATTGATCAGCATCTGTATCCGGGCGTCCCATTGCCCGTTGACGCTCACCAGTGCCAGCGAGAGCGCTTTGGTCAGGGCCACCCGGTGTTCGTTGTGCGGCGTAAAGAGGTCGAAAAACTTCAGTTCGCCTTTGCTCCACGGGAGCAACAAATGGGTCCCTTCGGCATCCCACTGATCCCAGTTGGGCAGATCACTGCCGTAATGCTCCGAAACCCACGCCTTGGCAAAGAAGAGGGTGAAGAAGAGGGCGAGCGCGAAGGTGACGCTGGGCAGGGCCCTGAAAACGGATTTGTGCACAGATTGCAGAAGACGGGTCGGTGAGCAGCAAAGAGGTTTAGCCCCCGGGATTGCGATCTGAAAACATTCTGTCCATCCGCCTAGTCCCATGCGACGGCAAAGAGGTTGTAATAAAGCGGCGTGCCTTCGGGCGTTTTCAGGGGGTGTTCGGTGTGCAGACCCACCTCCACGTTCGCATAAAAGGTGCGCAACATGGCGGCCAAACTCCAGCGGGTGAAAAAGTTTTTATGATCCGCCTCCAGCATATGCCAGGGCACGGCGAGGTAGGATCGCAGGTAGGGCAGGAGCTCCGCGTTGGGCACGGAAACAAACAGTCGGGAAGGGGCGACCCGTTTCAACTCCTGCATGAACGCGGGCAGCGTCTCAATGTGCTCCAAGACCTCGATCGCCATCGCATTTTGAAACGCGCCATCCGGAAACGGCAGGACCTTTCCATCGACACGCGTGTGAGGCAGCCCGTTTGCGGCCATCGAGGCACAATCGGCAGCTTTCATTTCCGCGCCATGCCAACGATAGCCAAGCGCTCCGAGTTTGCCCCCGTACCAGCCCAGGCCGCAGCCGATATCCAGCACGGTCGCGGACGGGGGCCCGAGGCTGCGGGCGATCATCTGCACAACTTCCTCGCTACCGGTTGCTTGGGAGGGACCGGAGGTGTAGATGCTCTCGCGATGGTGGACGGGAGGGAAATCCTGGCGCAGCAGAATACCGTAGTCTGAATTCCGATAGTCGGTTGCCGCCAGAACGACGCTCCGCTCGATCGACGTGACGACCTCGGCTCCGTGCCTGACCAGGACACGCAGGGTTGTCTCCCGCCCGAAGGGTCCGCTGGCCGCGTGCGCCACCAGGGAGAAGCCGGCGCACGCCGCCGAGGCCCAACCATGAGCAGCGTTGACGTCGGCGCGAACGAATCGCTGGCGCGTGATGCCCACCAAGACGCCCCCAAGCCATGCTTCGATGGAACCCGCAGGCGCGTCTGCGTTTGAGGGAGTGGTCCAGCCTTCGACCCGAAAGCAAAGCGGATCGCAGCGAGTGCCGACTGCGGGGTGGTCGAGACAAAGGAGCATTCGCGTATCCTGCGTTGAAACCCGCTCCCACGCCGAGGTGAAAGTGTGTGCCAAGCTGATCCGTTCGACCCTGCACCCGGTCTCCGTCGCTTTTGCCGAGGGTTAAAGCCGGACTCGGGTTCCTTGACTTTGTTGGTGCCAGCGGTCTGCAGGCTTTGTTTCAGGTCGTTTAGACGCAGGTATTACGGTCAAAATCATGCTAATCGCTTCAGGTAAAACTCGCGATTTCAGCCGTCAGCTCTCCACCCGCTCTTTCGACCGCGGGAGCTGTGATTACCTCGAAAAACCGTGGTCCGCTTGGTGCGTACTCACGCGAGATTTACTGCGTTTTGCGCGTTCCAATCGGGTAGGCTCGCTTGGGCGCAGTGCTTGCAATCTGAGGCCGCACGCGTTCGTTGTTAGTCTGTGAATTTCCGTTTTTCCCGAGGCGTTCTCGGTGTGTCCGCCGTTCTTCTTGTGGGCGTGCTCTGGTTCAGCCTGCGCACCCGCCCTTCGGTCAGTCCGGAAACGAGCGGACACGCCTCTCACTCGAAGCCGGAGATCACGGCTCCACAGGTGGGCCAAGAATCCGTTGCCGGAATCTCTCCGACGAGGTCCCCGATGGCGAAAAATTCGGGTGCGACGGCCCCGCGGGCCGCGCTCGCCGCGGGTGCGGCCGAGGTCTTGAGCAAACGATTCACGAATGCGAAGGTGCGCGACGAGCGCTTGGAGACGTTGACGGATGGCCGTGAACGTTGGATTCAATGGCTGGAAACGTCGGGGGCCTATCCTCAGGTCAGGGCCGAACTCACGTTTGCGCCGGGTCCTGCCGGGGTGCGGCTGGTCGAGGAAACCTACTTTCTGGCGGACAGCGTGCTGGTGGAACGTCCGACGAACGTGTCGCCTGAGGTCTTTGCCGCACGGGTGCAGCAACTCGGCTATCGGGCCGGCCCGCAATATCCGTTCTCTCCCGCGGTGCGGGTTTACGTGCCGGAGCCGCTGCAGATCGACGCCGTTCCGGAGGCCCTCGCCCGGCTCGGTACAATGGAACCTGGCTGGCAGGTGCGCCCGGACCATCTGGCGTTTTCACAGGTCGTACCGAATGACTTCGATCCTCGTGAGCTTTGGGCATTAGCCCGGATCAATGCGCCTTCCGCCTGGGAGGTGAACACGGGTTCGAGCTCGGTGGTCGTCGCGATCATTGATTCCGGAATCGACCGTCAGCATCCCGACCTGTCGCCAAACATCTGGCAGAATACCGCCGAACTGTCCAACGGCTTGGATGACGATGGCAACGGACTCGCCGACGATCTTTTCGGCTGGGACTTCGCGGGCAACGACAACGATAGTTCCGATCAGGAAGGACATGGAACCCACGTCGCCGGAATCGTCGGGGCCACCGGAAACAACGGCGTGGGTGTCTCCGGCATTTCGTGGCGGGTCAAACTGATGGCTTTGCGCACCGGAGATCAGTCGTTGTCCACCTCGGCGGTGATTCAGGCCATGGACTACGTCACCAGCCAGAAGCTCCGCGGCGTGCCCGTGGTGGTGGTCAACAACTCCTACACGTCGACCTCCTTCAACAGCTTGCAGCGCGACTCGATTCAACGCGCCCGGGATGCCGACATCCTGTTTGTCGCCGCAGCCGGAAACGACTCCCGCAATGTTGATCAAAGCGGTCTGCTTTACCCGGTGGGGTACGCGATCACCAATATCGTGGGTGTCGCATCGACCAATCTCGGTGACACCCTCTCCGACTTCTCGAACTGGGGTGCGAGCAGCGTCCATCTCGCCGCTCCCGGTTCCGCCATCCGTTCCACCGTTCCAGCAGGTAAATACGGCGTCAAGGATGGCACCTCGATGGCCGCTCCAATGGTTGCCGGTGCGGTCGCGCTGCTGCGCGCAGCCGAGCCGACCTTGGGGTCGGCGCAGTTGAAGAACCGGCTCCTGACGACGGTGGCGCCCGTCGCAGCCCTCTCGGGCCGGGTGTCTTCCGGCGGTCGCCTGGATCTCCAGCGCATGATCAATCCCACGTCGGGCGTGCCCCAGATCACCGCGGTGGCTCCGACCGCCGCTGTCTACGGTTTGGAAAACCCTTCACAGTCGGTTCTCCTCTCCGTCCGCGGTGCGCGGATGAACAATGGCTCCGAGCTGTCGGAGCTCCCCGTGATCTGGACCAAGCTGAGCGGGCCGGGCACGGTTTCCTTCAACCCGTCGGGAGTGAACCAGGTGACCGCGAACTTTTCCTCGACCGGTCTCTATCGTCTTCGGGCGGCCGTCACCTACGGCGGTCTCACGGCGACGCTGGAGCGAACGGTGGCGGTGGGTGCGGTGGTGGTGCCTTCCACCGGGCTCCTCGGACGCTGGTCCTTTGGCGAGGCATCAGGCTCTCCTCTGGACAGCTCCGGGCAGGCGCGTCACGGGGTGTTGCTCGATGGGCCTTCCCGCGATGCGGGACCTTACGGGCTGCCGGGGCTCCGGTTCACCGGCACGTTGTCCGCGATGCAGTTTTCCGCGCCGGCTCCGGCGCAGGTGACGCTCGTCGGTTGGGTGCAGATGGATACAGCGGGAAACAGCATTTTCCCCCGCGTTCTGAACTTTCCCGCGTATTACCTTTTTATCGGACGCGATGGGCAGACGGGAATCGACGGCAATGTTGGTACGGTCAAGTTCCTCTCCAATTGGACCGGGACGGATGGAGTCTGGCACTCGCCTCCCGGTCTGATCACCAGTGGTGCCTGGTACCACGTGGCCGCGACCTACGATGGCACGCGCGGCGATCGTGAGTTGCCGCGGCTGTTTCTCGACGGCCGCGAATTGGAGGTGGGGGCCCAAACCCCCGCCGCCGGCTCGATCGATCTGACGGCGGGCAATGGTTATTTGGGAAATAATGAGGAACGGACGCGTGCGCTGGCCGGCCGGCTGGCTGATGTTCGGATCTATGGGCGGACACTCCTTTCAGAGGAAATCGCCTACCTCGCCCGCGAGCCTCTGGTCAACGATCTGCGTAATTGGGAAGTGGTGATCCAATCCGCCACGGCCTCTTCGGTCGTGGTCGGTCTCAGGCGGCCGGACGGCCGCCTGCCCGGAGTCGGACTGACGGCGGTCTGGCAGACGGTCTCGGGTCCCGGCGCGCCGACCATCGCTTCGACCAACGGCACGCTCGCAACCTTGGGCTTCACCGAAGCCGGGAATCACACCGTCACCCTCGATCTTTACGATGCCGGAGTCATGCTGCGGCGTCAGGTGGTTCTGACTCTTCCCGGAGTGGTCGCTCCGCCCGTGGCACCAGGCTTCGTCCGCTCACCGGCCAGTCGCACGGTGGCCTCAGGATCGAATGTCACCTTCCAGGCGGAGGCCACGGGCACACCTCCCTTGACGTTCCAGTGGCTGCGCGGCGGGGTGCCCATCAACGGCCAGATCCTTTCCCAGCTCTTGCTCGCGGCGGTCCGCGACACCGACTCTGGAAACTACTCGGTCAGGGTGACCAATGCCGCCGGATCAGCGACCAGCGCCGAAGCCACCTTGACGGTGCTCGATCCGCCCGCGATCACCACCCAGCCCCGGTCCCAGCTTGTCGCCTCGGGCTCGCGCGTCGAACTGACGGTGTTCGCGATCGGCAGCGCTCCGTTGTCCTACCAATGGCTGCGAGCCGGTGTCGCGGTTTCCGGGGCCACGTCCTCGACCTTCGTACTGGAGAATATCAAATCCGCTCAGACCGGGGCCTACTCCGTGGTCGTAACCAACAGTGTGGGGACGGCGACCAGCCAGTCCGCCACGGTTGAAGTGTTGGAGCCCCCGACGATTGTTTCGCAGCCTTCATCGCAAACGGTGATCGCGGGTCGAACCCTGGTTTGGGATGTCAGCGTCACGGGCACTGTCCCCTACACGTTTGCCTGGTTCAAGAACGGTCAGTTGCTGCCCACCGAAAGCCTGCCCACACTGCGCTTCACGACGCTTCGCCTCGAGGATGCCGGCAGCTACACCTTCCGGGTCAGCAACGCGGTGGGCTCGGCGACGACCACGCCCATCGTGCTGACGGTTGTCTCGCCGCCGATGATCGTGAAACAGCCGGTGACCCAGGCGGTCCCCTTGGGTCGCTCGGCCACCTTTTCGATCGAAGTGACCGGCACCGCGCCGATCACCTATCAATGGCAGCTCAATTCCGCACCCATCGCGGGCGCAACCTCGGCTCAACTGGTCATTCCCAACGTCGGGCCCCAGCACATCGGCAGCTACACCGTGGTGGTGACGAACGTGATCGACTCGGTTCGCAGCACTGCCGCGTACCTCGACATCGTGCCGACTCCCCAAGTGACCCAGCATCCGACCGGTTCGGTGGTGGCGCTGAACGGCGACGCAGCGGTGGAGGTGGTGACGAGCGATGTCCCGGGTTCGGTCTTCTACCGGTGGTGGCATAACGGTGCGCCGGTGCCGGATTCGAATGTTTCACGACTCCAACTTCGGGGTATCGGCCTAGCCCAGACAGGGGTCTATCAGGCCGAGATGACCAACAGTGGGGGTACGATGTTCAGCAAACCGGCGGTGATTGGGGTGGTCTTGACCGGCAAGACCTCTGGATCGGTGGGAACGCGGCCTGAATGGCAGAACATTGTTCACCCGAACGGCAATTCCTACGACCAATACGTTTTGGACGGTGCCGCGGGTGCGATCACGGCGGATGCCGGACAGATTTCGCGCCTCTCGTTCATCGATCCGCAGGGCGACATTGTTCAGGTCGAGCTGGCGGGGAAGGGAACCTTGACGGTTCTGCTGGCGAATTCAACCGGACCCGCGACGCCCACGCTCTACAACCAGCCCGGGGTACTTTACATGCAAGGTCAGGCCACGCTCGTCCTGACGGATAGCGACGAAAACACGTACCTCTCGGTTTTCTCCGTGGGCCCGGCGAATAACCCGGGTGCCGTGCGCCCGGATGTCACCTATGAAGCGTGGGCTACGCTGCGAGCGCTCGGCGTGCAAACTGCGAGTGGGCGGATCAACGGTCTGCGCATGGGCAATGCCCGTTTTGAGGCGACGACCGGTGCGACGGGCCTGTGGGCGCAAGGCGTGCGTGCACAGACGGTTTTCCTGCACGACATCGCCGCCTTTTCCTCGGCGGTACCCGTGCTGGCGGTCGCCGCGGATACCGAAGTGGGGATTACCGGGGGTGGCCTGCTTCAGCCCAACGGCCGGGCGGTGATGGTCGACGGAGTCAGTGGTATCCGTCTGCGCGAAGGTTCCTCCTCAGCGGGACAGCGTGTCGGTCCGCAACTCCTGCTCGGGCGCTTGGAGCGAAACGGAGTCGACGTTTCCGCCACGATCCTGCTGCCGTCGTCGTGACGATCGAGTGAGTGAGGGCGTTTGAGCCATCCCAACCCAAGGCGGCGGCGCGCCTGCGGTTGAAGAGATCAGGCGGGCTCGCCTGATCCCATCGGAAGATGGATGCGGGCCACGCAACCGCGGGGACTGCCCCGATCGACAAGCGTGAGGGTGCCGCCGTGATTTTCGACAATCTGTCGGCAAAGAACCAAACCGATGCCGGAGCCTTCGGGCTTGGTGGTGAAGAACGGGACGAAAAGATTGGAGGCCTCGGCGATACCTGGACCATCATCCTCGACCGCGATTTCGAGATTCCCCCCCTGTCTCTTCCACGAAATGCGCACTCCCTGCTTTGACTGCCCCCCCTCGACCGGTTGTTCCAGCACCGCCTCCACGGCATTTTTCGTCAAGTTGATCAGGACCTGCTCGATTTGCGGTCCATCGCACGCAATCGCGAGATTCGGTCCTCCCGTCACCACGACCGGAAAGCGCCGTTCGAGCGCGACCACGCGGTGAACGAGGGCCGGGACCGCAACGGGTGCACGGACCGGCGGCGGCAGCCGCGCGAGGCGAGCGTACGCTTGCATGAAACGCGCCAGTCCGTCCGCGCGAGATTCGATGATTTCGAGACCAATGCGCAGATCCTCCTCCCAATCGGGCGCGCGTTTTTCTCGTTTGATCAGCGTGCCGAGGCTGCCGGCAATCGATTTGATCGGCGCGAGCGAATTGTTCAGCTCGTGCCCCAGGACCCGCACGAGTCGCTGCCAAGCCTTCAGCTCCTCCTCGCGGAGGGGCTGGCTGAGATCGGTGATCACGATCAGGTGATGCGGCAGGCCCCCTTCGCGGAAGAGCGTGCGGCGCATGCCCCAGCGACCCGTGCCGCCAGGGAAGGTCACCTGCGTGAGCACACACGCGCTTTCTCCGTTGAGGCACTCCCCAAGTCCGATCTCCGCGGCCTGCCGGCCGAGAATGCGCTCCGCCGGTTGCGCCAGCAGCTCCTGTCCGGCTCGATTGACCAGCCGCAACGTCGAGGCTTCGTCGACGGCGAAGATCGCGACATCAATTTCCTCCATGACCGTCCGCAATAGCGCGGTCGCCTCAAGGGCCCCCAGACGCTGTTCCTGAAGCACCGCGCCGAGCGTATTGATTTCCGTCAGGACATCCCCGAGCGGTTCGTCGCGACGCGCGCCGCGGGCGCGAATGGAGAAGTCGCCCTCGCGCAGCGCAGAAAGCAGATTGGCCATCGTCTGCAAGGGACGGATGACCTGGGTTCGCACGCTGGCCGCGAAACCCAGCCAGCAGCTGACGATGACCAACGTGAGCGTCCACTGTTCCTTGGGCGTCTCGTCGCCGCCCCACAGGTAGGCCATCGACACGATCACGGCTGGCAGCCCGGCGAGCAGGGCGTAGACGAAGACGCTCTGATCGTGGGTAAGGCGGCGGCGTTTGGATTTGGCCATGGACCGGGCCTGTTTTGGCTAGGGAGACACGCGGGGCATGCAGGGAGGGTGGTTCGAGGGGTGGGCCTCGGTTGGAACCGTGAAGGCGCGGGAATTCAAAGCCCGAATTTCTCCAACCGTCGATAGAACGCGCTCCGGCTGAGTCCGAGCTCTTCGGCCGCCCGACGGGCATTGCCATCGCACCGGGCGAGCGTCTTGCGAATCAGAAACGCCTCCACCTCCTCCAGGTTCATGTCTTCAAGGCGCGGGGCGGCCTGGCCGGCGTTGAGTCCCAGGTCGATGCCGCGCACCACTTTGCCCGACGTCATCAGCACGCCTCGCTCCACCGAGTGGTCCAGCTCACGAACATTTCCCGGCCACGAGTAGTTGAGCATCGCCGTGGTGGCCGACTCATCGAACCCCGTGATCGCTTTGCGGTACCGGTTTACGTGCTGTTTCAGGAAGTGTTGGGCGAGCAGCTCGATGTCCTCCCTTCGCTCCCGGAGCGGCGGCAGGTGAAGGTGAATGGTATTGAGGCGGAACAGCAGATCCTGACGGAAACGACCGCCTACCACTTCCGTCTGCAGGTCGGCGTTGGTGGCGGAGATCAGGCGGACGTGAGCGCGGTACGTCTTGGAAGAACCGACGCGCTCAAAGTCGCCGGTCTCAATCGTCCGCAGGATCTTGGCCTGCTGGCTCATGGGAATGTTGCCGATCTCGTCCATGAACAAAGTGCCTCCGTCGGCCAGCTCGAAGCGGCCGGCCCGGTCGCTCTTTGCGTCGGTGAATGCGCCACGCACATGGCCGAACAGCTCGCTTTCAAAGATACCTTCGGGCAGCCCGCCCATGTTGACCGAAATGAACGGCTTGCCGGCACGGATGGATACGGCGTGCAGGGCTTGGGCGATGACACCCTTGCCGGTTCCGTTTTCACCAGTGATCAGAACATTGGCGTCGGAGGGTCCGACCCTTGCAACCACGTCGAGCACGGGCCGCATCGCCGCCGATTGTGCGATCAGGTTGGGGCCGCCTTTGCCACGGAGGATTTGATTCTCCTGCTCCAACCGTCTGTAGGCCCGGACCGTTCCGCCGAGCTCGATCTGATTGCGGACGATCGTGAGCAGGCGAGGGTTTTCCCAAGGTTTGGCGACAAAGTCCTTGGCTCCGCGGCGCATCGCCTCGACCGCGAGATCCACGCTCGCCCAGGCGGTCATGACAACCACGGGGAGCGAGGCATCCAGCGTTTGCAGCCGGTTGAGCAGATCGAGACCCTCGCGACCGCTGGTGGTGTCGCGTGCGTAATTCAGATCGATCAACGCGACGTCGAAGTCCCGGGTTTCGATCGCCTTGAGCGCCGCCGCCGGGGACTTGGCGGTTTCGATTTGATAGCCCTCGCTCTTCAGCAGCAGTCGGAGTGCTTCGAGGATGTCCGGTTGATCGTCGGCGATGAGGATGCGCGGGGCTTCAGCGGGCATGGGAGAGAGTGACGCAGAGGAGTGAGAGCTTCATCATGGAAGCTTTCTTTGCACACGTCGTGCCAGATTTAAGATCGAGTTATTAGTCTCTATACATCAGGCACTAAAGCATTGAGAGGACGCAGGGAGAGAACCGTGGACCCTGTCCAAGCCACCGACCGTGGGAACGAAGAATCCCAAAAATGGGAAAAGCGGGAAGAGATCCGCGGCGGCGAACGAACTATTCGAATCGCAGCGCGTCGATCGGATCCAGCTGGGACGCCTTGTGGGCCGGGTAGAAACCGAAGACCATGCCGATGATGGCGGAGACGCCGACGGCGAGGACGACCGACAAGGTTGAAACCAGCACGGGCCAGCCGAGCTGGGTCGAAACGATCTCGGAGACCCCGATGCCGAGAACGACTCCGAAGACGCCCCCGAGCACGCTCAGAATCATCGCCTCGATGAGGAACTGCAGCCGTACGTCGCGATCGTGGGCGCCGATGGCCAGGCGGATGCCGATTTCGCGGGTCCGCTCGGTGACGCTGACGAGCATGATGTTCATGATCCCGATGCCGCCGACAATCAGGGAGATGCCGGCAATCGCGCCCAGCAGCGCGGTCATGGTCTTGGACGTGGCGGTGGCTGCTTCGGCCAATTCCATCTGGTTGCGGACGTTGAAATCAGGTTCGCGTCCTCCGCGACGCTGCTGAAGGAGGTCGTTCACATCCTGCTGAATCCGTGGCATGGATTCCGGTGTCTGGGCTTGGATCAGGATGCTGCTCAGATTCTGGCGTCGCGCGACCCGACGCATTGCGCTGGTCGTGGGCACAATGACGACGTCGTCCTGATCTGAACCGAAAAAGTTGAAACCCTTGGGTTTCAGGACCCCGAGGATCTTGAAGGGAAGATTGCGAATGCGGATCGTATGACCGACGGGATCTCCGTCTGGGAAGAGATTGGTCATGACCGTTTGTCCGATGACCGCGACCTTGGCGGTGCTGCGTTCGTCGGCCTCGGTGAACATGCTTCCGGACTCCAGTTCCCAAGCGCGAATGCTCAGATAACCAGGCGATTCGCCCAAGACCGACGTGTTCCAGTTCATCCCGTTGGCGAGGACTTGTTGACGATCGCGGACCTCGCCGCTGACGGCGACGACACCGGCGATTTCCCGCTCGATCGCCTGGGCGTCCTCGATCGTGAGCGAACTGCTGGAGCCCCAGCCTCCGCGCATTCCTCCCGTGTTGGAGCTGCCCGGAAAAACCGTGATCACATTCTGGCCAAGGCTGGCGATCTGTCCCTCGACCTGGCTCTTGGCGCCATTGCCGATGCTGACCATGGCGATGACGGCGGCGACACCGATGATGATGCCGAGCGCCGTGAGCACGGAGCGCAGCTTGTTGCGCCGCAGTGCGCGGAGGGCGATGATGGAGGTGGCGGTGATGCGCATGGGAACGGCCCTCAGGAGGCGTGGATGAGTTTCGCGGCGGCCTCGGCCCCGCGGATTCTCTCCATCTCAACCTTTGAAAACAGACGATTTGGAACCATTTCGTCGCGCACGATCCTGCCGTCGCGGACGATCAGGTTGCGTTTGCAGTAGTGGGCGATGTCGAGCTCATGGGTGACCATGACGATCGTAATACCCTCATCGTTGAGTCGTTGGAAAACCCCCATGACCTCGACGGACGTCTTGCTGTCGAGATTGCCGGTGGGTTCGTCCGCGAGCAGAATCTGCGGATTGTTGACCAGCGCGCGTGCGATTGCCACCCGCTGCTGCTGTCCACCGGACAGTTGATTGGGCAGATGATCGGCACGGTCGGCGAGGCCGACGATCTCCAAGGCGCGCAGAGCCCGGGTGCGCATCTCCGAGGATGAGACGCGGCTTGGACTGTAAAGCATCGGGAGTTCGACGTTCTCCAGCGCGGTTGTGCGCGCGAGCAGATTGAATCCTTGGAAAACAAAGCCGAGCTTCTGGTTGCGCAGATCCGCGCGCTCGTTGCGCTCCATGTTGGAAGTGTCGACATCGTCGAGCAAGTAACGGCCCTTGGTCGGCCGGTCGAGACAGCCGAGGATGTTCATCAGGGTGGACTTCCCCGAACCGGACGAGCCCATGACCGCGACAAACTCCCCGGAGTGGATCTGCAGGGTGACGCCCCGGACGGCGTGGACTTGGACCTCCCCGTTGGAGTAGGTCTTGTAAATGTCCTCCAGCTGAACGACCGGCTTCATCGACGGAAAGGACTGCTGCCGGAGCTGAACGGATTGCGCGCGGGCTGGCTGCTGCCCATGGCCGCACCGGGGACAACCAGGCTGCTGATCAACACATCCCCTTCTGCCAAGCCCTCAATCACCTCGGTGGCGGAACCGTCGGTGATGCCCAGCTTGACCGTGACCGCCTCGGCCATCGGTTTCGTTTCGGTTCCCGCCAGTTTGTAAACCGTGCGCGTGACCACCGTGCCTGCGGCGCTGGCGCGACTGCCGAGAAAACGTTCCGGAAGTTCAATTCCACGCTCTTTGGCCAGAGCTTGGAGACGGGCCAAGGCATCAGGCGAAGGCGGACCGCTCCGAAAGTCGACGCCGGCGTCCGTCATCAGTTGACGCATTTGTTCACGTCCGCCACCCCCGGTACCCCCACCCCCACCGGACCCGCCTTTGGGCGCGCTGGCACCCGCAGTGGCGGGTGGCGTCGACCCAGCTTGGGCCGCCGTCGGAGCGGTGCCGTTCGCCGCGGGCTTCGCGACAAGGTAGGTCTCCGGGACCCGGGCGCGCAGCGCGGCGTTGGGAATTTTCAAGGCACCATCGCGACGCGCAACGATGATCGAGACACTCGCGGTCATCCCTGGCTTGAGTTTAAGGTCATCATTGCGAACCCCGATGATCGTTGCGTAGGTGACGACATTTTGGGCGGTCGTCGGCAGATTGCGCATCTGCTCAACCCGCCCGCTGAACTGGCGGTTGGGAAAGGCATCGACCGTAAAATTCACGTCCTGACCCACTTCGATGTTACCGATGTCTGCTTCGGCGACCGCCGCCTTGATCTGCATTTTTGTCAGATCCTTGACGATGGTGAACAGCGTCGGGGCATTCAGGCTGGCTGCCACGGTCCGTCCGACCTCGGCAAGACGATCGATGACGATGCCGTCGATTGGCGCGTAGAGCGTGCAGCGCGAGAGATCGGTTTTGGCGTTTTCGACCGACGCCGTCTGGATTGAAAGCTGGGCGTTGGCTTGCTGAAATTGGGCCTCCGCTTGATCGAGTTCTTGTTGGGAGACCAGGTTGCGCTCGAACAACGTGCGCGCCCGTTCGACCCCGAGTTTGACCAACGTGTGACTGGCCTTGGTATTGGCCAATTGCGCCTCGGCCTGCCGGAGCCGGGAATCATAGGTCGCCGTATCAAGCCGGGCGAGAACGTCCCCCTGCTTGACCCGCGAGTTGAAGTCCACGTTGACCTCGATGATCTGACCGGAAATTTGCGAGCTGACATCGGTGGTCAAAACGGGCTGTAGATCGCCCGTGGAGGTCACGACTTGGACCACATCCCCCCGAGTGACCTTCACGGTGACAATCTCGGGTGCCCGTTCTCCTCCTCGCTGCCAGTACCAATAGCCGCCACCGGCGATTCCTAAAATGATGATGACGACCAAGATAAGGCCGCCGAAGCTTCGTGATTTCGCCATGGAGTAAAATGTGGAGGATCGAGATTGGATGAACGTTGGGAGGAACGGAAGCATCCGCAAGCTGCAGGTGCCTGATCGTCCTGCACGAGTCCTCCGCGTGGAATGACGGTGAAACCCGCGAACCGGTTACCGATGATTTTCCCGCTGAATTCGAGTTGCCCGCCGGAAAGCCCGCTCCTTGCTACAACGAAGATTCTGTCTCCCATGCGCTCTTCTCCGTTCGTGTCCTTGGTGCTCGCTTTCTCGGTCTCGTTTCCCTGCCTCTTTGGGCAGACCCGGGTCACCCCGAGGGGAGCCGAGCCGCGCGAATTCGATTTCTACGGTCGCGGTCCGTGGCGCGCCTCGATTCCCCGCCCCGCGAGCTTGCTTGGCTATGAGCCCGGGTCCTTTCACACGACCTACGGAAACTACGAGAAGGTTCTGCGGGCGATGGCCGAAAAGTCGGACCGTTTGCGAACCTTTGAGCTCGGGAAAACCCCGGAGTATCGGACCCTTTATCTGCATGCGGTCAGTTCGCCGGCAAATCTGGCGCGTCTTGAGGAAATCAAATCCAATCTGCGGCGAATCGCCGATCCTCGCATTCACCTGTCGGATGCCGAGCGTGATGGCCTGATCGCGAAGACACCGTTGATCGTCTGGTTCAGCTACGCGATCCACGGAGACGAGTCCGCCGGCTTCGAGGCCGGAATGCACGTGCTTTACCAATTGCTCGCGGGCGACGATGCCGCGATCGCCGAAGCGCTTGAGCGTGTCGTCGTGTTGATCAATCCCTGTCAAAACCCCGATGGCCACGAACGCTTTGTCGCCTGGTACAATACCCACGGCATCGGACGTCCCGAGTCGTTTGCCTGGGAGAAGGAAAATCACTGGAATGTCTCCGGGCGCTTCAATCACTTCTATTTCGATCTGAATCGGGACATGGTCGCGCTGTCGCAGGTTGAATCACAGACGGCCGCCGCCGCGTTTCGCGAGTGGCGGCCCCAAGTCGTGGCCGATCATCACGGGGAGACTCCGTCCTACTTTTTTCCTCCCGCAGCTCTGCCGATCAACCACAACCTCCCACGGGCGGACTACGAACGCTGGCTCGACACCTTTGGTCGCGGCAATGCGCGGGCGTTCGATCGCTACGGATGGATGTACTTTGTTCGGGACACCTTCGACGTTTTTTACCCGGGCTACTGGGATTCGTGGCCCTCGCTGCACGGTGCGACCGGAATGACCTATGAAACCGAGGGCGGGGGCCGGCGAGGTTTCCGCGATCGGCGTGATGACGACACGGAAGTGACGCTGCGCGAGTCGATCGCAATGCACGTCACCGCCAGTCTGGCCACGCTGGAGACAGCGGCTCAGCATCGCGTGCGACGCCTCGAGGACTTTCGCCAGTTTTTTGTGGACGCGCTGCGCGACGGTGCTTCGGGACCAGTCCGACGGTACATTTTCCCCCCGGCGACGGATCCTGGGCGGATGGCGCGTTTCCTGGATGTTCTCAACCGCAATGGGATTGAGATCGAGCGCACGACCGGGCCGATTGCCGTGAGTGAATCCTTTGACTATTTTGGCGGCGCCCCGATCAAGCGGGATTTTCCGGTCGGCACCGTGGTGGTCGATCTGGCCCAACCGCAGGGTCGGGTTGCGAAAGCGTTGCTCGAGTTGGATTCACCGCAGGACGCGGAGTTTCTTTTGCGTCAGGAAGAGAAGCGCCAGCGGAATGAGAAGCGCGGAAAAAAGGCACCCAAGGACGAGTACGAGTTTTACGACCTCACCGCCTGGTCGCTGCCTCTGGCGTTTGGCGTCGATGCCTATTGGACGGCCGAATCCGTGGCGTGGCCGACGGAGAAACTGACCGGAACGTGGACGCCCGAGTCTCCGGCGGTGCCCGCCGAAGCGAACACCGCGTACGTCTTCACCCCGGAAACCGAAGGGGGTTATCGTCTCGCCCTCGCCCTGCTCAATGATGGCTATCGGGTTGCGGCTGCGACGCGGCCTCTGCGTGCGGCTGGTCGGACCTTCCCCCGGGGCACCTTCGTTGTCAGAGTCGATCGCAACGCACGCAGCCTGCACACTCAAATCGCCGGGCTGGCCAAGTCCATCGGGGTGAGGGTCACTCCGCTCGACACCGCCTACACCGATGAAGGCATCACGGGGGTGGGTTCAGGCGCGATCGTTTCCCTGCAGCGTCCACAAATCGCCTTGTTGGTCGGCTCGCCGACGAAACCCACCAGTTACGGTACGCTGCGCGCGGTTTTGGAAAAGATCTACGGTCTCGATTTTGTCCCGGTTTCGGTGGCGGCGCTTCGAACGATGCGATTGGGCGACTTCAGCTCTGTGATCCTCCCGGACGGTTCTGCGTCCGGCTATGCGGAGAGCCTTGGGGAGGAAGGCATCGCCAAGCTGAAGGCGTGGGTTGAACAGGGAGGCACCCTGATCGCCGTGGGCGGCGCTGCGGAATTCGCTGCCGGCGAAGAGGTCAAATTGACGACGGCAACGATTGTCGGTCGCGACAAAGATGAAGAGGGATCCGACGCGGAGGCGAATGCACTGAAGTCCTCCGCTCCAGTTTTACCCAACGCGGGGGAGGCGGCTCACCCCGCTCGGGCGGCGGATGCCGGGGAGCCTGCCGCCGGCGCGACCGGGCTGCCGTCGGCGCCCAAGGCCTCGACGGGGAAGCAGCCGATCAAACCCCTCCCGGTTCCCGGCGCGATTCTGCGGGCGCAGGTGGATCGCTTTCACTTTCTTTCGTTCGGGATCGAGCACGACACCCTGCCGTTGCTGGTCGAAGGCGACACCTTTTTCACGGCGAGCAAAACCGGAACGAATGTGCTCACGTTCGACACCCCGGATCCAGCGACGCCTCTTCGCGTTGCCGGTTTCGTGTGGAAGGACAATACCGAAGTCCTCCTCCGCGGAACTGCGGCGCTGATCGAAGAGCCCTTGGGCGACGGCCATGTCGTCCTCTTCGCGAATGAGCCAGGTCAACGGCTGATCTGGCACACGACCACCCCGTTGCTGATCAATGCCGTTCTCTACGGTCCCGCGATCAATCACATTGCCACGGGATATTGAGTTCCCCTTGTAGGTGGCCTCGCCGAGGCCGCAGGATCCCGTTGTAGGTGGCCTCTTTGAGGCCGCAGGATCCCGTTGTAGGTGGCCTCGCCGAGGCCGCAGGATCATGGATCGCAGAGGCATTTGTTGACGCCGAATTCCGCCGAACAGGCAAGTGCCGGCTCAGGCTCAGCCCTCGCGTTTGGCAAACGCCTTCGTCAGGGCCGCGCCCACGTTCGGTGGAACAAAGTGGGAGACGTCACCGCCGAAGCGTGCCACTTGCTTCACCAAGGTGGAGCTGCAGTAGCTGAATTGTTCATTCGGCATGACGAAGAGGGTCTCGATCGCCGGCTCCAGATGGCGATTCATCAGCGCCATGTTGAATTCAAATTCAAAGTCCGACAGCGCTCGCAAACCGCGGATGATCGCGTCCGCCTTATGGGCCATGGCGAACTCCATCAGCAAGCCACTGAAGGAGGTCGCGGTGACATTGGGGAACGCGCTCAGATTGGGTAGGAGCATTTCGATCCGCTCCTCGATGGTGAAGAGCGGTCCCTTGCCCGGGTTGATGGCGACGGCCACGGTGACGCGGTCGAAAAGTTTGGCTGCGCGGCTGAGCACGTCGAGATGGCCGTAGGTGATTGGATCAAACGTGCCAGGATAGATGCAATAGCGCATGGAAAAGGCGGCGATCGCCTCGTCGAGCAAGGATCAGGGCATCCACCGAAGCAAGGGCAACCGACTCATGGAAAACCAGCGGAGCATTGCGTCGGGCGAGCCCGGTCCCTCATATGCCGGCAATGAAACCCCAGGTTGGCGTCTCACGTCGCTCGTTCTTCAAATCGGGTATTGCAGGCATTGTCGCGACCGCGATGGCCCCGCAGTTGCTGTCGTCGCGCGCGCTCGGCCAGAATGCCCCTTCCAAGCGGGTCAGCCTGGGTTTCATCGGCGTGGGGGCGCACGGACTCGGCGTCAACCTGATGTCCTTTCTTCAACAGGAGGACTGTCAGGTTCGGGCGATCTGCGACGTGTTTCGTTCGCGACGGGAGCAGGCCTGCAAGACGGTGAACCGGCACTATGGGACTTCGGATTGCCTCGCGATCGCGGACTTCCGCGAGCTCCTTGCGCGGTCGGACATTGACGCGGTGGTGATCTCGACGCCGGACCACTGGCATGTCACGATGGCACTGATGGCCCTGGATGCGGGGAAGATGGTTTTCTGCGAGAAACCGACCCTGACGATCGATGAGGGCCGGCTGCTGGCGAGGGCGGTGGCGAAGCGGGGGCTGCTCTTCGCCACGGGCCTCGAGGACCGGGCGGTGATCCACTATCACTTGCTGGCGGAGGCCGTGCGCAACGGCGCGATCGGGGAGCTGCAGCGCATCCGGGTCGGGTTGCCGGAGAAACCCGTGTTTCCAAAGGAAGCCCCCGCGGCGGTGCCCGAGGATTTGAACTACGAATTGTGGCTGGGACCGGCTCCGTACCGCCCTTACACCCCGAGCCTGACGGATGCGCAAGCCTGGCGGCAGATTCGCGATTTTTCCGGCGGATCCCTGACGGACTGGGGTGCCCATCTGATCGACACGGCCCAGGTGGCGAACTTCTCCGAGAAAACCGGACCGATTGCCGTTTCAGGCCGCGGCGTGATTCCGCCGGACTCGATGAACAGTGTTCCCCGAAGCTACGAACTCTCGTACCGGTACGCCAACGGGGTAACGCTTGAGGTGGTCTCCGGAGAAACCTTCATTCGCTTCGAAGGTTCGTCCGGCTGGGTCGGCAACAAGGGGTGGGCCGGGCCGGTCGATGCAAGCGACAAGGAAATCCTGCGTCGCAAGTACGATCCGAAAACCAACAAGCTCTGGCCGCGGCGACCGCGCGAACAGCGTGATTTCCTCGACTGCATCAAGAACGGCCAGCCACCCCTCTATACCGCGGAAGCGCTGCACCGGTTGAGCACGACGCTGCACCTCGGAGCGATCGCGATGGATCTGGGCCGTCCGCTGAAATGGGACCCGGTCGCGGAGTCCTTCCTCGGTGATGCCGGCGCGGAAGCACTCCGCTCGCGGCCGACCCGCGAAGACTGGCGCCGGACCGGATGACCGGAGCCTGACGCCCGGCCGGTGATCGCTGAGGCGGTGGAAAACCGATCGATCCACCTCAGGGCAGATCGTAGTGACAGGACACGGTGTGTCCGGGCAAGCCGGGGGCTGGACGCAGGGAGGGGACCTCGGCGCGGCAGCGATCCGTCGCGTGGGGGCAGCGCGGGTGGAAAGGGCAGCCGCTCGGCGGGTCGATCGGGGAGGGCACGTCCCCGGTGAGCACGATGCGTTGCTGACGGTGGCGGGGGTCCGGCTGGGGGATCGCCGAGATCAGCGCGCGGGTGTAGGGGTGCCTTGGATTCCGGTAAATCTCATCGGCACCGGCAAATTCGACGATGCGCCCCAGGTACATGATCGCGACGCGATCCGAGACATGTTTCACCACCGCAAGATTGTGGGCGATGAAGAGATAACTCAGACCCATCTCCCGCTGCAAATCGAGGAGCAGGTTGAGCACCTGGCTCTGGATCGAGACATCGAGGGCTGAAACCGGCTCGTCGCAGACGATCAGCTTCGGCTCAAGTGCGATCGACCGGGCGATCCCGATCCGTTGTCGCTGCCCGCCGGAAAATTCGAAGGGATAACGCTCGGCGGCATTCGCGGGCAATCCGACCTTGTCGAGCAACTCAAGCACCTTCCGGCGCCGCCAGACGGAGTCGCCCATGCGGTGGATCAGGTAGGGCTCGGCCAGGATATCCCCGACCATGTGGCGCGCGTTGAGCGATTCCACCGGATCCTGGAAGATCATCTGCAGGTGCCGGCGGTGAGGCTTGAGACGCGAGGGTGAGAGTTTCGCGAGATCGTCTCCCTCGAAAAGAATCGCACCAGTCGTTGGCTGGTGCAGCCGGACGATGCACTTGCCGAGGGTCGATTTGCCGCAGCCCGATTCACCGACCAGACCGATGGTCTCTCCCGGGGCGACCGATAGACTGACGCCGTCCACCGCGCGGCAGGACTTTTTGGAGCGCTGGAAAAGCCCCTCCTTGACCGGAAAATGCATGCGCAAATCCTGAACATCGAGCAACGGTGCACTCATGGCGTGGAGGCGAGGGGTGGAAGTTCCCGCCAGCGGTGGCAGGCGACATCGTGGCCGGGCGCGACGGATTCGAGCACAGGCTGCCCGGAACAGGCTTCGATGCGGAACGGGCAGCGATTTTGAAACCGGCAGCCGACCGGAAGGTCCGCCAGACTGGGCACCATGCCCTCAATGATATTGAGCCGGCTTTTCCGTGGAGTGGTCAGGCGCGGAATCGAGTTGAGCAACCCCCGGGTGTAAGGATGCGACGGTTCCGCAAAGATGCGGTCGACCGGACCCGATTCCGCGACCCGCCCGGCGTACATCACGACCACGTCGTCACACATGTCCGCGATCACTCCCAGATCGTGGGTGATGAGCATGATCGCCATGCCCATCTCGTGCTGGAGCGACTGCATCAACTCAAGAATCTGGGCTTGGATGGTGACGTCGAGCGCGGTGGTCGGCTCATCCGCGATGACGAGGGCCGGCTTGCAGGCCAGCGCCATGGCGATGACCACGCGCTGCCGCATGCCTCCGGAAAGCTGATGCGGGTATTCGCCCACCCGGATTTCCGGCGAGGGAATCCCAACCTTGCGGAGCATCTCCACCGACATCTGAAGCGCGTCACGTTTACTGCGTGTTCGATGCAACAAAAAGACCTCGCTCAACTGGCGGCCCACCGTGTGCACCGGGTTGAGGGCGGTCATCGGTTCCTGGAAAATCATTCCGATGCGGCCGCCCCGGACCTCGAGCATCTGCTCGGAGGGCAGCCGGGCCAGGTCCAGTCCGTCAAAAAGGATGCTGCCACCCTTGATCCGTCCCATCGGTTGCGGCAGGAGACGCATGATCGAGAGGGCGGTCACGCTCTTGCCGCAGCCGGACTCGCCGACGATGCCGAGGGTGCGACCGCGATGGACCGAAAAACTGACGCCATCGACAGCGGTGAGCGTGCCGGCATCGGTGTCGAAGGTCGTGACGAGATCGCGGACCTCGAGCACGACGTCGGACCGATCAGGCGCAGTGACTGGAGAAACAGGTTGCAAGGCGGGAGACGGTGCGGGTGCGACGCCGACGTCAGTTTTTGAACTGATCGAAGATGAGGATCTGAGCCGGGAAGGTTTTGCCGCTGCGCCGGGCTTCCTCGGTCGCCTTTTTTTCATCCTGATCGATCCAGAACAGGAAGAACTCATCCGGAGCGCGGCTCTGCGCGACATTGAATCCTTTGGGCCACTTGACGTAGCGGGCGTATCCGACGCGGTAGAAGGGCAGAGCCCATCCGTTCACCCAGGCGGCGTCGTCATAGATGATCTGCTCGACTTCGGCGCCGAGCCGCTTGATTTCGTCCATCGTCTCGGCCTTGTCGTAAGCCTCGATCAGACGGTCCAGCTCGGGGATGAACGTCATCGTCATGTTGTTGGTCTGCACGCGAACCTTTTGCGGCGTCGGATTGGGTTTGCCTGCGGCAAAGGTTTGCACGGGTTTGCCGGCGGCGTCGAAGTAGGCGTCTTCGTAGGCGTTTGAGCCGTGGTACATTTCCCAAAACCGCGGGTAGGCCTCGACCGAGCGGGCAAGTGCGACGAGGGTGATCTCGTGGTTCTTTTCCTGAACCTTCTTCCAACCGGTGGTTGAGTCGAGCACCTCCAGTTTGAGTTCAAGTCCGGCCTTGAGCGCTTCTTCCTTGAGAATGGGGAGCATGTCCCGGAGTGCTGGTGAATAAGCGGTCAGGGTGAACGAGAGGCGCTGACCGGTCGCATTCTGGAGAATGCCGTCGCTTCCCTGCTGGGTGAATCCGGCTTTCGCGAAGTGCTCGCGGGCGAGGCTCGGATTGAAGGGCCGGTAGGTGAGGGTGGGATGCGTGCGGTAGCCGTAACCGTCTGAGCGCGTTTGCAGTCGGACCGCGTCGCCCCGGAAGAACTGCGCGCAGACGAGGTCCAAATTGGTCGCGTGCTGCACGCCGATCCTGACATCGAGCTGATTGAGGGTCGGTTTGTGCGAGTTGATCCAGAGGCCCCAGTCGGGTCGCGGAACCTGGTTGAAAAACTTCGTCTTCACCAGGTAACCGGCCTGAACCGCCGGATGGGCGTCGGAGATGGTTTCGTACCAATACTTGGAGAGACTGAGACCAAACATGTCCAAGTCGCCGCGGGCGAAAGACTCGGCCGTCTTGTCCGGATCACGAATGACTTCGAGCCGAAAACGATCCGGGTTGAAGCGTCCCCGGTAGAACTTCTTGTCCTGCGCCCACCAGTCCGTCAGGCGGGTGAGGGTGATCGCCCGACCTTTTTCGACATCCTTTTCCAGAAGGGTGTAGGCCCCGGTGGTCGGGAGGATGCGCCACTGATAACGCTCGAGCCAGCCGGGTCCGAAGTCCTTGAAGGCATGACGCGGATACACGACAAACTCGCTGTAGGCGGAAACCAGGTCGGGTTTGTTTTCCGGAACGGTCAGCGCGAAGGTCATCGGGTCGTAGACCGTCAGCGTTTTGTACTTGGTTGTATAGAAGTTATTGTACCACGGTTCGTTCAGGTGCGGACTGCGCAGGAAGTAGAACATGAAGACGACGTCGTCGGTCGTGACCGGCTTCCCATCCGACCAACGTGCGTCCGGATCGATTCGGTAGTAGATGGTCTTGGCCGCGGGATCGGCCGCCCACTGGCGGGCGACTCCCGGCATGACCCGCCCAGCGACGTTGGGGTGGGATTGCACGATGCGGACGCCGACGTAATCGAGCATGTAGGGGCGGATCCCGCCGGTCGCATCGGGTCCAAGGGTGCGCAGCGTCCGCGGAAAGTCCTGAATGAAATAGTTGAACGTACCGCCTTTCTTGGCGTTCGGATCGGCAAACTCGGGCAGATCCTGACCGTCCTCCCAGGCCAGGTTGGTTGGCAGGTCGGCAATCGTCTTGAACTGGTAGAAGTCAGGCTGCGCCTTGATGGTTTGCGCCAAGTCGGCCTCCATGTCGGGCGTGGAGGCGTCCACCTTGGCGGCGCCGGAGTCGGCCTTCTTGCCGCAGCCGGAGAGTCCGAAGACTCCGGAAACGAGGATGCCGAAGAGACAGAAGAGGGAAGAGGTTCGAAGACTCATTGGGACAAAGGGTGCCGACTTACTGGTAGGTGGTGAACTTCTTCGGATCGAACGCCTCGCGGATTGCCTCGCCGATGAAGGTCACGATCACGAGGACGAAGACGAGGGCGCTGAACGCGGAGGCCACGATCCAAGGTGCATTGAGGTTGGAGGTGCCCTGACGGAGCAATTCGCCCCAGCTGGGCGTCGGCGGTGGCAATCCGAAACCGAGGAAGTCGAGAGCGGTCAACGAACTGATCGCCCCGGCGACGGTGAACGGGATGAAGGTCACGATCGTGGACAGCGTGTTTGGCAGGATGTGACTGAAAATGATGCGGCGAGTCGGGGCGCCGAGGACCTGGGCGGCGTGCACGTAGTCGCGAGCTTTTTCCCGGTAGGTCGCGGACCGCATGTAGTAGGTCATGCCGGTCCAGGAAAAGAGCACGACGATGGAGAGTAGCACCCACAGACTCATGCCGATTCCGGGGGGCACCACCGAGGCCACGATGATGACCACAAAAAGGAAAGGCACGTTGGACCAGATCTCAATCAGGCGCTGGATGAACAAGTCAAACCACCCTCCGAAGTAGCCCATCAAGCAGCCCAGCGTGATGCCGATCAGGTAAGTCAGAACAATAAAACTGCTCGAGAAAATCAGCGCGTTGCGGAATCCGTAGAGCAGTCGTGCAAGGATGTCGCGGTTGATCTGGTCGGTCCCAAGGTAGTGTCCTTTCGACCAGTCGGGCGGCCGCGGGCGAAAGGTCTCGTTGCGATAAGCGTTCTCGATCGGGCTGTAGGGCACCGGCGCGAGCAGGACCCAGTTGGGTGTGCCCGCGAAGGTTTCTTTCAGATCGCGATAGTTGACCTCGTATTCGTAAGGCAGACCAAATTCTCGCCCGGTGTGGATGGCGCCGTAGGTCGGAAAAAACCAACGCCCCTCGTACTTCACGATTAACGCCCGGTTGTTGACCAATAACTCCGCAACGATCGACAGGCAAACCAGTCCGCAGAGCAGCAGAAACGCGTAGTAGCCTCTCCGGATCTGCTGGAAGCGCCGCAGTTTCTTCTGGGTGATCGGATTGAACCGGAAACGGGGAAAACGAAAAGCCATGGCGTCGGCGCGGGGACTATTTGAAGCGGACCCGCGGGTCCACCAAGGCGACCAGCACGTCGGAGAGGATGTTGCCCAATAGGAGCAGCAGGGACGAAATCAAGAGCACGCCCATGACCGTGGGATAGTCCCGGTCGACCACCGAGGTGTAGCCGAGCAGGCCCATGCCGTTGATGTCGAAGATGAATTCGATCAAAAAGGAACCAGAAACGAGCAGGGTGAAATTATGCCCAAAATGGGTCGCGATGGGGATGAGCGAGTTGCGTAAGGCGTGTTTGACCACCGCCGCACGGAAGGAAACCCCTTTGGCCACCGCCGTCCGGATGAAATCCGCCGCCAGATTGTCCATCAGATGGTTCTTCATCAATAGGGTGACCAAGGCGAAGCTCCCCACGGTGTAGCAGAGAAGGGGCAGGGCGGCGTGGTGCGCAAAATCGACCAACTTTCCTCCGAGAGAAAGCTCGCTGAAATTCCGGCCGACGAAACCACCCATCGGGAACCAGCCCCGTCGCGCCGCGAGGTACACCACCAGGACCGCACCGAGCGCGTACCCGGGGATCGCATACCCGGTGAAGACCAGCGCGGAGGTGAGATTGTCGAATATGGTCCGGTGTTTGATCGCTTTTAGGATGCCGAGCGGAATACACACCGTGTAAACGAGAAACAGCGTGATCAGGCCGTAGGTCAGCGAGACCGGGATACGTTCCAGGATGATACCGAGCACCGGTTCATTGAACCGGTAGGACATGCCCAAATCGCCCCGCACAACCTTGCCCAACCAGCTGACGTAGGCGGACAGGGCCGGTTTATCGAAACCGTAGTAGGCCTTCAGCTGAGCCAGCTGCTCTTCGGAGATGGCTCCGCGGCCGGAGTCCGCCCGTCCGCCGCCGCCGGCCGTTTCGGACATTTTGGCCTCCATGATGGCCCGCTCAATCGGCCCACCGGGGACCACTCGCGTGATCAGGAACACAATCAGGGTGATACCCAAAAGTGTCGGGGGGATGAGAAGGAAGCGACGAGCGAAGTAGTCCCGCATGCGTAAACGGACTGAAGAAAGAGGCCTAACTCGGACGAAGATTCGATTCGCCGCAAGGTTTGTCGCGCGAAATTCATGGATTATGTCTTTTGCCATACCTTGGAGTAGGAAATTTCGGGCGCCTCTGCTTTCGTCCCGCTTCTCTCCCCCTGCGCCGATATCACCTTGGTCTCCCGCACTGCGGTCAATCGTTCTCATGTTCTCTCTGTTCGCGTCCTCGGGCCGGTCCGCCCGCCAGGTCCAACTGCTCTGGCCCGAGGGAGCGCCCGGTGCTCTCGGGAACCGCGATGAGGATCGTCCCTCGTTGACCGCCTTCCTCCCGGACCCCGACAAGCGCAATGGCGCATCGCTGCTGATCCTGCCAGGAGGCGGTTACAATGGCCTCGCGCCACATGAGGGTGAAGGTTTCGCGCACGGCTTCGTCGCCGAGGGGTTCACCTGTTATGTCCTCAAGTATCGCCTCGGTTCCAAGGGCTACCGCCATCCGGTGATGCTCAACGATGCCGCCCGCGCCCTTCGTCTCGTTCGTGCGTGGGCCCGGCGCGACGGACTCGATCCGTCGCGGGTGGGGACCATCGGTTCGTCTGCGGGGGGGCATCTCGCGTCCACGCTCGCCACCCATTTCGATGCGGGAACGAGCGGCTCCGTCGATCCGATTGAGCGCGAGAGTTCCCGCCCGGATTGGGTCATCCTCTGTTATCCGGTGATTTCCTTTGGCACCCACGCCCATCTCGGTTCCCGGAACGCACTGCTCGGGCCGAACCCACCTGCAGAGTTGGTCACGCTTCTGTCCAACGAACTTCAAGTGACACCGCAGACGCCTCCCTGTTTTCTTTGGCATACCGTGGAGGACAAAACCGTGCCGGTCGAAAACAGCCTTCTCTTTGCGGATGCCCTTCGAAGGGCAGGGGTTCCTTTTGCCCTGCAGGTTTATGAAAAGGGCAATCACGGCCTGGGTCTCGGCCGACCGGAAAAACCCGCGCCACCGTGGTTCGGACAGTGCCTGTACTGGCTACGCGAGCGGGCAATTCTGCCGTAAGTAGATCGCCACAGGATTGCAGCATTTGCTGGGCCGGACCCCTGTTGAGGAACCTTCTCCGGGCTGGACTGACTATGCGGATGTTCTTCAAAACGCGCTTTTGGCTCTTCCCTGAAGCCATGGCATGCAGTAGGCTTTCCACCTTTAGGGTTTACTTTCAAAATCGGGATAACTTACAAGAATCCAACCATGCCAGACGTAGTCCCGAGCAGCGGCGCTCCGAAAAATCGTGCGGAGTTGTCGCCCAAGCCGTTCACACCCGAAGATGAAGCCACCGTTCGCGAATCGCTGAAACGCTGCTCGCCTCCGACGATCGAGGCCGCCCTGCAGTTCCGTCGAACGCACGATCCCGGACACCTTCCGGTTATCGTACTTGGTGTGATTGAGCGTTTTGTAGAATCAGAGCTCCGCCCCAAACTCAAAGAGGGCGACGATGATCTGCGTTTGGTCGAGGACCTCGGGGTCGACTCCTTGACGATGATGGAAATCGTCATGCTGGTCGAAGAGGTGCTGCAAATGCAGACGAACAATGACGAATTGCGCAATCTGCGGACCGTTGGCGACGTCAAGATCTTCATCGACTGCAAGATCCGTGGCTTGCCATTGCCGAAACCGACGAAATTCATTCCGGTTGAGCAGATTGCGGCAATCATGCCGGTGCAGCCACCCTTCCTTTTTATCAACGAGGCCCAAGTCGGTGCGTCCGGTGCCCAAGGAAAGTATAAGATCACGGGTCAGGAGTTTTTTCTCCAGGGTCATTTTAAGAACAACCCGGTCTTGCCCGCTTCGATCATGCTCGAGGCGCTCGGCCAACTCGCCGTGCTTTACCTTTTGGAGGGTACCTTGGGCGAACCAGGCCGCACGGTGGATCCATCGAAAATCTTTTTCACGAGTTGCGAGGGGGTGCGTTGCCACCGGATTTGTCGGCCGGGCGATGTCCTGACGCTTTCGGTGCGCCCACGGCGCACGAAGATGCCCTTGGCGACGTTCGAGGGCTCCATCCGGGTTGGTCAGGAGAAGGCCGCCGTTGTCGAGGAGATCACGTTGACATTCGCCTACGCCGAGGAGGTCGTGGCCCCTGTTCCGAAAGCTGAGCCGACTCCGATCGCAGAGTTGCCCCGCACGCCAGAATCTGCCGCATCGACACTGGCCGCTGCCGTCAGCGCTTGAGGCGGCTCAGTCGGGTCTCATTTGTCGGCCCCACCTCTTCGGTGCGCGGGTTGCGTTTCCCGCGTTGACCCGAAACTCGGTTCACGACAGCGTGCTCCCGTTTTTCGTGCCTGAGCCCGCACCTCGATGGTTCTTCTGCAATCGATGGTGATCGCGATCAGTCGATCTTCTTCATGCCCAAAGTCTTTGTCACCGGACTCGGATTCATCACCAGCATCGGCAATGATCGCGCCGCAGTCACTCAAAGTCTGAGGGAGTTGAGACACGGCATGCAGCTGTATCCGCCTTTCCAAAAAGCGGACGTGCCGGTCAAGGTCGCCGCCCCGGTTCGGGACTTCAATACGGACTCCACGGACCCCGAAGACTGGACATTTCCCGCGGGCTACCGGATCCGGCGGGATGTGCTCCGGAGTCTTTCCCCCAATGCCCTTTTCGCCTACTGCGCGATGCTTCAGGCGATCAAGGATTCGGCACTGACCGAGCCTGACATTTCCAACGAGGAGACCGGCCTTTACGCCGCGTCCGGCGGCTCACCGGGAATTCTCGGTCGACTGCTCAATCAGATGCAGGCCCAGGGAGTCATGCGCTGCCCCCCCCTGGGAATCGTCGCCTCGATTGCCGGCACCGTGCAGTTCAACCTCGTGGCGCATTTCAAGATCAAGGGGGCTTCGACGGGGTTCTCCTCCGCCTGTGCGTCGTCGTCGCATGCGATCGGATTCGCCTTCGATGAAATCGTTCTCGGCCGGCAGAAACGCATGTTCGTCATCGGGGCCGAGGATGGAAACGTCGAAACCATCCTGCCGTTTGCCGGGATGCGCGCCCTCTCCGCCAACCCGGACCCGGAGACGGCGTCGCGACCGTTTGATGTCGCCCGCGATGGTTTTGTCGGGACAGGCGGCGCTGCGGTGCTGGTCTTGGAAAGCGAGGACGAGGTCGTGCGCCGGGGAGCCACCCCTTACTGCGAGGTCGCGGGTTGGGGCCAGGCGTCCGATGGTCACAACGTGGCGATCTCCCATCCTGAAGGTGCCGGATTGCGGGTCGCGATGCAGCGGGCTCTTCGCGCCACCGGGCTGACTCCTGCCGATGTCGATTACGTCAACGCGCATGCGACTTCGACCCCGATCGGTGATCTTTCCGAGGTCAAGGCGTTGCTGGCCGTCCTCGGTCATCAGGCGTCACGCGTCGCCGTGAGCAGCACCAAGGCACTCACCGGGCATGGACTTTCGCTCGCTGGTGCAATGGAGAGCGGTTTTTGCGCGATCGCGCTTCGCGAGGGGTTCACCCCCGGCTCGGCTCATATCTCGCACCTCGATCCCGCGTGTGCGGGACTGAACATTGTGCGCACGACGGAGAATGTCGCCCCTCGGGTGGTGTTGAACAACAGCAGCGGTTTTGGCGGAGCCAATGTCTGCGTGGTCCTCCGGCGCGTCGGATCATGAGCCGCGGAGCCCTCGATCCCGGTGCGCCGGGCCGGTCCGGCCGTCCCGGGTTGCTGGGTGAGCGTTTTGACCGGGCCTTGGTCACGGGAGCGAGTCGTGGGCTGGGCCGGGCGTTTGTTTCGCTGCTCCTGTCCGAAGGGGTGGAGGTCTGGGGCACCGCCCGCGATCCCGCGGGTCTCGGCCCATGGTCCGGTCCGGGCCGGTTCCATCCTGTACGGCTCGATTTGCACGATGGTCCGGCGGCGGAACGGGCTTTCTCGGAGGCGGCGGACGCCGCCGGGGGGGCGTTTGACTTGGTGATTCAGAATGCCGGCTACGGCCTTTTCGGGCCGTTTCCAGAGCTCGATGCCGGTCTCTGGTCGAAGCAGTTGGAGGCGATGCTGGTCAACACGGTTGGTCTGACGCACCTCGCGCTTCGGCGATTGCGCGCCCGGAATCCCGTGAAGGGGACCCTTGTTCAGGTTTCGTCGCTGGCGGTCGAGTTCCCGTTGCCCTACATGAGCGGTTACAACGCAGCGAAGGCCGGGCTCTCGGCCTTCAGCGAGAGTTTGATCTTTGAAACGCGTGGCTCGGGTGTCACGGTGATCGATTTTCGTCCGTGCGACTACCGGACCTCTTTCAACCAAGCCATGTCCCCCCTTGCTCTCACCGACGATCCGCGGCTCGCGTCCATCTGGCGTTCGCTCGAGTCCCACCTCGGGGCCGCTCCGGGCCCGGAGCGGGCGGCGAACGACCTCCGTCGGGCGCTCCTCCGCGGGCGCAGCGGCACGGTGCGCAGCGGAGCTTTCTTCCAGGCACGTCTGGCTCCTTTCCTCGCAGCCGTGGCCCCGGTCTCGTGGCGCCGCGCGGTGCAGGCCTTTTATTTCGGAGCCCGCTGATCCGTGGACCAAGTCCGCATCCTGGTTCTCACCTCCAGCACCGGAGGAGGTCACGACGCCCGGGCCGAGGCGTTTGCGGACTGGTCTTTCCGGCTGTATCGCCACGGGGTCGACGTCCGGATCGAGCAGATGCTGGAGAAGTCGTCCTTCATCAACCGGGGCGGGGTGAACCTCTATAACTGGATCCAGCGGCGCATGCCGTTGTTGCATGGGATCTACTACGCGGTGGTCGAACTGCTGGCCTTTCTCAATCGCCGGACGGTCACGCTCGGACGGGCGTACTACCTGAGTGTGCTGCAGGAGTATCGTCCCCACCTGGTCTTCAGTGTGCACGACTGCCTGAACCGGGGGTATTTTCAACTGGCGAGAAGCACCCTCGGAGCCGATCGCGTGCGTTGCGTGACTTATTGCGGCGAGTTTTCCGGTGGCTGGGGTTACTCGGCCAACTGGATCGAGCCGTCGGTTGACCTGTACTACTCACGCACTCCGACCGCGCGCGATTTTGCGGTGCGCAAGGGGGTGCCGGCGGAGCGCTGCCGGGTCCGGGGACATCTGATGTGGCCCCGCTCGCACCTCGATGTTCTGGGTCCAAACGAACGCGCGGCGTACCGCGTGCGGGGCCTCGGTCTGCGGCCGGATCTTTTCACCGTCTTCCTCGCCACCGGCGGCAATGGCGCCAACAACCACTTCGCCCTTCTCCCGGCCCTGCTGCGCTGGGCCGAGCGGATCCAGGTGATTGCGATCTGCGGCAAGGACAAGGAGACGTACCACCAGCTGATGCACTGGCGGGCCCAGCATCCCGCACTTGGGCTCTACATCGAGGGTTATTCCGAACAGGTGCACCGGCTGATGCAGGCAAGCGACGCAATTGTCACCCGCGGTGGAACGACCACCTGCGCCAAGGCCCTGCATTTCCGCTGTCCGATCGTGTTCAATGCGTTCGGCGGGATCATGCCGCAGGAGAACCTGACCTGGAAATTTTTCCGTAACGGCGCCGGTTCCGAAAAGATCGAGAACGCGGAGGACTTTGGGAAAATCATCGACCGCTGGATGGGACGATCGGAGACGTATGCCGACTACCGTGAACGCTTCCTTGAACTGCGCTACGAGGAGGATCCGACTCTGTTGATCGACGAGATCGTGGGACTGGCCCAGCAGGCGGCCGGATTGACGCTCAAGCGCCTGCCATTCCCGCCTGATGGCGGCCGCCGTCCAGCCAGCCGCACCTGAAAAGCAGACCCTGGTCCAGCCGTGTCGAGCCAACCACCCGTTATAGCCTACTTTTTCACGACGTTCCCGCGATCGACGGAGACGTTCCTCCAGCGCGAGGTGCGCGCCATGCAACGACGCGGCGCGCGTCTCCGGCTGTATTCGTTCTGGGGTGGGGGAGGCGAGTTTGAAGGCTTGGCGGTCGAGGCGTTTCCCAAATGGAAACTGTTCGCGCTGATCTGGATCATTCCCTGGGCCTCGGTGCGGCACGCATCCGTTTTCTGGCGATTGATTCACGGGCTTGTGACCCGTCGCGCCCCGTCCTGGCTTAACTTCTGGGAGAACATGCTCGGTGCCGGTTTCGCCGGCGTGAATCATGGTCGCTTCTGCCAGGATCCGCCGGCGTGGATCCATGCCGCCTGGGGTGGGGCGCCCGCGACTGCGGCCTGGATTCTGCGGCGTCTGAACGGGCATGCCTACAGTGTCGGTGCCCATGCCTACGATCTCTACGAACACGGGGGCGATTGGTGGTTGAACGAGAAGTTGGAGGATGCGGCTTTTGTACACACGTCCACCGTGATGGCGGCGGTGAGTCTCGCCGCGCGGGGAGTCCCGGCCGCGAAAATCCAGGTGATCCGCCGGGGACTTGATGTGTTTCCGGATTTCAAGCCGCTCCGTCCAGACCGGGCGGGGTTGCGGGTGATCTGCGTGGCCCGTCTGGTGGAGAAGAAAGGACTGTTCCAACAGCTTGAACTTTACGCGAAGGCTCGCGACGCCGGACTGGACTTCGAAGTCCGGATCCTCGGTGACGGTCCCTTGCGCCAGTCGCTGGACGCGCGGATTGCGGCCCTGCGGCTGGACGACCGCGTTCGTCTGTTGGGGCACTGTACCCAGTCCGTTGTCTGGCGCGAACTCGCTTGGGCTGACGTGCTGTTGCACACCGGGATCGTCGCGGCCAGCGGCGACCGCGACGGTCTGCCCAACGTGATCCCCGAGGCGATGAGCACCGGCACGGTGGTCATCACCTCGCCGGAGGCCGCCACCACCGAGGCGATTGCCCATGGCCGGACGGGATTTGTGGCTTCATTGGATACGCCTGAGGCTTGGCTCGCCGCACTCCGCGAGGTTTCCGCGGGCGGCGTGGAGCTCGAGCGGATGCGGCGGGACGCGCGGGTCTGGGTGGAGATGAATTTCGACGCCCACCGCAATGCCGCCCGGCTCTGCGCGTTGTTCGAGGCCGGCATTCAGGCAGCCTCGACGGGAGACCGCGGCCCGGCAGCGTGACCCCGGAGACTTCAGCGAGAGCAAACCGGATGATTTACTTCGATCTCACCCAAACGGGATCCGCGCGCCATCGCTCGGGTTTGACCCGGGTCACTTCCCGCCTCCGAGATGAGGCCGCGGGGGCATTTTCACCGTGCATCTGGAACCGATGGACGCGCGACGTTCGGTCTGAGGACTGGTTCCTTTCGGCGGAACTGTTTTCAGAGGAGGAGCGCCCGGGGCTGACGGACTGGTTGCGACGCCGCCCCTGCCGGTTTGCGGCTGTCTTTCACGACGCGATTCCCCTGCGTTTTCCCCACACGACCTGGCCGAAGAGTGTCGCCCGGCATCCCGGGTACATGAAATTGTTGGCGGAGTTCGATCACGTGTTCGCCGTTTCGGAGACCAGCCGCCAGGACCTGCTGGCTTTTTGGCGCTGGCAGGGGGTGGTTCCGCGCGCGCGCGTGAGTACGTTTGCGTTGGGTGCGGATGGACTGAGAACGCCGCGCTCGACGTCCCCATCGGCGACGCCATCCCGGATGCTTCTGTCGGTCGGCATCCTCGAACCGCGGAAGAACCAGGGATTTCTGATCGATCTGGCCGAACGGCTCTGGGAACGGCAGGTTGATTACACCCTGGTGCTGATCGGACGGATCAATCCCCATTTCGGAAAACCCCTGCAGGCTCGCATCCGGGAGCTCCAACGCCTCCGCCCTGGCCGCCTCATTCAATTGGAGCGTGCGGACGACCGGACCTTGGCCGACCTCTATCGGAAGGCGCGGGCGACACTTTTTGCCTCGGTCGCGGAGGGCTGCGGGCTGCCGGTGCTGGAGTCACTCTGGCAGGGAGTTCCCTGCCTCTGCAGCGATCTTCCGGTCTTGCGGGAGAATGCGGACGGAGGCGGTTGTCGTGTGCTGCCGCTCGACCAACCGGCGCGATGGGACGAGGCAGTTCGACAGGTGCTGGAGGACGACGAAGCCTGGCGTTCACTCGTGCTTGAGAGCACGGCCCGGGCCTTGCCCACCTGGGCGGAGGCCGCCCGGACCCTGATCTCGGGTTGCGCCTGAGGGGTTGTTGTCCGGAAGCAGCTCGTGGCTTGACCGGGGGGAGGTGAAGCGGGAGGATCGTTTCCCCATGAGTGAACACGGACTCGGAACCAAAGCCCTCCACGCCGGCCAGAAGCCGGACCCCACCACCGGCTCGCGAGCCGTGCCGATCTACCAGACGAGCAGTTACGTTTTTCGCGACACGGAACATGCCGCAAACCTCTTTGCCCTGAAAGAGCTCGGGAACATCTACACCCGGATCATGAATCCGACGACCGACGTGCTCGAGCAGCGGGTGGCCGCGCTCGAGGGCGGCAGCGGCGCGCTCGCCCATGCCTCCGGCCAGGCCGCAGTCACGGATGCAATCCTCAACCTGGCCGGCGCCGGCGACCACATCGTCTCCGTGGCCCAACTCTATGGTGGTACGTATAATTTGTTCCATTACACGCTGCCCAAGCTGGGCATTGAGGTGACGTTCGTGGACGCGCAGGATCCGGACGCCTTCCGGCGGGCCCTCCGGCCCAAGACGAAGGCGTTTTACGGCGAGGGGCTCGGCAATCCCGCCCTGAACATCTTTCCGTTCGAGGAGGTCGCCCGGATCGCCAAGGAGGCCGGCGTGCCCCTGATCATCGACAACACCTGCCTCTCGCCGATGCTCAACCGTCCCTTCGAATGGGGTGCGAACGTGGTCGTGCATTCGACCACCAAGTACATCGGCGGTCACGGCACGTCGATCGGCGGCATCGTGGTCGATGGCGGGAATTTCGATTGGGGACGGGGCCGTTTTCCGGGTTTCACCCAGCCGGACGCCAGTTACCATGGGTTGGTGCATTGGGATGCGTTCAAGAGCTTCCCACCGGCCGGAGGGGCGAACGTCGCGTTCATCCTGAAAATGCGACTGCAGTTGCTCCGGGACATCGGAGCGTGCATCTCGCCGTTCAATTCTTTCCTCATGCTGCAGGGCATTGAAACCCTTCATTTGCGCATGGCGCGGATCTGTGAGAACGCCCAGAAAGTGGCCGAGTGGCTGGAGGCGCAGACGCAGGTTGCCTGGGTCAACTATCCAGGCTTGCGCAGCAGCCCGAACCATGCGGCGGCCCGCAAATATCTCACGGGCGGCTTCGGCGGCTTGATCGGATTTGGCGTCAAGGGCGGCTATGAGGCCGGGCGCCGGCTGATTGAAGGGCTCAAGCTCTTCTCCCATCTGGCCAATATCGGCGACTCCAAGTCGCTGGCGATCCATCCGGCAAGCACCACCCACAGCCAGCTGACCGCAGAGGAACAGGTATCCACCGGCGTCTCACCCGACTATGTTCGACTTTCGCTCGGCACCGAGGATTTCGCCGACCTGCAAAAAGACCTCGAGCAGGCGTTGACGAAGGTCTGATGCGGTGTTCGTTCTGGTGACGCCTGGATTTGATCCAGGGGACGACGATTTTTTCGCCGATCGCGCAGTGGATCGAGTGCCTTGCCGGACGCCGGCGGCTACATCTGCTTGATCGCGTACGCCATCGCTGCGCCGATCCGGTCGAGTTCTTCGTCGCTGTGCATCGCGGACACGGCCGTGCGGATCAGGTCCTTGCCTGGTGGCACCGCCGGGGCGATCGACATGACGGTGAAGACGTCCTTTTCGAGCAGTGCACTCCAAAAGCGGTAGGCGAGCTCCCGCGAACCGAGCACGATCGGAACCGCGGGCGTTTGCGTATCCCAGGTGTCCAGCCCGAGCGACTTCAGCATCGCGATGTAACGCCGCGTGTTGCGCCAGAGTTTTTCGAGGTGCTGCGGCTCGGCCTGCATCAGTTCGAGCGAGGCGAGCGCCGCCGCCGCCTGGCTCGGTGCGATCGCTGCGGAAAAAATGGTCTGCTTCGAGTGCGTGCGCAGGTATTCAATCGTGTCCCGCGAGCCGGCGACAAACCCTCCGGTGCTGGCCAGCGACTTCGAGAGGCTTCCGCAAATCAGATCGATCTGTTCGTTGAGCCCATAATGATCGACCGTGCCGCGGCCCTGACGCCCGAGGACACCGAATCCGTGCGCATCGTCGAGCACGGTGAAACAATCGTGGAGCTGTCCAAGCTCGACCAGCTCCGGCAGCCGCGCGATGTGTCCTTCCATCGAATACACCCCCTCCACCACGAGCATCTTGGCGACGTTCGCGCCGACGGTTTCCAAGACCTGCCTGAGGTCGTCGGGATTGTTGTGGGAAAAGCGTTCGACGGTCGCGTGCGACAGCCGGATGCCGTCCCAAAGGCAGGAATGCAAATTCTTGTCTGCGAGGATCAGATCACCCTTTTGCGCAAAGGCCGCCACGCTGGACATGACGGAGAGGTAACCGGCCGAGTGGACGTGGCAGGCTTCCGTGCCAAGGAACGTCGCCAGCGCCTCTTCCAGCTCCAGATGAAACGCCCTCGACCCGTTCGAGGGCCGGGCTCCCGTCGTGCTGGTACCCCAGACTTGAATGGCGGCCCGGGCGGCCTCGATGACCTTGGGATGAAAGGAGAACCCGAGGTAGTCATTGCTCGAGAGCATGATCATGTCGCGACCCTGAAGCCGGACTTTCGTGCCCACCTGCGCCTCCATCGCATGGTAGTATGGCGCGTATTTCAGACGCATCTTGGTCGCGTAATCGTCGCGACAGCGTTCGAGTAACGCCTTCTTGTTCTTGTGGAAGAGGGAGAACGCCATGAAAGGTTCGACGCTACCCTCAACGACGCTGGGTGGCAAATCGTTTCATCGGTGCAGATGCCCGTCGTGAGGCAGAGTCTCCATCCAGAGCAGTAGTTCCCGGGCATACTCGGACCACCGTTTGAATTCCCGGCCTCGGGCCGCTTGCGCCAAGGCATCCTTGCGTCCCGGCTGGGTCAAAAGCACGGAAATTGCGCCAGCGAGGGAGGGCGCATCCATCTGATCGAGCGTCAGACACCCACCGCCGCGCGCGGACTCCCCGAGGGCCCCACGGCTTGAGCAGATGCAGGGCTTGCCGTAGTTCAGGCTCTCCAGTACCGGCAGGCCGAAGCCCTCCATCAGTGAGGGGTAAACTGTGAACGTGCACTCATGGTAGGCCGCCTGGAGCGTTCGATCTTCGACGGGTCCGTCGTAACGGATCGCGCGCCCCGCCTGCTGGAGGCGACGAAGCAGCGCCAGGGCGGCCGCCCCGGTCTGCGGATGGGCCAGTCCAATCAGGCGGAGCTCAAAGGCATGTCCTTGTGACCAGAGGCGTTCACAGGCCTCCAGGAGCGCGAGATGGTTCTTTCGTCCTTCCAACGTGCCCACACTCAGGGCGACGGGCAGTGCGGTGGTTCGCGCGAGCACTGTGTCTTTGCCCGGGGGATGAATGCCCAAAGGCAGGGCCACGACCTCCGGCATGCGGGTTGCGCCCAGCCAGCGCCACCACTCACGCAATGCGTCTCTCGAATCCTCCGAAACGGCCGCGACGCCGTCAAACTGCAGCAATTCGCGGAGGTAAGCGGGGAAACGCGCGACCGTTTTCGAAGGGGATAGCTCGGGCAGCTTCAGTGCGATCGCATCATGAAAGAGCGCCACCCTCGGCCCGGAAACCTGATCCATCAGCTCGGGCAAGGACTGGCCGACTGCGGCGGAGAAGATTTCCGGCACAATCAATCCCTTCGACGGCGGAAGCAGGGGCGGGGGGCGTCGCAGGCCGCGAAACGCCCATCCTTGGAGCCGTTGACGGAGGCTCCAATTGCTCCCTCGCCCTGAACTCGGCGTCTCGTTGGCCAAGGTCAGTCTCTCCTCGGAGCGCAGGTGGCGCCAAACCCGGGCGTAAGGATCCCAAGTGATCGGAAAAGGTGGCGTCTTCAAGACCACCGGCAATGCCTCGTAGAGCGAGCGGGAGACCCGCTGCACGCCGGTTCGGGCCTTCGTATGGCTCGTATGGGAGAGGTCGATCAGGATCACGGTTGAAAGGGGTTCGCGGACGCCTGCATGGCCACGGCCTCCAGGCGGCGACGGTAGCGATCGCCGATCAGAGCGGGCGAAAAACGCTCCTCAATGCGGATTCGGGCGGCCCGGCCGAGACGGGCCTGCAATTCGGTATCGGAGTAGATCCGCCGCATTTGCTCCGCGGCGTGGTCGACGTCCGGGTCCGCCCAGATCTGACCGCGCGCATACGGGCCGTGAGAGCGGTCGAGCGCGATCAACTTGACCCGGACCGGGAGCGCCGTCGTTTCACCGGCGAATTCCCGGGTGGCGGACCAATCGGTCGTGATCACCGGTTTTCCCAGGTACATGCACTCGGCCACCGCCAGCCCAAACCCTTCGGCCCGGTGCAGGCTGACGTAACAATCACAGGCGGCTTCGAGGGCGGAAAGATCCCGCCGGCTGAAGGTCTCGGTCAGCAGCACGGCGTCCGGCAAGTCGGCGAGTTCGGCGCGCAGCCGCGCGAGGTCGGCTTCATTGCCCACGGTCGAGTGGACCTTGACCACCAGCCTCGCGCCGCGGGTGGCAAGACCGCTTCGACGGAAAGCCTCGATCGCCGCGCGCGGATTCTTCCGCTCGGAGTAGCTGTTGAGGTCGTAGAGAATGAGGAAAAGAAAGCCCGTGGCCGGCAGCCCCAGCCGGGCGCGAAGGGCTTCGACGGGCTCGGTGGGGCGATCGAAGGCAATCGCGTGCGGCATGGTGATCACCGGGACGGGTGCCTTGAAGCCGATGGCGTCGCGGGTGAAGTCGCTCGGGCACCAGATCTCATCGAAGGTCTCGAAGGAGCGCATCCAGGCGTCGGGAAACTCCGGCAGTTCCCAGGCCCAGTAGCCGATGTTGTAGCGTCCCGCGCGGAAGTCCCTCCCCTGGTGGTGATCGATGTCCCGCGATGCCGGGGGATCCAGGTGTATCATGCTTATCGGATACGTCGCAGTTTCGACCAGACGGTCCGCGAAGGAAAGGTCCCCGCGTCGATTTTTGCACGGCAATCGCAGGTCGACCAGCGTGGTCTTCAGCCCCACCGCGTCCGCAGCCCTGACCATGCACCGGGCGCTCTCGCCGACACCGAGATCGGCGGTGAGGAAACCGGCGATGTTCACGCCGAATTCGTAGTGCCGGCGCGCGAACGCCAGCGAGAACGGACCATGGCGGTCGGAAAAGTCGTAGATGACTTCGCCGTCGCCCGTGGTCAGGCGACGGATTCGCAGCTGCCGGTTTTTGTTCTGCGCCCGGAACCGCTGGAGCACGCGGGTGCCGGTGATGCGGGCCAGCCAGGCGAGCGTATTGGTTCCAGCGACGTCCTGAAGGTTCAGCTCGAGATCGACCCCCCCGGCCGGGACGGTGGAAGGCCAAGGCATTTCGACCCTCCATGGCCCGGGAACGAGCGGCGGCGGCGGCAGCCGGCGGCCGCCGAGTGTGACCAGCAGTCGGGGCAGGTGCTTATCTAGGCCGCGCACCTCGGGGTGCGGGCGATACTCTCCTTCCAACCAAAGGCACCCGACTCCACTCAAAGCGGGCAGGTGTACGCAGGCGCCGTCGCGAAGCCATGCCGAGTCATCTGCAAACGCGTCAAAAAAGAGGCCACGATGATGGGTCCACTGACGCGAAAAGCTTCCTCCAACCGGAGCCGGGACCTTCGAAGATGAGGGAGGACGATTCAAGGAATACGTGAGTTTAGGCACTGGACCCACCGAGGCAAAACTTTCCCGAGGTCCACGCTTGCATGGGGGCCGAACGCCGAGCTTGCTGGGACTCTTACAGCCCGAGCGTCGTCCAGCTTCGCGATGCATCGAACTTCACTTTTTCCACCGGAAACGGATTCTCCTCCCATAAATCCGCCCGGGCGCACCGCGTCCCGGCGGCGCATTGCCGTGGAGGTTTGGCGTTTGCTGGCGATCGTGGCGGTCGCAGGAGGATTCTGGCTGTGGCACTACGAGATGTGGAGCTGGGCGGATTGGGCGGTGCCCTTGGATTACTCGGGCGATGCCCACGAAATGCTCACACGGATCAAGGCGGCTTCCGAGGGCGACACCTTGCCGATGGCCCGTCAGGTCCTTCGACGCCTCGGGGCTCCATGGGGAGCGCATTGGAATGCTTATCCGACGCCGGACAAATTGCTCGTGATCGCTCTGGGCGGACTGGCGCGTTTCGTGGGGGTGCCGGCGGCGGCCAATCTCGCACTTCTACTCGCGACGTTGAGTGCGGCGGCTTCCTTCTATTTTGTCGCCCGTCGTCTGCACGCCGCCTGGGAGTGGGCTGGGGCCTGCGCGGTGCTGTTTGCCTTCACCTACTCGGTTTTCCACCGCGGATTGTCGCACCTGCTGCTCGTTTTCACCTGGACCGTCCCGCTGGGCTTGCTCTGTTGCTGGTACGTTGCGCGGCGAAAACCGCTTGGATGGGGATCCCGGCAAGCTTGGCTCTGTCTGCTCGCAGCTTTTTCGCTCGGCGTGAGCAATCCCTACAATCTCTTCTTTTGGATTCAACTGCTCGGCTGGGCTCTGATCGCGCAGTTTGTCGGATCGAGGCGAATGAGCAGTTTGCGTGTGGGGGTGACCTGTCTCGCGGTCGCCGCGCTGGCCTTCGTCTTTGTCCATGCCGAACTTTGGCTATATACGCAGAAAGGCGTTATGCCGCTGCTGGTTCGCAACTACGGGGGCACGGAGAGGTACGCCCTCAAGGCCGTGGAGATGTTTGTTCCGTCCCCGATGCACCGCTGGGACTTCCTCGCATTTTTTGGCGAGCGTTATTCGCGCTGGTCGGAATGGAGGGGTGAACCGTTCCATCCCTACTTGGGAATTGTGGGGATGTTCGCGTTCGTTTGGCTGCTCTTCGACTCGGTCTGGCGGATGCTCAAGGGGAAGGCTCCGACCGGGTGGGGGCTGCAGAGCGGCTGGATTCTCGCCTATTCGGCCCTCGGTGGGGTGACCAATCTCATCGCCTTGTTTTTCGGTTTTCAGATTTTCCGGGCGACCAACCGGGTCTCGATTTTTCTTTCGTGCATCGCGCTCCTCTTTCTCGCGGTGCGTCTGAGCCGCCTGCTTAAGGGCCGATCCCGCTTCGTCGGATTGTCGCTGGCGACCGGAGTCATGGTACTGGGCGTTTTTGATCAGATTCCGCGACGGGATCCGCCGGAGAAACGCGTCGAACGGAGTGCGCGGGTGCGATCGGACGCGGAGTTTGGGCGCGCGCTGGAAAAGGTCCTGCCGACCGCTGCGATGGTCTTCCAACTGCCGGTGCTTGGATTCCCTGAAGTGATCCCTCCGCATCGGCTGGCTGACTACGAACTGTTTCGACCGTACTTGCACACCGACACGCTGAAATTCAGTTATGGCGGAGCCAAGTTTCGGTCGCGCAGTCGCTGGCAGCGCGACCTTGAGGTCCTGCCCCCGGGCGAATTGGTCAAAAACCTCGAGCGTTTTGGCTTCGCCGCGATTTGCATCGATCGCAAGGGCTTCGCGGACGGTGCGGAAGAATTCCTTTCGGAATTGCGGGCCTTGGGGTACGAAAAGGTTATTGAAAGTCCGTGCAAGGAACAGATCGCCCTGGTGCTTCGGCCGTCGCCCCAGCGGGAGCTGCCCCTCGGACAAACCCTTACGCTGGGCGAAGGTTGGTACGGGCAGCCCGTGGAGGAAAACGGGCGTTCAGTCCGATGGTCTCACGGCCCCGCGGTCCTGACGTATTTCAATCCCTACGACCGACCGCTGAAGGTGCGCCTTCGTTTCCGTCTGAGCGCGGCGTCCGCCCGTGAGGTTGCGCTCCACTTCCGCGGAAAGGAGGTTGCGGCAGCCCGACTGAGCGAGAACCCCGCAGAAATCCCGCCGATCACAGTCGAGTTGCGGCCCGGCATCAATCGATTCGACCTGATCTCGCCGGAGCCACCGGTCAAGTTCGAGGGACGCCCGGCCCGTCTGCGGGCGGTGGGTCTCCACGGCGTCACGGTCAGCGCGGTGGAACCACCGTCGGCCGCCACGCCAGCAGAATGATCCCGCCGAAAAGGCTCCAGAGCATGGTCACGGCCCAAACGAGCAGGGCCAGCAAGAGGGCGGTGTCGCGTTCCGGCCCTTCTACGGAAATCAGGCCGAAGACCCCGAGCGTGAAGAGCAGGGCGCCCTCTCGGAGCCCATGGCCCCCCACGCTCAAGGGCAGTGCCGTGACCGCGTAGGCGACCGACACCGCAATGCAGGTTTCCAGAAAGGGAAGCTGCAGCCCGAGCGCCACGGCGAGCAACCAGACGGAGACAAAGTCGAGCAGCCAGATAAGTCCGCATACGAGGAACGCCGAGGAATGCGCCCCCGGGGCTGCAAGCGTTCGGCGGCGCAGATCCTCCAAGAGCGTGATTCGCGGTTCACCCAGCCTCGTCTGCAGCACGAGCGGCCAGCGCGTCGGGGCGACTCCGAACACGATTGCCGTGCCGAGCGTGCCGAGACCGAGCGCTGCGACACTGGCCAAGGCCAAGGTCCGCAGTTCCGGATTGGCGGCCACGGCGTGCAGTTTTGCGATGATGGCCGCCAGGGAGATGACGAGGAGAACGGCCAGGCCCATCGCCCGGTCCATCGCGATGCTGGCAAGGCCGCCGGGTTTTTGTCCGGGTGCGTCACGACAGACATAATACACCCGCGCGGCATCGCCTCCGAGCCCTCCGAGGAGGATCGAGTTGTAGAAATTGCCGATCCACGTCACCGCATGCGCCCAGCTCCATGGGAGGGAAAGACCCTGCGCGCGGTAGAGCAGCCGCCAGCGCACCGCGTGCAGTGGATTGGTGATGCCGGCGAGAAACGTGGCCCAGAGCACCGGTTGCCAGGCGAAACGACCGTTCAGCAGCGCCAGTTTTTCCCAGTCGACCAGCCCGACGAAGGCGCCGACCAGGCCGATTGAAATCAGGTAGCGCAGGATTCGCCCGGGTCGGCTGTCGAGGAAGTGGAGCAGGGAGCGCATCAAAGGGCGTCGGTAAGAGTCGACCGGACGATGCAAAGGCACGGGCGGGTCGGGCAATGGTTAAACTTGCCCATCGACGGGCGCGCCGCCCATCGTCCCCGCAGACATGCATGCTGATGAGTATCTCAAGCTCGCCGAGGTCGAGGACGACATGTGGTATTTCCGTTCCCTGCACGCGCATACGCGGCGGGAATTGGGTAAACGACATTCCTCCACGCAATCGCTCTCGTTGCTCGATGCGGGCTGCGGTACCGGGGGCTTGCTTCTGCGCCTGAAAGCCGCCTTTCCGCGCTGGACTTGGTCGGGCATCGATTTCATGCCGCTGGCCTGCGAGCTCGCGCGCCGACGCTGTCCGGAGTGCGACATTCGCGAAGCCTCGGTCACCGCGTTGCCCTTTGCCGATGCCTCGTTCGATGCCGTCGCCTCGGTCGACGTGCTCAGCCAGATTGGGTTTCCCCGCGAGTCCTCGCAAGCGGCGCGGGAGCTGAACCGGGTGTTGAAGCCTGGAGGAACCTTGGTGATCAATGTCCCGGCCTACCGTTGGATGTGGTCCTACCACGACGTCTCCTGTCACACCCGCCATCGCTTTGCCCTTCATGAAGTGCGGGAGATGCTCGAGTCGGCCGGCTTCCAGGTGGAGCGCCTGACCCGGTGGAACGCGCTGACATTTCCCATGATCGTGGCCAAACGGAAATTGTTCGTCCGCGCGGGGGACACGAGCGACGTGAAACCGCAGCCGGTTTGGGTGGAGTGGACGGTCCGGGGTCTGATGACGCTGGAGCACGCCTGGATGCGACTTGGCGGTGGTTGGGGGTGGGGCACCTCGATCCTCGCGGTGGGCGTGAAGCGGTCACACTCAACCGAATAATGAAGTTCCCGGGCTGAACCCCCAAAATTCGTCTTTCATCGGCTCAGGGCCTCGGACACGCTTTCCTCCAAGCTTCACCTCATGGTTTTCTTCGCGGCCGGTTTTGGCCTTTTGTTGCACATTTTCTTTTGGGGATTGGGACTCGCTTGGCTGATTACTCCCCGGCCTTGGCGACGCTGGTGGCCCGTGTTCGCCGGACTTGCCGGGGTGGGACTGCAATCGGCGGTGGTTTGGTTGGGGGTGCAGCTCGACCTTGCGGGCACGGAAAGCTACGGGCGCTGGTCTCTCCTCCTGCCTGCCGGTTTACTGGCCTTGGCGTGGTGGCGCGAGGGCTCGGCCGGGTGGCGCGCCTTTGCCCGCCTGAACGGCCTCTGGGTGGTCATGGCAGTGGTCCTCAACGCCTTGGTTTTCCCTTTGGCGTCCGCCTCGAAGCGACTGACCACGGTGTCGATCGGGAGCTGCGATGCCGCCGACTACGCCGCCGGGGCCCGGGTCCTGCAGGAGTTTGCGAGTTCGGATCGGAGCGGTTTCATCGGATTGACCGAAGTGGTGCGGGTGCAATCGGTGGATAACTTTTTCGATTACTGGACGCGGCTGAATCATTTCACCCCCTCGGCGCTGATCGCGCTCCACGGCGCGATCGCCGGCCTGCAACCCTACCAACTGGTTTCGGTGGCGGGGGCGGTATTTCTCGTCTTGGGCATCCCTTTTGCGTTCTGGATGGCGCGTTCTGGTCTGCGGCTCGGTCCGGCCGGCGCTCTCGTGGTCGCACTGGTCTACGGCCTCAGTCCCTTGCTCTGGTACGCCGTCGCGCATGGATCCTTAAGTCAGCTCCTCGCGGCCCCGGGCATCGCGCTGATCACCTGGGTCGGGGTGGTCCTCTGGCGGGGAGGTGCCCGTTGGCGTCAATCCGCGGGATTGGGAGGTCTGCTCGCGGTCGCCTATTGGTTGATCCTGGGTGGATACAATTTCATCGTCCTTGTCTGTCTCTTTCCGGCCGTGGCGTTCGCGGCCGGTCAGGCAGTTTGGACGGGCTCCTATGCCCGGCTGTTCCGCTGGATCGGCGGCATGCTCCTTCCCTTGCTCGCCGTTTCGCTGATCTTCAGCGAACGGGTCGTCGGGTTGGTCGATCGTTTCAAACTGTTCCAGCAATACGACTTTGGCTGGAGGATTCCGGCGCTTTCACCGGAAGGCTGGTACGGGCTGGTGGGCACGGTGACCCTGAATGGCTACGGCGAAACGCTGCGCTGGGTGCTCAGCGGGCTGCTGGTCCTGAGTCTGCTCACGGCCCTTCTCCTGGCCGCCAAACGCCGGCAAGCCTCCGCCTTTCTCGTCGCCTGCCTGACGATTCCGATTCTGGTCGGTTATGTCATCCTTCTGCTCAGGGGCCGCGCCCATGGAACCAATGCGAGTTACGACGCCTACAAACTCTTCGCCGTGTTCTACCCGGGCATGCTCGCGGCCTTCGCCTATGGTCTGATCCACCTGCGCAGTCGCCGGCGCGCGGTTCGAATCGGGGTCGCGATCGCCGCCGGTCTGGTTGTATCCGGCAACGCCCTCGCCGCCTACCGCTTTGCCGTCCGCCTCGAGAATCCACCGATGATGGTCGATCGCGGTCTCGCGGGGCTGCAGTCGATCGAATCGATCGAGCAGATCCAGTCGCTCAATCTTCTCATCGGGGACTTCTGGTCACGCCTCTGGGCGAACTCGTTCCTGCTTCGGCGCCCGCACTATTTTCCGACCCACACGTATGAGGGACGCCTGAACACCGAACTGAAGGGCGACTGGGACCTTCTCGGCGGGCTGATCGTCGTCACGCTGCCGGATCGCCCCGAGAGGCTGTCGCTCGAACGGCCCTATTCGGTGGTCAATACGCACAGTCCCTACTTCGTGCGCGCCCGGATCGGAGTGGGCTGGTACGACGGTGAGCACCTTCCGCGGGCGAATACCCGCTGGCGCTGGACCAAGGGTGACGCTGGATTGGTGATTGAGAATCCGCAGTCGCGACCGCTCAACATCGGTCTCCGCTTCCAAGCGCGCAGCCTGCAGCCGCGCGCACTGGAGATCTGGGTCCAGGGAAAACGTCGACGGACGGTGCAGATCGGCACCGAGCTCAGCTGGGTGAAGGTGCCCACGATTGTCCTGCCTCCCGGCAGCACCACCGTCGAACTCCGCTCGCCGACCCCTCCATTGCCCGCCGGCCCCAATGACAGCCGATTGCTTGGCTTTGCCGCGTTCGGCATCGAGGTTGAAGTTCGCGCTGATCCCGATCCCGTGGAACCCGGCGCGCCTTGAACTCCGCTCCCGTGACCTCTTCTCCCAAACCCACGGCCCTTCGCACCGTTTACGCCCACCGGCGCGTGCTTGTGACCGGGGGACTTGGGTTCATCGGTTCAAACCTCGCCCGCCGTCTGGTCCGGCTTGGGGCGCAGGTCACCCTGGTGGACTCGCTGATTCCTGAATACGGTGGCAATCTCCGGAATCTCGCGGGGCTGCAGGGCAGGGTGCATCTGAATATCTCGGACGTGCGCGACCGTCATTCACTGCCGGTTTTCGTGCGCGATCAGGACTATCTGTTCAATCTCGCCGGTCAGACGAGCCACATGGACTCGATGAACGATCCGGAGACCGATCTTGAGATCAATGCGCGCGCGCAGCTTTCGATCCTTGAAGCCTGCCGCCGGTACAATCCGGGCATCCGGGTGGTGTTCGCCAGTACGCGGCAATTGTATGGCCGGCCGGACTCGCTGCCCGTGGACGAACGGCATCCGTTGCGTCCGGTCGATGTGAACGGCATCAACAAGCTGGCGGGGGAGAACTACCATCTGCTTTACCATCAGGTTCACGGAATTCGCAGCACCGTGCTGCGGCTGACGAATACCATTGGTCCACGCATGCGGATCAAGGACGCGCGACAGACGTTCGTGGGAGTCTGGATCCGCGCACTGCTCGAGGACGCTCCGTTTGAGGTTTGGGGCGGGGAGCAGTTGCGCGATTTCACCTACGTCGACGACTGCGTGGAGGCGTTGCTGCTGGCGGCCGCTTCCGAGGAGGCGGGAGGCAAGGTGTTCAATCTCGGAGGTCCGCCACCGGTTTCGCTCCTGCGGCTCGCGGAGATCCTGGTCGAGGTCAACGGCGGCGGGAAGTTCCAGGTGCGTTCGTTCCCGGCGGATCGGAAGAAGATCGATATCGGTGACTTTTATGCGGATTGGCGACTGATTCAGGAGACGCTCGGCTGGCGTCCGCGCACCAGCCTCCGGGCGGGCCTGAAACGGACGCTCGCCTTCTACCGCAAGGAACGGGAGCACTACCTGTGAACGCGATTGAACCCGCACCGGCGCCCAGCGTGGCGCTTAGTTTCGTGATTCCGCTGTACAACAGCGCGGATACGATCGCCGATCTCGTCAGGACCATCGAGTCGCTGGACGTGCCCGGAGGGCACGAAATCATCCTGGTCAACGACGGCAGCCGCGATTCGACCCGCGAGGTCTGCCGCGGTTTGCTCGCGGAGGCCCGGGTGCCGATGCTCGTGATCGAGCACGCACGGAATTTTGGCGAACACAATGCCGTGCTGACCGGCTGGCGGCACGCCCGCGGCGCGTTCATCGTGAACCTCGACGACGACGGCCAGAATCCACCCGAGGAGGCGGTGCGGCTCTGGCGTCACGCACAGGACCGCGGGCTCGACGTGGCGTTCGGCCACTACCTCGTCAAACAACACGCGCCCTGGCGCAACTGGGGCAGTCGGATGACCACCTGGATGACGGACTGGGCGCTGGACAAACCGAAGGGATTCTACCTTTCGAGCTTTCGGTGCGTGACCGCCTTCGTTGCCCGGGAGGTCGCGGGCAATACCGGACCGTTTCCCTACCTTGACGGACTTCTGTTGCAGGTGACGCAGCGCATCGGTTCCCTCGAGGTGAGCCACCGGGAACGGCGGGCGGGAGCGAGTGGATACACCTTTCGCCGGCTGGTCCGCCTGTGGATGAGCGCATTCGTCAACTTTTCTGTCATGCCCCTCAGACTGGCGACCGTGCTTGGATTGTTCCTCGCCGCCGCGGGCTTTCTCGCGCTTGGCGTGGTCTCCTACTGGTGGTGGCGCGGAACGGGTCCCGCATTTGGCTGGGGCTCGCTGATGGCGGCGTTCCTGGTTTTCTCCGGAGTGCAGCTGTTGATTCTCGGCTTGGTCGGCGAGTACCTCGGACGCATGTTCATCACCATCAACCAGCGCCCCCAAGCGGTGGTTCGAGAGCGGTTTCGCAGTGGCCCGACCCCGTCGCCGCGGCCGCCCCGGTAACCGCAGCGGCGAAGCGAACCCTACATCGGTTTCTTCGGTTCGATCAGCCCGATTTCCAACGCGTAGCGCGTGAGACTGGCGACATCGTGCAAATTCAGTTTCCGCATCAGGTTGGTGCGGTGGTTGTCAACCGTCTTGACGCTGATGTTCAACTTCGAGGCGATCTCCTTCGTGCTATGGCTCTCGGCGACCAACTGGAGGATCTCGCGTTCGCGATCAGTCAGGAAGTCGTTCGAGGCGCTCGCCGACGGATTGGCGACCACATTGCGCAAAAGTGCGGCGACGGCTGGGCCGAAATAGGTGCCCCCGTTGGCCACGGTTTCCAAGCCCTTCTTGAACTCAAAGAGACCGGCGGTCTTTTCGACAAAGCCGTGGGCTCCGGCCTCGAGCATCTCACGGACGAGCATGGGATTCTCATGACCCGAGAAGACGAGTACGCGCAGGTTGCGCATCTGTTTGGTCAAGCGGCGGAGCAGATCGACGCCGTTGAGTCCGGGAAGCTTGGCATCGAGCACGATGACATCGGGCAAAACCTCAAGGCAGAGCGTGTAGGCGCTTTGGCCGTCACCACTCTCGCCCACGAGTTTGTAATTCACGTCCGTTCGAAGGATTTCGACGAGCATTTCGCGAATCGCGGTTTGGTCTTCGACGATAACAAGTCGTTTCATGCAGGGAGGTGACGTTGGCTGAGGCCAGGGAGGATTTTGGAGAACAAAAGGTACAGACTGTAAACGGGCCGAGCGCGAGCGGCCTGCGGGAATTCACACGGTTTTTACCATTCAATTTAGCCACACGTCGTGCCGAACAAAGGGGACGGGCGAAGCATGATTCGAAATCATAAGCATCTTCTTTTTGGGGCGGGCGCGGCAGCGATGCAGGCGATTCTGTTGGGCTGTGCGACAACTGCAACGTCGGAAGCACCCAAAATCGGCGGTGCAGGCGGAGGGGAGGGGCTTGGGCAGGCACCGACGGCGAATGTCTCCAAACTCGACGCTTGGCGAGACGCGGAGCTCCTTTCGTCCCGGAGCCCAGGACGCTCCGCCGCAGTCGGTTCCGGCGAATCGATGGCTCCGGTTTACGGGGACGCGACCATGTTGGTCATCGCGCCGGTTGCCTTTGGCGACCTGGAGCCCGGGATGACCGTGGCTTATCAGAACCTGCGTGGGCGACGCGTCGTCCACCAGCTGCTTGAACGCACCCCGGCGGGCTGGCGGGTCCAAGGGCTGAATAACGGCGCGGCGGACCGGGAGCGAGTGACGCGGGACAATTTGCTTGGGGTCGTGTACGCGTCGCTGCACAGCGACCGGCCCAATCCTTGAGAAACGAACAGGAAGCGCCCGCAGGGGAGCTTGTTGTTATCTGATGGTGGTGGGCTGACTGGGATTCGAACCCAGAACCAACGACTTAAAAGGACGCTGCTCTACCATTGAGCTATCAACCCCCGACCATACCTTTCCTACTGTAGTTGAGCTACTTGCACGACGGCCAAATTGCACCGTCGATTTTCATTTTCACTCAAATTCCACACTTACGTGATGAATATGAGCAAACCTGAGAAAAGTGACTCGTGGGAAAGAACAGGGGTTAATGGACTGCTCCGTCATCCCCAGAACCGTCGTTACTACTGGCTGACGAGGATCGACGGCAAGCAGAAATGGGAAGCGCTCAAAACCGACAATTTTGCAGTTGCCAAGCGTCGTCCCCGTCTCCCGCTTAAACATCACGCTGAGATACTCGACGTGCGTGAAACCGGTGTGCTCCGCGATCTGGTAAAGCGTCAGCTCCGTCTCCCCAAGCAACGGCCGCACCATCACGATCTGCTCGTCGTCCGTCTCCAGCCTCTGTAACACCGACACTAGCCGCGCCGCGCTCAAATCCGAAACCGGCAACCCCGTCTTCACGACCGCCTTCGAGCGCGAGGTCCATGCGAAGACGCTGCGGCGAAAACGCAAGTCTTTGATCTGGTTCACTGTCACTGACCGCCCGGCCTGTTCGCCGTAAAGGCTGCCCCGAGCGAAGACGCGTATTCGCGGTTTCGCGCAAAACAGAACGCTGCCGTCATCCTCAACACGCTCCCTTTCGACGAGGCCTTGGAGCTGGATTTGAAACACGGGTGAAGAGTTGCTTTTGATCCGCAGAAATTCCTCTGCCTGTAACTCGCTGGATTTCCACGTTCTAATTGTTTCACGTGTAACCAAGTCTTTCCCCCCGTTCTTCTCCGTCATTGTGACGTAGCTACAAGTGAACGCCGCGTGGTACGATGCGGCCCGCTTCCCAAAGCCGCCGCATCAACCAGGAGAAGGTCAGGGTGCGCCCGACTGGGTGTAAACGGATGACCGGCCCTGTCCTTCTCCTGACCCACTTTCTTCGCCTCATGGTCTCGCAGTTCAGGATCCGCGGCTTTCACCTGGGGGACACGGGTGCAAATCCCGTTAAGGCGACCAATTTCACTGTGGCTCGTTTGTCTAGCCTGACTTCGTTCAAGAACGACGTTATTTCTGGTTCTTTGGGTTTTATAGATTTGTAAAGTGCTTATTAACAACGGTTAAATTGGTCAAACAACTTTGTAGGGACTATAATTGAGGCCAACACCCCAATTCTTTTGATTTCCGCCCGCTCCCCGCCTTATCCTCGCCGCCAGATCCAGCGCCCATGTTTTTCCGCCGCAAAGATTCGACGTCCGGCCGGGTGCTCCAACT
>Ga0163144_10001533_pt1 | contig 54430 bp, 44 predicted proteins | sample OliLak19BULKMAT1_FD_123175 | JGI IMG/M metagenome (GOLD analysis project Ga0163144, IMG submission 123175) | Freshwater microbial mat bacterial communities from Lake Vanda, McMurdo Dry Valleys, Antarctica - Oligotrophic Lake LV.19.BULKMAT1 | ecosystem: Environmental > Aquatic > Freshwater >... | reverse complement strand
TATCACCACCACCGCCGCCGCCGCCACGTGGTCCACCACGTCCGCCGCCGCCGCCGCCGCCGCGATATCCGCCGCCGCCGCCGCCGCCTTCACGAGGAGCCTGTGGACGAGCTTCTGATACTCTCATAGCACGACCTTGACAGTCTGTTTCGTTACACTCAGCGATAGCTCTCTCAGCTTCTTCATCTGATGACATCTCAACGAAAGCGAATCCTTTCGGTTGACCTGTCTCACGATCAGTAATCAAATTAAGAGATTCCACTGTCCCGCAGCGAGAGAAAATATCTCTCAATGTTTGTTCTGTTGCACTGTATGGCAAATTGCCAACGTAAAGTTTCTTGCCCATGAATCCTTTTCTTTCAAATAAATAATAAAATGACCTCGCAGAGACATGAGCAACATTACTCGCTAGCTCTTCGACGGACGATTTACAGAAGGTATTAAACCTTATTTTATAAGGAAAATCAAAAGACCTATGATTCTAGTTACTTACAGACTCGTTTAGAGGTAAAAATTTATTAATCATCACGATGACTTATGATGAAAATTTTTCTCTGGCAAATCGAACTTTATCTTCAATAGTGTTTAGAAGATTTATATTTTCCTCTACTAATTTCAATCTAGAGATTAATCCTGCTCGATTAGCAATTTGAATATTCAAACCTGGTCGTGCATTTAGTTCTAAAAGCAAAGGTCCTTTATCTTTATCAATTACTAAATCTACACCTACGTAACCAAGGCCGGTTAATTGATAACATCTAGATGCAATCTCTAATAGCTTTTGCCAGTCAGGTACATTCACACCCTCAACTGTATTTCCTGTATCAGGGTGCTCCTCAACAACACTATTTTTCCAGACTGCTTTCAGAGTAGTTCCTGAAGCCATACAGATGCCAACACCGATTGCTCCCTTATGTAGATTTGCTTTTCCATGAGACATACGAGTTGGTAATCGAATCATAGACATTATAGGAACACCTTGAAAAACAATTATTCTAACGTCGGGTACTCCAAGATAACTAATTCTCTCAAATACAGGATCAAACTGAACCCGGTATTCAATTATAATCTTATCGGGTCTGCCCCCCAGACTGTAAACTCCGCTCAATAAACGAGTGAGGTGTTGAGAAATCTCATCTAAAGAAAGAAGCTGCCCATTTACAGTTCTAAATAAATCTTTAACACGACCACTTACAACAAGAATGCCATCTCCCCCACTTCCACAAGCAGGCTTAATCGCAAAGTCTGTTAGCGGGGCTAAGATACTTGCTAAATCTCTAATTTGTCTTTGAATTTCAATAACACCATATAATTTAGGGACCTCTAGACCAGCATTCTCAGCCAAAATTTTAGTTTTGAGTTTGTCATCAACTAAGGGAAATAGTTTTCTTGGATTATATACGGAAATATAATCAGCATTTCTTTTATTAATACCCATAATGCCAAGAGAGGCGAGTTTTTTTACTACTTCAAGCATATGGAGTTATTTAAAAAAGTAAAAATTACTACTTCAATCGACTAAGGCTCTAAACCGTTTAAGCTCTAATAATCTGTATCCAGTGTACCGCCCGAGCATTAAAGTCAAAGCTAGGATGATTAGTAACAATTCAGGGAAAACAAAAATTAGATGTCCCACAATTTGATTTGAGATCACTCCATAAATTAAAGCAGCAACCAAAAGACTATTTAAACCTTGCTTTACTGATTCATAGGATCCTACCTCATCCCACATTATCGACATTCGTTCTATTGTCATAGTTAAAATTACCATCGGAAAAAGTGCCACTGAGAGTCCTCTTTCAATACCAATCATATGAGTCAATACACTGAGCATTGCCATGAATAAGATTACAACAATAAGGATTGAAGCCAAACGAGGCACTAAGAGAAGCTTTAAATGTTCCAGATAAAAGCGCACTGTTAATCCAGTTGCGATCAATACAGTAAAAAAAACTAATCCCCAAAGCAGTTGAGTTTCTCTAAAAGCTAAGGCAATCAAAACAGGCATAAAAGTACCGAATGTTCGCATGCCAACTAAATTTCTAAAAAGAGTAACAAGAAATGCTCCAATTGGAATCATTAAAATAACTTTATAAACACTCTGAGTCTCAATCGGTAAACTAAAAAGAGAAAACTTTACTATGGCAGGACTGGTAATTTGAGCTCCTGAGACAGTTGCAAGAACTGCTGCCTCTTGATGTCTAGCAACAGAAACAACTGTTTTAAGCCTTTCTCCACCAGTTAGTTGCACAATCGGGTCTAAACCTCTCCAACATGGTAGAAAATTTTCAAGTAAACTTACATCTCCAGTTATTACATCAAAGGATTTCCAATTTCTGTTTTCATATACTTCAAGTCGATGAATTATAGGAGCATTTCTACTTTGATCTTCAAGAATTACTCCAAATACAACGCGACTAATAATACCTGCTTCAGAAAGAATCTGAACTGCCACCTGAGCCTGTTTTAAACTTGTTGGATGTTTGCCCAATAACAAAGAAATATTCGTATCACTCCCAGTTTCATTTAATCTTTTAAGTAAAGTTGATAGAAAACTTTCAGTATCAGCGGATTTTGCACGAATATCAGCGACAAGAGATTTGGCAGCTTCCAAATCAGCACCTTCCAATCCTGATAATTTTAGTTCGGGAGGTTTTATTTTTTCATTTGTATCTCCAATATTCCCTCTTCTAACAACTGCTCGATAATACAGACCTTGTTGTCCACTAGCATTTCTTATTGACCAAACGGCTTGTCGATTACCATCTTTATAGGTTGTAGTAAGTCCAAAGCCTCGGGAAATAAAACTTTCGTCCATTATTAAAAATTGTTGAGTACTTTTGGGAATAAACATGGAAAGTTTTAGAGGCTTTCCTTTAGCAGAAAATGATGGATGATACTCAAGTAGCCAAGCGTCAGTTTGAGTATCTGGACTTAGTGGATAATGAAGAATTAGTGCTTTATATAAAAAAAGACCAGCTCCAATAACCAGTAATAAAGTACATAATATTTGTAAATGATACTTTCTCAACTTTTTGGTGCCTCTTTGCAATTTGGTTCGCTTGTATATGTGACTGCTGGATCAACAATTACACTTCCAGCCATAAAACTTCTTCCTACAAGCATTTGATATTCAAACTTACTTCTATCAGCAATGTTCACTTCGTCTTCAATGTATGTTGTTCCAGCACACAACCCTAGGCGAACAACTGGCCTTTTTTGGTTTTTCAACTGTCTTTTAATAACAGCATACCGTTTTATCTCTCGCTCTAATGTAACTTCATGGCCGTATCGATTTGACAAAGTGAATCTGACCCATTTCTTTTTTCCCTTACTAAATTCAACAAGATCACTCGCATTAAGAGATGAATAATCTGAACCAGTATCAAGCTTAGCATTAATAAGAATGCCACCTGGGAAAATCTTAACTTTCTCTACCCAGCCAAGGGTAGTTTTTCCTTGTGCAAATAAAGAGCTTGCCAAAAAGGGGAGAAGAAGAATCACAATTTTTAATGCCCAAGCCATCATTTGAGTTATCCTAATAAAATACAATCTTTTTCATATCTAAAGGTATATTAAAGGCGGCTTTTTTACCAGATTCTGATCTTTTTAGGTTTTTATGACTTTAAATGATTTTTTTACTTGCTGATTTGTGCCATCAAGTTAATAAGATTAGTGAGTGAAGTTATAACAAAGATGGAAATGAAAAACAGGGCCACATACAAACGAAAAAAACCTGGAACTTCTCCAGGAAGTCTTGTCTACGTTGGAGAGCAGAAAATACAAAACGTCAAGATGTATCTCTTTGATTTCAACAGAGATTTATTCGAAGAAAAAGATATTGAAAATGTTGAAGAGATTTTCAAATACAAAAAAAATGGAAATATTACTTGGATTAATATTGATGGGGTACATGATACCACAATTATAAAAAAAATTGGAGAATACTTTGATATTCATTCTCTCATTCTCGAAGATATTTTAGATACCTCCCATCGACCAAAAATTGATGACATGGAACATTATATTTATATATCTCTTAAGATGTTGACTGTTGATCCAATCACTCAAAAGATTGGCCAAGAGCAGGTGGGAATTATCTTAGGAGATGATTATATACTTTCATTTCAAGAAAGTGCCGAAGGAGATGTCTTTAATCCCATAAGGGAGAGACTTCGAACTGGCAAAGGTCGAATGAGAAAATTGGGGGCGGACTACTTTGCATATTGTCTCTTAGATGCAGTAATAGATAATTATTTCCTAGTTGTGGAAAGCATTGGAGAAAGAATTGAATCTCTCGATCAAGAAATAATAGTTAATCCTTCCAAGACTACTTTACCTAAAGTTCATAATCTAAAAAACGAGCTTATTAAGTTAAGAAAAGCTGTTTGGCCTCTGCGTGATATTGTCAGTACATTAGAAAGAAGCGAATCTCCTCTATTTAAAGAATCGACTGAAATTTATATCAAAGATCTTTATGATCATTCTGTGCAAATCATTGACACTATCGAAACCTACAGAGATCTTGTCAGTGGACTCTTTGATATTTATCTCTCTAGTGTAAGCAACAAAACTAATGATGTCATGAAAGTCTTAACTATGATGGCCTCGATATTTATTCCTCTTACTTTCATCGTGGGAGTCTATGGGATGAATTTTAAATATTTTCCTGAACTTGAATGGCAATATGGCTATGCAATGGTTTGGGTATTAATGATTGGGGTCGCAGGTTCCTTATGGATCTATTTCAAAAAGAAAGGCTGGACCTAACCTACTGCCCTATACATTTCCTCGGCATCAATCTTGGCAACTGAATGATCTACCATTGGAGCAGGATATCCAAATAAGGAAAGAGTTTGAGATTTTGATAAAATATTTATTTCTTTAGGTGACAGGTTTTTTAATTCCGGTACCCATCTCTTAATATACTCAGAATTGGGATCGAATCGTTCTTGTTGCATCCAAGGATTAAAGATTCTGAAATATGGTTGAGCATCACAGCCTGTGGAGGCGGCCCACTGCCAATTGCCATTATTAACAGCAGGATCATAGTCTATTAACTTTTGTGCAAAATACTTCTCTCCCCAATGCCAATCTAGATGTAGATCTTTAGTTAAAAAGGAAGCCACCACCATTCGCACACGATTATGCATAAACCCAGTTTGATTCAACTCTCTCATTCCTGCATCTACAATCGGAAATCCAGTTTGACCTAGGCACCAAGCACTGAAATGATCTCTGTTATTTTGCCATTTAATCTTGTCATATTTTCTATGAAATGCCCCAGTATATACGTGAGGAAAATGAAATCCAATATGAGTAAAAAAATCTCTCCAATAAAGTTCTTTAATTAAAACATGCTCCTTTCCCAAAGAATCTGCCACGGAATGATAAAACTCTCTTACAGATATGGTTCCAAATTTATTATGTACAGATAATCTAGTTGTACTATCCAACGAAGGAATGTCTCTTTGCGCAGCATAGTCTTTAAAATTAGTAAGGTTTTTAAAAACCCTTAGAGCCTCACTTCTTAAAGATTTCTCTTTTGGATTAAATTTCAAGAAATGATTTAATTTTACTTTCGATTGAAACGAAGAAGAATATTGATCAAATTCAAAATTACCAATCTTATTTGACTTGCAAACAGGAAGCTTACTAGCCGCACGATAAAAAGGAGTATAAATCTGGTATGGAGTTCTATCTGATTTTAAAACAGTACTAGGGGCAGCTAATAATAGGTCGTGACAAACTTGAAGTTCGACTCCGACTTTTTTGCACAGTAATTCGATCTGTTTATCTCTTTCTCTTGAAAATGGTGTGTAATCAAGATTAAAAAATATTGCATCAATTTTTTCTTTTTTAATAACTTCCTCTAGTACTACATGAGGAAATCCTTTCAGAAACAATAATTCACTTTTATTATCTCTTAGCTCTTGATCTAGGTCATGCAATGCTTGCAAAAGAAAATTAAAACCAGTTTCACTAAAGTAATCATGAGTTTGAGTTTGACGAGGATCGAAAATAAAAACCGGTAGCACTGATTCTGCTAAATTAGTCGCATTAAACAAAGCAGTATTGTCTTGAATTCTTAAATCCCGTCTAAAAATAAAAAGAACTTTTTTAAATTTTTTATCCACGTGGAGTCGCAATTACTTCAATATTTCTACCATGCGCACCAAAAAGATTGCCAATAAAATCTACAATGCCTAAGGCAATTTGACTTGTACTTCCCAAGCTTCTTTCTAAGAAAAAAGTAGTTGCTGAAAGCACCTGATATCCTTGAGATTCGAGCAAGTATTTTAAATGAGTTTTTCCGTAGAAATATGGATGATGAATTGAAAAAGTGCTTCTAGGTATTTGCTGCCTAGATAATTTCCTATTTACTAAGTCATCACTCCAACTTCTAAATTGATTAGGAACTTCAATTACTATTAGTCCATCGTAGGCGATTAGTTTTTTAACCTTACTAAGAAACTCTTTGGGATTTGTAATATGCTCAAGTACATGGCTCATATGAACAACATCGTATTGCCTGCCATGTTTTGTTAGTAATTGATCGAGATCCATGTTTATTAAATCAACCCGATATTTTTCTTTTGCTCTTTGACAAGCAAACTTGCTAACTTCCATGCCGGAAGCATCCCAACGAAATTCTTTTGCAAGAGCTACAAAATCACCAGTACCTGCACCTATATCAAACAGAGCGAGACTTTTAGGTCTAATTCTTCGTAATCTAAAAAGACGACTTTGATACCATTTCATTCGAGTAGGAATTACCTCTTCTTCATATTGCTCATCCTTTGGAGGATATTGTTTTAACAATTCTCCTTGGGCTTGCTGCTCCCGATTTGCTCCTAAATATCCAACTTGATATAATTCTTTGTATTCGGCTTCACTTGGTTGAGGATTTAACCATTTAAAATCACATCTTATGCAGCACCTTACCTCTAATGGTGCTGCCAAATTAAGATAAAAAGTTGCAGCCTCATCTCGGAGAAACTCATTGCTTTCACAAATAATACATTTAGAAATTATTTCAGTCATTGGAATTCAAAACCTCTATTAAAATACTTTCTGTTTTTGTAATCATACTTTCAAGAGCAAAATTTTTCACTATATGTTCCCTCACACGCTTTTTTACACTTTGATCTAATGCATAATCTAAAAGTCCAAGAATCCTTTCGGCTAATGATTGATAATCTTTATTTGCTAAGAAAAAACACTTTTCAGCAACAATTTCTTGCATTGCTCCAATACCGCCGGTAATGCAGGGGACTTCACAAGCCATTGCTTCGGCAACTGAGTTGGGGAATCCCTCCCCTTTTACAGGTATAAGAACGTGTAAATCTAAGGCTGAATAGACATCGACTATATCCGTTCGTAAACCAGCCCATATCAAAGTATCCTGCAAGGAAAGATCCTGACTTAGTTTCAAAAGTTTTTTAGCTCTTGATTCATCACCTGTTCCAATACAGACAAATTTTATATCAGATCTTTTTGTTAAGACTTCTCTTGCTGCTCTTACAAAACACTCATGATCTTTAATTGAATCGATGCGCGCAACCATGCCAACAAGTTTTTGAGAAGAAGATGTTTTAAACTCAGCTCTAATCTTATTTCGATTTTCAAGTTTTGGACTAAATTTATCAGTGTCTATTCCATTATGAACAACACAGAAATTTTTCTCATAAAAACCTAAATTCTGATAAACCTCCTTTCCTGCAATTGAATTACTTATAATTCGATCAGGAACTCTTGAAAATAATGAGCTAAGCCTTAAACTAATCCATTCAAGAAAATGCATTTGAGTATAGTCCAGATCTGAACTTCTTACTCCCCAAATTAACTTTGTCTTACCCCAAAAAAAACTTATAAAAGTTGCTACAACATTAGCTCCGGTCAGAAAACTATAGAAAATATCAGGATCTTCTTTTCTCACTTGTTGACACATCCGAAATAAAAAACCTAAGACATCCCAACGACTTTTCTTTTCTAAACAAATAGTTCTGATACCTGAGTTATTTAAAATGGAGATGAACTCGCCTCCAGAATAATAATGCATCACTACGACTTCCCAATTTCGTAACTTGAGGCCTTTGGCCAGCTCAAATATCTGACGCTGTGTTCCACCAACTGACAGCGAGCTTATAAAAAGAAGTATTTTCATTGATGTATTTTGCCAAAAACTGTCGGATTGAAATTCATTAACTTTTTTACTTTGAAAACAAGCAGTACATTAATAACAATAGTAGTTACACAAGTTGCCAAAGCGGCACCAATGGCATCGTAAAGATAAATTAGAGGAATATTGAGTAGAATATTAACAAAAAGACCTTTCAGTAAAATATTGATAACAAGCTTTTGATTTCCACTCATAGTTAAAAGATATCCAGCAGCACCCATCGTTGCATTTACAAATTGAGAAATTGCTAATATTACTAAAATCCAATATCCATTGGAATATCCACTTCCAAATATTTTTAAAATATACTCTCCAGTAAATATAATAAATAATAGAATTGGAAATGCAGAAATAAAAAGCCAACGCGAAACAGTTAAAACAAATTTTTCTAATTCTGAGAAACGAGAAGATGCATAAAGTTCTGAAATCATAGGAGCTGCAATTAAAGCTATTGCTTGTAGTCCAAAAGCTACAAATTGACTTATGCGATTTGAGACTGAGTAAATTCCAACCGATTCGGTGTCCTTTATAATTCCGATCATAATAGTATCAAACTGACTTATTGCCACGTAGATTAGGGAAATCAGCATTAATGAGGTTCCCGTTTTAATCCATTCTTTGGTCTGAAACTGAGACTGAATTTTCTGAAGAGACTCAGGTTGTTTAAAGTTTAGAAAAACAGAAGAGATAATTAGGGCAATAAAGGCAGAAAGTATGTGAAGAATTAATACAACTTCCGCACTAAATATTATGGGATTAGAAAACATCAAAAATATTATAAAAACAATTAGCATGACTTGTTTAACAATCATGTCTGGTAAGCGCGCAAATACAGTAACTTTAAAAGAAGCTAAGGTAGATTGTTTAAAATTACTTAAGGCCCAAATAGGCAGCAACAAGCAACCAAGTGCCATCGCATAACTCAAATTATGAGGAATGATTGAAGGTAAAAAATAGGAAACGGCAAAAACAGTTAGAGCTATTAGTAAGCTGATATAAAGAACTAACTCTCCTCCTCTAACTATCAATCCTTTAAGCAATCCAAATTGAAAAGTGCTCAGATAAGCAGCGGCATGCCTGAAAGCCACTCCTTCCATGCCCCAGGAAGAAACGATAACAAGAACACTCATCCAGGATATAACATAAGAATATGCACCATAACCTTGGGCTCCTAAAACTCTAGCAAGGTAAACTTGAACGGCTAAACCCAGCAACAACCCAAGTATATTGATCATCAAGGCACCGCTAGCACCTTTTATTGCAATTTTTTCAAGATTAGATGAATTCATCAGTTCAATAGAAATGATTATAAAATATATACCAAGAGTTCTAATAACCTAGTAAAGTTCAGATCAAGCTGGAGTTACTACAATTAGTACTTGTTATAGTACATAACATTTCAAAAGATATTATAGCAGAATAGTCCAGCATGGGACTTTGCTGAAGTAGGTATTTTTAAGGTACGAGCATATGACAGAGAATGGGAAAATTGAGATCGCAAAAAACAATGGTGTAGCACGAATTACCATTTCACACCCAAAAGGCAATTCTATGCCCAGTGCCTTACTTTCTGAACTTGCAAACGGTTTTAGAAACTTAGGATCAGATCCTGAAGTAACTGTTATCATCCTAGCCAGTGCTGGAGATAAAATTTTCTGTTCTGGTGCTTCATTTGAGGAACTTCTCAGTATTAAAACTGAAGAAAATGGAGTTGCATTTTTTAGTGGATTTGCTGAAGTTATCACTTCAATGATTACTGCACCAAAATTAATTATTGCCCAAGTACAGGGGAAAGCAATTGGAGGTGGTGTCGGTCTTATAGCTGCTTGCGATTACGCAATTGCACAAAGTGCCGCTTCTATAAAACTAAGTGAATTTTCCATTGGATTTGGCCCATTTATTATTGGACCAATTGTTGAGAGAAAAATTGGCAGATCTAATTTTCAAGGCATGACAATCGATACAGATTGGCGCGATTCTTTCTGGTGCAAAGCTCACGGTCTCTTTCATCGACTTGTCGAAACACATGCTGAACTTACAGAACAAACTGAGGCATTGGCAACTCAAATTTCCCTATCAAATCCTGATGCATCTTTGAATCTTAAAAAGATTTTCTGGTCTGATCTACCCAATCTTTCTGAGTTACTCAAAGAAAGAACCAAAATCACTGCTAAATTAGCAATTTCAACTTTTGCTCAAAATAAAGTGGCTGCTCTGCAAAAGAAACAATAAAGAATAAAGACCAGGATGATTAATTCTATTGATAAAGAGAATGGATGGACTGGTGGTCAATATAGTCTCTTCCGTTTTATTTTTGGAATTTACTTATATTTAACATTTACAAGGTTTATTTTAACTGAAAATTATCAAGTTATTTTTCTCTGCCTATGTGCCTTATTGAGTTTATTGATTGCTTTTGGAAAACATGAAAAGCTAGTTACTCCAGTTTTACTTGCTGCGTATGTGTACATATCGAATTTTAATGAAGTAATTACTACTGCGGACATTGATGCAGTGGCTATAATTTTTATAATTAGCCTATTTTTAGAACCTAACGCTATTGGATCATGGAATGTCAAATCAGACTCAATTAACTATTCATGGAGGATTGAGAACAAATATTTTAAATATTTATTGTTGGGTTTAAAATTAATTTTTATCCAAGATCTTTTTTATCAGTTTTCAAATAAATCTTTTACTGAGTACTCTGAATTTGAGCTTGTTATTATTGCGGCAGAATTAGCCTTTATTTTCTGCACTAGAATCAGTAAAATCACAAAGCTTTCTTGGACACTGTGTTTTCTAACTTGTCTCGCCAACTTTAATTTGCCTGTGGTTCTTTTAGCTATCTTTATCTTCAATCCTCATTGGATACCTGCCATAAGAGTAATAAAAGCAGAAATAATTTTTTATGACGGTCCTTGTGGTCTCTGTCACAGACTGATCAACTTTGTTCTTTCTGAAGATAGGGAATCTCCTAAATTTAAATTTTCTCCAATACAATCTAGTTACTTTGAATTTATCACAGGTCTTACTTCCGATAATCTATCAACAGTGTATCTTTTGAATAATGACGATAAGTTACTAACGAAAGGTACTGCGATAATTTATATCATGGAGAGACTCGGTGGATTTTGGCGAATATTAGGCATATTACTAAAAATCTCACCCAGAATAATTATCGACATGGGTTATACAATTATTTCTAAAGCAAGATACTCCTTATTTGAAAGAACGCAGAAAAGTTGTCCCAACTTACCCCATTATCTACACGATCGTTTCAATTAGTTTAGAAAACTACTAGAACACCCATTTCAACCTCCTCTAAATTCCTTATGAGATCATACCATTATCAAATCTTTGTAAGGGGAATGAGGATTTTAATTCTCTTTGCAACATATATATATGTTATCTTTCAAAGCCTGATAGAATCATAACCATAACGGAATATTTCCCTAAGATTCTTTTAACTTTGGGAGCCCATTATGAATCATAAAATAATTAAAGAATTAGGTCTTATCCCTCCGGATCAAAACGTATACCCAGATGATGGAATATATACAGCACCAAATCCATCTCAAGAAACAATTCCAAATTGGCAAGGTTTTGGCAGTTCTCTTTCAAGTTTAGTTAGAGAATCAACTGATGTATTTTTTCTCAATACTGCCCTACGAGAACCAACTAACACCGAAGACTCTCAGAATCAGAGAAGAGCTTCCTTTGATAGACTTAAGGATATTGCCGATGGAAAAATTACTGTCGATCATACAATTATGCAAAGTGCCTTACAGGCAATGATCGATTTCCTACCTTCTAAATTTTGTGACAAGTATTACAAAAAAGAAACCATTGAAACTCTCAAATGCCACCCAGAGCGTATTGATACATTGCTTGAAATGACAGCAGATTCAACTAGAATAGTTGCACTCAGTGCAGGATCCACAATCAATGCTATTAGAACTTCGGAGAAATTAAATAAGACTAATCAAATTAGTGAGGAAACTAAACTTGAGATAGAGAAATCTGTGGTCGAATTTTCTAAGAGACATCCGGAAAATGCTCAAACCCAAGAAGCCTGCTGCTGGGCACTAATTAACTCAAAAACGAGAGAAGCTTATGAACACTTAACCACTCTTTCTCAAAATGATTATCCACATCAACAGGCGAGAGTTATGGCAGAAATCATTTTAAAACGACCTCAAGAAACTGCGAATCAATATGCTGCCTAACATATTGTGAATACTGATGTTTGAATACAGCAATAAATTAACACTGTTATAGTAATTTTAATAATGCCTAAATCTATTTAGGCCGATATAAATGTGCAGTAAAAAAAACTAAATCTTTACTATAAATTTAATTTATCAATTCTACTATTTGAGACATGTCATGAAAATTGAATACATTAATCCTTTTCTAAATTCTGCCAAAAAAGTTATTGAAACAATGTGCATGACACCAGTGAAAGCTGGCAAACCGGATATTAAAAAAGACAAGATGACATTCGGAGTTGTAACCGGCGTTATCGGAATGGCAGGAACAAATGTTTCTGGAAATATGATAATTAGCTTTGATGAGCCATCAATTTTAAATATGGTTAATACAATGCTTGGGGAGACGTTCACTACTATTTGTCCTGAAATTGTAGATGCAGTTGGGGAGCTAACAAATATGATCTCTTCTGGTGCAAAAAAAGATCTTGCTGAAGCTGGTCTTGCAATCGATATGGCGGTTCCAATTATGCTTGTTGGTAAAGGTGCTGAGCTAAAACAACTCTCAAATGAAGTCTGTATTCAAATTCCATTTGAAACCTCAGCAGGAAAATTTGTAATTGAAACTAATCTTGCTGCCAAAAAATAAACTTTCTTATTGCATGTACCCCAACTAATGACACACCAAATGCTAAAACTATCGTAGCACCAGTCGGCAAATCTTGTTGATAAGAACAAAGAATGCCTATAGAACAAACAATTACTGAAAATATCCAACCAAAAACTAATCGATCTTTAAAACTTTCCTTTACTAGAGTCGCGCAAAGAGAAGGAACTATTAAGATTGCAAAAACTAATAACACACCGCCTACCTCAACAGAGGATGAAACTACTGCTCCAAAAGTAGCGTAAAAAATAAAAGTTAAATATTTTGAACTCCAAGGAAAGTTTTTTTGTGACTTAATAGAATATCTAACTAAAAACCAATGAATCAATCCTATGCTTATATATAGTAGAAAAATAGAATTAATCTCACTCCATGAGACAAAAAGTAAATGACCTATGGCCTTAGCTTTCAATTCCTCTGCCCCTTCAGGGCTAAAATTTAAGATCAAGATTGTGATAGCAGCGGCTACTGCATATAAAACCCCGATATATGCTTCTGTTGGTATTTTATTTTTTTTCTTATTAATTTGAGATAAAAATACTGCTGCAATGAGTGTTGAGCCAAGAGCAAACCAATAGTTCAATGTTGAATGAAGACCAAATCCAAGAAGCACTCCCAAGGAAGACCCTAAAGCCGCGATCTGCGCCATCGCTAAATCTACGAAAATCAACCCTCGATCAATTACATACAATCCAAAATAAACATGAATGCCAGTAAGTAAAATACATGCAATAAATGGACGTAGCATCACATCAATAAAGTCTTCCATCGTATTCTACTTACAAAGTAGCTCCTATCTGATTAATATTATAAGCAATCATTTTCTGATAATCGGAACATTCAGATTTCTCAGCTACGTTTTGACAAAGTAATAACACTTTTATCTCAGTTTTCTTATTTAAATAATTTGCAGCTTCAAGAGGATAAAATGTTGATTGGATCAAACCTTTCACGGAATGTATTTTGATGTAGTTCACAAGGGCTTCTAAAGATTTGGGCGAAGGCGGAATTCCTGGTTTGAGTTCTATAAACTTTTGAATTTTTATACCCAAAAAATCTGCTAAATATACCCACTCGTCATGATAAGCAATGAATTCTTTTCCTAGAAGTTCTGAATATTTTGATTTTGTTTCAGATTCAATCTTTGACACACTCAGATTAAATTTAGAAAGATTTTCTTTGAAATAATCACAATCAGCATTCAATACTTCACAAAGCTTAGTTGTAATTGTTGTTGCTATGATTCGCCCGTTTTCAGGATGAATCCAGTAGTGAGGATTTCCAAACAAATGAATATCACCTTCCGCTCTAGTAATATTACGATCAGGGATATTTTTAAGTTGTATTCCTATAGAAAGATCTACTTGACGATCTCCCCCTGCTCGAAGCTCTGGGCGACCGACAGCATCCAGCAATGGTCCAACCCACGCTTCAAGGTCTAATCCGGTATGGAAAAAAAGATCGGCTCTCTTTAGTTTCAAAACATGCGTAGGTTTAGCCTCCAAAAAATGTGGATTAAATTTAGGTGGAACTATGTAACTTACCTCGGCTTTATTACCAGCAATCTGCTGAGTAATATCTGCAAAGGAAGAAAGAGAAGTTACAACTTTCAATGCCTGAGACTGAGCGTATTCAGCTTGAAATAAAAATACTAGGGTCATGACAGAAAGTCCTGTCTTGAAAAGATATTGTTTCATAAGAATCTCAAAATGATATTAATATTAATTTAAGGTGTGTTTATGAACTCCGATAGCCGCAGTTGCTTGGAGCATAAAGCGATCGTCTGAAGTCCCATTTAAGAGCTCAGCTCGTTGGTATTGGAAACGCCAACGTGCAAACTCACTTTGAAAGAAAGTTAGATATGTTGAGTAACCCTTTGTGGCTGTTTCAATATTCTCACTTAAATTGACTGGCTGCACATAATCGTATCTCGCACCGACTCCCCAGCGTTCACTAAAACGATAATCTGCTAGAGCGTAAATACCATAAGGAGTTTGATCGAAAATCGAGTCATCTCCAGATGCTACTGAACGATCTTGAAGATAAGCTTCTGATTGCAACTTAAATCGTTTAATTGGAGTAATCCAGTTTGTATAAACTAAATCAAGGCCATACGCTTTTACTTCATTGCCACTATCCTCATCTCCTGAACCTGTTAGAAAAGTTCCTCCTACCTCCAGATTATTACTCTCACTTAACTCCCAATAGTTCTTCAGATGAGAATAATATGAGGGCCTACGACGATTCTCGGCAAAAAGGTTGCCCCCCTCGCCAATACCACCTTCCATTATGCCAATATTTAGATCTGCAACATAAGAATTAAAACTAAATGGCAATGTATAATTAAACTCAACGCCACTTCGAGATAACCCTTCAACTCCTAAAAATTGTTGAACTACAAATGGTTGATCAACAGTTTCTAAAGAATCTCTGTGCAATGACGTTGATTTTCCGACTTTAGGCTTCATTCTGCCTAACTTAAGAGCAACATCTCCCAAGCCCCAATGGGTTATATATGCTTCCTCAACGCCAACTTCTTCAAAATCTGAAAGGGTGATTGTTGCATCGAGTCTACTATAGGGATCCACGTCATGACCGAAGATCAATTCCAATTCTCTCAGACTGATCTTATCATTTCCTTCTTCATCTTCCTGACTTTCTGAAGATATGGCTGTTATATCGGCAATTATTCCAATATCAGGATTGAATTGGCTTTTCACAACAGGTGGAATATTGCTATTTATCGTTTCCTTATTCACAAGCTGGTTTTTCTTAGAAGATTTATTAGCAATTACTTCAACATTTTTCGCATTTGATTCTAAAAAAGATATTTTTCTTTCTTGATTTTCGAGCACACTTTCCAATGAGCGAATTTTTTCTTCAAGTTTTTTAAGAACATTTTCAGTTGAACTGTCTTCAGCAAAAATATTTTCCACAGAAGACAATAAGATCAATGAGATCGCAAATATGCGAAATTTAAGTTTCATATTTAGCCTATAATAAACTGCCAGGATCCTAAGATAATAGGATCGTAAACAGGATGATTTAATAATTTTAAAAGAATAATTGAACTAGCTATTTAATGAAGGAGGAGCTCTGCTATCGAAATAATTATTTGGAATACTTGAAAAAACAAAATTAGGAAGAAACGATGATTCGAGGTTCGTTAAAAGCTCAGCTGGAATGGTTGTAATACTTGGCAATCCCGCGCTGGAAACTTTAATACTAAAATCACAAATAGAGCACTCATTTGCAACAGATAAGCCACTTTCATGATGATGAACCTGAGATCTAGAAAGTAGAACTGCCCCTAAAAGAAGAATAGAAAATAGTATTTTAGGGAATCTAGACAAAGACATTTCGAATTAGTATCACAACAATCTATTCTTTATCAAGTATAGTACTTTTCAGAAGTCTTTGCCGAATGAAATGAGGTAAAGATTCTAGAAAAGACTATATCCGCCGTAGCTTTAGCGTAGGCGGATCATCGAATATCGGAAAGGACTTTTGAAATTCACTATAGATTACAAATTTATTTGTTCTTTTATAACTCTTTCAAGAACGTGCTCAACAACCCCTTGGACAAGATTTGATTCGACTTAGTTCAGTAAGATCAGGGCAAAGGTACTGTTTGAATATTTAATTTACTTAATCCAGCTTTTCTAACTTCATCTATCAATGTGATAACACTTTGAAATTCTGCTTTTGCATCTGAATTTAAAAATACACTGGTTTCCTTAGTTAATTTCCCTATTCGAATTTGTATATCTTGTAGAGACAATTTCTCTTGATTAAAAAGATAATCGCCATTTGCATTAACTGTAATGATCACAGTATCGCTTCGATCTTCAGTATTACCTGTCGCTGCTTTGGGTAGTTGAACCGATATAGAATTATTTTGAACCATCGACAACGAAACCATTACGAAGGTTGCCAGCAAGAAGAAAATAATATCAATCAAAGGAATGATTTCGATTCGAGCTTTCTTTCTTCTTCTAATAGAGGATTCAATTTGCATTAATTAGCCTTCGGAAACTCTTTTAATAGGATTTCAAGTTTTGTCGCAGCTTCCTCAATTTCACTTCGTGCTTTCTCTGCCAAAGAAGAAAAAAAGTTAAAAGGTACTAGAGCTATAATTGCTATAGTTAAACCAAAGGCAGTTGCAATTAAAGCTTCGGCAATCCCTCCAGTTATTTGAGTTGGAGCTCCTAATTGTTGATCTCCAAGTAAACTAAAGGATCTAATCATTCCAGTCACCGTTCCTAAAAGTCCAAGCAGTGGTGCAAGAGTAATGGTTGTGTCCAACACTCCCAAGCCTCTTTCAAAATTCTTTAATTCAATTTTTGCCTGACTAATAAGTGCACTAGTCAAAGATTCTTTTCGATACTTTAAACCATTAGCCAAAACTCTTACTATATAATTTTGAGACTTTTCAAAGTGAGAGCCGGGACTAAGATCTCCTTTTTCTACCTTTGAGATCAATTCATAATAATCCTTGGGTGAATTTGTCCTTTTGTACATTAAGTAGAACCATAATCTATCAAAAACTACAGCTATTGTGAGAATTGAAGTGACTAAAAGTGGCCACATGATTGGACCACCACGTTGAAATATTTCGTTCATATCGAAAGTAACTCCTTAAATTTTTCAACTTCTAATTTTGCAGTTTCGGTATCTTTTAAATGTGGGGTCTCTAGTATCATTGGAATACCAATCAGTTCAGGATGATTAACAAAAGCTTTTAAACCTTCCCATCCAATAGAACCTCCACCAATATTTTCATGCCTATCTTTTTTTGAATTATAATCAACCTTACTATCGTTTATATGAATGCAGCCAATGTTTTCAAAACTAAAATTATTTTTTATCGACTCAATTACAACTTCAAGATTTTCAATTAAATTATAGCCACTGGCCCACATGTGCTGAGTATCTAGTGCAAAACCGAGACGCTTTGGATAACCAGCAAGCTTGAATATATTTGCAAGTTGTTCCATTTTCGAACCAATTACCTTACCACTTCCAGCCGCCACCTCCATCAATAATCTAGCACCACCTGGAGACTGATCTAGGACCCACTTAATGCCTTCTGCAACTTGAGCAAACCCAACATTCTCATCTTCTTGATCTTTTAAGCTTCCAACATGCACAATCACTCCATCTGCACCAATCTTAGACGCAAGTTCCAAGTAGTGAACAAGAGAGATCTTAGATAAATGAAATTTTGAAGGATCTGGATTAGCTAAATTAATAAGATAGATTGCATGAAAGAATACTTTCTCAACTTTACTAGTCTTTTTCTCAATTAAATATTTATCTTCAAAACCGGAAGTATATGGTTTCGAATTCCACTTCTGAGGAGGAGATGGATGAAGTTGAATAGCATTTACGCCTAGAAAATCGCCATTCTTAAGAGAATTTTCAAGACCTCCAGATGATGAAACATGACAGCCAAAATACCTTTTCACTTTAACGCTCCATGATTTTTGCAAGGCTACCAAGAACCGAACCTTCCTCTTTTTGAGTTCCTCCGACACGAGGCATATTTTGATAGATTCGATCAGCTAATCGGCTAAAAGGAAGGGATTGCAGCCAAACGGTTCCACTGCCTGCAAGGGTAGCCATAAATAGTCCTTCACCACCAAAAAACATCGATTTCAAATTACCTGCTCTTTGAATTGAATACTCAATGCCTGAGGTAAAACCAACAATACAACCTGTATCGATCATCAATTTGTCGTTACTAAGTTTCTTTTCTATAACTGATCCACCTGCATGCACAAAAGCATGGCCATCTCCTATAATCTTTTGCAATACAAAACCTTCACCACCAAAAAGCCCCGTTCCAAATTTTTGAGTGAAAGTAATTGAAAGTTTCGTACCAAATGCGGCACATAGAAACCCATCTTTTTGACAAGTTATACCATCTGGATAAAGAGACATATCCAGAGCTGTTATCTTTCCAGGATACGGGGCACCGAAGGCAACTTTTCTTTTTACGGAAGCTCGATTTGTAAAATGTGTTAAGAATAGAGATTCACCTGCTAGAATCCTTTTTCCAGCACCCATCAGTTTATCAAAAATTCCGTTTGATACACCTGAGCCATCTCCCATCTTAGCTTCAAATTGAATTCCATCTTCCATGTACATCATCGCTCCAGCTTCAGCGACAATCGTTTCACCAGAATCTAGCTCAACTTCAACAAACTGAAGATCCTCCCCTACTACTTTGTAATCGACTTGATGGCATATTCTCTTTGTTAGATTTTCACTCATGATAGCACCTTGGATGCAATTATATTGATTATGTTATTCTAGGGTCTATTGCAAAACTAACAGAACACCAGACGCTTACAAAGTTTTTACAGCATCTATCTAAATATTTTTTGTATTAGTATTGAGAGGCAAATTGAAGAAAGCTACGAGAAGAATTACCCTAACAGAGCTTAGTTTTTCTTAAAGTAAACTCGATGAGTTCTAATGTAAAACTAAGCTCTGGTAGGATTTAAGCAAGGAAAGAATTAACTTGCACTTGCCATGCCTGAGAAGTCGCGATCCATAACTGTCTTGCGGCCTTCAGTTTTAGCGTTCTCAATTGCCTTATCGCAAAGGGAACGAATAATGCTTGATAAAGTTTCAGCAACATTACCGGAAGTATTGAGCTCAGCTCTCTCCTTAATGTATTTCTTTAGCTTTGATACTACTATCAATGTGTCTGTTGTTTCTGCGTCTGACATATAAGGTCTCCTTAAAATTAGCTTATAGGCTAAGATCCGTATCATTGCTGAAGCCGCCAGGTCAATTTTATTGTCCCTTAAAAATTTAAATTAATAGTTACAACTACTTAGAAATCTTAAAAATACATTCTCTTCATTTCTGACTAAATAACGTCACATCAAGTATAATGGTAATTAGGTCGTTTCTATCTCAATGGTTTTATTTGGTATTGCAATGAAAATTTACCTTCATCTGAAATATATTTATCTTCTAACCTTCAGTTTTGTTGTGATTGGTTGTGGATTTCAAAATATCGATCCTTACCACTACCTAATCCGAAGCGACATTATCACCTCAAAAGAGATACACGATCAGGTTGTTGCCAAGGCTCATCTGAGTTCAACTGAGGACGGTAAAGTACGAGTACTTTTTATAACAGGAACTCCATATGAGAGAGGTTATCAACAGGGAGTTATCCTACGAAAAGAGATCCAAGATAATTTAGGCTTACTGTTTAAAAATGCTCTTAAACAATTCTACTTTGAAGAGCTTTTTGCCGAAGTCTATGAACGTCTACGGCCGCATATATCCCAAGATTATGTAGAAGAGATGCGTGGCCTTGCACATGGGGCCAAAGTGCCTCTCAAATTAGTACACTACATCCACATTTTACCTGAAATCACAGAATGGGGTGGTAAAAAGAAGTTAAAAGAAGTGATCCATAATATGATTAAAGGCGCGGTGCTTCCGTCTTGCAGCAATCTGTGCGCTGATCAAACAGCAACTGCTGATGGTAATTTGTATTCAGTAAGGGTACTTGATTGGGGCCTGCATAAAATATCAAAACTTCACGAATACCCTCTTCTAACAATTTCTGTACCCGATAAGGGTTACTCTTCAGTGAATATCGGTTGGGTGGGATTTATTGGAGCAGTTTCCGGCATGAATGAGCGCGGAATAACTTTAGGAGAGATGGGAAATGGCGATACAGAAAATGAAGTCTTAAGCGGCAAACCAATGCCATTTTTACTTCGAGATATTTTAACTCAAGCAGATTCTTTGAAAGATGTTCGTCGCATAATTAAAACTTCAGTCGGCACAAATTCATACGGATTCTTAATGAGCGATGGCAAAAGGGGCAAAGCCGAAATGTACATCAGAGATCGTGACACCTTCTTGGTATTTAAAGCAGGTCAAAATTTAAAGGATGATCGAAAAAACTTACCTGGCATTAAAGACGTTGTTTACGGTGGTCATTTTGATGAGACAATGCATAAAATATTGGGAGAGAAACGAGGAAAAATTACTCCAGAACTTCTAATGAAAGAAATTATTCCTAAAATAGCAATGAAGAGTAATTTTCAAAATGTGGTTTATGATCCAAAACATTTAAGTTTCTGGGTTAATAACGCCAAGAGTAAAAATGAACCGGCCTACTCTCAGCCTTATACTTTTTTTAACTTTGGGAAAGCCTTAGAAGATTTTCTCAAGAGCAGTGCCGATTAAATCAAAGGGTGCCCGTAAAATATTAAAGAGATAAAGTCTATACGTTATTTCTTTAAGTTTAAATTTCTTCCTAAAGAAATCAATCGATTCAAGTTCCAAATAATCAAAAGGTAAAATACCGCCATCTTTACCGGGTGGCAGTATTGTAAAAAGCTGAGTATACATTGCAATCGTATAATGATTTGAAAGAAGAAAGATTGTGCGAGGATTTCCGATCTCTTTTCTTAAACGTCGACCATATTCAAAGGGTACCGTCTTATCAAAAACAGAGAGAAATAAAAGAGAATCTTTGGCATTGATATATCTTGCTAGGTTTTTAGGATCGGTTTTTAAAGCAGTTTCGAGAAAAGTTAAAAGTTGCGGCCGAGTCATATTTTGCTCTGCCATTACTGAAACAATGTATTTTTGTAATCTTTTTTGATTGGATTTAATAAAAATAAGGGGTAAATCTGTGGCACCCATTGCCATAACACTATATTTAAGACGCGGGTCTGCACCAGCAGTCATGGCTAAATTAATAGCTCCACGACTTACACCGAAACCTGCAAAATCTTTTTTATGATAAACCTTCTCAAAAAAATCTATCGCAATTCTGTCGCGAACCACGTTCTCACGCAACATTTTCTCAATCTTGTTAAAAAATGCTGGATTTTTGAAATCATCATTGCGTCTTAGAATCGCAGAATCAATGCCTCGATCTGAAAAATATTTAGCAAAATGTTGTGAAACTATTGGTTTGCCGCCAAGTAAGGGGAAAACGAAGATTAGATCGTCATCATTAGATTTATGATCATAATAGTCGACTAAAATATCACCGTATTGTGTATTAATAGTAATGGTTTTTTGAGTGACTTCTTTGTTTTTATTCTTTTGTAAAACCTCTTCTTTATAACCTAAATATGACTTTCCTTTTGAATAGTACTGATCAAGAGTAATTGGACGCTCCTTTGGAGCAGTATATTTTGAACTCAAGGGAATCGCTGCACATCCAAGAAGGACGGAAGAAATAAATAACACTAAGGCAAAAAGACCTAAGCGCAAAACCATATAGAAACCCCTATACTAACATTCTAGCACAAGGTGGCGGTTTCTGTGTAATAAAAAGTAATTTTTAGAAAATTTTAGAATCTTTAAACTTATCTGAAACTCCAGCTAATAGATCAGTTAGCTTTTCTTTCGACCACTTATCGTGTGTTGGAATTTGAACATGCTGTAGTGTATAATCAACCGCTGGAACAAATGCAGGACAAAGAATTTTAAGTTCCGCATACCCCCACTGTCCAAGAATAGTCCAAAAAACTGCGCTAAATACAATCCGTGTAATCATAAAATACCTCCCTGGTACAACTTAGAGAGACAGAACCACCATTCATTAGAATAGTCGCCCTAATTCCTCAGTTAGGTAATAATGTGTGGCGGAAATTTAAATCGAAAATTTGTTTATACGAAGAATTCTTAGAGAGTTATCCCAAGTAAATGTTTTAAGTATAGTACTTTTAAGAAGTCTTTGCCGAATGAAATGAGGGGCCTGTTGCAAAACTTCTAGAAAAGACTATATCCGCCGAAGCCCTGAGCTTGTCGAAGGGGGAAGGCGAATTCTTTTCGGCAAGGACTTTTGAAATTCAGTATAAACCGAAGGTTTTCAACAGAAAATTATTCGGAAATAACTTCTTGGGATAACATTAAACTAAATCTGAGCAATTAGGTCTTTTAAGGCTTGGGGCAATTGTTTCTGCCTCCTAGCTTCACTAAAAGTATCAATTTCGGTGTTTATTCCACTTAATACCGGGGCAAGGTATCTACCGAGATGTTCAGTAAAGGTCTTTAAATTTTGCCATTGATTAGACAGTTGCTCCCAACCATCCCCATGAGCTTGACCCCTTTTCATCATGCGCACAGTATCTTGTGCCATTATACGTGCACATTCATAGGCAGTGGTGGCAGTTTCAGCTTCTTTATGCACGACTTCAATTCCGATTTGCGAAACGCCAATTAGACCATTGACCATCGAAATTCTCTCTTCTTGATCACTTTTAGATAAGGCTGGGCCTTGTAATCTTTCTAAAAAATCAAAATCCTTTAATTGTAATTGGCGAGTATGATCAACTTCAGTTGTGTGAATTTCTAGTGTAGATAGATCGATAGGTACCATAGCGTCCTCCTAATTTGAGTATGTTAGAAATGAGCCGAGTGTATTCAATAAGATGCAAGGTTGGTAGGATCGGTGCTCTATCGTCTCAGAGACATAAAGAAAGATACGCCTCTGCCGCTGCCTCCCAGTTCCTGCCTTTTAGCTTCTCTTGGCAGTTTTTGGCAATCTGGTGAAGGTTTGCGGAATCTAAAATCAGGGTTTTAATTGCCAGTGCTGCCTTCTCTTTATTATCCAAAGGAAACAAGCACTCCTTGGTAAAGTCTCCCAGTAGTTCTCTATGAGCCTCTATATCTGAAGCAAATACTGGCTTACCGTAACTAATGGCTTCAAGGACTGCATTCGGAGTACCTTCTTGTTTTGAGGCTGTAATATAAGCAGAAGAAATTTCAAGATACGCGCTGACTTCTTTTGGAGAAACTTCTCCTTCTAATTTCACGCGAGAATCGAGATTCAGTGCTAATATTTTATCTCTTAAATGCTTAACATAGAGTTGATCTGAAAGTCTGCCGCAAACAATAAGATGGTATTCAGCGAGTTCCTTACTTGTCAACAATTCGAATAAATAATCAATATTTTTGCGTGGTATCAGTGTGCCAACAAATAAGAGATGCTTCTTTGAAGTATCGATTCCCTTTCTTGAAGCTAATGAATTTACTTCATCATTCGTAACCGAATAAACAGTAATGCCATTGGGTATAAATTTACACTTATTCTGATTCGGATAGTATTTGGATATAGTTTCAACAAATCCTGCACTAACACAAACAACACTTGAAGCGGAGTTAATTACTGGAGCAAATAAAAAACGAAGTACTTTGGATTTAAATAAATTAATTTCCGCTCCGCGCACAATGTAAATATATTGCTTGCCGGTTAAAATGCTTAACGCAAAAGCAACCGCAGCCGAAAAAATCCAATTAGCAATTATAAAATCAGATTTTTGGGCAACGAAAAATGATTTAAGTAGCATCCCTAGAAATAAAAGTGGCGCTTGAAAAATCAAAAAAGGATTCCGCTTTAAGTTTGGTATAATCCCAGCACCAAAAGCCAAGCCTTCTTTTGCAAATAAACGGTAGCCAAATCTTTTAATTTCAATTCCGAGTCTATGTTCAATTACTGGTTCAGTACGATCTTTGGGCACGACAACAGTTAAATGAACCCCTTTTTGTGACAAAGCTTCCGCCAATCTCTCTACAAAAATCGAGGCTTCGTCGCCATCAAAGCGAGGATATGAAGTGGTTAAATAACAGATTCGAATTGCTTTCATTTCAAAAACTATTGTCTATGCCCAGCCTGCCGAAAATAGGGCATTATCGCAATATATCTAAAATGTGGTTCGCTGGCTCAAATATCCAAGCTAACTATAAACTTAGTGAGGGTACTGATATCGGTTTTATTAACAATTAACTGTCAACCTATTTTAGGACGTTGCAAACAATTATAAACTTAGCCATCTCAGATTAATTTACTATGTGCGGCATCGCCGGGTTTTTACAAAATAACTGCTCATCACCATCCGATATCATTAAGCGTATGACTGATGCGATCTCTCATCGTGGACCTGATGCTGACGGCATGATGATTAACAAAGATTTCGGTACATACTTTGGCCATCGAAGACTTTCAATTGTAGATCTCTCTCCTACTGGTGCTCAACCGATGACTTCAATGGATGGTCGCTTCGTTATTTCGTATAACGGAGAAATTTATAATTTTAGAGATCTTCGCAATGAATTAGAAGCGCTCGGTCATATTTTTCGTGGATCAAGTGATACTGAGATAATGCTGTCGGCTTTCTCAGAATGGGGCGTCGAGGCCAGTATACCAAAATTTAACGGTATGTTCGCCTTCTCACTTTTAGATAAAAACTTGGGGGAATTTTTTTTAATAAGAGATCGCTTGGGTGTCAAACCCCTCTATTATGGTGTTTTTAATGGCGCGCTCATTTTTGCATCAGAAATAAAGGGAGTTAAGGAACATCCTAATTTTAAGGCAGAAATTCTTCCAGAATCCGTAGCTCACTTTATGCGTTACGGCTATATTCGAGCACCTTTCTCAATCTATAAAAATCTTTATAAACTTTTGCCAGGAACAATATTAAAAATTAATCTCGAAGATTTTTATAAGCGTGGCCTTCAAAGTGCCAGATTAATTTCTTATTGGGAGCCCTTGCCATTTGTTCTCAATCAGTCCCAAAACTCTTTAAATGTTTCCGCCCAAATTGAAGAATTACATGCGCTTTTAAGGGACTCGATTGGTATTCGAATGATTGCAGATGTGCCTTTGGGAGCTTTCCTTTCTGGCGGAATTGACTCATCTACGGTTGTTGCTTTAATGCAAGAACAATCTAGAAAACCTGTTAAAACTTTTACAATTGGTTTTAATGAAAGTGGTTATAACGAAGCCCCACAAGCAAAAAAAATCGCCGAGCATTTAAATACTGATCATACTGAACTTTATATAACTTCAGCCGAAGCTCAAAAATGTATCCCTGAACTTTCCAAATATTATGATGAGCCTTTTGGTGATATTTCTCAGATTCCAACTTATTTGGTTTCAGAAATGACCCGCAAACATGTCACTGTAAGTCTATCAGGAGACGGTGGTGATGAGTTATTTTTAGGCTACAGTAGGTATTTTGCTGCAAACAATGCTTGGAAAACTTTACAATACTTACCAAACTTTGCTTGGAAATGTATTGCCGATATTATTCGATCTTTGCCAAGCGAAACCTGGGACTCTGCAATTAGAATGCTTGGATTTGTTTTGCCAAATTCTATGGGCTTTAAAAATCCTGGAGAGAGGCTTCATAGGTTTTCTTCACGAATGATCGCAAAAGATTTTGTTTCATTTTATGACAATATGATGTCTCACTGGCCTAAAGAGGTTAGCTTAAATGGCATTGCCCCTCAACCACTTATTGATCCATCAATTTTGAATAGAATTGATAAATTCTCCTATATGTCACTGATGGATCTAACTTCATATTTACCTGATGATATATTTTGCAAACTTGATCGAGCAAGTATGGCACATGGCCTAGAAGCACGTGAGCCTCTTTTAGATTACAGAATTGTTGAGTATGCTTTGAAACTACCAACCGATCTTAAATATCGAGGCGGTCGTTCAAAGTGGATCTTAAGAAAGGTTTTAGAGAAATATATTCCGCTCAATTTAATGAATCAACCCAAAATGGGTTTTGGAGTTCCAATTGATTCCTGGCTACGTAAAGATCTTAAAGTCTGGGCTAATCATCTTTTATCTAAAAAGACGATTGCAAAACAAGGATTTTTTAATTCAGAATTAATTGATCAATACTGGCAAGGACATGTTTCCGGATCAGCTAACAACATGTATCTTTTATGGGATGTATTAATGTTTCAAGATTGGCTCACTCGCTATCACCCAGAGTATACTTAGCCACAGTGATTATTGCTAAAATTCAAACGGCTATTTTAATGACGTTGGAATTTTCCGTTTCTCTCCAAGGTTTAGTAACCCTTGGCGGAAAAGCAAAAGAAAAATCTTCATTAAAAAGCGTCAAATTTGGATTGTAATAAGGATCATTTTTGAGAATATTTTTCCAGCGATTCTTCATATATTCTACTTCGCACTCGAAGCGACTGAATTTCTGTGGAGTATTCTCATATCCGCGACTAGCTGATTCATAATGAAAAAGCTCCGCATATGGAGCATATACATTTCTAAATCCAGCATCTTTCAAACGAAGACAGATATCAATATCATTAAAAGCTACACTCAATTCTTTTTCATTAAAACCGGAAATATTTTCAAAAATAGATTTTTGAATAATCATGCAAGCCGCAGTAACAGCAGAAAGATTTTGAGTTAGAACAGCTCTATTAAAATACCCTGGATTCCCTCGCTCAATTCCCTTATGAGAATGGCCAGCAACTCCGCCTATACCAAGGATAACTCCACCATGTTGCAAAAGATTATTTGGATACCATAGCTTTGCACCAACTGCACCCACTCCTTTTCGAAGAGCAAAAGAAACCATTTCGGTAAGCCAATCTTTATTGATTACTTCTAAATCATTATTTAAAAACCCAAAAACTTCACCTTTGGCTTCCTTACTGGCCAAATTATTTAATCTTGAAAAATTAAAAGGCTCATCTATCTTTAGAATTTTAATTCGGGAGTCTTTAGAGATTTCAGCAAAATACTGAAAAGTGGCTTCTTCTTTACTGCCATTATCAACCACAATGATTTCAAAAGAAGGGTAATTAGTTTTGGTAACGATGCTGGAAATGCATTTTTTTAGAAGCGTTACTTTATCTTTAGTTAACACAATTAAACTTACCAGTGGAGGATTTATAGGCAGACTAAATTTAACTCTTAAATTTGAAAGACTCTCCACAATCGAGACTTCGCCTTTCTCCGCAACTCTCTCAAGGTGATCTTCTACGACTTTCTTTGCTGCTAAAACTGCATAAGGTTTTGCTGCAGTACCATGTGCAACAGATTCAGGAATAACTCGCCAATGATATAAAATGTGCGGTATATGAACTATTTCTTGATCTTTAAGTTTCTCTGTTACTCTAAATATAAGATCCCAATCTTGTGAACCATCAACGCCTTCTCTAAAGCCCTTAATCTCTTTTAATAATAAGCTTTTAATAACAATAAAGTGACAAATATAGTTTTGAGAAAGAAGTAGTTCCGGATTCCAGTCACTTTTAAAATATGGATTAAACCTTAAGCCATAAGTTGTAAGCTTATCTTCATCACTATATAAGAGTCCCACTGATCTGTTTTTATTAATGGCATCTACCATCATGTAAAGTGCATGTGGTGCCAATTCATCATCATGATCTAAAAGTCCAACATACTCTCCAAAAGCTAGTTCTAAAGCTGAGTTTGAAGCTGCTCCGATATGTCCATTCTTTTCTCGAATTACAAACTTAATCCGAGAATCCTTGGCGGCATATTCATTAAGGATATTTTTTACATGCAGATCTTTAGAACAATCATCAGCAATACAAAGTTCCCAATTAGGATAAATTTGAGAAGTGACGGATTCGATGGCTTTTCTTAACCACTGCTCTGGCGTGTTATAAGTAGGCATTAAAATTGAAATTAGAGGACGGTATGGTAAATTTTCAACAGATTTTAAAATCTGAGTCTTATCAAGATCACTTAATGTGTCATATTTTAAAACCCATTGTGTATAATCATTTGAAAATTGTTCTGCAAAAAGTTTGACCTTGAGAGCGGTAAAACCTCCTTCTCTTAAAATCGCAATGATTTTTTTCACTAATCTAAAAATTCGCGCTGGATTAAAAGAGAGGAATCTTAATTGCTTTTTGATAAAGCGTGCTATTACCTGAAATTTACCAAGTTCTCTAATACGAAGATTTTTTAATACAAATGAGCCCTCTTGCTCAAATGGATCTAATCGAAAGCGAAAGGCTTGGGCTCGAAGATTGATAATCTCAGATTCCTTTTGATCCTTAAAAAGAGTAATGAATTTTCTATTCTCCCCACTAAAACCCTTTCCTAGATCATAATAGAAAGCGAAACTCAAATGATCGCAGGATCCATCAAAATCATATTCAAGTGAAACCAAATAACTTACTGGTCGCTTTGATTTTGGTTCTAAAATTATATTGGGTGTTGTGCCAACAATGGCAAACTTATCGGCGACTTTTGTTATGTGCTCCAAGTGAGCTACTTCTAAATCTTGAACACGTGTTCTAAATAAAGGGGTCAGGGCTCTTTTTAGCCGACCTAGCCTACGAATCGGCGCAGTGAGTTTCCATGAATTAGATGAAGTTATTTTTTCCAATATGCCTTGAAGATCAAAGATCTGTTTTTCAAGAAAGCGATTGCGCCGAATCAGGTCATCTTGAGAATCCTGAATATTTCGCAGATTAGATTTATCATCAAAATCGTTCATAGAAGCAAAAAACTAATACAATTAAAACTTGTATTAGGTTATATCAAATTACTAAGTTATTAAATCCCTAGCCTTGATCTATGATACCTAATACTAGTCTCTTGGCCATTTTAGTAGTAGATATTCAAGGCAATGTTCCCATTTTTAGCCAAATATTCTGTAATCGTACCAGTCTACAATGCCTTTAATGAGGCACTGCACTGTGCAGAAAGTCTTTTAAAATTCACCCCCAAATCGGTGCCTATTTATTTCATCGATGATTGTAGCACGGATGGTGATTTTTTATTTTTTTTACAAAACCATCTGCCTAATTCAAGAATTCAAATCGTTCGTAATCAAAAAAATCTTGGCTTTGTGGCTTCATGTAATCTAGGTTTTAAAATTTCAAAAAATCATGATGTAATTCTGCTTAACAGTGACACAATTGTTACAAAGAATTGGTCAACAAAACTGAAAATCGCTGCCCATAGTAATAGTAAAATTGGAACTGTTACTCCTTTAACAAATAATGGCAGTATCTGTTCCTTTCCGAACATTTACAAACCAAATGAGATACCAAAAGGTTTTTCCTTAGACCAGTTTGCTGAATTAATACACAGAGTTTCAGAAAAGATTTATCCTAAGATCCCTACCTGCGTTGGCTTTTGTGTTTATATTAAAAGAAATCTTCTTAACAAAATTGGTTTTTTTGATGAAGAATCATTTACTAAAGGCTATGGAGAAGAAAATGATTTTTCTTGTCGGGCACAAAAAGCAGGTTTCATTGATATTTTGGATGATTCAACATTTATTTACCATAAAGGTTCTGCCTCTTTTGGAGCCGAAAGCAACCAGCTTTCAAAGCGTAATACCAAGATTTTAAATGAGAAGCATCCTGAATATCCTTTATTAGTAGAATCATTTCTAAAAGCGCCTACATTCGGAAAAGTTCATAGTAATATCTTTAATCGGATTGTTTACAATTGGAGCAAAAACTCAAAACTGCAAGTTTTACATATTATCCATAATGGACCCTACAGCGCATCCAATCATGCCTTAGGTGGAACTGAATTACTTTTACAAGATCTGATTGAAACTTCTCCAGAGATCTCACATTGGAGCATGTGTCCAAACAAAGATGGATTTCAGATTACTGCCCATATGCCGGAGCTTGATCGAGAATTCTTAAGATTTTTTACTAATACAAACTACGAAGATCTCATTAATCAAAAATTCTTCGATATTGTCCATGTGCATCATACTTCCGGCTACAAAATAGAGTCCTTATTTGAAGCAATTAAGAAATGTGGAAATTACTTTGTTTCAATTCACGATCATCATCTTATATGTCCAAGAATCTATCTTTTAAAACCAGACTTTAAACATTGCGATCTATTTGAATGTCAAACTGCCTGTGGATATGAAAAGGAGTTTTTAGATTCATATCGCTCTTCGGCAATCTCGCTTTTATCAGAAGCCAAAAAGGTATTTCATTTCTCTGATGCTTCTCGAAACTATATTGAAACTGTTGCAAAAAGGAGTTTTCGTTGGCACAAAACTTTTCATGGAGTCAAAAATCATATTGCTGCTTTAAAAAGAGAGGGAAATGCAGATCGCGAACGCCCTTCTGCGGTTCATCCTATGAAAGTTTGTTTTATTGGATCAATCTATAAACATAAAGGTTCTCAGATCATTCAAGAACTAGTTGAAAATAAAGTATTGAATGATGGTTCTCTAATTGATTGGCATTTAATCGGAGAAACTGACGTTACCTTGCCTGCCCATGTAACTTGTTATGGAAAATATACCAGAGATGAGTTGCCATTTATTTTAAAAGAAGTTGCTCCGCATTTAGTATGTATTTTATCCCTTGCTCCTGAGACTTATAGCTTAACTTTGGATGAAGTTTTAAATTCTGGCATTCCAGTTATCGTGCCACCCTTGGGTGCTCCGGCAGAGAGAATTAAAAATTCAAATGCTGGTTGGATTTTAAAAGATCTTTCTTGCGAATCTATCATGATTACCTTACTGAATATCAGTGAAAACTGGGCTGATTACTTCAAAAAATGTCAAAACTCACGAATCTCGCCACTAAAGTCAATCCAAGAGGAGACTAAAGAATATCTAAAAGACTATTATGCGCTTAATATTTCTCAAGTTGTTCCTTCTCTAAAAGTTAAAGATTTTTTAAAATTTCAAGAGCCTTGGTTTGTTGAGCAGAAAAGAAGAGGTCCAAGGACAATTTTAAGAGAGATCAAAGATTATCTGGGATTCTCAAATCGAATTTATTGATAAAATCAATGAACATAAAAACTGATATTACAATTATAGGTGGCGGTTTAATTGGATTAGCCACAGCTTATCGTATTCATGAATTCTATCCTAATTTATCAATTCGAGTAATTGAGAAAGAAGAAACTGTGGCTAAACATCAATCAGGAAGCAATTCAGGGGTTATTCATACCGGTATCTATTATAAGCCAGGTTCCCTTAAAGCTGAAAACTGCAAAAATGGCAAAATCGCTTTAGAAAGATTTTGTATGGAACATCATATTCGATATCAGACTATTGGTAAACTAATTGTGGCTACAGACGAAAGTGAATTACCTACTTTGAATGACATTTTAAAACGTGGAAAAGAAAATGGTGTTCGTTGTTCCTCTGTAGGCCCTGAATTTATCAAGGAAGCTGAGCCCCACGCATGTGGAATTCAAGGGATCTATGTTCCAGATGCTGGAATTGTAGATTACCCAAGAATTGCCGAAAAATTGAAGCAACTTATTGAGCATAAAAGTGGAGCTGTAATGCTAGGTACAAAATTAATTTTCTCAAGAAAAAGTACAAGCGGTTTACACTTAACTACAAGTAAAGGTGAGATTGAAACTAAGTATGTAATTAATTGTGCCGGTCTTTATAGTGACAAAGTAGCTCATATGCTCGGATTTAGACCTAATTTAAAAATTATTCCTTTTCGGGGAGAATACTATTCCTTAAAAGCAGATTATCGACACCTCTGCAAAGCACTTTTATACCCAGTACCTAATATGAATTTTCCTTTCCTTGGAGTTCATTTTACAAAAAGAATATCTGGTGAAGTTGAGTGTGGACCAAATGCAGTATTAGCCTTTAAACGAGAAGGTTATACGAAACTCGACATTAATTTTTTTGAATTATTTGAAAGCTTAACCTACAGCGGGTTTCTAAAACTCTCATCAAAGTTTTGGCGAGAAGGCTGGAATGAAATTAAAAGATCTTATAGTAAAACTCTTTTTACTAAGGCTTTGCAAAAATTAATTCCTGAAGTCCAAGAAGATTATTTAGAACCAGGAGGTTCCGGTGTACGCGCTCAAGCAATTGCTCCTGATGGAAAAATGCTCGATGATTTTGTGATTCAAGAAGATGAGCGTACAATAAATGTCTTAAATGCTCCATCACCTGGAGCGACATCTTGTTTAAACATTGGATCTTATATAGCGACAAGATTGGGAACACGGTTTAGTTGAAAATTCCGTAGGAATTTAAATCTTTATTTCAGATAAATATTTGTTGCAATTTTACAATTCAGTTGCGATTTCGCCTCTCCTTCTTGAGACAACCAAATTTCATACTTTCCGAAAGGCAAATCTAGAATCGATCCCTCTCCTTCATAGCCTGACATCTCGTAGCCATCATTACCTAAATGTTTTGCCACATCAGAACGTCGAAGCCTTTTTGCAGGAAAACTGAACAAGTCACCACTATCAATAAAACGAAGAAATAAACTAAGAGGTGGGGTGTTAATGTTTTTTTGATCTGCTGCCCAACCAGAAAGTCGCAAGACATTTTTACTGATTGTGACTTCAGGTTCTCTTACTAACTGACCGTTAATTTGATCTAAAATACATACTGCATCTATTGAGGGATCGGCAATAATAAAATTTTTCTGTAAAAGATAAGGCTGATAATTTATTTTAATAAAATTTTCAACTTCACTACTTGTGAGTTTCTTTGAAGCATCCGTCAAAGCAAAATATTGCATACCAAAAAAAGGATCGTCAATATTATTTTTAAATTTGTATAAGATCCTAAATCTAAGATCATCATATAGGGATCTCTCAAAATGCCATAAAGGATTGTGTAGCAAAACCAACTCAGCAGGATTTCTAAAATACTTATCTAAATTTGCCCCAGTAATATATTCTGGATTATTGGAAGCTAGTCCCACTAAATCTACGATTGGTCTTTTTGTACCGTAACCAATTGTTCCAACTTCTAATGTTGCTAAAGAACCTGGGCTAGAACTTTCTTGTTTTTCTAAAAATACAATCGCTTTTTTATATGACTCATTTCTTAAGTCTTTGGCAAAATTGTCAGAATATATTTGTTTATAGCTAAAGGAGATTAGGGTTAAAAAAATAACCAAAAAGATCGATCTTGAGATCATTTTATTATTTGTTAGTTTTTTCGGTAAATATATTCCTAACCAAGCCAAAGAAGAAATAAGTAATAAATAACTTACTAAGTCCAAACTAAAAAAGTACCAATGATACCCGGGTACGTTTAAAATGATATAAATTATCTGTTGAGTAAGGGCAAAGAAAAGTAAGTATAGAAATACGCTTTGAGACTTTAGCCAAGAGATAATCCCAGCAAGTGCAAAGACAAATAGACCTGTCTTAATATAATCATCAACAAACAAATGTTTAAAGAGAGCCTTTAAGTAAATCAATCCGCTTCCCCAATACCCAGATCTGCCCTGCCAAACTTTGGCTGAAAGAGTATCAGGAAAAATTTGCTTAAAAGTTGTTAGTGAAAATATGATCCAGGGAGCTAATATGATTAAAGTTTGAAAAATACCCAAAGTCGGGAATTTTTTAGTTACTAACCATGACTGAATAACTTTAAAAACAAAAAGTACCAGCGCGTCTGGTCGAGTAAGAATTAACAACCCAATTATAAACCAACTGTTTCTCTTTTGATCTTCAAACCATAAGAAAAGTAGAAACAAAAATGCAAAGAGATGTGCTTCTATCCCCCAGGTATATCCGTACGCGATAGAGTAGATTGCAATTGAGGAACCAAATAAAGCTAAAACCGATCCAACTCTTTTCCAAAACAAGGATAAAATTAGAACACCAGAAATAATTAAACTAGCGCTACCAATTATATGAGCAGCAATTCTAACATCTCCAACCAACCATCCAATTGAAGCAATTAATAAAGTATTAAGAACTGAAGTGCTGGCATTGTGTATTTGGCCCAGATTATATGACCACTCGCCATGATGAATTAGATTCTCGACAATGCGATATACAATAAAACCATCATCAAAATCCCAAAAATAAAATCTATGAGATAATGCTAATCCAAAAAGTATGATTCCTAACTGAGCTAAGCAAAACTGCCACCTATAAGCATTACCTGTAAGATTTGTTGAATTAGGAATCATAACTCATTGAATACACTATCTTTGTTTATATATCTAGTATAGTGTTTTCAAAATAATTGACGAATCACAAGTTATGGCAAAGTTTACTAACAAAAATCAGGTTTCTTGTTAACCCTTTGGGTTAACTATAATTTTTGAAAAGAAAAAACACTATTTGTACTGTGTGCTAGTAAATTTCAAAAGTCTTTGCTTTTTTGGCAAAGACTTTTGAAATTTACTATCTATGCTTTCTCGTTTCTCATTTACATTTGTTTCAGTTGCCTTGAATTCTTACATGGCGTAAAAACCTCACTACACTTTATTACTTGATGACCTATATGAAGATTGCTCTAGTTACTGGATCCGCTGGGCTTGTTGGTGCAGCAACTGTTAGATTATTTGCAGAGAAAGGATTCGGAGTAGTTGGTATTGACAACGACATGCGCAGTTACTTTTTTGGTTCAACTGCTTCGACTGATTGGTCACGCTCGAAACTAGAAGAAGAAATCCCAAACTATAGTCACTACAATGCTGATATTAGAGATCCGAAAAGTATCAATAAAATATTTAGTCAGTACGGATCGGATATAGAGGTTGTGATTCATACTGCTGCACAACCCTCTCATGACTGGGCAGCTAAAGAACCAATGACTGATTTTACTGTAAATGCTAACGGCACTTTAGTAGTTCTTGAAGCAGTAAGACAGTATTCTCCAAAAGCAGTTTTTATTTTCACTTCAACAAATAAAGTATACGGTGATACTCCAAATACATTACCACTTATTGAACTTGAGCATCGTTGGGAAGTAGATCCATCCCATCCATATGCAAAATACGGCATTGACGAAAGCATGAGCATTGATCAAACCAAACATTCAGTATTCGGTGCTTCAAAGGTTGCTGCTGATGTAATGGTTCAAGAATACGGTCGATATTTTGATATGAAGACAGCGATTTTTAGGGGTGGATGTTTAACTGGACCGGGCCACTCCGGAGCCCAGCTTCATGGATTCTTAGCTTATTTAATGAAGTGTGCAATAACTGGAAATCACTACACAGTTTTTGGATATAAAGGAAAGCAAGTTAGAGACAATATCCATTCTTATGACTTAGCAAATTGCTTCTATGAATTTTACAAAGCTCCACGTGTTGGTGAAGTCTACAATATCGGTGGTAGTCGATTTGCAAACTGCTCAATGGCCGAAGCAATTCAACTTTGTGAAAAGATCACTAATAAAAAAATTAGTTATTCTTACTCAGATACAAACCGAATTGGAGATCATATGTGGTGGGTTTCTGACGTAAGGAAATTTCAATCCCATTACCCAAATTGGTCATATAAATTCGACCTTGAACGGACTCTTTGCGAAATTCATGATGAACTTGTAACTAGAGAGATTCTGCCTCTTGAGGAGAAGATAGCGGCAAATTTTTAATATCAATGTAAATTAAATTCTTTTACAGTCGCTTTTGCTTCATCAAAAGAAACCATGCTCGGTATTCCAAGCCAATTTCGATATGCAGGATCGTCACGTAGCAAGGCTCTACGACCATGCTTACCTCTCCAGCCTGACCAATCTTCAAGTCGCTCGTGCCATGGAGATGCTATTTGATAAACCCAAAGTGAGATTAGGACCATTGAAGTTGCGTGACGAATAGATTTTGAATGAAATAAATTATCAAAGATCCAGTTAAGAGTCACAACAAAGAAAGGAAAAGATGCAATCAGAGAAACGTATTGATAACGCCAACTAACAGCGGCAGCAAGTCCTTCATGATATCTTGCTAGGCCTAGCAAGCAGGCATTGCCAAGATCGAAGAAAAATAGTGCTCCTAAAATCAATCTACCTCTAGTAGATTTTGTTACGAAAAAGGAAGCAGTTATCACTAATGTCTTTAAGGCTCCGAGACTGTAAATATATAAAGATGACTCACCAGGCAGAGTAAAAAGATGATACATTGGATTTAAAAAGAACACATGCGTAGCATATTGAAACATTAAAAAAACTATTTTTATATCCAAACTCAGAACTTTTTGATGATTGCCACCAGCAGTTAGGAAAATAATTATTGTAACAAACAAGGCAGGTAATAAAGCAATGATAGCAAATTTAGTTGCTTTACTTTTCGATTCCTTAAAAGCGATGTAATACATTACAGAAAGAAGAAAGAGAACCAAACACGAAAGAATACCTCGTGCAAAGGATAGCGTGCTCGCAAAAAGAACTAAGCCATATAATAAAAATTGGAACTTACTAACAATTATATCACTCTTTATTTTGCGTTGAAGAAACAATATTCCAATAAGAAAAAAAGTTATAGAAAGAATAGCTGACCATTGGACGCTCCAGCCAAGTGTTTCAATATTACTCCAGGCTAAACCAAAAGTTAACATTGATAACACGGCAATAAAGATCCCAAGTCCTGCTTCAAGGAGTATAACACCTAGTAGAAAGGCATTCAGGGCATGAGTTAGCCAAACAATAATTTCCATCGCAAAATAACTTCCTGAGAAGAGAATCGTTGCGCCACCCCATAACAATTTAAAAAGTGGAACAAAGCTCTCCGCAAAAGGAATAAATAGCCAATCCCAAAAAGTATGATGTCGAAGTTGAGAAAGGAGATCTAGTTCATCACCAAACCAGAATAGTTTATGAAATTGACGACGAAAACAAATAAAAGGAAGTAATGTTAATAGCGCTATAAAAAACAGGAAAAGAAAAGGTAACTTCTCATCTTGTGATTTTGTATTAAAAGCCTTTAACATGAACAACTTTCTATAACTATTCAATCGATTCCGGAATAGTTATAATGTCTCATGAATCTTCAGAATTAGAAGCTAAATCTACTTATGAACATATTCCCTTCTAGATTCAATAATACAATTTATCCTGTATTTATAATCCTTATTTCTCTAGCCATTACTTTTTCTCGCCAACCAGATGCATTTCTTTATCCGCAACTCTATGCAGAAGATGGAGTAATTTGGATTACCCAAGCTTATCACGAAGATTTTTGGAATATTATATTTAGACCACAGGATGGTTATTATAATATTCTGGCGCGATTAAGTGCTGAAGTTGCTCTTCCTCTGCATTTGAAAAATGTGCCCCAGGTTTTCTTTTTTATAGCACTCGTAGTGCACCTCATTCCTGTAATCTTGATTTTTAGTAACCGACTTTCCCATGTATTTCTAAATCTTAAAACTAAATTGCTTTTTTCTTTCTTCTATTTAGCTTTGCCTGATGTAAGCGATCTTCATCTTACCTTGGCAAATGCACATTGGAGATTTGCAATTATAACTTTTTTAATCTTTATATCTCGTAAATCTCATAACAAAGGTATCTTAATTTTAGATCTCTCCTTACTGGTTTTTGGATCGTTAACTGGCCCTTTTTCAATCTTCTTATTACCTTGTGCCTTAATTTATTCTCTTTTTATACGCGACAGATTTATTTGGACTCGAACATTCTTCCTGCTTCCGGGTCTTATACTACAACTTTATGCAATTATCTCATCTCTTAACACTCGTCCAATATTAGAACTTGGCGCGTCCCCAGAAGCACTTGCTAGAATTATATCTGGAAAAGTCCTCCTCAGTTTGTTGCTTGGTTATCAAGGATATAAATCGATATACGAACAAATTTACTGGAACTATTCCTTAGTGATGGTTTTAGCAATTATCACTTTTGCACTAACGATCTATGGTTTTATTATTGCAAAGATCGAGTTAAAATTATTTATTCTTTATACCATTTTCTTAGTTATTACTGCCTTAATTAAACCAACTATAGGAAACCAAGCTCCGGCCTGGATAGTCCTGGAAAATCCGGCTGCTGCACCTCGTTATTGGCTTCAATCACACATAGCTTTCTTTTCATTGCTCATGGCATTACTTACACACAAGACTCCGCTTGTAATAAAATCAATTGTCATTTTGATGCTTAGTATTTTACCACTCGGGATATATCTTGACTGGAGACTACCTACTCGTGAAATTTTGCCATATAAAAAATCATGTAGAGTTTTCAATAAGGCTCAAAGTGGAACCGAGGTCACATTCCCCATTCAACCCCCAGGGTATGAGTTTAGATTAACAAAAAAATAGTTGTATTACTTCGACATCTTACAGATTTATTGAACTTGAATACGAATTATTCCTAAGCTTCCATTTGTTTACTAAACTCCCAATCTTTGCCGATAGATCCTTAACAATAGTATAATCATAAAAAACTAATGAAACTTCAAACAAATCACTTTGTAATAGTCATTCTGCTATTGTTTACCCAGTCTATTAATCCTAGATCCAGTTTCGCGGATCTCTTAATCACAGCACCAAATGGAAATACCGTCTCAGCATGCGATGACTACTTTACAACAAAATGGTCAGACCCCTTGGACATGTCTGGTCAAACACCTTTCAACTTTAAAGACATCTTAGATAGCCTTCAAAATCTTGGTTCTGAGTATAAAGAACTAGGTAGCGTTTCGTATGCTGCTGGACTGGCAACTATGACTGCCACTGGCAGTATTCCATTTTTTAGAATTTTAACTCCTTCTGTTCCGGAAGAAATAATTGATTCTTTTATTACAAGATATGGAGTTCATAGCCCAGTCGATGGGGCAACTTATTCTCTTTTATCGTTTAGAATGTGGAGTAGCCAAGATAGCTCTTACTCAGTTCGTTGGGACAAAACAAGTAACGGGTCTTCTGCTTTAACGACCTTACAAGATGTACATGCAGGCTGGAATACTTATCAAGTAAATCTAAATACTGCTACTATTGGCTCGGGAGAACCGACTTGGTCAAATGGAACTAATAAAGGACTTGGAATCTTTCCATTGCGCAACTCAATTGGTGCTCAAGTAAAATTCGATTGGATTCAACTTACACCTTCATCAACTTCCTGTTCAACATTTAACACTACTTATTCTTCTGATGCGGGAAGTCTGGTTTCTTTTTTTATCGACGATAATACTGATCCCACAGATGGTTATGTTGAAAGAACCGAACCTAGTGTTGCTAGTGGATCTAGTACCTCAATCTCTAATAATACAAGCCGATTTTTTCCTGGAAGTTATAACGTAATAGGAATGAATTACGATGATTTCTATACTCAAAATTTAGCTCCTGTCGACATGGCAAGCTCAACAGACATAGTTAGCAGTTCAATTGTTGAGATTTCCGGATCTAGCTTTACTGCTGGAAAATTTTGTGGAACTACAACCGGAACAGATCCAAGCTTTCGTATTAGTCAGCCAGGAGCAAATGCCACAATAGATTCAAGCGTATTTAGATATCTTACATTTAATATTGAGGGACTGAGTTTCAATAATACAATGCAAGTCATTTTCTTTGATGAAAATCTCTCTCCAATTGGAGCAAGAAATAAATATTTTACAGTAAACGGTGTTTACACATTTGACATGCATGACTTAAGCTTGGGTGGATCTGGCAATTGGAGCGGAAATATTGGCGCAATTAGAATCGATCCAGGAATTAGAAACAATGAAGCTTTTTGTGTCGATTGGGTAAGGCTAGGACATTCTGCCGTTACTACTGCACCTGTCACACCGACTCTTATTGTCTCTCCAGGAACAATATCTATTAATCAAAGAGATTCTGCATATTTTAAAATGCCTGATATTGAAGGTGGCAGGGATTATTATACACATGTTAAAGGTAATCCTGTAAATTTTAGCAGTAGCTCTGATTGGTCATTTCTAGTGAGCCAACAAGAGGCAACTCTTTATCCTGGAAATCAGTATCTTGATAACAAGGGTGATGCATATAATGGGGATTATTTTGAAGCAAAAAATCTCCAAAGTGGAGGAACGGCCGATGGCGATACGCATGTTTTTCTCTCTCTAAGACAATTAACAAATCCGATTAATGCAAGTTTGTATAAACGAGCTTGTGTCACTTTAGCTATCCCTGATGTTGATATTGATGCTGACCACACAGTTTTAAGATTTGGTTGGGAACATCCAAACTTTGATGCTTACACATCCGATGATATCGTTCTGAGAACAAATGGCCGTGGTCGATACTGTACAGATCTTTCTGTAGCTGCAATTGAAGAAGGTGGCGTTTCTAAAAATGGAGACTACTGGTCGAATCCAGCACAAAGTAACAACGTGATATCTTTTAGAGTAGATGGCCATGAAAGGGATGACTCTACTACTCTTATTCTTGATGATCTTAGATTAGCCGCAGATCATGAGGCTGGCGATCAATTTGCAATCGTTGTCGGTGGTGACAGAACTTCCTCTGTTTCAGTCTACAAAAATACTTCCAATTCTACTACTGGCGGTACTTTAATTGGAACATTGAATGCAAACAGATCTAGCGATGTTCTATTGTGGGATACTAGTTCGGAAACGACTGGAGTTACTTATTATTTATATGCCACAGTAAACGCTAGATCTTTTCTATCCCGCGCACCGGTTGTTATTAATTCTAGTTATAGTGATACTTCCGCTCCTATTCTTTCAGTCGATGCTCCTGCTGCTGATGGATCTGGTCGCTACGCGACATTAGATCTTGCTGGCTATGCATTAGATGGCATTCGAATTGCTACGATCGAAGCACAAATTGATGGTACTCTAGTCGAGTCTTTTCTTCCTGAAGATTTTAGAATAGCAGCGAGGAATTTATATCCAGATAAACCTTACGCTAGTAATTCTGGTTTTCAAAAAAGTATCAGCCTTTCAGATTTCTCTGATGGTGCTCATACTTTAACCCTAACTGCCTATGATACGGCTGGTAATTCCACCGTTTACACAGCTGCATTTACTAAAACAACTACCAGCCTTACTCAAGTTACAAACTACACGACTCCAAATGAGACACCACAAACAATTGATGTATCAACTCCAGGTCAAGATATCCAACTAGCAATTTCTAAAAATTTAACTACAAATGCTGCCACACTAACGGTAAGAAATGCCGCAGATTGCGCCTCTTTGCGTATTATCGCAGCCGGAAATAAAAGTGATGTTGAAAATAGAACTAATGAAAGTGATATAATTACAGTCACTAATACAAATGCAACAAGAATATTCTCTGGCAAAAAGTTGAAAGCATATAAGAAGAAAGTCTTTATGGCGGTTGAATGTGATGGTGCTTGGTTAAGTACAACAAAAGCATTCAATGGCAAACTCTTCGCAGGAAAACCCGTTAAAAATATTACAGCATATCTTGCACACCTAAAAAAGAAGATAAAAGCAAAATAGCCTTATTTGATTATTACTTCTCTAAACGTACTTTCAAAGTCATAGTTATAAGCCCATGGTGAAGCTGAAGTAATCTTAATCTCACTTACTTTAGTTAGTGATTTTAGATCTTTATTAAAAATCTTTTTTGCATCTTCGATTGAAGAAATAAATTTGTTAATTATCACTCCACCTTTAAGTATAGGGATAATGATTCTGTATTTTCTACTCCAGCCATCTTCTGTTTTAAATCTTATGTTTAAAGCCGGTGGTTTATAAAATGCTCTAACAATTTTTCCTAAAAATGAGTAATTTAGATTTGCTGAAAGAAGTAATAAATGATCAGATTCTGGGATTTTTATTCGTTTGCCAATTTTTACTTGTATTGGATTAAAGATAATATTTTCTTGGTGTTTAGGTTCTGTTATCTTTTTTAGTAAAATACGATTGTCAGAAAAATCGTGAACCTCGTACCATTTTAGCAATGCAAGTTTAATTTTAGTTTCATCAAAAAAGCAGTATCGATCATCAATACAATTTGGTGAGAAAATAATAAAATCAGGTGCCTGACTTGAAATATATTTTGTTTCTCCTAATCCATCTAAATAAGAGTCGTATGCACTATATGACTGCATGACGGGACGTGGTCGATATTTAAGGTTATTATAAAAAGCAATGGATATTTCTTCTGGAATAATATCCACAGATCCATTAGCAATTTTTTCGATGAAACTTGGAGGTAATTTTGCCCCAACTGGAATCTCCAAAGGAGCTTTATCGATTGTAGTGACTTCCAAGTATTGTTTTTGATAATTTGCAAATCCATCAAATTTTTCTAAAGGCAACGACCAACTAAAATATGGATTTTTTGCCATTACTGAAATTACACAAGCTGCCAATGCAACAAAGCAAGTACGCCCTTTAATCTTTTCATCTGCAAAGAATGCCCACATTCCGAATAAGATTGGCGTGAACTCAAAAAAAGCAAAGACATGCTCATCTGCTCGAACAAATCCTTGTTTAAAAACTACAAAGAGACAAAGCGTGATTGAAAAGATCAAAATCAGTGAATTTACTGAATTGAAGAGCGTTCTGATGGAAACTAGCGACACTAGAATAAAAATTCCCAAGGTTCCTAATGCCCAAAAGACATAATGAGATTTATCAGGCTGATCGAGATACATGGCATCGTTGTAGCCATTGGCAATATGAGCTGAGGCAATAATATAATTTTTTAAATCAACTGGAACTAAAAAAGTTGAAAGAAAGACAATTAGAATCGAAACACAAAATACAATTATCGTTCCTTTATATTTTTTTTGACTTAGATTCGTTAATAGTGAAACTCCAATCACAATAATCAATGCAATTAATCCAGTATTCAGTTTTACATAAAGAGCGAATGTTGCATTGATTAAAGAGATTATCAGGAAATGAAATCTTAAAGTTTTTTGATAACAAAATATAAAAAATATTGAAAATAATAAAAGGAACATCGGAAGTTCCACATAAAACATGGCAGTTCCTAAAATATAGAAACAAAACAATGCCAAAAGTGCCGACCAAATACTTCTTGACCAACTCCAAGTAATAAAGAGGGCATAGGCTAAAGTGCTATACAAAAATAGATCTGAGAAAATATATTTTAGTTTTGATGCTTCAAATGGAAGGCGAGAAGTCAGATTGCCTAACGGACCATATGTAAATATAAAATCACGACCGAAAATTAAGCCCTCTTTTAAGGCTAATTCAAGCGAAATCTGCCAAGAATTATCTAGCCCTGTGCCAAGAGTATTATAAAAATATCTGGGTAGAACTAAAACAAAACAAAGAATATAAATCAGGAATGAAATGGTTCTTAACACTTAATACTCGAAGAAATAAACCTAAGTGAGTATAGGTTCTAAAGCGACCTTATTGTCAATTATCCATTTAGATATATCCTCTACAATTTGACCTGGGGATATATTAGGTCTCCAGTTGGATAAGGCAGAAACTTTTGAGCAATCCGTAAGATAGATCCTCAAATCATTGGGCCTGTCCTCTTTAATAGATTTGATTGAGATCTTCTTGCCGGTGATTCGCTGAGATAGCTCAGTTAGCTCACATAAGGAAATGCTTACTTGCCGTCCACCGCCAACATTGAAAATTTGGGAATTTACGAGATCCATATTTTTAAGTTGATATGAAACTAAGTTACATAGATCATTAACATGCATGATATCTCTGACTTGCTTTCCTTGACCACCGTAGCCGATATAGGAAAGCTCTCCACCATAAATATGTCTTGCTATCCAAAGCACAATTACACCCTGATCTACTTTCCCCATTTGCCATGGTCCAGTAAGTACACCGCAACGATTAATAACGGCCTTGATTCCGTAGCTTTCCACATATTCTTTAATAAATAACTCAGAAGCTAATTTACTGGCTCCATAGATCGAGCGTGCCCCTTGTAATGAAAAATCCTCAGAAATTCCTCGCTCAGAAGCACCTTGAGTTTTTTGATTTTTACTAAGCTCAAAACGTGTTTCTGTTTCCTCAAATGTTAGATCGTTAATCTGCACTATTGGGTAAACACGACTGGTAGAAAGAAAAATAAAAGACGAACCATGAATCCGAGCTAGTTCTAATGCATTAAGGGTTCCAACTAAATTTGTTTGAATCACGTAATCAGGAGATCCTGAAACTCCTGCTAAAACTGAAGGTTCAGCAGAGCAATCAAGAATTATATCAACTTTTCCAACGGCTAAAAGATCTTCTTTGACTCTGACATCTCCATGAACAAATTCAATCCCTGCCTTCTTAAGCCTATTTAAAGAAAGTTCGGAGCCACGTCTCTTAAGATTATCAAGAGCAATGACGCGACAATTTAAAATATCATTCTTGAAGTGAATTGCGAGATTAGATCCTACGAACCCCGCTCCACCCGTTACTAATATCGTTTGCATTTATCCTCGATCGAATTACTTGTTCAATTGATGATTCATCTTCACGAAGAGAGCGAAGTTTCATTTTATGCTCGGTCGAGACATCATCCATAATGAATATCCGTTCGGCATAAAGTTTAAATAATGTAGCAAAATACCTTCGCCCTAATTCTTTGATTTTGAATTTTGCGCAGCCCCAATTTCTTCCGTACCAATTAACCGGCACTGTTGCCACCTTGTAGTTTCGGATCATTAAACCCAAAGATAACTCAATCGTAAGATTAAAATGAGAAGAATAAAGGGGCATCAAGGAGCGAATTGATTCGGCACTATAAACTTTAAAAGCATTTGTAAGATCGTTATGCTTAGTCTTAAACATTATCTGAATAAGTTTATTGCCTAAACGATTTGCAATTAATTTTATGCGTGGATATTCCTTAACAACACTGCCCTCAATAAAACGAGATCCAAAAACAGCATCATATCCTTCGTTTAACTTGTGATAACATTTTACAATATCGTTAGGATCATCTGAGAGATCGGCCATAACAATAGCAACAACTTCACCAGAAAAATGTTGCAAGCATGAGCGAATTGCTCGGCCAAATCCACCAGGTGGAGTTCTATTGATCAGAATAATTGGAACGCCTTCAGCCATCTTTGATCGAACCACGGATTCCGTACCATCGGTGCTGTTATCATTGGCAATTACTATTTCGTAGGGAATTTGAGCTGCTTTTAATGTCTCTGAGATTACATCAACGGTTTTGCCAATATTCCCTTCTTCGTTATGAGCAGGGATGCAGACTGATAAAAGTGGGGATGACTTCATACTTATAAAAGAGGAAAATTATTTTATCTGAATTATTAGTTAAAACGAGTAAGCCGTTTTGCCAGTGACTATATAGTGAAAATTGAGGTTAAACAAAGGTGAGGATCTTAAAATAAGTCTCAAAAAGTACCAAAAAAGTAGCCCCCCTCCTTTTATATCTTACCAAAAAAGTAGCCCCCCTCCTTTTATATCTTGGGATACATTTGGTCAGTAAAAAGAATAAATTCAATAATTTATATATTCTAACGGATATGAAATGGTATTAAATTATTTAAAATACACTCCAGCACTCGGTAAGAAAAACATTTTTAAAGAAAGAGCTGCCCCTGGATAGACGACAGAGTTTAGAACAGATTCTAGAAACTCTGTACATCTTCCATGGCCAAACTTGCTTCGATACTAGGACTGGGTAGCCATGTCCCGAATCTTGGGAGGTCTGCCGCCAACGGGCTTGGCTTGACGACCGATTGAGAAGAACAACTCTTTGTCGCGCGACGAGAAGAGCACGGTTTCCTGACCGCAATCAACGCAGAAGTTCTTGGACTGGCCGTCCTTTCCCACCCCAAACAATGGAGCAGTGACGTAGTTCTGACACTGCTCACACCACCGCTTTTCTCTGTCAGCCATCTTGAAGAAGCTGAGCGGTTCTTTCTTTTTCATGAATCCCCTCTCGTGTTGTCACGCGCCAAACCTTGATTAACCTTTTTAACCGAGGCTGGCGTGCTCTGCTGTAGCAAAAAAATCTTTGCTGACACCAAGGCACACCAGATACTAAGTAAATTTGAATTTATTAAATTTTACTCTTATGGAAATTATGAAAGATCAAGATTACCTATTTTAGCAAACTCATCATCAGTACTCAAATGCTCAAGTCGCGCTCAGATAATATTCATGGTAACCTGTATAAATTATGAAGGGTTCCATCTCAAAAACGATACTTTTAATACTTGGTTTTATTTTAATCTTGATAATCACTGCTGGAGGTATAGTATTTTTCCGCATGGATTCAATTCTAAATTCCTTTGAACCTCGAATTGAAACCTACCTCTCAAAAACACTAAATGCCCAGATAGACTTCGAAGATCTATCTCTGGCTTTTTTGCCTGAGCCGCATCTCTCCGCAAAAATTAACAAGATAAGTTTCCCTACAGGCTCTGTTATGAGAGCTTCAATCAAAAAAGTCTCATTATATCCAGAGCTTATTCCCTTATTGAAAAAACAAGTGATTTTAAAGGGGTTATCACTTGATTCTTTAGAACTTGAGCTCACCCCTGGGACTATAAAAGGTGTTTCTAAAATAGGGCCCTTGAACGTTCAGCTTTCAGGTTTAATTGAAAATGACTTAGCTCAGGGTACTTTGTCAGCAAAAGGAATTTTTCTTCCTGATGTTAATGCCACCTTAGATAGTAAAGATTTAACATTTGATCTTTCCACCTCACTTTTAACTTTCAAAAAATTATCAATTAATCTTACCGGTACTGATCTAAAAACAGACGGAGAGTTTAATTTTAAAACTCAATCTGGAAATTTTGTAACAGATCTAGATTCTTCAGAAATAAATGAGCTTTTTTCTACTTTAAGACGATTCATAACTTCTATTAAGCAATATGATCTGAAGGGATCTGCAAGTGCAAAAATATCCGCCAATATTTTAAATGCTGAATTATCAAATTTAACTGCAGAAGTTACTCCGAAAGGATTACAAGTTAGTGGAACTCCTGTAGCTATAAACATACAAAAAGGTACGATTAACTACAATCAAAAGGCCAATTCAAAAGTTGCCACAGGTTCAAATATAAAATTACAGCTTGGAAGTGCCAAAGATACCATTCAAGCCACATTTAAAGCTGATTTAATTCAAAACTTAATTAATATTTCCATAGAAGCATCCGATCTAGATCTTAGCGAACTTTCAACTTCATCTCCGCTACTTACTGGCCTAATAAAAAGATACCAAATTTCTGGAAAAGTATCGCCGAATCTTCAACTTACTTTTGCTAACAACTCTCTCTTTGCAGGTAGTGGCAACATCAATCTGAAAAATGCATCAATTGATTATGATGGAATTTTAGTTAAAAGCATTAACGGTTCAATTGTTCCCAAAATTAGTCCGAGCAATTCATCTTTCAATACTGATAATCTGCAATTTGATTTGGCTGGTAATAAAATAATTTCTAAAGGAAGTTATAATCTAACTGAACAGTCGGGTAAAATCTCAATTGATGCAACAGATCTCTCTCTTTCAGAATTAAGTAAAATTCTAGCACTAAAATTTACAAATTTTGCTAAGTACTCAATAACTGGAAAATCACAAGCTAATATTGTGATCAACTTCGGCAGAACTTTGGGTATCGATGGCAAACTTTCCTTAATTGAGAGCGGAGTGAAGTCCGAATCTTTTGATATTTCCTCTATCAGCGGTCCAATTAATTTAAATTCCACTAATGAGGGATTTAAAGCCAGTAGTGAAAATATAAATTTTAGATATCAAGCTGAGAATTTTAGTGGTGCCTTCGCTAGTATCCTTGATAGTCATGGATTTGGAATAAAATTCAATAATCTATTAGGCTTGGGTGGAAATCTTTCTGGAGATTTTAGTTTAGATAAACCTGCATATTCTCATTTCGATACAAGTTTTCAGGCCCGTGGCTTTCCACTTGAAAAAATAAAATCCCTGCTAGGGATATCCGATAGTCATTTAACTGGCGGAATACTGAATGAGTTCTCTGGAGCTTTTAAAGGATTTTTACTGCCAAAATTGAAAGCAAAGGGAGAAGCTTCCGTTCTAATTGTAGATACAGTACTTAAGGGTATTAATATTCCAAAATCTGTTGTTGATAAGCTTTCCACTCTTCCAATTATTGGTGGAAATTTACGACAAAAAATTCCTACTGAATTCGATCCGTATTTTAAACCAGAAAATACATCTATTAAATCTATTTCCGGAAAAATTGCTGCCCAAGATACAGATATTTTACTAAGAGGAATAAAAGTTCAAGGTGACATCTTTGATATGATTGGATCTGGACGCATACAGAATTATAATATTTTATTCTTTGATGCTATTTTTCTGTTAGATCCAAAGTTATCTTCTCTTTTAGTTGGCAAAGTCCAAGAACTCTCCAGTTTACAAGATCCACAAGGAAGATTAGAAATACCTTTAATTATTAAAGGGCCATTTAAGGATCTTTCGATTGAGCCTGATACTTCACGAATTGTTGGAAAAGCTTCGCAAAAGTTGCTCGAACAAGGGGCAGGCCAATTGTTAGAAAATCTCTTAAACAGGCAGAATAAAAATTCTAGCCCAACTCGATAATATCATATAAAATGCTGATGGTATTATTACCGAGTGACATAGTAAGATAGCGAAAGTGATTGATTTGGGGAAACTTAATTTCGCCATAGATTTATGTCAATCGCTATCATCTTGTGAAGAGCTGTAGGATTTAATAAAATATTTTATTGTTAACAACCGTTTCTTTGGGGGCCCTTAGTTATGAAAATAACACCAAATATATTTTTTCCTCTTTTACTCCTCACTGTTCTTGGATGTGCAGAGTTAACTAATCCCAACGGATATCCTAGTGGTGGAAACAACTACCCTTCATACGGCAACTCGAATTATGACAATGATTACTACCGTCGTCGCGAATCGGAACGCCAAGAAGATGAGAGACGAGAGTTAGATCGAGAACGAGATCGTTTAGAAAGAGATCGAAGAAGACTTGAAAGAGAGCGAGAGAACCTTAACAATAAACCACCACCTTCACAAATGAATTGCCCATCAGGCTTCTCCCCAAGCGAAAGAAAATGCTCGGATAAAGAACGTAAAAAGGGATGTAAGGACATGCGTCTTTCTAATGGAATGGGATGTGTGAAGAGGTAGGCTTAAGGCAAGCTTAGTTCTTTAATCTTTACAGTAAGAGCTCTAGTTAAACTATAAAAGGCACTAAAGTCATGTGGTCCAACAAGGCTAATTGCTTTACCACTACGGCCTGCTCTACCAGTTCGCCCAGTACGGTGTACATAGGTTTCGGATTCATTATGGATCGAGTAATTCACTACTAGATCAAGTTGCTCAATATCAATTCCACGTGCAGCTACATCAGTGGCAATTAAAAACCTCAGGGTTCCATCACGTAAATTTTTCATAATTCCATCACGTTGGCTTTGTGAGAGATCTGAGTTTATACGCTGAGCATCTAAACCTTTTCGTTTTAACATTACTTCCACAAGTTCTGTATCAGATTTAGTATTACAAAAAACAATTGCTGAAAGGGGTTTGTAAATTTCGATGATTTTAACAAGAGCATCGGATTTACTTGTAATTCCACCATCGACTCTACAAAAAAAATGCTCAATATCAGGAGCACTCTCCGTGGCTGATTCAATAGTAATAATTTTCGGATTATTTAAGAAACTTTTTGAAAGACTCTGAACTCGGGGAGTAACAGTTGCACTAAAGAAGAAGCCTTGTCTAGGTTTTGGCAATCTAGAAAGGATTGTTTTTACTTCTTCTACAAATCCCATGGATAGCATTTCATCTGCTTCATCTAAAACAAAGTGAGCACATTTTTTTAAATTCAATTCTCCGCCTTGTAAGAAATCCATGATTCGTCCAGGAGTTCCAACGACAATACGCGGATCTTCTTTTAAAGATCGGACTTGAGCTCGGGGATTTGCACCACCAATTACACATGTTGGCTTAATATCTGGAGCGATCGACATTATTACTTCAGTAACCTGAACAGCCAATTCTCTGGTTGGAGTTACTATCAAGGCAAATGTGCCTTTGAAATCTGGCAAAGTGCGCAATTTGGAGATAAGAGGCAAAACGAAAGCCAGAGTTTTACCACTACCTGTTTGAGCTTGAATAATTAAATCGTGTCCAGCTAATGCTTCAGGTAATGAAGCTGCTTGAACCTTAGTAGCTAAAGTTATTCCACGTGCTTTGAGTGCCTCAACTAGCTCAGAATCATTTAAAATTGTTGAGAAAGACGGGCCCAATTCTGGGACGATTGGCGGAGAAACTGCATCAGTCATTAAATAATCCTTGATTCATAACGAAACTACTATCACATATTTGATTGAATTATGCGACTGCTCGAATCGACTCACATTTCTCAGAGAGTTTTTCCCATTGAGAGTACATTTCAGCTATCTCTGCTTGGTTTTCCTTAAGCTTAAAAGCCAGTGAGGTTATCTGTGAAATATTACCAGTTTGTGAAGCCTGGGCTAGTTCTTCTTCAATTTTTTTTGAAAGTGTTTCCAATTTTGATACTGCATTTTCTGTTTCAAAGATCTTTTTTTCTAATGACTTAAGTTCCTTTTCAGCTTCTTTGGAAAGCTCTCTTTCTGTTTTTGGTCCTGAAATTTTCTGGGATTTCTTTTCTTTAGAATTTGTACGAGACATCGCCGCCTCACCACTCCAACCCTCTTTTTCCAAGAAATAATCATACCCATGTTCAAAAACATGCGGGGCACTTCCCTGAAACACAACCAATCGTTGGGCTACTTCCCTAAGTAAAAGTTCACTATGTGTAACAATAACAACAGCACCTTGATATGTTTTAAGACTTTCAATCAAAGCTTCGATTGACTCCATATCTAAATGGTTAGTGGGTTCATCTAAAAGTAAGAAATTAGTAGGTTGAGCTAAAATTTTGCCAAGCAGTACTCTACTTTTTTCGCCACCTGATAAAACAGAAACTTTTTTTAGAGCATCGTCTCCACTAAACATCATCGTTCCGCAAATTGCTCTGACCTTTGTACGATGCAGACTAGTATTGGCATTTGTAACTTCTTGCTCAACAGTTAGATTTGCAGCAAGTCGTGATATATTTGACTGACCGAAATAGCCAACCCGAGCATTTTGACTTGAAGAAATGGAACCCTTTTGCGGAGTTAGTTCTCCAGCAAAAAGTCGTAAAAGAGTAGATTTTCCTTTGCCGTTTTTTCCTATGATTCCGATACGATCATTTTTCTCAATTTTAATACTCAAGCCATCGATTAGTGTCGGGCCATTGGGATAAGCAAAAGAAAGATCTTTTACTTCCACCATCTGTTTGCCTGGGAATGGTGCATCACAGAATCGAAAATCAAGAGTTGCTTCATCCACTAACTCTTCACTTTGTCCCATTTTTTCTAAAACTTTTACTTTAGATTGTACTAAGGCAGCTTTGCTTGCTTTAGCTCTAAAGCGATTAATAAAAAGTTCTAGATCTTTCCGTTTTTTATCTTGATTAAGACGGGTCTTTTCATAAATTTCTTCGTCAAGTTCAACTTGAGAATAAATCTTCTCAGTCCCGCCAGAAACTTTCTTAATACCACCACGGTGGATCAACATTGTATGCGTTGTTACTTCATCCATGAATAATCGATCATGTGAGATAATGATTAGCTCGCCTTTCCATGATCGTAAGAATGAAATTAACCAACGAACTGAAACAATATCTAGATAGTTTGTAGGTTCATCAAGTAAGAGAAGATTTGGCTCAGAGAGAAGAAGCTTTGCCAAGTTTAATCGAATTTGAAAACCACCAGAAAACATGGCTGGTGCTTTCAACATATCTTCTTCTGAAAATCCTAGACCTGCTAAGATTATTTCACCACGATACTCTTGATCCCGTTCTTCCTCAGGAAGACCCAAACAAACTTCTTTAAGAATTGAACTTTCGGTAAAATTTAGATGTTGAGCTAAATGGCCAACAACATACCCTTTAGGAAATGAAATTCGCCCAGAATCGGGACTCTCTTCTGCTAGGATTAATTTAAAAAGAGTAGATTTGCCGCAACCGTTGCGACCAACAAGGCCAAGTCGTTCTCTTGGAGCCATGCTAAAAGTGACCTCTTCAAAGAGAGTTCGGGTACCGTATGATTTCGTAAGCTCAACAACATTCAACATTGGTAGAAGCAAAAAATTCAATAAAAATAGGGGCTGAAAGTAGCCTTTGAAGAGAACTAATGCAACTTAGTTGAATATCGAAAACGCAATCAGTGTTTATCGCCTGAAAGTAGCCTTTGAAGAGAACTAATGCAACTTAGTGCCAGATCCTTTATTTTTCCTAAAAAAGATAAAGGGGCCTACTGTATAAAACAATAGAGCCCCTGCAAAGATATAGTTATCCATCCGCCGGATTGTAAGTCCAAATAAAGATTTTCTTTCTGAACGTTCTTTTTGGACTTACTATAGTTCAGGTTTATTAAACCTTTGACTTTATTCCCTCAACTTCCAAAGTAATTTCTACGTCTTCTCCAACCAATAAACTTCCAGTTTCTAAAGTCTTGTTCCAAACTAGTCCGAAATCTTTACGATTGATTTTAGTAGTTGCAGTAAAAGCAGCTCTTTCATTACCCCAGGGGTCAGTTGCTAAGCCACCGAATTCAATATTTAGAGTAACGGGTTTTGTTACCCCATGCATTGTCAGATCTCCAACAGCGGAAAAGGTTTCGGCAGAGAGTGGTACGATTTTTGTAGATTTAAAAGTCATCTCAGGAAACTTTGTAGCATCAAAAAAATCAGGGTTTCTTAAATGATCATCTCTTTTTTTATTTTCAGTATTGATACTCTGAACAACTATCTTAGCATCGGCTTTAGAAGCTTCCATCTTAGTTGGGTCGAATGAAAATGTTCCGGAAAATTGAGTAAATCGACCAGGAACTTTTGAAATAGCTAAATGTTTTATTTTAAAGCCAACGGTTGAGTGATCTGGATCAATTTGATAATCCATTGCGCTAACTGTTGAACTTATAAATAAACCTACTGTGACGATCAAAAGAGTAATTCTCATATTTTTCTCCTTATACTAAATATAATTTTTTAATTTTTAAAATCATTATAAGATTTAGGATTGATTCTCCTATAGTAAAGCGAAATCTTAATGGTATCGAATGCCATCCTAATACCATCTCTTATAACATTAACTTTCGATCCCGCAACATGATGCCAGTTTATTGGAACTTCCGATATTTTAAGTCCAGCTCGGTGGGCAATACATAAGATCTCAACATCAAAACTATACCTAGGAAACATTTGCTTCTGAAATAAAAATTGTGCTGCTCTTTTCTTAAATAACTTAAAACCACATTGGGTATCTTTGATCTCTGGAACAGCAATTAAATTAACCAGTAAATTAAAAATCCTTCCAAAAAGTTTTCGCCCTGGCCTTGCCTCCACTAGAGTTTCAGATGATAAAAGTGCTCTTGAACCAACTACTAAATCTGCGGCACTGGCTTGAAGGACTTTCTTTAATCTTTCAATCTCATTTATGGGAGAGGAACCATCGGCATCTGTAATAAGAATTAGATCGCCTTGTGCGACTAAAACGCCTTCTCTTACTGCATTTCCCTTGCCCTTATTTTTTTCTAGATTAATTAACTTAAGTGCATCATTGTCTTTGGATATTTTCTTAACAACTGTGTCGGTATCATCCTGACTACCATCGTTAACTATTAAAACTTCGAAAGTCTGTTTACGGGAAGTGAAATACTCAAGTATTTCTTGAATAGTAGGCGAGATCCTTTTTGCCTCGTTATATGCCGGAATAATTATCGAGATATCCATATTTTTACCTATATTTATCCCAATAAATCCCAATAAGAAATTTCCGAATACTTTTTTTGTTTAAAACCTTCGGTTTACTTAAAATATTTTGTTGGGATAACTATTTATCATCCCTCCGGGGGATCGTAAGTCCAAAAAAAAGATTTTCT